>Ga0184637_10002061_pt1 | contig 13070 bp, 10 predicted proteins | sample PLM3_127_b2_FD_133143 | JGI IMG/M metagenome (GOLD analysis project Ga0184637, IMG submission 133143) | Groundwater sediment microbial communities from an aquifer in East River, Colorado, USA - PLM3_127_b2 | ecosystem: Environmental > Terrestrial > Soil > Riparian zone | place: USA: East River...
TGAAGCTCACGGCGCAGCTCCTCGAGGAAAAGCCCCTGGTGGTCCTGGTGGACGACCTGCAGTTCGCCGACGAGGGAACGCTCTTGCTCCTCAAGGTGCTCCTTGGCCGCGCCGACGCCCAGGTCTTCGTTTGCGGCACGGTGAACGACACGCTCGGCATCGGCCAGGACGAAGAGGCCCCGCCCTGGGAGAGGTTCTTCCAAAGCAAGGGAGCAGAGCTCTCGCTCGTGAAACGACAGCTCCAGCCGCTCAGGGCCGAGGACATCCGGACCCACCTCTCGGGTGTCTTTCCCGGGATCGACCTGCCGCCGGGTCTCGAGATCGAGCTCGCCCGGACTACTTCGGGAAACCCGCTGTTTCTCGGCGAGATCCTCCGGAAGCTCGTCCTCGATCAGAAGCTCTCGCTCGTCGGCCAGCGCTGGACGGTCGAGACTCCGGAGGAGGGCTACCTCCCGCGCTCGCTCGAGGAGATCGTGAGCCAGAAGATCGCCGCTCTCGATAAGGAAGGCCAGAAGCTGCTCGAGCAGATTTCTACGCTGGGAGAGGACGTTTCCTTGAGCGTGGTCGCGGGCGCGACCGAGGTATCCGAGAACGAGGTGCTCGAGTTTCTCGACCGCGCCGAGAACCTCGGGCTCCTGCGCACCGACTTTCAGATCAACGACGAGACCATGCGCTTCCTCGGAAAGCGGGTTCTCGAGATCGTCTACGGCTCCATTCAGAAAGAGCGCCGGCAGGAGCTGCACGAGCGTGTCGGCGTCTACCAGGAGGAGCTCCACCAGAAGCGGCTTGGCCCCTCGGCCTCGATCCTCGCCTATCACTTCAAGCGCTCCGCGAACCAGGAGAAGGCGTCCCGCTACGATCAGATCCAGCGCGATCTGCGAAGGAGAACTTTCAATCGCGACGAAGCGGAGCACTACACGGGAGAGTCTCTCGTCGAAGAGGACGAGGGACCCAGGGACGATAAGCTCGGTCCTGAGGCGCTGGCGCAGCTTCCGAACCTCTTCCGGACGCTGGTGACCACAGTGCGCAGCGTCCAGCTCTATCCTCCCGACAGCAAACCCATACAGAAGGCGTACCAGACCTCGTTCAACGCCGTGGCGGCGGTACTCGCGTTCGCGGAGCACGTCGAGCTCTCTCGCTCGAAGGGTGTGCTTCTCGCGAACGGCAACAAAGTGGACGTGAACGACTTCCGCCTCCTCGCGAGCTCTTATCTGGAGCTCCTCGATCGCGGCGAGCTCGAGAGCATCGACTTCCGGCGAGGACTCTCCCCCGACGAGCTCAACGCGCTCTTGACGCACCTCGGGCAGCTCAAGCCGGAGCTCATCGACGGGAGCTACTGGAAGGGGTTCGCCTCCGAGCGGCGATTCGAGCACATCTCCTTTCGTCAGCTGCGCTACTCCGAGGTCCGGAAGCGGAAGGCGGGGAGCCGCGCCGCGCCGGGCGCCGCGGCGGCCGAGCTCGGCCCGGAGGAATGGAGCCTCATACCCAAAGTCCTTCGAGCGCTCATCGGCGCGGCGAAGAACGTGAAGCTCTATCCCCTCGGAAGCCGTCAAGTCTCATCGGCCATCGACCAGCTCCTGGAAGAGCTCTCGACGGTTCTCACCCGCCGGCCGGTCTTGACCCTGGCCCGCGCCGAGGGCTCGCTCCTGGTGAATGGAGCCAAAGCTCCTACCGGCGGGTTCGAGACGCTCTTGGAAAGCGTCGTCACACTCTTCTCGTCGTCAGAGCTCGAGAGCCTCACGTTTCTCGAGTCGCTGGCGCGCGAGGAGCTTCTGGTCTTCGCCTCTGCGCTGAAGGAGCTCCCCGCGGTGGTCGAGCCCTCGTTCTGGCCAGCGCTCGCGCGCGAGCGCGAGCTCCAGGGTCTGGTCTTCAACGATCGCCGTTACGCCGCCTCCATCGTCGATAGCGTCCTCGAGACCGTCGAGACCGATCCCGACGAAGACCCCGAGGCTTCCGCTCTCGCGAGTCTCTCCGATGAGCCTACGGAGGCGCTCATCGACGCCCTTCCCACGATCGGAAAAGACCTCCTGGTGAAAGGCGAGCACCCGTTGGTGCGGAAGGTGATGCGGCGGGTCTTCGCCGACTACGCAACCCAGGACGTCGCGGTGCGGGAAAAGATCGTTCGCTCCTGCCGCACGCTCCTCGAAAACTTGATTCAGGCCCTGCAACACCAGTTCGCGGCCATCGTCACCGAGCACGTGCTCCAGGCCTTTCGCGAAGAAAAGGACGACCACATCCTGGGAGAGCTCGCTAGCCTCCTCTATCAGATGACGGGAAGCATCCTTCAGTTCGCGGACTTCACGCTCGCGGGCCGGATCTTCGCCGAGCTCCGGGACCGCCAGCGGGAGTTGATGAAGACTCCGAGGGCCACCGGGCGGGGCTTCGCCGTCCTGAACCGCAAGATGGACTCGTCCACCAAAGCCCTCTTGATGGAGGAGCTCCAGTCGAAGGATCCAGTGCGCCAGGAGAAAGCGGCGCTGGTGCTGGAGAGTCTGGGCAAGCCCTCGATCTCGCTCCTCATCGAAGTCATCAAGCAGGAGAAGGACTTCCGGACCCGGCAGCTCGCCGCCGGCCTTCTGTCCCGCATGGGCCGCGACGCCGCGGATCGGATCAAGCAGGAAGTGGTGCTCGAGGTGACCGCCGAGCAGCGGTTCCGAATTCTTGAAGTGATCGACGTGGTCACCCGCGAGCTCAAGACCGAGCTCGCGTTCTGCCTCTCCGACGTGAATCCCAAAGTCCGCCGCGCGGCGTTTCGACTGTCCGAGCGGCTCAACGACAAGCAGGTTCTCGAGCTTCTCGTCGATTTCGCGCGCCACCCTGACATCGGCGTCGCGAAGGGCGCCATTCGCAGCCTCGCGATCCTTCGCTCGCCGCACGCGGTGGGCGCACTGGTATCGACGCTCCAGGTGACCAAGGATCCGGAGAGGGCGATTGCCTGCGCTCAGGCGCTCGCGCAGCTCGGCGATCCGGTCGCGGTTGCCGCCCTCGAATCGGTTCTCACGGCGCGCAAGTTCCCCCTCCTCGGCGGGTTCCGGTGGGACGATCAGGTCCGGGCCACGGCCGCCTTCGCCCTCGCCCACATCGGGGGAGACCGCGCCAAATCAGCCCTGAAAAAGGTAGTCAACGATCCTGACCCGCGCATCCGCCAGATCTCCCTCCACGGTACGTCGGGAGTTCCGAGGCCCGCGGCTCTCATCGGTGACGCTGACGATTCCGATGTCGGCGACGAGGACGAGAGCGTCGCCTAGTGGCTTAAGTAGGCAATATCAGCGGGCGCAGAAAGCCAGCGCGGCAAGCAAGAAGATCAGCGCCACGGGTGGAATCCACAGCAGAGGCATCCACTTCGAAAGCCGTCCCTGACGTTCGGGGTCTTCGAGCTCCAAGAGCCGCCTCAGTTCTTGCCGAACTTTGTGCCGAAGAGCTTCTCGATCTGATCCTGGAGCTTCTCGGCTTCCTCGGAGCGGCCGAGCTCCCGAAGCTCCGCCACCAGCCGGTTCATGTGCTCGCGAAGCGCCGCGTAGCTTTCCTTCGCCTGCTCGGAGGTCTCGTCCGCGGTTTCGTCGAGGCCCTTCTGCGCGGCCTCGAGCTCCTCGCGGACGGCTTTTTCCTTCTCTCCCCAGTCGATCCCTTCGATCTCGCGCTCGACGTCCGAAACCAGGCCCTTCGCCTCCTGCACCCATTCCGAGGAGCCCACCCGCGAAAGGAAGCGACTCGCCTCCGAACCCGCTTGCCGCAGGGTGAGCTCGATACCCGAGTCGGCGCCTTCGAGCGTTCCGCCCTCCTCCAGCTTCTCGGCTTCGGGATCGAAAACGTGCGCGAGAAGGTAGGTCCCCGAATCGTCCGACTCCACGGAGAACGCCGAGTCGCGCGTAAGCTGCGAGGCGACCGCGGGATCGATCGAGAGCGTCGCCCGCACGCGGGCCTCGGCGATGTCGACGCTCTCGACTCGTCCCACTTCGAAATCGTGGAAGCGAACGGGCTCGCCTCCCGAAAGACCGTGCCGTTCGTCGAAAAGCACGTGGACCAGGGCGCCTCCGGGCCGCGAAGGCTCCTCCTTGCGACAGGCGAGCGCGAGCGCTCCGAGCAGCAGGGTCCATCTCATGCGCGGGAGTCTAGCAGAGCGCGAGGTTCTTTGACACGCGTGACCCTCCATGGTAGGGATGACACGGCTCATGACGGTCGAAATCTCCCGGAGACAGTTCTTCCGCGCGGGCGCAGCCGTGGCCGCGACCACCGCGTTCGGCTTCGACTTGCGGGCGGCCGCCGCCGCGGCGCGCGAGCTCAAGATCGCCCGCACCACCGAGACCCGAAGCGTCTGTCCCTACTGCGCCGTCGGCTGCGGAGTCGTGATCCATACCCTCGGCGATCGGGCGCAGAACGTGAAGCCCACGGTGGTGCACATCGAGGGAGACGTCGAAAGCCCGATCAGCCGCGGAACTCTCTGCTCCAAGGGGATCTCGCTCAAACAGTACGTGGTGAACGACCGGAGGCTCACCCGACCTTTGTACCGCGCTCCCGGGGGGGCGGAGTGGACGGAGATTTCCTGGGACGAGGCCATCGCGCGTCTCGCGCGGCGGATCAAGGACACCCGCGACCGCGGATTCGAGGAAGTCGGCGCTCAGGGAGGCACGGTGAACCGTCTCCGGAACCTGGCGATGATCGGCGGCTGCACCGACACCAACGAGATCAACTACCTCCTGGGGAAGTTCCGGTTCGGGCTCGGGGTTCTCGCCTATGAGAACCAGGCCCGTCTTTGACACGGCCCCACGGTGGCCAGTTTGGCCGCCACCTTCGGCCGGGGGGCGATGACCAACGGCTGGACCGACGTCGCGAACGCCGACGTCGTCCTCATCATGGGAGGAAACCCCGCCGAGAACCACCCGGTGGGATTCCGATTCGCGATGGAGGCGCGGCGGAAGCGCAAGGCGAAGCTCGTCGTCGTGGACCCGAGGTTCAACCGCAGCGCCGCAGTCGCCGATCTCTACGTTCCGCTCCGCGCCGGGACCGACATCGCGTTTCTCGGCGGCCTCATCCACTACGCGCTGAGCCGCGGGCTGTATCACGCCGACTACGTGAAGGAGCACACCAACGCGTCGTTTCTCGTCGTCGACGAGTTCTCGTTCGAAGACGGCTACTTCTCCGGGTGGAGCCAGGAGACCGGTCGCTACGACAAGACGAGCTGGCGCTACCAGCTTGACGACAAGGGCTTTGCGCGGGTCGATCCGGCGCTCCAGCACCCTCGGTCCGTCTTCCAGCTCCTGGTGCAGCACTACGCCCGCTACACGCCGGAACAAGTGGCTGCCATCTGCGGATGCACCGCGCGGGAGTTCGAGCGAGCGGCCGAAATCGTTTGCTCCACCGGCCGCGCCGGCCGTTCGGGCACGATCCTCTACGCTCTCGGCTGGACCCAGCACAGCCACTCGGTGCAGCTCATCCATGCGGCGGCGATGCTCCAGCTTCTCCTCGGGAACATCGGGATGCCCGGAGGTGGCGTGAACGCCCAGCGCGGGCATTCGAATATCCAAGGTGCCACCGATATGGGCGCCTGGAACATGCTCCCCGGCTACCTTCGAGTCCCCGTCGCTCCTTGGAAGACGCTCGCCGACTACGTTTCGGCGAACACGCCGAAGCCTCTGAGGCCCGACTCCATGAACTACTGGAGCAACACCTCGAAGTTCATGGTCAGCCTTCTGAAGTCCTACTACGGTGAGAAGGCCACGAAGGCGAATGACTTCGGTTATGGCTTCCTTCCGAAGATTGGAGAAGGAGAGAACCACGGCTGGGGATTCGTCTTCGATCGCATGGCGAAGGGAGAGCTCGAAGGGATGATCTCCTTCGGAATGAACCCGGTCGCGAACGGTCCGAACACGTCCAAGATGCTCGACGGCCTCTCGAAGCTGAAGTGGCTCGCGGTCGTCGAGAACTTCGAGACCGAGACCGCGGCGTTCTGGAAGGCCGGAACCCTCGCCCCCGAGTACTATCCGAAAGCACCCGAGCCGGAGAACGTCGCGACCGAAGTGTTCCTCTTGCCCGCCGCCTGCTTCGCCGAGAAAGACGGGACGTTCGTGAACTCCTCGCGGTGGCTCCAGTGGAAGCGCGCCGCCCTCGAGCCTCCCGGTGAAGCGAAACCCGATCAGGAGATCATCGCCCGCCTCTTTCTCGAGATCCGGAGGCTCTACGAGGAAGATGGCGGCAAGGGGCGCGAGTCCTTGCTCGCCATGGCCTGGGATTACGGGAACCCCCTCTCGCCCGACCTCGAGGAGGTGGCGAAGGAGCTGAACGGACAGTTCGTTGCGACCGGCCGCCAGGTCTCGGGATTCTCCGAGCTCAAAGACGACGGCTCGACCCGCTGCGGCAACTGGATCTACTCCGGCTCCTTTACCGAAGAGGGAAACATGATGGCCCGGCGCGGCCAGGAGGACCCGACGGGCCTCGGGCTCTACCCCAAGTACAGCTGGAGCTGGCCCTCGAACCGGCGCATCCTTTATAACCGGGCGTCCGCCGACGCCGCGGGAAACCCTTGGGATCCCACGCGCGCGCCCCTTCGGTTCGAGAACGGCCGCTACTCCGGCGACGTCCCCGATTTCAAGGCGGACGCTCTTCCGGAATCTCTCGGAGCTTTCATCATGCTCCCCGAGGGGGTCGCGAAGCTCTTCACCCCGGATTTCGCCGAGGGACCGTTCCCCGAGCACTACGAGCCGGTGGAGTCGCCGGTCGCGAACGCTCTCCATCCGGAAGTCGGGTCGAACCCTATGGCGACGGTTTTCCGCGGAGAGCTCGACCCGCTCGGAAGCCCCGAGCAGTACCCCTACGTGGCGCTCACCTATCGATTGACCGAGCACTTCCACTACTGGACCAAGCACGTGGAAACGAACTCCCTTCTGCAGTCGAGCTTCTTCGTCGAAGTGCCCGAGGCGCTCGCTCGCGAGAAGGGGATCGAGAGCGGCGACCGCGTTCGTGTCACCTCGGCGCGCGGGATGGTCGAGGGCGCGGCGATGGTCACGAAGCGCATACGGCCCCTCGAGGTCTCTGGAAAGACCATCTACCAGGTAGGGCTTCCCATTCACTGGGGTTTTCTAGGGCGGGTGAAGGGGCCTCTCATCAATAACCTCACGCCGTCGGTGCTCGATCCCAATTCAGGAACGCCCGAGTACAAGGGCTTTCTGGTGAACCTGGAGAAGGTGTGATCGTCGCCAAGCTCATCGACACCACGAGCTGCATCGGCTGCAAAGCCTGCGAGGCCGCCTGCCAGGAGTGGAACGATCAAGGCTTGACGGCAGGCATGGCCAAATCCGACGACGGCACGTACCAGACGCTTCCCAGCCTCCGGCACGATTTCTGGAACCTGATCAAGTTCAAGGAGGTCACGCGCGAGGACGGAAGCTTCACCTGGCTCATGTCTAAGTACCAGTGCATGCACTGCGTCGACGCCGGATGCCTCGAAGCCTGCCCCGCGCCCGGCGCCATCTTCCGGCGGGAGAATGGCATCGTCGATTTCGATCACGACAAGTGCATCGGCTGCGGCTACTGCATCACCGGCTGCCCCTTCGACGTACCGAAGCTCTCGCCGGTGACGCAGAAAGTCTACAAGTGCACGCTCTGCTCCGACCGCACCTCCGTCGGTCTCGAGCCCGCCTGCATCAAGGCCTGTCCCACGAACTGCCTCACGTTCGGGGCCCGCGACGACCTCGTGCGGCTCGCGGACGCGCGCGCCGAATCGCTCCGCGCTGACGGCCACGCGACCGCCGGCGTCTACAACCCGGCAGGTGTCGGAGGCACCAACGTCCTCTACGTTCTCGCCGACGCGACCCGGCCCGAGGACTATGGCCTTCCCCGGGACCCCACGATCCCCTGGCAGGTCCGGCTGTGGAAGGGCCCGCTCAAGTGGGTCGGAAACGCGGTCCTGGTGGGAGGAGTTGTCGGAGCGTTCCTCCATTACCTTCGCTATGGCCCGAAGGAGGTCGAGGAATGAGGGTCCTCCGCTTCACGTTCGCCGAGCGCGCCGTCCATTGGATGACGGCGATCTCGTTCCTGTACGCTGCGCTCACGGGGCTCGCGCTCTGGAGCCCGTCGCTCCTGTGGATTTCGAGCTTCTTCGGCGGAGGAGAGGCCGTCCGGCGCTGGCATCCCTGGGGCGGAGTCTCCTTCGCGGTCGCGCTCGGGCTCATCTTTCGAAACTGGTCGAAGGACATGAGGCTCGACTCCGAAGACCGCAAGTGGCTTTCGCAGGCGCACCGCTACGCGGTCAATGACGAGTCGGGGCTTCCCGAGGCCGGCCGGTTCAACGCGGGCCAGAAGGTGCTCTTCTGGACGCAGAGTGTCGCCGCCCTTCTTCTCTTCGCGAGCGGTGTCGCGCTCTTCTGGCCGGAGCACATGCCGAGGGGCCTGCGGCTCGCCGCGGTCCTCGTCCATCCTTCGGCGGCGATCGTCTCGATCGCCGGCATCCTCATCCATATTTACATGGGAATCGCAGCCGTCCCCGGCGCCTTGCGAGGGATGGTCAGCGGCTGGGTCACGGAGCCCTGGGCGCGGGCGCATCACCCCCGCTGGTACCGCGAGAGCGTCAAACGCTGAAAATGCATAGGAGGTCGAAATGAATATGAAGATGACGGGTCTGATGGCTGCCATTCTTGCGTTCGCCGCGTGCAACACCGCACCTCTGTCGCTGACCGAGGCCGAAACGGCCTCGATCCGTGCAGTGAGCGACGAGTTCACAAAGAACATGGTCGCGGGAGACTTTGCCGCGGTAACGAAGCTGTACACCGAAGACGCGAACGTGATGCCGCCGGGGGGACCGTCGGCTGCGGGCCGGCCGGCTATCGAAGCGTTCATGGCGGCGTTTCCCAAAGTGACCGAAATGACGTTCGATTTGAACGAGGTCGACGGCCGCGGGGACCTGGCGTACGTTCGCGGCGCCTACCGCATGACGATGGAGATTCCCGGGGCGCCCGGCCCGGTCACGGACGAAGGCAAGTTCATCGAGATTCGCCGCAGGCAGGCCGACGGGCGCTGGCTCATCGCGGTCGATATCTTCAACTCGGACTTGCCGCCCCCGGCACCGGCCCCGCCGGCGGAACCGACGAGCGAGCCGTAGTCGGCGTCAAAATGCATAGTGGCTGACGACGAGATCGATGTCGAGGGCTCCAGCCCTCCACAGAAGCTCGGCATCGAACACGTCGCTCTGGACGGCGACGTCTTTCCGATCGATCGCGAAGTCGAGACAGACCGACTCGACGCCCTCGAATCGACCCAGGCGCTGGAGCTCCTCTTCGTGCACTGAGAGGAAACGCACGGCGTCCCGGATCTGACCGGGAAGGTCGCTGAACTCCGCTTCACTCACTCCGACGTGGAAACCGGAGGATTGCCAGGTTTCGCCCCCGGGTCGAGGCTCCCCGCGCCGGTAGATGGGGTTGGCTCCGGCCCTGAGCTCGCTCGCTTCCAGAAACGATTCCGGCTCGAAGTCGGTTCCGCTCGCCCGCAGGACACAGCTCATGGGTGGCACCCTTTGCTGGACTCCACCCCGATCGCCCGTGGCTCGGAAACGAGTTCAAACATTTCTCCGCATCCTCTCAACGGCTCATTGCCGGGCTCCCCACGAACGGATCACCGCTCCCAAGGAGCGCGCGTCCGGTGCCGCGGCCTGCATGGAAAAGCCTATCAGAGCTACGAACGCACACAATAGAGCCGCGGACAGCCACGTGCGCCGAAGCACTCCTCGCAACCAGTGATTCCGGCGCCGCCGACGGGCCCGCCGGTAGACGGCGCCGACGATGGCGGCGTCCAGGAGCACCTCGGCGAACAGAACGGGCGAGGCGTAGATCAGATAGCCGAGCGCGGTCAGCCCTGCGAGCAAGGCGGCGAGGCCGAGGACGACGGGCCACGCCTCGTCGAGATCGAGATCGGGAACGGAGTCGGCGAGGCTCGGCGAGGCTTCCGTGGCCGAACCGGGAACGGGCAGCTCCGATGAAGGCTGCCATGACCCGCTGGCGCCGCCGCCGCCGAACGATCCTCCTCCGCCCGAGAGGGACGGATTCGTGGAGCCGGGCCCCAGGTCCACGTCCGGGAGGTCCAACAGGAACGACCATCTCCGGCGCTGGTAGTCGAGCCACAGGCGGATGAGAACGAGGAAAAGCACGTACCCCATCGCGGTGGCGAAGAGGTATCGCACCATCATATTCCCGAGCCCGCCGTGAAGGAGCGCCGCGGAGCAGAGAAACGCGCCGAGACCCGCGAGCGAGAGTATGAAAACCATCTGAAGGCGCGGAAAGCTCGCTGCAAGGAGCCTCTGTTTCAGTGTCTCGGCTTCCGCTCTCTCCACTCGTCTCGTCTCTCATCAGTGTAGCCTCGCCGGCTTTCGCCGTCACCTTCACCCGGCGGCGGGATCCCGCGGTAGGATTGAGTCAGAGGAGACCAAGAATGCTGACATTGCCACGAAACTCGCTGACGGCGCTGGCGCTGAGCTGCCTCCTGGTAGCGCCGTTCGCCTCCGCCCAGACCGAGAGCGGTGCGGGCGCCTACGAGTACCGGGTCCTCGCGACGAGCAAGACCTCGACCATGGAGAAGGAGCTCAACCAGGCGGGCGGGGAAGGGTTCCGCTACGGCCACGTCATGGGAGGTGAGACGGGCTTCGGCGGCTCCGAAGTCGTCGTGGTCGTGACCCGCGACGGTTCAGCACCGGCAGAACCACGGTACCAGTACAAGCTCCTCGCCACGAGCAAGACGTCCACGATGGAGAAGGAGCTGCAAGAGGCGGGGGATGCGGGCTTCGAGTGCGTCGGGCAGACGATCTTCTCCTCGACCTTTGGAGGCGAGGAGGTCGTCATCATCATGGAGCAGGATCGAGAGAAAGCGCCCACGACCTACGAGTACCGGCTCGTCGCGACGACCAAGACCTCCACGTTCCAGAAGGAGCTGAACCTGGAAGGCCAGCAGGGCTTCGCGCTCGTGGGGCTCACCGTTGCCGAGACCGCCTTCGGAGGAACAGAGCTCGTAGCCGTAATGCGCCGGGAGAAACGCCGCTGATCGCCTCGTCAGCGCGAGGACGACGAACGTTCCGCCGGGGAAGGTCCATCTGCGGAAGGAGCTGTCCCGCGCGCTCGATGAACGCGAGGAGGAGCTCGGGGGTCACACCGGAAGCGCAGGACTCCGCATGTAGAACCGGGTTCTCTCCTGGTACGCTTTCGCGAGCAGCAGCATCTCCCCTTCACGATAGAGGCGTCCGACGAGAACCATCCCCGTCGGCGTTCCCTTCGCGGTGAAGCCGTTCGGCACCGCGACCGCGGGGTGGCCCGTCAGGCTGGTGATGGGATTAACGCTCGTCTTCGGATCGAGCGTCGGGCGAGTGGTGACGAGTACGTCCACCTCGGACAAGGCGCGAGCGACCTCTTGCATGAGCCGGTACCGCAGCCGGTTCGCCTGGAGGTACTCGACGGCGGGGACCAGGTGGGCGACGGCGAGCTCCGCTCGGTGGCGGGTGCGCACCAGTCCCTCGTCCCTGCCACTCCTTGCGAACTCGTCGAAGCCCGCGCCCCTCTCGACGTATTCGATGAAGAAGTTGATGTCGCTCTCCGGCAGCGCCACCGGCGTTAGCTCGATCCCGAGAGCGCGGATCTCCGAAAGAGCGGCGGAATCGTTGGCGCGGCTCTCGGAATCCATCTCGCGATCGAAGAGCTCCTTGGTGTAGCCGACGCGAAGCGTCGAGGGGTCGCGCCCCGCGTCCCAGGAGACGGGGACGTCCGCGACCGAGAGGTCCCTTCCGTCGGGACCGGCGATGGCCCGGAGCACGAGCGCGCAATCTTCCGCCGTGCGGCACATGGGACCGATGCGATCGAGGCTGAAGCCGGCGGCCATGACTCCATAGCGGCTCACGCGTCCGAAGGTCGGCCTCATTCCGACGATGCCGCACCGCACCGAGGGCGCGAGGATGGAGCCTCCGGTGTCGGTCCCGATGGCGAAGCCGACGAGACCCGCCGCGGACGCGGCGCCCGAGCCCGCGGAGGAGCCGCTCGAACCCTCCCCGGGATTCCACGGACTGTTGGTGCGCCCGCCGAACCACTGATCGCCGAAGGCGAGCTCGCCCGTCGTGAGTTTTGCGACCAGGACGGCTCCCGCCGCCGAGAGCCGTTCCACCACGGCCGCATCCACGTCGAGGATTCGATCCCGGAATGGCTCGGCGCCCCAGGTGGTCGGATAGCCCCTGGCGAAGATGATGTCTTTCGCACCCCACGGAATTCCATGGAGCGGCCCGAGGTACCGGCCGGCGGCGATCTCGTAGTCTGCCCGCCGGGCCTGAGACATCGCGAGGTCCTTCGTCAAGGTCACGACGCAGTTCAAGAGAGGGTTGTACTTCTCGAGCCGTGCGAGGTACATCTCCGTGAGCGCGACCGAGCTCACCTGCCTCGTCCGCACGAGCTCCGCGAGGTGGGTGACGGGCCAGAACGCGGCGTCCTCGAGATTCGCGGGGCGCTCCGCAGGGGGAGGCGGGCTCGGACGGAACGAGGCCTCGCTCGGCACGGGACCTTCTTCCGGCACGCGCGGATTGAAGTAGAGCGGAAGCGGGACCTCGTTCGGGAGCGAGCTCCCTCGAATCTCCCGGTATCGCGCGAGGTTCTTGTTCACGCCCTCGAGCATCGCCTCTTGCTCGGACTCGCTGAATTCGAGCCCCGCGAGCTTCGCCGCCTCGCGGATCCCCTCGTGCGTCGCGGTACCTTCCGGCTGCATCTTCGCCCAGAGGGCTCCGGGGAAGAGGGTCGAGGCGAGGCCGAGGCCCGAGAAATAAGCGAGAAAAGCTCTCCGATGCGCGCCGCAATCCATAGCGGGGATTGTAACCGAGGATCGCGCTAGAATCCTCGCTCCGTGAAAGTCCTTCCGCTAACCGTCGGTCCCATCGTGGGGGGCACCACCTCGACCCGCGTGCGCCTCTGGGGCCGGGGCGCGTACGAGGCGACACCCGAGGGGCCGCGCCGGGCCTGCGGCGTCGCTCGGATCCGGAGTGTGACCGGCGGCGGCTTCTCGGATCCGCTCTTCTTCAAGATGAATCCGAACTTCGATTTTCTCTCGGGAGACGTGCA
>Ga0184637_10002062_pt1 | contig 13066 bp, 11 predicted proteins | sample PLM3_127_b2_FD_133143 | JGI IMG/M metagenome (GOLD analysis project Ga0184637, IMG submission 133143) | Groundwater sediment microbial communities from an aquifer in East River, Colorado, USA - PLM3_127_b2 | ecosystem: Environmental > Terrestrial > Soil > Riparian zone | place: USA: East River...
ATTCGTGGCCACCGTCTTGCCATTGGCCACGAGCCTCAAATGATTGCGTTCGGCCAGCACCTTGGTGGCATAGCCGCCATCGTCGGGCAGATTCGCGGCACCCACGTAGAAGCGAAGGCCCGACTCCAGGCTGCCGGCCCGCGCGATGCATTCCTTGAGCACCTGGACGCCGACACGCAGATTCGTCACCGGATCGAAAGCAGCGTAGTTGCCGCCGAAGCGTTCGTATTTGTCGTCATGGACGCGGGTCATGACCTGCATCAGCCCCTGGGCCCCCACCGAGCTTTGGGCAAAGGGGTTGAAGCTCGATTCGACCGCCACGATGGCAAGGATCAGCGTCGGCTCGAGGCCGGCACGCTCGCCCATGAACCACGCCTCCTTGACGAGTCGGCCGATCGGCTCGGGTGCGACGCGGTAGCGACGCGAGATCCATTGCGCGACACTGGCCTGCTGCCGGGTCAGGTCTTTGGGATCGATCGCGGTGGCACGTGAGACGGCCGCCGCTTCTCCGAGTCCGGCGAGGGCCGAGTCATCGACGGGGATGCGGGCTTCTTGGCGTGCCTGCAGCCATCCGAAGGCGTGCTGCTCGATGTTGTCGCGCAGATCGGCGCGTCCGAGCGCGAAGACCAGCGCCGCGACGACCAACAAGCCGACCATCGCGAGGGCGTTGTGGCTCACCTCGAGCAAACCGCAGCCCACATCACGAAGGAAGACCGTCGCCGAATGCGAGATCGCGTTGCCCAAGGAGCGAACGTGTCGTAGCGCTGTCATATCCATCCTTTCCGTGCCGCCCCTCCAGAGGCCTTGCTTGGCAAAGCAAAGCGAGGAGTTGGCGACGGTGATAATCAGCCGCGACGGGCAGTCCGGCATTCGCCGGCACTGCTCTCGCGCAGCATGAACCGTCAGCACGCGCTCCCTCCATCCCTTGATCGGGGTGCGCTTGGGTAAACCCTGATCCGACAGGGCTGCGGCATTCTAGAAACCGCTCTCATAACTAGTCAAGACTCTAAAGTGACTCTCTAATTACTAGTTAGTATGAAATACGGCGATTTGCGCGGTTTCCTGGAAGCGCTGGAGCGCCTTGGCGAGCTCCGGCGCGTTGCCGAGCCAGTGTCGGTGCGGCTTGACATGACAGTGCTCAGTCACCGCATCTTGTTGGCGGCGGGTCCGGCGCTGATCTTTGAAAAGGCCACGAACGAGGGCTCCAGTTACAAGATTCCGGTCGTGACCAATCTCTTTGGCACGCCAAAGCGCGTTGCGCTGGGCATGGGCGCGGCAGATGTCGGTGAGTTGCGCGACGTCGGCCTCATGCTGGCCAGCCTGAAGGAGCCGGAGCCGCCGAGGGGCTTGGGGGATACGGGTCGCCTGCTGCAGATGGCGAAATCGCTGTGGGACATGAAGCCCGTCAAGGTGCGGCAGGCGCCGTGCCAGCAAGTGGTCCAGGAAGGACCGGCGGTCGACCTCGCAGCGTTGCCCGTCCAGACCTGCTGGCCTGGCGATGTCGCACCGTTGATCACCTGGGGACTGGTCGTCACCCGCGGTCCGCAGAACGTGCCACGCCCGCGCAGCCGGCAAAACCTCGGCATCTATCGCCAGCAGGTGATCGGACGATCGCAAGTGATCATGCGTTGGCTGCCCCATCGGGGTGGGGCGCTCGACTTCCGCGACTTCGCGATCGCCAATCCCGGGCGCCCGTTTCCGATCGCGGTCGCCCTGGGCGCGGATCCGGCCACCATCCTGGGTGCAGTGACGCCGGTGCCCGACACCCTGTCGGAGTATCAGTTCGCGGGACTGCTGCGGGGCAGCCGGACCGAGGTCGTAGACAGCCGTGTGGGGCAAGGTGAACTCAAGTTGCAGGTGCCCGCGAGCTCGGAGTTCGTGCTCGAGGGATACATCCAGCCCGCCGAGGCTGGTTTCGTCGGCCAAAGCGAACATGGCGTGCCACTCAAGGAACATGCGGGGTACCTATACGCGCTCGAAGGACCGTTCGGCGACCACACCGGGTACTACAACGAGCAGGAATGGTTCCCGGTTTTCGACATCGAGCGCATCACGCACCGCGACCATCCGATCTACCACTCCACCTACACCGGCAAACCTCCCGACGAGCCCGCGGTGCTTGGCGTTGCGCTCAACGAAGTGTTCGTGCCCATCCTGCAGAAGCAATTTCCCGAGATCGTCGATTTCTACCTGCCGCCCGAAGGTTGCAGCTATCGCATGGCGATCATCTCGATCCGCAAAAGCTACCCCGGGCACGCCAAGAGGCTGATGTTCGGCCTGTGGAGCTTTTTGCGGCAGTTCATGTACACCAAGTTCATCGTCGTGACCGACGACGACGTGAACATTCGCCACTGGCCGGACGTCATCTGGGCCATCACGACCCGTGCCGATCCGGTGCGCGACACGACGCTGGTCGACAGTACGCCGATCGACTACCTCGACTTTGCCTCGCCGGTGAGCGGGCTCGGCGGCAAGATGGGGCTGGACGCGACCAACAAGTGGCCCGCCGAGACCAGCCGGCAGTGGGGCCGAGTCATTGCCGTCGATGCGGAGCTCGAGCGGCGCGTCGGCGCCCTGTTCGACACCTTGATGGCCCCTCGCTGAAATCGGCCCGGATTGCGTCGAACGGTATCGGTCACTTGAAGTCCGCGCCGGTCTCAACTAAGTTTGTCTGGCCTGCATGCAGGCGCACCCATGGCGCAGTCGCTGCGCGCCAGGAGCCCTGGGGTTATTTCTCCAGAGCCCCACGTGGCATCAGCCACAGACCCCTCCCCACTGCGAAGTGCGGAGGGGTTTTCATTCAGCTGCCGGCCAGCAGCCCGATGCATTCGCGCACGATGTGCCGCACATGCGCTTGGCCTTCGGCAGTCGGAAGCCACATCAGCAACGGTCGATCGACGCGAGGCGCCAGGGCCATCGGTGCGGGGGTGACTTTCAGACGGCCATGCGCCGCTTCCATGAAGGCACGCATCGCCCGCGGCATGTGCCAGCCATGTGTCACCACTACCAACTCGGTCACGCCGTCACGCAGCATCAGTGGCAGTGTTCTGCCCGCGTTCTCTCGCGTGTCGTGCGACTCCTCCTCGATCCAGCGCAGCGGGCGGCCGAATTCTGCGGCTGCGACGCGCGCTGCGATTTGCGCTTCGGACAGGCCCTCCTTCTGCATCCAGCCGATGCCTCCCGAAAATCCAACCGGCGCTCCGATCTCGCGCCCGAGCCAGATGCCGTAGCGCAGCCGCTCGAGTGACCACGCGTTCAGGTTGCTCACGCCATACTCCGGCGCATACGCCTCGCGACCGCCGCCCAGCACGACGATCGCGACATTGCGCCGCGATTGCGCATCGCGTTTCAGCGCGGCGATCTGCTGCGGCTGCAAAGCGGGAGGAGGTTTGAGCGCAATTGCCGAGAGCGCTTGGCCGAATCCGGCGCAACTGCAAAGCCAGAGACCGGCGACTGCGACCAGCGTGAGCAGCCAACCCGAGGCCCGGCGCGCCCACAACAGCAAAGCCCCCGCCAACAGGATCAACAGAAACGGCACGGGCGGCAGCAGCAACGCCGTGATCGCTGGCTTCCAGGATCCGATGCCCAGTTCGTAGACGAGCGTGTTCATGGCGCGCGATTGTGCGCGCCGCTTCGTGCGGCATCATGGGCGATTCAACCCGACCAGGTGACCGCATGACACACACCGCCCCGTCCCTGCGCGAATCGCTGGTGACCGGGCTCGGCGCGAGTGTCGATATCGTTGCACCGGGCAAACGCGCCTGCCCTTATCACTTTCACCATGCGCAAGAGGAAATGTTCGTCATCCTCGAAGGCGCCGGCACCGTGCGCGTGGCGGGCGAGACGCTGCCGATCGCAAGCGGCGACGTGATCTTCATTCCGCCGGGGCCGCAGTACCCGCATCAGATCATCAACACCTCGCAGGCGCCGTTGAAGTATCTGTCGATCGGCACGCGCGAGACGCCGGAGATCGTCGAATATCCCGACTCCGGCAAGTTCGTGGCGTATGCGCGGCGCGACGACGAGACCAGCTTCGATCAGATACAGCGCACCGGCGACAACCTCGATTACTGGGATGGGGAGCCCTGAGCGTCGACGTGCACGACAATTCGCAGAAACCAAACCCCGGAGCTTTGTTCATGACTTCATCGCCTGAACTCGCCACGCTGGCTGGGGGCTGCTTCTGGTGTCTCGAAGCTGTGTACCTCGATGTCGAAGGGGTGCTGTCCGTCGAGTCGGGATACAGCAACGGCCATGTTCAGAATCCGAGCTACGAGCAGGTGTGCGGCGGCGACACCGGCCACGCCGAGGTCGTGCGCATCGGCTTCGACCCCGAGCGCATCAGCTTTCGCGAGCTGCTCGAAATCTTCTTCGTCATCCACGACCCGACCACACGGAATCGGCAGGGCAATGATGTCGGTACGCAGTACCGCTCGGGCATCTACACGCATGGCGCCGAGCAGGAGCGCGTCGCAAGCGAGGTGATCGCGGAACTGGCCGCCGCCGGGACGAAGGCCGTCACCGAGGTCGCCCCCGAGCGCGAGTACTACCCGGCGGAGCCCTACCATCAGCGCTACTTCGAAAACCACCCCAACGCGGGCTACTGTGCGTTCGTCGTCGCCCCGAAGGTCGAGAAGTTTCGCAAGACCTTCGCCGCGAGGAGACGCCGCGCGTGATCTCGCTGCGGGGCCTGAGGTTCTCGTATGCGGGGGGTCCTGCGTTCGCGTTTGCCGATGTCGACGTGCCGCAAGGTGGCGTGCTGCTCGTGCGCGGTCCTTCCGGTTCGGGGAAATCGACGCTGCTGGCGCTGCTCGCCGGCTTGTTGTCGCCCGCAGCCGGTCGCGTGTGCGTGGCCGACACTGATGTCGGTGCGCTGCCTTCCGGCCGGCGCGACACATGGCGCGGCCGCGCACTGGGGTTCATGCCGCAGCGCTTGCATCTGAGCGAAAACCTGAGCGTTGCCGGCAATCTGGAGTTGCCTTTCGTGTGCGCCGGCATCTCGGTCGACACCGCGTCGGTTAACGACGTGCTGTCGCGCCTGCACATTGCGGATATCACTCGTCGCAAGCCGCACGAGCTGAGTCTTGGGCAAGCTCAACGCGTGGCGCTTGCGCGCGCGCTCGTGCGCGGGCCTGCCGTCGTGGTCGCCGACGAACCCACGGCCAACCTTGACGACACGAACGCGCACGCGGTCGTGTCCCTGTTGCGAGACCTGAGTGCGCAATCGCGCGCAACGCTGGTGCTTGCCACGCACGACCCGCGTGTGGCATCGCAAATTTCGGCCACCGCGACCATTGCGCTGGAGGCGCACGCATGACGCTGGCCCGATTGGCGTGGACGCACCTGTGGGCGAAACCGCTCGCGGCGCTGCTCAACCTGCTGCTGCTGATGCTCGGTTTCGCGGCGATCAGCCTGGTGCTGCTGGTCAGCGATCAACTCGAAGAGGGTGTGCGGCGCGACCTTGCGGGGATCGACCTCGTCGTCGGCGCGAAGGGCAGCCCGATGCAGCTCATCCTCGCGGGCGTGTTTCATCTCGACGTGCCGCCGGGCAACATTGCGCTCACCGCGGTCGACATGTTGAAGCAACACCCGCTCGTCGCCCGCGTGGTGCCCATTTCGTTGGGCGATACGCTGCGCGGCTATCGGATCGTCGGCACCACGCCGGACTACCCAGCGCTCTATGCCGCCCGGCTCGCCGGCGGGCGCGAATGGCGCAAGCCCCTCGAGGCGATCCTCGGCAGCGAAGTCGCGATCGCCACCGGCCTCAAGCCAGGGGACGCCTTCGTCGGCGCGCACGGGCTCGGTACCGGCGGCCATCTGCACGGCGACACGCCCTACACGGCCGTCGGCATCTACCAGCGCACCGGCACCGTGCTCGACCGCCTGGTGCTCACGTCGACCGAGTCGGTGTGGGCTGTGCACGAACTCGCCACGGCCACCGATGCCGCAGACCTGAAAGCACTGGCCGAGGAGCGCGAGGTCACCATGCTGCTCGTGAGCTATCGTTCGCCGATTGCCGCGGCCTCGCTGCCACGCTGGGTGAACAGCCATGCCGAGCTGCAAGCGGCGAGCCCGGCGCTGGAGACGGCCCGGCTGCTGCGGATGGTGGGGATCGGCATCGACGTGCTGAAAGGTTTCGGCGCCGTCTTGCTGTTCGTCGCCGGCCTGAGCGTATTCATCGCGCTGTACCACGCGGTGCGTGAACGTGAAAACGACCTCGCGATGATGCGCATGCTCGGCGCGCCGCCGCGCCGCGTGGCGGCGATGGTGGCTTTCGAGGCGCTTTGGCTGGCAACGCTCGGGGCGATCCTCGGCCTTGCGCTCGGGCATGGCTTGACGCATTTGCTGGGCTTGAGCTTGAAGGCCGAGCGCTCGGTGTCGCTCAGCGGTACGCTATGGTCCGTATGGGAATGGTCGATCCCGGCGCTGGCGTTCGCGCTGGCGCTGCTGAGCAGCGCGCTGCCGGTGTGGCGTGCGTACCGGCTGGACGTGACCCGCCTCCTGCAGGCGCCGCGCTGAGTCGGGTTGAAGGAGTCGTGTCGATGAAGTGCTTGTCTGTCCTTGTCATGCTGGCGGCGCTCGCCGGCGCACCTGCTTTCGCTCAAGGCACGAAAGCGGCCGACAAGGCATCGGCGCCCGTGAGCGCGGATGCCAGAAAGGACATTGCGCGTCACCGCGCGATCGCTGCCGCGCACGAGAGCGCAGCGAAGTGCCTCGAAAGCGGTCAGGCCGAAGAGGCCTGCCACAAGGCCTTGCAGGCTGCCTGCAAGGGTTTGGCGATCGGCAAGTACTGCGGAATGCGTCATGAACACTGAAACCTTGCGCGCGGCCGCCTGCGTGATGGCGGCGCTTCTGTTCGCGGTGATGGGCCCATCGAGTGCGATCGGCCAGATCCTTTCGCCTCCGATCGCCGCACCATCGACCAGCGCAAGCGGCCCCGCGCCGGCGGTCGGCTCGGGCCCCGGCTACCACGACCCGCGCAGTGCCTTCAAGCCGCTGCAGGAACGCGAAGGGATCGTTTCGTGGCGTGTGCTGAGCGCGGTCACGACGAAGCCGGTCAACAACCGCGTGGCGCCGACGTTTCCGCCGGCGGTGCAAGCCTTGAATCAGCAGAAGGTCAAGGTGCAGGGCTTCATGATGCCGCTGGAGCCGGGCGAAAAGCAGCGCCACTTCCTGCTCTCAGCCGTGCCGACCACCTGTGGGTTCTGTCTCCCCGCAGGCCCCGAGGGGCTGATCGAGGTGCGCGCCCGCACGCCCGTCAAGTACAGCGTCGAAGCGGTGGTGGTCGAAGGCCGCATGGCCGTGCTGAGCGACGACCCGTACGGACTGTTCTATCGCCTCACCGACGGTGAGCTCGTGCCCTGAGCCACTGATGCCGCGCCAGCTCGGCCGCAGCAGCGTGCACCGCCGGTGGCCGGTGGCCTCGGGCGTGATCGTGCTCGCGTTGCTGCTGGCGCAGACCCTCGGGCTGTTGCACGGCATCGCGCATGGCCTGAATGGTGCAGGAGCATCGAGCATCGCCGCTCGCGCGCATTCCGATGCCGAGCCGTCGTACGCGGCGCACGAACCGCATGCTCGTGTCGCCGGATTGTTCGACACGCACGAGGACGAGTCGGCTGAGTGTCGGCTCTACGACCAGCTGACGCACGGCGACGTGCTCTGGTCGGCCATCGCCGACTTCGCGGCACCAGCGCCCCTGCCGCCGCTGACGTACCGCGCCGCGCAAGCCCCACGCGGCGCCTGCGCGAGCTGGTCCCTCGCGCGCGCGCCTCCGCAGCGCGCCTGATCCGCCCACGTCCACGCCCCGCCGGCTCTCGAGCCGCGCGCGGGGTCTCGTCGTTCGCTATCGGCCCCTGCGGGCCAAGGATTCTTCACATGCCTTCCCGATTTCTGCCCCCGAGGCGCACCGCAGTGTGCGTTGCCGTGAGCGCGCTGTGCCTTGCGGCGCAAGCGCAAACGACGCCTGCGCCCGCTACGCTCAAACCTGTGGTCATCACCGGCAACCCGCTTCGCTCCTCCGACATCGCGCAGCCTTCATCGACGCTGAGCGGCGAAGCGCTCGTCATTCGACGCGGCAGCACACTCGGCGAAACGCTCGACGGCCTGCCCGGCGTCTCGTCGAGCTACTTCGGCCCGAACGCCAACCGACCGGTCATCCGCGGCCAGGACGGCGACCGCATCCGCGTGCTCAACAACGCGGGCGCGTCGCTCGATGCATCGAGCCTGAGCTTCGACCACGCGGTGCCGATCGATCCCCTCGTCGTCGAGCGCCTTGAGGTGCTGCGCGGTCCCGCGGCGTTGCTTTACGGCGGCAGCGCGGTCGGTGGCGTTGTCAACGCGATCGACAACCGCATCCCGCGCGAACCGATCGGCAAGCCCTCCGGGACCGCCGAGCTTCGATTCGGCGGAGCGGCGAAAGAGAAGGGCATCAGCGCGTTGCTCGAAGCGGGCAGCGGTGCACAAGGCGGCAACGGTTTCGCACTGCACGCCGATGCGTTTCGGCGCCGCACCGACGACCTGCGCGTGCCGGCCTTCGACCGTCCGGTGCCAGGCGGCACCGAACGCCGCGAGCGCATCGTCAACTCCGCGAGCCGAGCGCATGGCGGCGCGCTCGGGGGATCGATGGTGTGGGCGCACGGCTTCATCGGCGCCTCGGTCGACACCTATCGCAACACCTACGGCATCGTGGCCGAAGAGGACGTGATCATCCGCATGACACGCGACAAGTTCGCGCTGTCGGGCGAGGCGCGCGACCTCGGCGGGCCGATCCGCGCGGTGCGCGGCCAAGTGCAGCGCACCAACTACCGGCACGAAGAGGTCGAAGGCAGCGGTGCGGTCGGCACCACCTTCAACAACAAGGGCATCGACAGCCGCTTCGAGTTCGAGCATGTTCCGCTCGCGCTCGGCGGCACGACGATGCGCGGCTTGCTCGGCGTGCAGACCGAGAACGCACGCTTCTCGGCCCTCGGCGACGAGGCCTTCGTGCCGAGCACGAAGACGCGGCAGGGCGCCGCGTTCGTGTTCGAAGAACTCGCGCTCGGTGCGCTGAAGCTGAGCTTCGGTGGCCGACTCGAGCGCACCCGGGTCGAGTCGGCGGGTGACGCGCCCGGCGCGCCGACGCCGACGTTCGGGCCGGCGCAGTCGCGCAGCTTCGACGCGCGCAGCGTTTCCGCGGGCAGCGTGTTCGACTGGACGCCGCAATGGCAACTCAGCGGCAGCCTCGCATACACCGAGCGCGCTCCGACCTACGCCGAGCTGTATGCCAGCGGCGTGCACATCGCCACCGCAGCGTTCGAACGCGGCGACGCAGTACAGGCCAAGGAGAAGGGCGCCAACGTCGACGTCGCCGTTCAATGGAAAGAGGGCCCGAATCAATTCAAGCTCGGCGCGTACGCGAGCCGCTTCTCGAACTACATCGCGCTGCTTCGAACCGGAGAACCCGATTTCGTGAATGCGGATGGCGAGGCCTTCCCGGTCTACGCGTTCAGCGGCGTTCCGGCACGGCTGCGCGGCTTCGAGTTCACCGGCACATGGCGCGTGCTCGACGGGCCCCGCACGGTCGATGTCGACGCAAAGGTCGATGCGCAGCGTGCCACGAACCGTCGCAGCGGCGAGCCGCTGCCGCGCATCGCGCCGTTGCGCGTGACGCTCGGCACGAGCACCGCGGTCGGACCGTGGAAGGCTCGTTTCGAGCTGGTGCGTGCCGAACGCCAGTCGCGCGTGCCGAGCGACGACGCACCGACTGCCGGCTACACGTTGCTGCACTTGTCGGCAAGCTATCGCGTGCGTCTGGGCGACGGCGACGGCCTGCTGTTTGCCAAGCTCGCCAACATCGGCAACAGGCTCGCCTACAACGCGGCGACCGTCAGCACCGTCAGGCCGCTGGCGCCGCTGCCCGCGCGTGCGCTACTGGTCGGACTGCAGGCGGGTTTCTGAGGCGCCGAGCCGCACGGCCGTGCAGTCACTACACTCAGCGGACCGGTCAGCCCCGTGCGGGGTCGGACACCTATGGATGAAGTCTGGCTTTCGGCGCCTCTTGCGGCGATGCGAATCTGCAGCGACGGCGCATGTATTCGCTGGCAGTTGAATCCGGCGGCCCGGCAAAGCGATTGGGGGCGTGCGCTGCCCGACGGCCAGTGGCAGGAACTGGCCAATCGCCTGATGGCCGAGTGCACCGAGCGACCCGGCTGCGTCGAAGGGATCGTGAGCACGGGAGAGCCGGCCGTCGAACTCGCATGGGCGGCGGTCGCGCTCGACGAAGGGTGGCTGGTGTGGCTGGTCGCGCAGCCGAAGCCCGTCGATCCGCAGCCCACGGGCGCATCCGGCATCGACCTGGCCGATCGCCTCGCACTGCTGCAGGAGTTCGGCCGCATGGGCCTGTTCGAGCGCAATATTCGAACCGGCGTCGGCCGCTGGGACCCGCAAGTATTCGAGCTCTACGGTTTCGACGCATCCGAAGGCACTCCGAACTACGACGAGGCGACACGACGCATCCACCCCGATGATCGGGAGCGCGTGCGCCAGACGCATGACGAAGTTGTGCGGCGCGCGGGGCGGTACGAGGTGCGCTTTCGCATCGTCGCGCGCGACGGCCGCGTGAGCCATGTGCACTCGATGAGCGAAGTGCGCAACGGCGCCGACGGTCAGCCCGAGCAGATGATCGGTGTGCTGATCGACGACACCGCCAACGTCGAACGCGCCAGCTCGCAGCGGGCCTCGATGGCGTTGCTCGACCAGGCGCTCGACCTTGCCGGGGTTGCGGTGTGGCGCTTGAACCTGTTGACGCAGCGCATCGAGTTCAGCGGCCGGGGCCTCGGGATCGTCGGGCTTCCCGCCGGCCAAGCCGAGATGGATCTGCAGACGCAACGCGAATACATCCACCCCGACGATCGGACTTCGGTGGTACAGGCCACGCAGGATGCGCTGGCCGGCGAAGAGGTTGTCGATGTGGTCGCGCGCTATCGCCATGTCGACGGCGGGTATCGCAGCATGTTGACGCGTCGTGTCGTGCAGCGCGACGAAGAAGGGCGCGCCACCGCGGTGTTCGGCATCGCGCTCGATGTGAACGAGCTGCAAGCCGAGCGCGAGCGCTCGCGCGAATTCGCCGCGCACCTGGAGACCCTTCGCAGGCGCGCGCAGGACGCGACCGAAGCGGCGGGCATCGGGCTGTGGGACCGTGACCTGGGAGGCGGTGCCTCCTACTGGAACGCGCAGATGTACCGCTTGCGCGGCTTCGACCCCGCCGATCCGCGGCCGGTCGAACAGCTCGCGATGCTCTCCAACCATCCCGAAGACCAGGCCGCGCTCGACGAGCTGGTGCACCGTCATATCGAAGACGGCGTGCCCTACGAGCACGAGATGCGCGTCAGATGGCCTGACGGCAACGTGCATTGGCTCGGCACGCGCGGCAACGTCGTGCGCGATGCCGACGGCCGGCCGGTACGCATGTCAGGCGTCAACTGGGACATCACGCAGCAAAAGCTCGTCGAGCAGGCGTTTCGCGACAAGCAGGCGGCCGAGCAAGCGAGCCGTGCGAAGAGCGAATTCCTCGCTCGCATGAGCCACGAACTGCGCACCCCGCTCAATGCGGTGCTCGGCTTCGCGCAGTTGATGGTGTCGGACCAGCAAGATCCGCTGACGAAGCAGCAGCGCGATCGCCTCGCGCAAATGCAGACCGCCGGGCGCCATCTGCTCGACCTGATCAATGATGTGCTCGACCTCGCCGGCGTCGAGTCGGGCGCGCCGACCCCGGTGGCCCGACGCGTCTTGCTGAGCGACGCGGTGCGCGAGTCGGTGCAATGGGTCGCGGCATTGGCCGACGAGCGGCAGGTCAAGCTCGCCGCCGAGGAGATCGGTGGCACGGTGCTTGCGGATCGCCGCCGCATGCGGCAGATCCTGACCAACCTGCTGTCCAACGCGGTGAAGTACAACCGGCCGGGCGGCAGTGTCGAAATCAGCGGCGTGTGGCGCGAGCGCGACGGGCAAGAACAATGCGGCATCGTCGTGCGCGACACCGGCATCGGCATGACAGCGGCGCAGGTCGAGCAGCTTTTCCAGCCCTTCAATCGCCTCGGCGCCGAGTTCAGCACCGTGGAAGGCACCGGCATCGGCCTCACCATCGTGCGGCAGATCGTGCATCGCATGGGCGGTCATGTGGAAGTCGACAGCAAGCCGCGCATGGGCAGCAGCTTCACGGTGTGGCTGCCTGCGGCACCCGATGAAACATCGCCCGCGGCATTCGACGCGACGGCCCCGATGTCGCTGATCGGCAGCGACGCCGCGGACGATCCCGAGCGCGAAGCCCCGTTGCGCGTGCTGTGTATCGAAGACAACCCGGTCAACCTGCTGCTCGTGAAGGAGCTCTTCTCGCTGCGACCTGGCGTGGAGCTGATCACTGCTGCCAACGGTGCAGACGGCATCGCCGCCGCACGGCACCGCCGGCCGCACCTGGTGCTGCTCGACATGCAACTGCCCGACATGAACGGCCTCGACGTGCTCAAGCGACTGCGCGACGAACCGCTTCTTGACAAGACGCGCTTCGTCGCCTTGTCAGCCAATGCGATGGCGCAGGACGTCGCGCAGGCGCTCGGCGCCGGCTTCGAAGACTACTGGACGAAGCCCATCGACTTCGGCAAGTTCCTCGCAGGCATCGATGCGATCGCCGCTTCGCGGCAGTGAGGCAATCGAGCGGCGTGCGCTACCCAGCCCTCGCCGGGCCGTTCCCAAGAGGGCTGAGCTCCCCTCGGGGGGCGACGCCGCAGGTGTCTTGGGGCGTCATGTCCTCAGCCCTCGCCGGGCCGTTCCCAAGAGGGCTGAGCTCCCCTCGGGGGGCGACGCCGAAGGCGTCTTGGGGCCGTCATGTCCTCAGCCCTCGCCGGGCCGTTCCCAAGAGGGCTGAGCTCCCCTCGGGGGGCGACGCCGAAGGCGTCTTGGGGCCGTCATTTCTAGCCCGTCTTTCTCAACTCGCCGTTGCTTTCGCGCGAATTCGGTCGATTCGCGCGCGCAAGTGCTTGATCCACAAGGAGGCGGTTGGCGCAAACGCTTGTGGTGAAGACTTTGGTCGTTG
>Ga0184637_10002063_pt1 | contig 13066 bp, 13 predicted proteins | sample PLM3_127_b2_FD_133143 | JGI IMG/M metagenome (GOLD analysis project Ga0184637, IMG submission 133143) | Groundwater sediment microbial communities from an aquifer in East River, Colorado, USA - PLM3_127_b2 | ecosystem: Environmental > Terrestrial > Soil > Riparian zone | place: USA: East River...
GACGCTCAAGCTCTGCGTCCGGCATTCTCATGGGGCTTCGCGATGATCTCGACGGGCACGCCCACGGGGTGAGCGCGCCGTCGCGCGCCGCGCCAGTGGGGAGGTATGGAGGGGGCGTCTCGCCCCCTCCACCTACAACAGCTCGCCCAGCGTGCGGATGCTCGGCTCCAGGCGAACTCCCGTTCGCGCGAGAACGCGCTCGCGGGTGAGCTGCATGAGCGAGAGGACGTCGACGGCCGTCGCCGTGCCGCGGTTCACGATGACCCCGGGGTGCTTGGCGCACACCTCCACGCCGTTCATGCGCTTACCTTGTAGCCCGGCCTGTTCGATCAGCGCGCCGGCGCAATGTCCGGGCGGATCCTTCCACACCGTGGCCCCGGGCAAGGCGAGGGTCTGGAGCAGGGGACGCGCGCGCAAGGCGTTCCCGATCTCGCGATTGATCGCCGCGCTCGGCTGGCGCCCGAGACGGAGTCGGCACCCGATCAGGATGCGGCCGGGCGCATCGAGCATGCGATCGCCGAGCCCGTGCGGTCCCGGCTTCAGCTCGTCGATCTCGCCGTCCGGTCGGATGAAGTACACCGCGGAGAGGAGCGGCGCCAGCGGCTGGCCTGACCCGCGGCCGTGGAGGACCAGCGCGCCCCCCACCGTGCCGGCGGTTCCCACGAGCTGGGCGATGCCGCCGAGACTGAGGGCGGCCGCCGCCCGGACCAGCGCGAACACGTCGGCGCCCGCCCCGGCCACGGCCTCCTCGCCGTGGAACTCCGCACGCCGGAGCGCGCCCTCGAGCCGGAGGATCACGCCGCGGAATCCGCGCTCCGTGACGAGCGTGTGCGTGCCCGCGCCGATCACCGTCACCGGCATCTGCTCGCGCTCGGCGAAGCCGAGGGCGTGGCGGATGTCGTCGATGTTCTCCGGCGTGATGAAGATGTCGGCGGGGCCGCCCAGGCGCAGCGAAGTATGAACGCTCAGGGGCTCCTTGAATCTGACGTCACCGCAGATCGATCCAAGCATCGCGCCTCGCGCCTCCTTCGTGGGTCGTCGACGAGCGGCGGGACCGTCGCTTCCGCGGGCACTCTAGGTGACAACGGTGGGGCGCTGTCAATCGTGCGTTCGTAGGCTTCCTGGGCGAGCATCGGGTGGCGCAGGGGCGTTGCGACGGCATGAAATCACGCGATGCGCGCGTCACTCGCAGCACACCCGCAAAACACGGGCCTGGGCGAGCGACGAGGCTCGCCAGGCCGCGTCACCGCATGCAAATTCCCTCTTGTGGATAGCTGTGGAGAGGTGGATAGCGAGGAGGTCAGCGCCCCGGCGGTCGCCTCGCCGCAGTGGGGTGGTTCCTCGCGGCCGCCTGCACGTTTGCCAGTTCTCCCACGTAGGGATCTGTCTTGCGCAGGCGCTGCGCCATGAGCTGGATGAGACGCGTGGCGGCCGCGGGCGCGGCGGCGAGGCTGGCGGCCACGACCTCACGCGGGATGTAGTCGGCGGTGGTCGCCTCGATCGCGCGGGCCGTGGCGGTTCGCGGTCCACCGTCGACGGCCGCCAGCTCACCCACGGTGTCGCCCGCCCTGGCCGTGCCCAGCACCACCTCCCGTCCGTTGTGGCGCACGCTGAGACGGACCCGTCCCGAGCGCACGAAGTACAGCCCGCCGGCCGGCTCGCCCTCCTTGAAGATGATCTCCCCGAGGCGATAGCGCGCGGTCCGCGCGCGGGTCAGGAGCGCGGCGCGCTCGGCGAGGGGCAGTCCCGTCAGGAACCCGCGCCCGGGGGCAATCGCCGCGCTCACCCTCCGCGGCTGGGGGCCGTTCTTGCGGACCGGAGTGGTGATGCCCACGCGGCTCAGCCAGGCGCGCACGCGAGGCCGGAGAAAGGCCGGATTCAGGGGACGCGACAGGACGTCGGTCAGATCGTCGACGAGGCGTCCTGCCTCTCCTGGTCCTTCCGAGCCGGCGAGCACGAGGATGGGCAGTGAGGCGCCCCATGTCTCCTGCCGCGCGCGCTGGACGGTTTCCAGAAGCGCCGCCTCGCTCCGGCCTCCGACCAGGATGAGCAAGTGGGGCCGCTGCCGCGCGACCAGGCTCGCCAGCTGACCATCGCGGGCCGTCGCAATCTGGTAGCCGTCCGCCGCCAGGCTGTCGCGCACCTCTTTCACCGCGACCGCCGACGAGCCCGCCACGAGGATGCGCCCGCCCGGGGAGGACGCCACGTGGCGGACACCGCTGTTGACCGTGCGAACGGAGCCCGGCGATTCGGCGAGGCTGATCTCGAGACCCTCCGAGGCGGCGAGGATCTCGAGCGAGGAGCCGTGCGCCCGCGCGCGGCGGCGCGCGGCGTCCGTGTGCCGCCGCACCCACGCGTCGGAGTGAAGAGGATCGTGGTGGAACAGCACGAGCCGCTTGACCCCCGCCCGTACCGCGACGTCGACGACGTACTCGATGGGACTGTGGCCCCATCCCCGCTTGGCCGGATACTCGTGGTCGCTGTACTGGGCGTCGTGGACCAACAGGTCGACGCCCTCCACGAAGGCGATGTGGCGCTCCTCGCCGGGATGCAGGGAAGCGCCGAGACCGCGCGGGCCGGCTGACGGCCACCAAAAGGGCTCGTGATCGGTGCAGTAGGCGAACCGGAGGCCTCCGCGCTCGAAGCGGTAGCCGATGGTCGCTGCCGTGTGGTTGAGAAACTGCGTGCTCACCCGGAAGGGCCCCAGGGCGAAGCGCTGCTCGGCGAGCTCGACGAAGTCGATCCGAGCGCGGAGCTGGCCGAGCTGCACGGGGAAGTACGTGTGCTGCATCTGGCCCGAGATCGAGGATTCGAGGGTGCTCTCGAGCCCCCGAGTTCCGTAGAACGTCAGTCGCGCCCCGGGCACGTAGGCGGGCAGAAAAAAGGGGAAGCCCTGGATGTGATCCCAATGGGTGTGCGTGATCAGGATGTGCATGGGCGGCAGGTGCTCGCCCCGGCTCAGGATGTCCAGCCCGAGCGGGCGGGCCCCCGTGCCGCAGTCCAGGATGATCACGCGGTCGTCCGCACCGCGCACCTCGACACAGCTGGTGTTGCCACCGAAATGGTTGGTGTGACGGTCAGGCGTGGGGATGGATCCCCGCGTTCCCCAGAAGCGGATCAACACTCCCTGAGTATGCCAAAGTGCTCCGGGAACCGGAGCACGTGCTGATGGGCAGGCGGCTGCCGCCATAGCGACTCAGAGGTTGTGAGTGTACCGAGGGGCGTCCCGGCTTGGCCGGGGCGCTCCGAGCGCAGGGGGTTTGGAGGCCATGTCGGGGCCCCCATGTTCTCAGAGCCCGTGCACGAATCGCATTGTCGAGGGGCGTCCCGGCTGCGCCGGGGCGCTCCGAGCGTCGGGGGGGCTTGGGGGGCGCCCGGAGCCCCCCATCTTCTCAGACGCCGCGGTAGTCGTCTCCGAGGCTGCGGCGACCTCGATCGTTGGTGCGCCGCTGCGGACCAGGGCCCGGGCGCGTGCTGCCGCCGCGGCGCCCTTCACCGGGGCCACGTCTTCCTTCACCGTCGCGGCGCCGCCCTGCGCCACGTCGCTGATCTCCTGCGTTCAAGTTCCACGCATCACCCGTTCCTCGCCCACCGCCGCCCGGCCCTCGCCCCGCGCCAGCCGGGCCGCCGGAGCGCGGCATCCCGCCGCCGGGCCGGTCGCCCGGACCACGAGGCCCCGCGCCGCCCGTCGATGACATGCGCCGGCCTGGTGTGAAACCTCCCGCCGCCGGTGGGCCTGGACGCCGGACCGGGGCGCCACTCCGAGGTGGGGCCGCGCCGCGCGGCGTCGCCTTGTCGACGCGGATCATCCGGCCGTCGACACTCGATCCATTCAGGGCGCCGATGGCCCGCTCGGCCTCCTCGGGCGAGGACATCTCGACGAATCCGAATCCACGCGACCGCCCCGTCTCGCGATCGGTCATGACCGCCGCTGAATCGACGCCGCCATATCTGGCGAACGTCTCACGGAGACGCTCCGTGGAGGTAGAGAACGAGAGACCTCCCACAAACAACCTCACCGACATCGAGTAGCTCCTTTCGCGCCCTCCCAACCAGTCTCTGCTGATCAGGTCCGGCGTCTTGCGTGTGCGCGAGCATACCACCGTCCGCTTCCCTGGGCACCGCGCGCGCTTGACCAGGAATCTGCACCGCGCACGCCCGTTTTCCGGGAAGAATTCCCGGCGGCTCGCATGGAAACTTTTCCTCTCGAGAGGGGCGCAAGAGCCCAGTTCATTGCCAGATAAGGTTTATTTTCATGGAACATCCCTTGCTTCGACCACTGTACCGTCGCCATGCGGGACATCATCGATCGGCAAGCGGACAAGCCTCCTGATCCCCACGTCGTGGCCCTCAACTACACGATCGTGGCGCTCGTGGATGAGCTGTTGTGGCTGCCATCGTTGGCGGTGGCCACGGCTGCGGTTCACCTTCTCTATGGCCCTGACACGTCCCTTCCCGATGCGCTGCGCAGCCAGGCTGGAAAGGGAGCGCCGCTGTCGGTGGTCTCGCTCCTGGCGGCCGGCACGCCGCTCGGCACGCTCCTGCCCACGAGGCTTGGATCCTCGGGGGCGTGGCGCGCGGGAACGGCGCGCCTCAGGGAGGCGCGCGTCATCTCGCGTGATCGCTATTGCCAGCTCCAGACGGCCTTCGTCTCGGGGGCCGCGCGCGGGATGACAGCAACCACGGGATCGCTCGTGCGCGATGTCTACGGCGTGGGGGGGCGCCGATCCTGCGCCGACGGCGGGCGGCGGGTCCTGCTGCGCGTGGTGCGCCTCAACCGCGCGGCCCTCGCGCTCCTGGCGGCGGTGGCGCGGGGTGAGTGCTGGACGCGTCTCGATGCGCGTGGTCCGCTCCCCGCGCGCCCCTACGACCTCCCGGGCGCTGACCTCGACGTCCTCGCCGAGGCACTGCCCCCGATCGTGATTCCCGATTTCGCCGGCCTCGCCGCGGGGCTGACTCCCGCCGAGTTCGTGTTCTGCGGCGAGGAGTCGACCGACCGCTACCAGTCCCTGTTCGCTGAGATGCTCAGCCTATCTGGTCATCCGGAGACCTGCTCATGATCGCCACCGCACCCGCGCCCCGGGCCGTTCGCGAGAAGGTGGACCCGGCCTTCATCGCCGCCGTGATCTTCCTCCGACGGAGTTGCTCCGTCAACGACATGGCGGCGATCCTGGGCTGTGGCCGCAAGCGAGTCCTGACCACCTTGGCCCGACTGGCCCGTCTCGGCGTCCCCGTCTACAAGGATCTGAGCGCGCCGCGCTACCGCGCCCTCACCTTGGCCCAGCAGGAGGACGTCACGGCGTTGCACAACAACGGGCAGGGGCTCGACTTCTACGCGCTGTGCCGGGTCGTGCGCACCGTGCATCCGCTCGCCATGTTCCTCTTCCTGCGCAGCGCGGTGCATCCGCGCGGCTGGTGGGTGCGACCGTGCTCGGAATGCGGCCGGCCCTTCGCCACCCCGCAGTCGTCCACCCGGCTCTGTCCAATCGGGCACACGCTCCGGCGCACCCTGGTGCCCGCGTAGTGGGCCGGGTCGTCGCGGAAGTCCAGCAGCACGCGCGCTTCAAGAGCTGCACGGAGCGGCACGGGTTGCGCCTGCACCGCATCCACGTCCTGTCGGCGGGGAGCACCGGGAGCTTCCAGTCGACGCTCGTCTTCGACTGCGTCTGTGGGCTGCGATGGCTCTTGCGGGTGGCCCACGGCGATGTGGTCTCGGTTGACCGCGCCATCCTGGACGAGTTGCGTCGCGGGCGAGAGGGACAGGTCACGGCGCCCCCAGGCTTCCCGGGGGCGGGTGATCAGCCTCCGAGCAAGAAGCGGTCAGACTACCTGCCGCGCCAGCAACGCTCGGGCAATACGCGCCGGGTCCGGCACTAGCGACCCCTCGGCGAGCCGCTTTCGGGCCGCCTCAACGCGCGCGCGCCGCACGATCGCGCGGGGCGAGACGTCTCCGGTGGAGGGGCCTCGCGCAGGCCCCCAACCGTGGAGACGGGGTGGGGCGGCCCGCATCCTCCTCGCCCCGGCGGTGAGTGCCCCTCCGGCGATCGCCGGCCGCTGCTCGTCCCTGCGTGGTCTCCTCGGGCGCATCGACGAGGTCATCGGCAGCGACGGGAGCCGCCCGGAGGGCCCGGCCGAACGTTGACTTCCCCCGCACCTGGCGAGTACCCTCAGGGGCCAGTGCCACGGCGCAGAGACACCCGCGGATGGAGACGCACAGCCTGAAGGCGAATGGTAGCGCGACGAACCTCGTCCGGTTGCTCGTCGTGGAGGATGATCCGGACCTCCGCGACACGCTGGTCGCGGCGCTCATCCGGCTCGGGTACCTCGTCGTCTCCGTAGCCGACGGCGAGGCCGCGCTCACCACGCTGGCCCAGGAGGAGTTCGACCTCGTCCTCCTCGATCTCCGCATCCCCAAGAAGAACGGCATCGAAGTGCTGCAGGCCATGCGAGCGGAGGGACAGGACAGCGAGGTCATCATCGTCACCGGCCACGCCGAAGTCGAAACGGCCATCGAGGCCCTCAAGCTCAAGGCCTTCGACTACATCCTGAAGCCATTCCGCTTCGCTGAGCTGGCCCAGGTGGTGGGCCGCGCTGCGGAGCACCGCCGGCTGCGCCGCGAGAACCGGCTCCTCCGGCGAGCGGTGTCCCAGCACGAGCTGGAGCCGGTCATGCAAGGCCAGAGTCGTTCCATGGATCGCCTGCGGGATCTCCTCCAGCGCGCCGGCCAATCCGGCTCTCACGTGCTCATCCTCGGCGAGAGCGGGAGCGGGAAGGAGCTGGCCGCCCGTGCCGTCCACGCGGCCAGCGCCCGCCGGGACCTGCCCTTCCTGGCCATCAACTGCGCCGCCCTCCCGGACGCGTTGCTGGAGTCCGAGCTGTTCGGTCACGAGCGGGGGGCCTTCACGGGCGCCGCGGCGCGCCGCCACGGGCTCCTGGAGCTGGCCCACGACGGCACCCTCTTCCTCGACGAGGTCGCCGAGATGTCGAGCGCCATGCAGGCGAAGCTCCTGCGCACGCTCGACAGCGGCGAGATCCGACGGCTGGGGGGGGACCGCGCGCTGCACGTGGACGTGCGCGTCATCGCGGCGACCAACAAGAATCTCGTGCAGGCCGTGGCCAGCGGGCAGTTCCGGCACGATCTGTACTATCGGCTCAGCGTGGTGGTCATCGAGGTCCCGCCCCTGCGCGAGCGGGCGGAGGACATCCCGTTCCTCATCGAGTTCTTCGCCTCCCAGATCGCCGGACAGGGACAACGACCGCTGAAGGTCACCGCGGAGGCGATGCAGATGCTCACGCGCTACTCCTGGCCGGGCAACGTCCGGGAGCTGCGCAACGTCGTCGAACGCCTGGGCGTGATGTCGTCGGGCGAGGAAGTGACGCCGGGTGACGTGGCCCTCCACCTGCCGTTCACGTCGCCCGAGATCGAGGGAAAGCTGCCGTCCCTGGAGGAGGTGGAGCGCCGTCACATCCTGAAGGTGCTCCAGCACATGGGCGGGAACCGCGCGCGCGCCGCGAAGATCCTCGACGTCGACCCCAAGACGCTCTACAACAAGCTCAAGGGCTACCCCCCGTCCGGGTAGCGACTCACTCACATCCCGGCCGCGACGCCGACCCGATTCCGGAGCGCCGCCACCGCCGCGGAGTGCAGCTGAGTGGTGCGCGATTCCGAGATGTCCATGACCATCGCGATCTCCCGGAAGTTCAGCTCCTCCACGTAGTGCAACTGTAAAACCAGCTGGTGCACGGTGGAGAGCCGGCTGACCATCGTGGCCACGTCCGCCGCGCTTTCCTTGTCGGCCAGGCACGTCAGCGGGCTCTTGACCGCGGTGTCGGGGATGCGCGCGCGGGTCATCGCGTTCCCGTCCTCGTCGGTGTCGTGCTCCAGGCGCTCGAGGGACATCGCGGTGGCCGCGCTCGCGTGCGCCAGCAACTGATGGTAGGCGTCCACGGAGAGACCGAGGCGCCTGGCCGTCTCGGCCTGGGAGGGGTGATGCCCCAGCTCCTGCTCGAGTTCGCCGAGCATGCGCGCGGCGTCGCGAAGGCGCCGTCGGGTGACGCGACCGATGAGGTCGATCTCGCGCACGAAGTCCACCATGGCGCCCCGGATCCGCGTCAGGGCGTACACGCTGAAGTCGGTGCCGATGGTGGGATCGTAGCCGTCGAGGGCCCGCAGGAATCCCTGGACGCCGGCCGAGACCAGGTCTTCGGTCTCCACCGAGGGCGGGAAGGTCCGCGCCAGCCGGCTGGCCATGTAGCGCACCAGGTGGATGTAGCGCTGCAGCAAGGTGTCCCGCGCGCCCTCCGAGCGCGTGGCCCGGTAGTCGCGCCACGCCGCCTCCACGGCCTGCGCGGGAACGGCCCTTCCAGCGGTCTCGAATGGCCAGCGGAACCCGGTTGCGCTCATCGTAACGTCCCTCGCGGATCAGGGTTGGAGCCCGCGCTGAGCCTGGTCGCCGGCGCGAACCTCATGAAGCGGCCCGGCGCGTGAGCATTCGCGTGCGCAGCGTCTCGCGGGCGACGCCGAGGATGCGCGCGGCACGCGTGCGGTTGCCTGCCGTGAGGGCCAGCACGTGGTCGATGTAGGCGTCCTCGATCTCACGGAGTGGTCGCAGGTGCCCGCACGACGCCAGCCATGCTCCCCCGGGGCTGGCCTTCCCGGACGCGTGCGTAGGATCTTCTGGAAGACGAGCTCCGCGACGCGCCAGGGCGGTCCGGCACGCCGAGAGAAGGCCCTCGGCCTGGACGGGCTTGATCAAGTAGTCGAAGGCCCCGGCGCGCATCGCGTCCACGACGCTCCGCGTGTCGCCGCGGTCGGTCATGACGAGGGCTGGCATCGAGGGCCACGCCACCCGGAGATCGTGCAGCAGCTCGAGGCCGTCGCCGTCCGGGAGAACGATGTCGAGGATGGTCAGGGCCGGCTCCCACTCCTCCGAGACTCGCCGAGCTTCCGTCGCACCCGCGGCTCCCACCGACGCATGGCCTGCCTCGTCCAGCAGGTCCTGACACGTCCGGCGGGCACCGATGTCGTCGTCCACCACCAAGATGCGGCCCTGCGTCGCGTCGAGCGCCATTCCGGACCTCCCCTCGGCCGACTATACCGGGGGGACGAGGTGGCTGGACCCTGCCAATCTGGTCCCGATACCGGGACTTTTGCTGACCCCAGGCAGGGGGCCGCCAGAGGTGGCATGGCGTACACTAGGGCGCCATGCACGACCGCCTGGCACTTCCGGCCATCGCGTTGATTTCGGTCACCGTCGTGGCCGTGGTCGGGGTGCTTCTCCTCGGACGGTCGCCGGAGAGCGGGATGAGCGACGTCTCGGCGCTCCCGGGATTCAACGCGCTGCTCAACGCGACGAGCGCGCTCCTCCTGGCGCTGGGGTACGTCTTCGTCCGGATGGGGAAAGTCCAGGTTCACCGGGCGTGCATGCTCGGGGCCTTCGGCGTCTCGGTGCTCTTCCTGGTCTCGTACGTGGCCTACCATTCCGCGTTCGGATCGCGCCCCTTCGCCGGTCACGGCTGGATCCGGTGGGTGTACTTCCCGTTGCTGATCTCACACATCGTGCTCGCGGCGGGGATCGTCCCCCTGGCGCTCGCCACCATCTATCGAGCCTGGAGCGGAGAGGTCGTCCGCCACCGGCGTCTCGCCCGCTGGACGCTCCCCCTCTGGCTCTACGTCTCGGTGACCGGCGTGATGGTCTACTGGCTGCTCTACCGAATCGGCGCCTGAGGTCGAGGGCTTGAGCTTTGGAGCCTGCGAAGGAGCTTGAGATAGCGCTTCAAACACGCGTTCGAATCAGGGGCCGCCCGCCCGATCACACAAGGGGCACGCCGAGCCACGCCCGGGCCGGTCCCCGGCGGTCGAGGACGGCTGATTCGCAGGTGGAGAACGCCACGCGCGTGCAGATGTCAGGGTTGGACCGTCGGCGATGAGCGTCCACAAGCTCATTCCGTTGTTTGCGCTGGGCCTGAACGTGCTGCTCATTGCCAGCGCGCTCGCCTCCGATCGGCGCAGCCCTCTCAACAGGAGCTTCGCCTACTTCGCGGTGGCTCAGGCCGTCTGGAACTTCGGTGTGCTCGGACTCCGGTGGAGCGTCGAGCCCGGCCAGGCCTTCCTGTGGGAAGTCGTCGTCCACCTCGGGGTCATTCCCCTGCCGGTCCTGTTCTATCGGTACGTCATGATCTTCCTGGAACTCTCCAGCCGCCGGCGCTCGCTGATGGTGGGCTACGTGCTCTGCGCGTTCTTCCTGGCCGTGAGCCCGACTCCCCTCTTCATGCGGGGTGTGCAGCAGACGCTCTGGGGCTGGGCGCCGGCCGCGGGTCCGCTCTACGCACCCTTCTTCGTCTATTTCCAGACGTACATGGTGCTGGGGCTGATCTGGCTGGTGCGCGCGCGGCGGACTCAGACGTCGAGCTTTTGGCGCGACCGCACCCTGCTGGTGATCCTGGGCGTCACGGTCAGCTTGCTCGGCGGCGCCATCGACTTCCTGCGCTTCATTCTCGGACAGGAGCAGATCTATCCGGTCGGCATTCCCGCGAACTCGGTTCTGGCCCTGGCTCTCGGGCTCGCCATCGTCCGGTATCGGCTGCTCGACATGGGAGCGCTGGCCAAGCGACTGCTCCTCTACCTGTCGGCTTCGATCGCCCTCGCCCCCGTGCTCATCCTCGGGCTGTGGGCCGTCGAGCAAATCCTGCCCGTCGGGGGACTCGTCCGGAGCATCCTCGCCGGGCTCGTCGTCCTGCTGGGCTTCAGCATGGCCCTGCCGCTCCTCCACCTCCTCGAGCGGGGGTTGGAGCGGATCATGTTCGCCCGGCAGCACGGGGTCCGCGAGGCCCTGCTCGGGTTGAGCAAGGAGCTGGCGTCCATCCTCGATCTCGGTGAGCTGGGGCGGAGGCTGACCTCCGAGCTGGTGGCGCGGATCCCGGCCATGCGGGCCGTGTTCTACCTCTACAATCCGGCCTCGGGCCGCCTGGAGCGGTTTGCCGAGGCCGTCTCCCCGGCGGCGGAAAGCGCCCCCGCCAGCGAGCAGCTCAACCCCGCCTTCGCCCCCTGGCTGCGGCGCTCGGCGCGAACCATGGTGGTCGGCGAGGCGGCGCTCGGCGCCACGAGCGACCTTGGCCTGCGCGCTCTCATCAAGAGGCTGGAGGCAGAGCGGGTTGCTCTGCTCGTTCCCATGCTCCTGGAGGAGGATCTGGCCGCCGTGCTCGTGCTGGGAGAGAAGCTGTCAGGGGAAGTGTTCGCTCCCGACGACATCCGGATTCTGGAACTCCTGATGGGACAGACGGCCATCGCCCTCCGGAACGCGCGGTTGTATCAGGACCTCAAGGGCCGGATGCTCGAGCTGCAGGCCACCCAGCAGCAGCTCATCCAGTCGGCCAAGCTGGCGGCCATCGGCGAGCTGGCGGCCAGCGTGGCCCACGAGATCAACAACCCCCTGACCGTCATCCTGGGCAGCAGTGTGGTTCTGCTGCGGCGCACGCCCACCGATTCCGTCGCCTACGCCAAGATCACGAACATCATCAACGCCGCCAATCGGGCGGGGAAGATCGTGCGCGACCTGCTCGACTTCTCGCGCCGGCGCGAGCCGCGCCACGAGCCCCTCGACGCCAACGAGCTCGTCCTCCGCTCCCTCGATATCGTCCAGGTGCGCCTCGCCAGTGGCGGGGTGACCGTGCAGACGACGCTCGACTCGCGGCAGCCGGTCGTGATGGGCGACCGCGATCAGCTCACGCAGGTGTTCATCAATCTCTTGACCAACGCCGTCGATGCCATGCCGGGTGGCGGCACGCTGAGGGTGGAGTCCGAGCTGCAGCCCGAGGAAGGCATGGTCGTGGTCAGCGTGACGGACACGGGTACCGGGATGGAGCAGAGCCAGATCGCCCGGATCTTCGAGCCCTTCTTCACCACCAAGGGCGAGGGGAAAGGCACCGGCCTTGGCCTGTCCGTGAGTTTGAGTATCATCTCTCGGCATGGCGGCACCGTCGAGGTCCAGAGCCAGCCGGGCCACGGCACGACGATGCGCGTGAAGCTGCCGCACCGGCGAAACTCCGAGGCCGTCGCCCCGGCCCCTGAGGTGAACGCGGTGAACAGCGCCCAGGCGGGAGGCCAGGCCTGAAAGCGATGGACTACCTCGCGGCCTTCGGCTACGGGCTGGCCTACGACGCGGTGGTGCGGGGGTTTCGGCCGTACGAGCAGCTGCTCGACGAGATCGTCGCGCGGATCAACCACGCCACGCCGCCCGGCGCGACCCGGAAAGGCGTGCGCATCCTCGACGTGGCCTGCGGGACGGGCACCCTGGCGCGGCGGCTCGCCCGCGAGGGCTACGATGTGGTCGGCCTGGACACCGTGGATCGGCTGGTGGAGATCGCGCGGGCGAGGCCGGCGTCGCGCCTCGACGGGCGGCTGAGCTTCCGTCACCTCGACGTGGCGCGCGCGCCCGTTCAGGGCGAGGGAGGCTACGATGTTCTGGTCAGCCTGCACACGCTCTACTGGCATCCCGAGCCGGTGCGATTCCTCGCGGGCTGCCGGCGCGCCCTGGTCCGTGGCGGTCACGCGCTGTTCCTGACGTACGCACGGCCGCCCCGGGTGCTGCGCACGTTCGGTGACGTCATCGGGCAGGGGGGACTGCGCGATGGGGTGCGCGCGCTCCGGTGGCTCATCCCCACCGCCGCGTTCGAGGCCCTGCGCAGTGGTCAGCGCCGCTACCTGTCCGCGGAGGAGTTTCACGCCCTCCTCGAGGACGCCGGCTTCAGCGTGCGGGACTCCGCGCGGACTTTTCTCGGCCAGATCAGCTTGCTGGCCTGGACGCACGCGGCCTGATGGCGCGCCTCGCCGTTTCCCACGGCGCGGCGTCCGCCGCGCGGCTGGCCGTCCTGCCGGGCGGCAGCGAACTGACCCTGCGCACGGCCCGCGCCTTCGCACGAAGCTTCCGCGAGCGCCTGGCCACGGGTATCGGCCGCATCCTCGTCAACCTCGAAGATGTGAAGATCCTCGACGCGGCGGGGCTGGCCACCGTGCTGCACGGCTCGCGCCTGGCCGCCGCGCGCGGCGTCCGCCTGTCGATCTTGC
>Ga0184637_10002064_pt1 | contig 13064 bp, 13 predicted proteins | sample PLM3_127_b2_FD_133143 | JGI IMG/M metagenome (GOLD analysis project Ga0184637, IMG submission 133143) | Groundwater sediment microbial communities from an aquifer in East River, Colorado, USA - PLM3_127_b2 | ecosystem: Environmental > Terrestrial > Soil > Riparian zone | place: USA: East River...
ACCCAGGTGTTCTGCTTCGCCTGCGGGGCCGCCGAGCGCTGCCGGCACTGCGACATCGCCCTCGTCTACCACGCTACGCCGCAGCTGCTGCGCTGCCACTACTGCGACTTCCAGATCGCGCCGCCGGAGCGCTGCTCGCAGTGCGGGGCGCCCGACACATCATTGCTTGGCACCGGCACCGAACGCCTGGAGGAGGAGCTGCGCGCGCGCCTGCCCGAGGCGCGCATCGCGCGCCTGGATCGCGACACCGCGCAGCAACGCGGCTACGCCGAGCGCGTGCTGCGCGAGCTGCGCGCGCGCCGCCTCGACGTCCTGATCGGGACCCAGATGGTCGCGAAGGGCCACGACTTCCCGGGTGTGCAGCTGGTCGGAGTGGTGCTCGCGGACGTGGGCCTGCACCTGCCCGACTTCCGCGCCGCCGAGCGCACCTTCCAGCTGCTCACCCAGGTGGCGGGCCGCGCCGGCCGCGACCGTGCTCCGGGCCGCGTGATCGTGCAGACCTACGCACCGGCCCATCCGGCGATCCGCCCGGTGCGCGACCACGACTACGAGGCCTTCTACGCCGAGGAGCTCGGACAGCGCGCCGCGCTCGGCTATCCCCCGTTCGGCCGGCTGGTGCAGGCGCTGGTCTCCGGCGCCGATGCGCCCGCGGCGCTCGCCGCCGCGCAGGCGCTCGCGCTCGCGGCCGCCTCCCCGGACGGGCCCGAGGTGCTGGGTCCCGCGCCGGCTCCCATCGCCCGGCTGCGCGGGAAGCACCGCTTCCAGCTCCTGCTCAAGGGGGCCGATCCAGAACGCCTGCACGCGGCCGCCCGGCGCATGGTGGAGGCCGCCGGCCGGCTCCCGCACGGCGTCGAAGCCAGCCTGGACGCGTTTCCGGTGAACATGCTATGAACTCGAGAAAGCTCCGGACTTCCAGCTAGTTAGAGCTTTGGCGGGCAGGTGATGGCGCTTCGTGAAGTGCTCCAGTTCCCCGACAAGCGGCTGCGCCGCGTTTCGCGGCCGATCCAGGCGATCACGGACGAGATCCGCACGCTCGCCGGCGACATGCTCGAGGTGATGTACGACGAGCCGGGGATCGGCCTGGCGGCGCCCCAGGTGGGCGCGGCGGTGCGGCTGATCGTGGTCGACACCGAGTGGCGCGAGGAGAACGCCGAGCGCAGCCCGCTGGTGCTGGTGAACCCGGTGATCGTCGCCTCCGAGGGGCAGATCGTCTGGACCGAGGGCTGCCTCTCGGTTCCCGAGTTCGAGGCCGAGGTGGAGCGCTTCGCCAAGCTGCAGCTGCGCGCGCTCGACCTCGACGGGCGCGAGCGCACGCTGGACGCCGAGGGCCTGCAGGCCGTCTGCTTCCAGCACGAGATCGACCACCTCGACGGCGTGCTCTTCATCGACCGCATCAGCCGCTTGAAGCGCAACCTCTACGTGCGCAAGCGGCGCAAGCAGCTGCGCCAGGAAGCCGCGGAGAGCGATTCCCCGCAGCCGGCATGAGCGAGCCCCGCCCGCCCGCGGCCGGCGGCGTGCGCCTGGTCTTCTTCGGAACCCCCGAGTTCGCGGTGCCCACGCTGGAGAAGCTGCTCGGCGGCCCGCATCCGGTCGTCGGGATCGTGAGCCAGCCCGATCGCCCGCGCGGCCGCGGGCGGCGTACGGCGCCCTCTCCCGTGTCTCGCGTGGCACAGCTCGCGGGCGTCCCCCTGCTGCGTCCCGAACGCGTGGGGGAGCCCGAGGTGGAGACCGAGCTGCGCCGCCTGGCCCCCGACCTGGGCGTGGTGGTGGCATTCGGGCAATTCCTCCCCAAGCGGATCCGCGAGCTCCCGCGCCTCGGCTACCTGATCAACGCCCACGCGAGCCTGCTGCCGAAGCACCGCGGCGCCGCGCCCATCCAGCACGCGATCCTGGCCGGCGACTGCCGAACCGGCGTCTCGGTGATGCGGGTCGACCGCGAGATGGACGCGGGGCCCCTGGCGCTGGTGCGAGAGCTCGAGATCGGTCCCGAGGAGACGGCGGCCGAGCTAGCGCAGCGGATCGCGGCGCTCAGCGCCGTGGCCGTCGCCGAGGTGGTCGAGCGGATCGCACAGGGCCGGGTGCGCTGGACGCCGCAGCCGGCAGAGGGCGTGACGCTCGCGCCAAAACTGGTACAGGCCGACGCATGGCTCGACTTCCGCGAGGGCGCGGCGGTGCTGGTCCGGCGCGTGCGCGCGCTCGCCCCCAGCCCCGGCGCGTCGACCCGGATCGACGAGGGTCGCCTCTGCATCCTGGCGGCGCGCGCGCAGGTCGGGCCCGTCGACGCGGATCCCGGGACGCTGCGGCGAGGCTCCGACCCGCTGCTGCGCATCGCCACCGGCGATGGCTGGCTGGTGCCGCTGGTGGTGCAGCGCGCCGGCGGACGTGCGCTCGCGATCGACGCGTTCCTGCGCGGACGCCCGCTTCGCGACGGACAAAAACTTGGTGCGGGGCTAGACTGCGCGGGGTGAGCACGAGACCCGCCGACGGAAGAGTGGGACGCCTGCATCGCGGACGACCCGCTGCCAAGCGGGGTCAGCGCTCCCGCGGCGCCCCGACGCTGACGCGCCTGCTCGCGCTACGCGTGCTCGAGCGGGTCCAACGCGCCGGCGCGTATGCCGACGTGCTCCTGCACGCCCAGCTCGCGCACAGCGACCTCACGGCGCCCGATCGCGCATTCGCGACGGAGCTCGTGTACGGCACGCTGCGCTGGCGCGGGCGCATCGACTACTGCCTGCAGCAGGTGCTCGACCGCGACCTCGACAAGCTCGAGCCGCTGGTGGCGACGGCGCTGCGCCTGGGCGCCTACCAGCTGCTCTTCTCGGACCGCGTGCCGGCGACGGCGGCCGTCGACGAGTCCGTGCGCTGCGTGCGCGCCGCGGGCGTGGAACGCGCGACCGGTCTCGTCAACGCCGTGCTGCGGCGGCTCGCGGCCGAGCACGTCGCGCTGCCGATCCCTTCGCTCGCGGACGACCCGCTCGCACACCTGACCCACGCGCTCTCGATTCCGGGCTGGATCGCCGCGCGCTGGCTCGCGCTCTTCGGCCCCGAAGAGGCCGCCGCGCTGGCGCGCGCCTCGAACCAGGCACCGCCTCTCACGGTGCGGGCCAACCTGCTGCGCACGTCGGCCGCCGCGCTGCTGGACGAGCTGCGCGAGCGGTTCCCGGAGGCACGGCCCTGCCGGGTCGCGCGCGCTGGCATCGTGCTCGGCCGGCGCGGCAACCCGGCTCTGGACCCGGCCTTCCTCGCCGGCCGCTTCTCGGTGCAGGACGAGGCCTCGCAGCTGGTGGTCGCGCTGCTCGATCCGAAGCCCGGCGAGCGCGTGCTCGACGCATGCGCGGCGCCGGGGGGTAAATCCACTGCCATCGCGGAGCGCGTGGGCGCGGAGGGCTGCGTGCTCGCGATCGACCGCCACTCCCGGCGTCTGGATCTGATCCGGCGCAGCACGCGACGCCTCGGCCTGTCGGCGGTGCGCACGCTCGAGCGCGACGTCACGCGCCCGCTGCAGGATCTGCCGGTCGCCGCGGGCTTCGACCGCGTGCTGGTCGATGCCCCCTGCTCGGGGCTCGGCACCCTGAGGCGCAACCCCGACGCACGCTGGCGCGTCGGACCCGGCGATCCGGCGCGGCTGGCGGAGATCCAGCGCGCGATCCTGCGCAACGCGGCGGCCACTCTCCGGCCCGGCGGCGCGCTCGTCTACAGCACCTGCACGTTGTTGCCCGAGGAGAACGAGGCCGTCGTGGAGGCGTTCCTGCGCGAATCCAAGAGCTTCTGCCGCGCCAAGCCCGTGGAGCTTCCAGCCGAGCTGGCGCCGGTCCTGGATGCCGAGGGCAACCTGCGCTGCCTGCCGCACCGGCACGACAGCGACGGCTTCTACGCTGCGCGCCTGGAGCGCCAGTCGTGAGCGCGCCGCGCATCGCACCGTCGATCCTCTCGGCGGACTTCGCCAGGCTCGGCGACGAGGTGGCGGCCGTCGCGCGTGCCGGCGCGGACTGGATCCATATCGACGTGATGGACGGGCACTTCGTTCCGAACCTCACGATCGGACCTCTCGTGGTCGAGGCGGTGCGCCGGAGCACCTCCCTGCCGCTCGACGTGCACCTGATGATCGAGAAACCCGAGCGTTTCGTGACGGAGTTCGTCAAGGCGGGCGCCGCCACCATCGGCGTGCAGGTGGAGGCTTGCCCGCACCTGCACCGAACCATCGCGCAGATCCACGAGGCGGGGGCACGCGCCAGCGTCGTGCTCAATCCGGGAACGCCGGCGCTCGCGATCGAGCCGGTGCTCTCGGACGTCGACCAGGTTCTGGTGATGACGGTGAATCCCGGCTTCGGCGGGCAGAAGTTCATCGAGAACATGCTCGCCAAGATCGCGACGCTGCGGGGCATGATCGACGAGCGAGGCCGCGACGTCGCGCTCGAGGTCGACGGTGGGATCTCGCTCGAGACCATCGCCCGCGCCGCCCGCGCCGGAGCCGACGTGTTCGTCGCAGGCACGGCGGTCTTCGGAGCCCCGGACTACGCGCAGGCAATCGCCGCGCTGCGCGAGGCTGCGCTCGCGGCGCGCTGACGCGCGGCTTCCCCGGCGTCGGCCGCAGTGATAAGCTCGCGAAGCATTGCCAACCGGGGCCCCCTGCTTGATCCGACGCGCCCAGCTCGCCGCCATCACGGCTGCCCTCCTGCTCGTCGCAGGCGCTCCCGCCGCAGGAGCCGCCGATGCGGTGCAGACGGCGAGCGCGTCCGCCATCGCCGACGACGCGAAGCTCACGGGGCGCGACATCTATGACCGCGTGCTGCGCAACCGCCTCGAATCCTTCTCGCAGGACACGCAGATGATCTCGGGCGATCGCGGTGGGCGTCAGCAGGAATCCCGGCTCCAGCTGACCTGGCAGTCGTTCCGCGACGCGAACGGACAGCCGACGCGCGGCGTGGTTGCGAAGACGCTGGTCCGGTACCTCTATCCCTTCGACGTCCGCTTCTCCGGCTATCTCGTGATCAGCAACCATGAGCGCATCAACGACCAGTTCGTCTACTACCCGTCCCGGCGCAAGGTCGTGCGCGTGAACCTGCGCAGCGAGGCGGTCTTCGGCACGGACTTCTCCTACGAAGACGTGATCCCGCGCGAGATCGAGGAGTCCGACTACGAGCGCGTGGCGGACGAGACCGTGAACGACATCCCGGTCTACGTGGTCGAGGTGGTTCCCAAGGCCTTCACGGCCTCGGAATACTCGCGGGTGCGCGTCTGTGTCGAGAAGGAGCGCTTCGTCCCGCTGCGCACCCGCTACTGGGACGACGCCGGCGTCGAGGTGAAGGAGCTGCGGGCGGTCCCGTCGGAGATCCGCAACTTCGCAGGCGTGTGGTTGCCGATGAAGGTCACCATGCGCAACCTGCAGCTGGACTCCTTCACCACGCTCGTGGTGTCGAATTTCGTGCCGAATCCGAACCTGCCGCTGGCGACCTTCGACCTCTCGCGCCTCGAATCACACTGAAGGCTCCGGGGGCCCGCGGCCCGGGTTGAGGAGAACGGCAGGAGGCGGCATACTCCGGCCGCCTTCGGCCGGAAATCACTGACAGCTCGGGGCGTGGCGCAGTCTGGTAGCGCGCTTCGTTCGGGACGAAGAGGTCGCTGGTTCGAATCCAGTCGCCCCGACCAGTGTTACCGGCGCCGGCGCGCGGGCGGCCGCGCGCCACCACTCCACAGGGTCCCGGCGCGGGAACGGCCCGCGCCGCCACTCCAACGGGTCCCGGCGCGGGAACGGCCCGCGCCGCCCGTACTTCGCTCGGCTTCGCCTCGCTGCGCGCCGCGCCCTGCGCGGCTTGCAAGAGTCGCAAAGCGAGATCCAGCAAGGCCGCGCAGCGGCCGCGCAGCGAGGCGAAGCCGAGCGAAGTTCATTAGGATCGGCTCGGGCGGTTTTCCCCATGGCGCTGCACGCGGTCCTGCCGATCGTGCTGCTCGCAGTCCTCGGCTGCGGCGAACGCACGAGCGATGCGCAGAAGGAAGTGCTCGTCCACGTGAGCCTGGTCGCACTCGACGCCCAGAACGTCCCGGTGGTGATCCTCGAGGAGGAGTCCGGCGAGCGGATGCTGCCGATCTGGGTCGGCACCGCCGAGGCGAGCTCGATCGCCGCCGAGATCCACCAGCAGCGGCCCGCGCGCCCGAACAGTCACGACTTCGCGGCCCGGCTGATCGAGGGTCTCGAGGGCGAGCTGCTGCGCGTGGTGGTGACCGAGATCCGGGACGGGACCTTCTACGCGATCCTCGTGTTGCAGACGCACGGCAAGCGGGTCGAGATCGACGCGCGGCCGAGCGATGCCATCGCCACCGCGCTGCGCGCGGGCGCGCCGATCCTCGTGCGCGAGCAGGTTTTCCAGGAGGCGGGCGAAACACCTGCACCCGGCGACAGCCGCCAATCCGTCGGGTGGCGCGTACCGGCCGGGAACGCGCCGGCAACTCGGGTCGCCGATCTCTGATTCTCGACGGGAAATCGCAGGATGTTGCACATCCGCCGGCGCGCTTTGCATCGCCGGCACGGCGACCGACGGCGATGCGCAGGCAACGCGCGAGCTGCACGGCCGACGCGCGAAATCGCGCCGCGCGAGGCTCGGGTTTCGTTGACAGCGGTGTGCGCCAGTGTCAGGATGCGAGCCGGGCGGTGGTTTCGCCCCGCGTCGACTCACCCCCACCGAGGGCGGCGACACACCCATGGGTTTCTCAGACACGACGGGCCGGCTGAAGCGCGAAGAACTCGCCTGGGAGCTGGTCGAGGTCTTCGGCGAGCTCCAGATCGAGCAGATCAACGAAGTGCTCGCGAAGAACGTGCCGCTCGAGACCCTCGAGTTCTTCTCGGCCTACGCCGACGAGTTCGCCGATTCGAACGCGATCGAGGCCGGCACGCGCAAGCGTCTGCCGAACCTGCTGCTGCTGGGCTACCTGCTGCGCGTCCTGGAAGAGCGCCTGATCGACGACTCGGGCAGCCTGGACGCGTGAAGCCGCGCGGCCCGTTGGAAGTCCGAACCCCCGCGGCCCCGCTACCCGTCGGTCCCTACTCGCAGGCGGTAGCGCACGGCGGGTTGCTCTTCGTCTCCGGTCAGATCCCGCTCGACCCCGGCACCCAGAAGCTCGTCGCCGGCGAGATCGAGGCCCAGACCGAGAGGGTGATCGAAAACCTCGCCGCGGTGCTCGCCGCGGGCGGCTCTTCGCTCGCCGGCGTGCTGCGCACCACGGTGTATCTGGCAGACCTCGCGCTCTTCCCGCGCATGAACGCCGTCTACGCGCGCTACTTCGACCAGCCCCCCCGGCCCGCCCGCTCGACGATCCAGGCGGCCGCGCTCCCCCTCGGCGCGCAGATCGAAATCGATGCGATTGCGCGGCAAACCTCCGAGCCGCGCTAGCCAACGAAGCTGAGTCAGGCCCGCCGCGTGAGATGGCGAAGGTTCACGCCGTTGATCCCGGCGTGGGCGACGATGGGAGCGATCAGGTTCCCCGTCGCGTCGAAGAGCCAGCCGAGCAGCAGACCCGCCGCCACGGAAAAGACCGTCCACAGGAGCAGCTCGCGCCGCGGCACGAAGTGCGCCGCGCCGAAGAGCAGGCTCGCGGTCAGCAGCCCGACCTGCGGCTGGAGCGCGCCTCGAAAGAAGGCCTCCTCGGCGACGCCGCTCACGAGCGCGAGCAGCCAGCACTCCCCGAGCGAGAGCGGCCCCAGCACGGCGCGCAGGCTTTGGGCCAGCCGATCGCCGACCCGGGTGCGCTGCGTGAGCTGGCGGGAGAGCAACACCACGATGGCCGCCGCGAGCAGGCCGGCGCCGATGTCGACCCGCGCCGAGATGCCGCGCTGCGCGGCGGCTTCGCTGGCCCAAACCAAGGACCGCCCGGCCAACCACGACCAGGCAAGGGCCGCGGCCAGCAGCACGCCGTAGAAGACGAGCGCGAGGCGCACCAGCGACAGCCGCGGCGCGGCGCCTCGGGTGGGCGCGGGCGGGGGGGCGGAGCGCTCCGACTCGCCATCGGGCGGAGGGATCGGCTCGAATGCCACGCGCGCTCGCCTCGTTGACAGTAATCCCCGGGGGCAGGTAGGGTGCTTCCTGGCCGGCCGGGGAGTCGATTTCTCTTGGTTCCGAGTGTATCCCTTCCCGCTCGACGCTCAGGAGTCAGACCGTCATGTCCGAGCGCCTGCCCATGACGCGCGCCGGCTACGACAAGCTCGAGGAAGAGCTGCGCCGCCTCAAGGCCGTGGAGCGCCCCAAGATCGTCAAGGAGATCGAGCTGGCGCGAGCGCACGGAGACATCTCCGAAAACGCGGAGTTCCACGCCGCCAAGGAGCGCCAGTCTCACGTCGAGGGACGCGTGCGGCAGCTGGAGGACAAGCTGGCGCGGGCCGTCGTCATCGACCCCACGGGGCAATCGACGGACGAGGTCCGCTTCGGGGTCACCGTGCAGCTCGAGGACACGGAGACTGGCGACCGGGTGACCTACACGATCCTCGGCGAGGAAGAATCCGACGTCGTCAATGGCTGCATCTCCGTCTCCTCGCCCGTCGCCCGCGCATTGTTGGGAAAAGCCGTCGGTGACAGCGTGACCGTGCGTGTCCCGAAGGGCGTCCGAATCTTCGAGGTACTCGAGATTCGCCTTGGTTGAGGCCCCTGACCGTCTCCGGTAGCCTCCTCCGGCAACGACGCGTCCCGGAGTGCCGCCGGCGCTCGTCGGCCGCATCCCTCGAGGCTCGCTGTCCTCGGCAACGGCGGAGCCCCCTTTGCGATCCCTCCAGGTCAAATTCAGCTCGCTCGTAGTCAGCCTGCTGGTGCTGGCGTGCGTAAGCCTGGCCGTGATCGCAACCCAGCACGAGCGCCGCGCTCTCGAGGCCGAGGTCGAGAAAACCGGGCGGGCACTCGTCGCCAACCTGGCCGGCGCGGCGAAGGAGCCGTTGCTCGAGGTCGAGCAGGGCACCTTCAGCGGCGAGCTGACCCTCGACCGTCTGATCGAGGAGATCGGCGCGAGCCCTGGAGTGATCGCCGTACGCCTGTTCGGCCGCGAGGGTCGGATCGCCGCGTCGCTGGATCCGGCCGAGCGGCAAGCGGTGGCCGCTCCGCGGACCGAGGCTGCGCAGGGGGCGGCACCGCAGGAGCTCAGCGTGCGCCGGCAGGATCCGCGGCGGCTGATCATCGCGGCCCCGATCTTCTACAGCGGCGTGCGGGTCGGAGAAGCCGAGGTGGAGCTCGATCTCTCCGTGCTCGTCGACCCGATCGTGCGCAGCAACACTCAGCAGCTCGCCGCCGTCGCGATCACGGTGGTCGTGCTGGGCGTCGTCGCAGGTGTGATCTTCGTCACACTTCTGGTCGGCCCGCTGCGGCGTCTGCGCCACGGCGTCGAGCAGTTGGCCGCCGGCGATCTCGCGGTGCGCGTCCCGCCGACCTCCCGCGACGAGGTGGGCGAGCTCACTCGAGCCTTCAACGAGATGGGCGACTCGCTCCAGCAGAAGCAGCGCGTCCAGAACGCCTTCGGCCGCTACGTGAACGACTATGTGCTCAACCAACTGCTCGAGGGCCCGGAGGAGGAGGGGCGCAGCGGGATCGAGCGCGAAGTCACCATCCTGTTCGCCGACATCCGTGGCTTCACGCACCTCTCGGAGGGGCTCAAGGCGCACAAGGTGGTGGCCCTCCTCAACGAGATCTTCCAGCTGGTTTCGGACCGCATCCTCGAGCGCGGCGGCACCATCGACAAGTTCATCGGCGACTCCGTGATGGCGTACTTCGGCGCGCCCGTCACGCAGCCCGACCACGCGCTGCGCGCCCTCTCCGCAGCGATCGACATCCAGCAGGCCGTGGAGGGGCGCATGCGGGCCAACCGGCAGTCCGGCGCCGACGCCTCGGAGGTGTTGCCGGTCGAGATCGGGATCGGGATCCACACGGGGGTCGTCGTGGTCGGCAACATCGGCTCCGATCGGCGTACCGACTTCACCGCCGTCGGCGACGCGGTCAACGTCGCCCACCGTCTGGAGAAGCTCGCGCGGCCGGGGGAGATCCTGGTGTCGGAGGCAGTGCAGCGCGTGGTGCGGGCCGCGGCGCGGCTGCGCTTCGAAGGCGAGCGCCAGCTCTCCGGACGCGAGGAGCCGGTGCACGTCTACTCGGTCGAGATCGAGGGCAGGGGAGCTTCGGGGGAGCCGCGCTCGCCCCTCCACGCATGAGAGCCTCTCCGCGCACGGCGCACCGCGCGCTGGCCGCGGCCGCGCTGCTGGCGGGGGCCTGCACCACGCCCGTCGAACGCGGCGAGCGGCTCTATCGCGAGGGCGACCGGCTCGGCGCGCTCGAGATCTGGCGCGCGATTCCCGAGAATGCCCGCGCCTACCCCGCGGTGCAGCAGCGCATCCCGCTGGTCGAGGCGGAATTCCAGCGCCTGGTCGTTCGCTACAAGCAGCGCGCACGCTATTTCGAGTCCAAGGGAAGGCTCGCCGAGTCGATCCTGAACGACCGCCTGGCCCTCGAGCTCCAGCCCGGCGACGCCGCCACCCTGGCCCGCGTGCAGGCGCTGGCGCGCACCCTCGCCGCCCGCAAGGCGGAGCTGATGACGGAGTACAGGGCTTTCTTCGCGGCCGGCGATCTCGCGTCGGCGCGGCGCACCCTGGCCCAGCTCCACACGCTCGACGCGTTCGATCCCGAGCTCGAGACGGAGGCGCGCGCCCTCGGCGATGCGCTGCGCTCCGAGGTCTCGAAGCAGATCGCGATGGGGCGGCGCGGCTTCGCTTCGGGAAATTTCACCGCGGCGCAGAAGGCCTTCGAGGCGGTGCTCGAGCTCGACCCCGACAACGAGTCCGCGCAGGGCTACATCTCCTACATCGACACGCTGCGACACGAGCGAACCCGGTCCGGCAAGACGGCGTCGGCCTTCGTCGCCCGCGACACCTTCGCATCGCAGAAAGAGATCCGTGCCGAAGGCTTCTACCAGAACGGGCTCGCCGCGGCACGCCGGGGCGATTACTACGCGGCGATCCGCCAGCAGCTGTTCGCCCTCGGCGCGAACGCCGAGCACTCCGGCGCGCAGCAGGAGTTGGCTCGGCTGCGCCGGCAGCTGGCCCCCGAGGTCGAGAAACGGATCGAGAGCGGGCGCCTGGCCTTCCGCAACGAGGACCTGCAGTCGGCCATCGACGAGTGGCGCCTGGCGCTGCTCGTCGATCCCGAGAACGAGCGCACGCGCGCCTACATCGGTCACGCCGAGCGCCAGCTCGAGAACCTCGAGCGCATGCGGTCGGAGCCCGACTCGCCGGCGCGGGTGGAGTAGCCCGGTGTCGCCGCTCGCGCGTCCGCTGTGGATCGCCGTCGCGCTGAGCCTGCTCATGGGCTGCGCCACCCGTCTCGACCTCCAGCGCGCACTGCGCGCGCTCCCGGGCAACCCGCGCCCCGTGGCGCCCGCGCTGATCGAGGGATCGCCGGTCGCGCTCCCCACGCCGGAGGGTGTCTCGGCCACGAGCGGCGAGCTGCGCACGGTGCCCCTGCACTGGGACCCGGTGATCAGCGGAGACGTGGGCGGCTACATCGTCGAGCGCGGCTTCGCGGCCGAGGGCCCTTTCACGCGCGTGGCGGTGCTGGCGGGACGCAACACCACGCTGTGGGTCGACAACGGGCCGGAGGGCACGGGGAGCGGCGGGGCGGCGGGGCTGGGGGATGGCGTGACGGCCTTCTACCGCGTGCGCAGCTTCGCGGGGTCGGGTCGGATTGGTGCCGAAGCGTCGGGCGTGGTATCGGCCGCCACCGCGGCGCCGCCCGCTCCGCCGACCGGGCTGCGGGCCTACAGCCATCAGCCCCGGCAGGTCCCGCTCTCCTGGCGCGCCTCGGACGATCCCAACGTGACGGCCTATCGCGTCTACCGGAGTCCGAGCTTCCGCGGGCCGTTCGAGCCGCTCGCCAAGGTCGACGGCCGCTTCCAGACGATTTTCGCGGACACGGGTCTGGGCGACCTGCGCGTGTTCTACTACCGCATCGCGGCGCTGAACCGCGCCGGCGGCGAGGGCCGCCCGTCCGAGCCGGTGCGCGCGGTCACCAAGCCCGAGCCGCTTCCGCCCCTCGGCCTGCGCGTGACGGCGCAGCGGCTCGGCGCGAACCGGCTCGCCTGGGAGCCGAACGTCGAGACCAATCTGGTCGGGTACCGCCTGCTGCGCCAGCGCGCGGGGTCGGACGTGCGCGAGCCCGTCGCGACGCTGCCCGCCGACCAGACCACGGCGGAAGACACGGCGGTCGCGGCCGACGAGCGCATCTCCTACCTGCTGGTCGCCGTCGACGAGGACGGCCTCGCGAGCGATCCCGCGCAACCCATCGCCGTCACCAGCGTGGGCTACCAGGTCAGCGCCACGGCCGGCGCGGATGGCGTCCACCTCGCCTGGAATCCGCGGACCGAAGAGGGCTACCGCGGCGCGCACGTCTTTCGCCAGGGTGCGGTCACGCGCAGCGAGCTCGGCTTCGTCAAGGGCGCGAGCTTCGTCGACGCGAGCGCGAAGCCGGGCGGGAGCTACCGCTACCGGGTGGTGCTCGAGCGCGCGGATGCGACGCTCGCCCCGGTTTCCTCGCCTGTCGAGATCAGCGTCCCGGAGCGATGATCCAGCTTCGTTGATTTTCGGAAGGGCCTTCCTAGAATCCCCCGCCTGAGTCCGATCCCCGGTAGCTCAGTTGGTAGAGCAAGCGGCTGTTAACCGCTGGGTCGCAGGTTCGAGTCCTGCCCGGGGAGCCACGATCCCATGCGCCGTCCGTCGGGGTCCGGGGGCAGGGTCCGGGGGGAGCGGCCGGAGGGGAGAGCATGATCGGGCGACTTCGCCGCCGCCGCGCGCAGATCCTGCTTCGGGCAGCCGCGCTCGCCGCCGGGATGATGGTGGCGCCGCTCGCGCGCGCCGAGACCGGCTGGGTCGACGATCAGGTTCGCCTGAACCTGAGAACCGGGCCCGGCAACCAGTACCGGATCCTCGCCAGCGTCGAGACCGGCGATTCCGTCGAGATCCTCTCGCGCGGAGACGGCTGGATCGAGGTGAGCGCCGAGGGGAAGTCGGGGTGGGTGCCGGACGGCTACCTGCAAGCCGATCCGCCGGC
>Ga0184637_10002065_pt1 | contig 13063 bp, 11 predicted proteins | sample PLM3_127_b2_FD_133143 | JGI IMG/M metagenome (GOLD analysis project Ga0184637, IMG submission 133143) | Groundwater sediment microbial communities from an aquifer in East River, Colorado, USA - PLM3_127_b2 | ecosystem: Environmental > Terrestrial > Soil > Riparian zone | place: USA: East River...
CTCTGGAGCATCGAGGGCGGGAGGTTACCATCGCGCCCGCGAAGGGAATGCGATGGGCACCGAGAAGCCGCAGCTCGTCCACCGCCGGAACTACCGGGCGCCGGAGTACCGGATCGATACCGTCGCCCTTGACTTCGATCTGCGCGAGGACGAGACGCTCGTGCGCGCGCGGCTCGCGATCCGCCGCGAGCCGGTCGCGTTCGGCGACGTTCCGCCGCTGGTGCTGGCCGGCCAGCAGCTCGAGACGCTGTCGCTCGCGATCGACGGGCGGGCGCTCCTGCCGCGCGAGTATGCGCAGGGCGATGAGACGCTCGAGATCGCCGCTCCGCCCGAGCGCTTCACGATCGAATCGCTGGTACGGATCCACCCGGAGCGCAACACCGCGCTCTCGGGCCTGTATCGCAGCAGCGGCAACTTCTGCACGCAGTGCGAGGCCCACGGCTTCCGCCGCATCACCTGGTTCCTGGACCGCCCGGACGTGATGGCGCGCTATGCGGCGCGCATCGAAGCCGATCGCGAGCGCTACCCGGTGCTGCTCTCGAACGGCAACCGCGAAACGGTGGAGGACGCGGGGCATGGCCGCCACGCGGTGCGCTGGCGCGACCCGTTCCCGAAGCCGTCGTATCTGTTCGCGCTAGTGGCGGGCGACCTGCGCTGTCACGCCGGGACGTTCACGACGCGCTCGGGGCGCGCGGTGCGGCTCGAGATCTGGGTGGAGCCGCAGAACGTCGACCGCTGCGAGCACGCGCTGCGCTCGCTCCAGCGCGCGATGCGCTGGGACGAGCAGGTGTTCGGCCTCGAGTACGACCTCGACGTGTACATGGTCGTCGCGGTCGGTGACTTCAACATGGGCGCGATGGAGAACAAGGGCCTGAACATCTTCAACGCGAAGTACGTGCTCGCGCGGCCCGACACCGCCACCGACGACGAGTACGAGGCGATCGAGGCGGTGATCGGCCACGAATACTTCCACAACTGGACCGGCAACCGCGTCACTTGCCGTGACTGGTTCCAGCTCACGCTGAAGGAAGGGCTCACCGTCTTCCGCGACCAGCAGTTCACGGCCGACCAGACCTCGGCGCCGGTGAAGCGGATCCGTGACGTCGTCGCGCTGCGCACGAACCAGTTCCCCGAGGATGCCGGGCCGATGGCGCACCCGATCCGCCCCGAGTCGTACCTCTCGATGGACAACTTCTACACCGCGACGGTGTACGAGAAGGGCGCCGAGGTCGTGCGGCTCTACCACACGCTGCTCGGCGCCGACGGCTTCCGACGCGGGATGGACCTCTATTTCGAGCGGCACGACGGCCAAGCCGTCACCTGCGACGACTTTCGCGCGGCGATGGCCGATGCGAACGGCGCGGATCTCAAGCACCTCGAACGCTGGTACAGCCAGGCGGGGACGCCGCTGCTCAGCGCGATCGGGGCGTGGGACGCGCGGGAAAGGACGTACTCGCTCCACCTGCGCCAGTCGCTGCCCGACGCGCCGGAAGGTGCGCCGCGCGAGCCGATGCCGATCCCGGTGTGGCTCGGCCTGCTCGGTGCGGACGGCCGCGACCTGCCGCTGCGCCTCGCCGGTGAGGTCGGCCCGGCGCCGACGACGCGGGTGGTGGTGCTGGAGGAGCGCGAGGCCACGTTCCGGTTCGAGGGCATCGCGCAGCAGCCGGTGCCGTCGCTCTTGCGCCAATTCTCCGCGCCGGTGGTGCTCGCGATGCCGCGCACGCACGCCGAGCTCGCATTTCTGCTCGCGCACGACAGCGATCCGGTCAGTCGCTGGGACGCCGGCCAGACGCTCGCGCAGGAGCTGTTACTCGCGCTGGCCGCCGACGTCGCGGCTGGGCGGCCGCTCGCGCTCGCGGACGAGTTCGCCGCGGCGATCGGCGCGTTGCTCGAGGATCCCGATCTCGACGGCTCACTGCGCGCGCTGATGCTCGCGCTGCCGAACCTGCGCGTGCTCGGTCAGGCGATGGCGCCGATCGACTACGCGTCACTCCACACCGCGCGCGAGTTCGCGATCGCGGAGCTCGCGCGCGCGCACCGCGGGCGCTTCGAGGCGATCGCGCGCGCCGCGGGCGGCGACGGCGCGTATCGGATCGACCGGGCCTCGATCGATCGCCGCCGCCTGCGCAACACGGCGCTGCGCTACCTCGCCGCGCTCGGCGATCCGCTGTGGACCGATCACGCGCTGCGCCAGTTCGAACGCGCCGACAACATGACCGACCGCCAGGCCGCCCTGCAGATCCTGGTCGACCTGCCGGGAGACGTGCGCGAGGCGCCGCTGGCCCGCTTCTACGAGACCTGGCGCGGCGATCCGCTGGTGCTCGACAAATGGTTCAGCGTGCAGGCGCTGTCGACGCGCGCCGACACCTTCGACCGGGTCGCCGCGCTGGCGCGCCACCCGGACTTCACGCTCGCCAATCCCAACCGGCTGCGCGCGCTGGTCGCCAGCTTCGCGACCGGCAACCCGGTGCGCTTCCATGCCGCCGACGGCCGCCCGTACGCGTTCCTGGCCGACGTGGTGCTCGAGCTCGACCGCCGCAACCCGCAGCTGGCGGCCCGCCTGGCCGCCAGCTTCAGTCCATGGCGGCGCTTCGCGCCGGAGCATCAGGCGCAGATGCGCGCGCAGCTCGAGCGGATCGCCGCGACGCAGCCGCTCTCGAAGGACGTGTTCGAGATCGCGACGCGCGCGCTGGATGCATCGGGAGGAGGTGAGCGGTGAGGAGGCGGAGCGGATTCGGTCTCGCGATCTCGGTCGGCGCGATCGTCGGGTGCGCCTCGATCGACGCCGAGAGAGTGCCGCTGTGCCCCGCACTCGAATCGCTCCAGCCGCTGCCGGACGCCGAGAGCTGCCCCGGACATGAGCTCGACGAGTTCTCGTCTGTGCTCTCCGACCGCGTCGTCGAGCACGCCGGCCGCGCGCTGGTGAGGGTCGAGCTCGATGACGCCGCGAAGGTTCGATCGATCTGCGTGGAACATGGTCCTGGCTATGGGCCGTCGAGCGCAAGGCGCAGGCTCGCGCCGAACCTGGACGCGATCATGACTCTTCCACCGGGCCCGGATTGCGCTGCCCGAAAGCGGTTCGATCTCAACCGCTACAACGCCAAGTTCGCCGAGATACGCGACAGAGAAGCGCGCTGCGGTGAGCAGGTGCGGACCACGGTCGAGACCCGTCGCAACATGACGCTCGGGAGCCGTGTTTTCGAACGCGAGTTCGAGAACTGCATGAAGGACAAGGCCGATTGGATCGCGCTCGACGCTCCCGGTTCGACCCGGCCGCGGATCTTCGTGAAGCCCGAGATTCCCGATCCTCCTGGCCCTCCGGCAAGGGACACCGCCAGTCGCTGCGCGCGGACGACGCGCCGCTTCGAGGAGGAAGCGGAGTGCATCCGGGCCGACGGATTCGAGATGCTGGAGCCGCTCGACTAGCGGCCAAGCAGCCGTCCGATTCGTTCGCCGAGCCGCAGCGGCGAGCCGGCCGGGCGGGGCTCGAGCTCGAGCGCGCCGGAGGCCGCCGCCAGCACCAGCGTCGAGCCGAACTCGAAGCGGCCCCACTCCTCGCCTTTGCCGAGTCGCGGCGGGTCGCCGTAGTGGCGCCAGCGCGGCTCGCGCGTGCCGTCATTCGTCGTCAGCGCGTCGAACGTCACGTGCACCTTGCCGACTAGCGTCGCGCCGACCGCGGCGAGCGCGAGCGACTCGCGCGCGTCGTCGCGCTCGAGGCGCACGAATGCGCAGATCCGTTCGTTGTCGGCGAACAAGCCCGGGACGCCCTCGAGCCCGATCCGGTTTACCGGCCACAGCGAGCCGGGCAGGTGCACCGCGCGCGCGACCCACGCGTCACACGGCGCGTGGAAGCGGTGGTAGTCGCGCGGGGCGAGGTAGAAGGTCGCGAACCAGCCGCCCTCGAAGCTCTTCGCCGCCGCGTCGTCGCCGAGCAGCGCGGCCAGCGAGTAGGGGCGGCCCTTGAGCTGGAGCAACGTTCCGTCCGCGATCCGGCCCGCCTCGCCCCAGCTTCCGTCGCACGGCGCCACCAGCGAGGCAGGGTCGGCGTCGATCGGACGCGCGCCTGGGCGCAGCGCGCGGGTGAAGAACTCCTGGAGTGAGGCGAACGAGTCGAGCGGGTCGCGCACCTCGTCGAGATCGGCGCCGAACGCGCGCGCGAACGCCCGGCACGCCGGCGCGCGCAGCGGCGCGGGCAGCCGCCAGCCCGCCACGCCGCCCGCGGCCCGAGACAGCGCATGGACGGGGAGGCGGCGAAGCGCGCCCAGCACGAGCGCGCCGGGCGAAGAGGGCGGCACGCGCGGAGGGTAGTCAGCGCGCCCGACCTGGGCCACGCTCGCGGCGGAGGTGATTTGTGAGCACGGTCGGGATCCTCGCCAACCCGATGGCCGGCCGCGACGTGCGCCGGCTGGCGGCGCGCGCCAGCACCACCACGCTCGAGATCAAGCGCGACCAGGTGTCGCGTGCCGCGATTGGCGCGGTTGCCGGTGGGGCGAAGCGGCTGCTCGTCGTTGCGGAGCCGTTCCGGATCTCGGTCAGCGCCGTCGAGCACCTCGACCTCGACGCCGAGATCGAGGTGATCGACGTCGGCGCCGAGCTGCGCGCGTTGGATACGCGGCGAGCGATCGCGAAGATGCGCGAGGCGGATTGCGGCGCGCTGGTCGTGCTCGGCGGCGACGGCACGCAGCGCGTCGTCGCGAAGGCCTGGCGCGATGCGCCGCTGGTGCCGCTGTCGACCGGCACCAACAACGTCTTTCCGCTCCACGTCGAGGCCACTGCCGCCGGGCTCGCGGCCGGCCTGGTCGCGTCGGCGCGCGTGCCGCTGGCGGAGGTCGCCCGGCCGGTGAAGGTGGTGAACATCGCGATCGACGGCGAGGAGCCCGATCTCGCGCTGATCGACGCGGTGCTGCTGGTAGACGACGCGGTCGGCAACTTCATGCCGTTCGAACCGCGCAAGCTGCGCCGGGTCGTGCTGGCGCGCGCGGAGCCCGCGGCGGTCGGGATGTCGCCGATCGGCGGCCTTTTGCACCCGTGCGGCGACGCCGATGACTTCGGCGTTGACGTCATCTGCGGCGCGCCCGGCGACCCCGGCCGGACGCTGTTGGCGCCGATCTCGCCGGGCCTGTTCCGCATGGTGCGGATTCGAGCCGCGCGGCGCATCGCGCTCGGCGAGATCGTCGCGGTCGAGGGGCCGGGCGTGCTCGCGTTCGACGGCGATCGCGAGCGGAAGCTCGCGGCGGGACAGCGCGCGGTGCTCTCGGTGTCGCGCGACGGCCCGCGCCGGATCGACGTCGACGCGGTGCTGGCGCGTTCCGCGCGCGAGGGCGCGTTCCTCGATCGCGCGCACTGGCACGACCCGTTCGACGAGGCATTCGGCGGCGGCGACTGCTGCTAGTTCGCTGAGTCTCTCGGCGGCAGCACCATCTGGGTCTGCGTGACGAGCGCGACGAGCGCGTCGCCCGACGTGATCCGCGTCTGCCACACCATCGTGCGGCGGCCGATGTGCAGCGGTGTGGTCTCGCCGCGCACCGTGCCGCCCTCGGGACCGGCGGCGAAGAAGTTGGTCTTCGATTCGAGCGTGGTGGTACCGGCGCCCTCCGGGAGATTGAGCACTGCGCCGTACGCGCCGAGCGTGTCGGCGAACGCCATCAGCGCGCCACCGTGGACGCGGCCGGGCAGCGTGCACAGATCGCGGCGCACGAGCAGCTCGGCGACGATCCGCTCCTTGGTCGCGGTGACGAAGCGCACGCCGAGCAGTCCGGGAAACAGACCCTCGGTGGTCTTCTGCAGCGTGGTGGTCAGCTCGTCGCTCATGGAACCTCCGGTGGAGGCGCGAGTGTCGCGCCGGACGGGTGTTGACAAGAGCCACCCCGGGTCGGGCCGGTGGGGCCGCCCTCGAACGCGACAGCTCGCCCGCCAGGAAGCGCGCGAGCTCGCGCGCGGCGATCTCGTTGCCGGAGACGCTCCAGTGGGTGTCGTTCGGGAGGTAGAGCTCCGCTGGGTCGCGCCCTTGCGCGGCGCGCTGGAACGCGGGCAGCAGATCGAGAACCGGGACGCCGTGCTGCGCGAAGAACGCGGCCAGGCGACGCTGCGGAACCGCGACGTCGAGCGCCGACGCAGCCACGCTGGCGCTGCGCGCGCCCTCGGCGAGCAGCGCGCGCGACACCTGCGGGTGCGAGGGGCTGATGACGACGAGCAGCGGAACGCCGCGCTCCCGGCACACTGCGACGATCCGCGACAGGCCGGCGAACGAGTCGTACCACGCGCGCGCCACCGCGCTGGAGCTCGACTCGCTGAAGAACGCGAGCTCACGGCGCACCGACTCCAGGTAGCGCTCGCGCGTCGTGATCGGCGTGGCCAGATCGGGGGTCGCGCCGCCCGCCTGCGGCGCGGTTCGGGTGACGTCACGGAACGCTCCGGTCCGCTGGAGACGCCGCGCCTCGAGCCGCTGCTGGATGTCGGTGAACGCGCGGTGGATCGCATACGAGCGCTGGTCGAAGGTGGTCCGCGCGACCGAGATCCGGATGTCGTTCCCGACGTAGATGCCGAGCAACACCCAGTTCGGGTGGAAGCGCAGCACCTCCTCCTCGACCATGATCCGATAGTCGTCGATGTTGTTGGCGTTGATCCCGAAGTTGTATATCTCCAGCGGCGCAGCGCTCTGTTCGAGCAGCGCCTCCGCCCGGGAGATGAAACCCTGGCGCCGCGGCACCGCGGCGACGAAGAAGGAATCCCCGACCGCGGCGACCCGCGCGAGCCCGGCGCGCTTCTCGATCGAGAACTCGTCGTCGTTGTAGCCGAGTGAATTCGGGGGCGTTCCGAACAGCTCGCGCGACAGCTTGCGGGTGAACGGATGCTCGAGCTGAGCGCCGAAGAATCCCTGCCCCGAGCCAACGTAGTAGGCGCGAACAACGCCCTCGGCGAGCACGATCGTCGCGCAGAGGTTGAATAGCAGCAGCTCGACCGTGCCCAGCAGCGGACGGCGCCCGATCGCCGCCAGCGAGGCGGTCAGGACACCGGGCCACAGCAGCGCGAGCCGGTGCAGCGCCATCACCGCGAACAGCTGCGCGGCGAAGCGGGTGAAGGCCTCCTTCTGGGTCCCGAACAGGACGATCAGTACGGCGAGCAATTTGAGCGAGAACACGATGCGCAGGTATCGCGCGCCGAGGAAGCCGACCTCGTCCGGTCCGGCGCGCCACACCGTCCAGAGCGAGAGCGCCCCGAGCGCGCACGCGAGCGCCCCGAGCGAGCTGGCCGCCAACAGCGGACCGGTGGCGATGCCGGTCGCGCGGAGCTCCGCGGCGACGTGCGCCAGGCACACACCGATCGCGAGCAGCGTGAGCGCGAGGTACGCGAGCAGGAGCCGTTTCTTCACCGGAGCGGGCACGCTACGTCGACGGAACCGGCTCTGCCGAGTCCCAGGCGCGGCCCAGCTCGAACAGCGTGTGCTCCGCCGAGCGCACGCGCCGCGCGAGCTCGCGCCCGAGGTTCATCGTGAGCAGCGTGAACTGCTCGAGGTCGCGCCGGGAGACCTCTCGCAACAGGCCGCTGGTGATCTCGAGCGCGCGGCACGCCTCGAGCGCGCGCACCGAGGCGCTGCGCGGACCGAAATCGAACAGCGCCACCTCGCCGAAGCAGTCCCCCGGACCGAGTCGACGCAGCTCGACGTCGGCGCCGGCCCGGCGCATCGTGATCGCGACGCGCCCCTCTTCCAGCCAGTAGATCGACGCTCCGCGCTCCCCCTCGCGAAAGAACCAGGCACCCGCCTCCACCGCGATCCACGGCGCCTTGGCCAGCACGAACGCGACGATGTCGTCGCTGGTCGCGCCGAACAGCGCGGTCTCTTGGAGACGCCGGATCCGGGCGTCGGGTGCGCTCACCCCGCCAGCATACGACGGGCTAGCATGCCCGCCATGCCCGTCTCCGAGATCGTCGGACCGACCTCGCGCTTCTACGTCTCGCAGCGACTGCGCCTGCACTACGTCGACTGGGGGAACCCGGAGAACCCGCTGCTGCTGCTCGTGCACGGCGGGCGGGACCACGCGCGCAGCTGGGACTGGGTGGCGCGCGAGCTGCGGCACGAGTGGCACGTCGTCGCCCCCGACCTGCGCGGCCACGGCGACAGCGCGTGGGCGATCGGTGGCAGCTACCCGCTCTCGGACTTCGTGTTCGACGTCGCACAGCTGCTCGAAGCGCTCGATGCGTACCCGGCGACGATCGTTGCGCACTCGCTCGGCGGCGCGATCTCGCTGCAGTACGCCGGCGCGTTCCCCGAGCACGTGGCGAAGCTGGTGGTGATCGAGGGCCTCGGACCGCCGCCCGAGATCGAGGTGCGGATGCGCGACGTCCCCGGCTGGAAGCGCCTGCGCGACTGGGCCGGTCAGATGCAGACGATGGCCGCGCGCCAGCCGCGCCGCTACCCATCGATCGACGCCGCCGCGAAGCGCATGCTCGAGGAGAACTCCTTCCTGTCGGAGGAGCAGGCGCGTCACCTGACGATCCACGGCGTCGCGCGCAATGAAGACGGCACCTACACCTGGAAGTTCGACAACTACACGCGCGGCTTCTCGCCGGCGCACTTCACCGAGCAAGAGGTCCTCGAGATGCGCCGCCGCGTGACCTGCCCGACGCTGCTCGTGCGCGGCACCGAGAGCTGGGCGAGCGATCCCGCGCGCGACGGCCGGGCGGCGCCGTTTCCGAATGCGCGCGTCGTGAACGTCGCGGGTGCGGGGCACTGGGTGCACCACGACCGCCTGGGGGAGTTCCTGCGCATCTTGCGCGATTTCCTGGCCGAAGCGCCGGAGGAGAAGCGATGAAGCTCGAAGGACGGGTCGCGTGGGTGACGGGCGGGGGCTCGGGCCTCGGGCGCGCGATCAGCGAGCGCTTCGCCACCGAGGGCGCGCGCGTCGCCGTGAACGACGTACGGCCGGAGACAGCGGCCGAGACCGTCGCGGCGCTTCCCGGTAGCGGTCACGTTGCCGTGGCCGGTGACATCTCGGATAGCGCGCGCGTCGCGCAGATCGGCGCCGAAATCGCCGGCCGTCTGGGCCGGCTCGACGTGCTGGTGAACAACGCCGGCGTCGACCGCACGCCCGGCGACGGAATGGACAAGCTGTTCACGACGGGCTCGCTCACGCCCCACATGAGCGACGCGGGCTGGACGCGCATGCTCGAAATCCACCTGAACGGCGCATTCTTTTGCACGCGCGAGGCGGTGAAGCTGATGCTCGAGCAGGGCTCGGGCGCGATCGTCAACATGTCGAGCATCGCCGGCCTCGCCGGGATGGGCCCGATCCACTATGCGACGGCGAAGGCCGGGCTGCTCGGTTTCACGCGCGCGCTGGCGCGCGAGGTCGGCGGGCGCGGGATCCGCGTGAACGCGATCTGCCCGGGCGCGATCGAGACGCCGATGACCGCGAAGGTGCCCGGACCGATCATGAAGGGGATGATCGCCGCGACGCCGCTCGGTCGGATGGGCACCGCCGAGGAGATCGCCGCCGCGGCGCTGTTCCTCGCCAGCGACGAGAGCTCGTACCTCACCGGCCAGTGGCTCTCGCCGAACGGCGGCATCTTCATCGGTTGACTCCACGCACACAGGAGACCCCCATGCTCTCGTCCTGGGACGACTACCCGGTTCACCAGATCGCGGAGACGATCCGCCACGTCGGCACCAGCGATCGCAACTTCTACGATCGCTACTACTTCAACCTGCACGGCTCGACCGGCGAGCTGTTCATGGTGATGGGTCTCGGGCAGTACCCGAACCTCGGCGTGCAGGACGCGTTCGCGTGCGTGAGCCGCGGCGGACGCCACCGCGTCGTGCGCGCGTCGCGCGAGCTCGGCGACCGGATCGACACGAGCGTCGGCCCGTTCCGCGTCGAGGTGGTGAAGCCGCTCGTCTCGCTGCGCTTCATCCTGGAGCCCAGCGAGCACGCGATCGCGTGCGACCTCACCTGGCACGGCGCGATCCCCGCATTCGAGGAGCCGCGCCACTACATCCGCAAGCACGGCCGCGTGTTGTTCGACACGATGCGGTTCGCGCAGACCGGGTGCTGGGTAGGGACGCTCGAGGTCGGCGGTGAGCGGATCGCGGTGACGCCCGACCGCTGGTGGGGCACGCGCGACCGCTCGTGGGGCGTGCGCCCGGTCGGCGAGACCGAGCACCCCGGCATCCGCCAGGGCGAGGGCCAGATGACCGGGATGTGGAACTACTCGCCGATGCAGTTCTCCGACCACTCGATCCTGTACATCCTGAACGAGACCAACCAGGGCGAACGGCTGATCGAGGAGGCGGTGCGGATCTGGGCCGACCCGGCGCGCGAGCCCGAGTGGCTGGGGCGGCCGGAGTACCAGCACAGCCTCGTCCATGGCACGCGCATCGTCGAGAAGTCGCGGATCGCGTTCCCCGACGCGCCCGGCGGCGGGTTCGTGGTGGATGCAACGCCGCTCACCCACGCGTTCATCGCCGTCGGCACCGGCTACGGCATGGACGCCGATTGGCGCCACGGCATGTACCAGGGCCCGATCGTCGTGCAGGGGCTCGACCTCGATCAGAACGAAGTCGGCAAGATCGGCCAGTACGGCGTCGTCGATCACGTGGCGCGCTTCGAGTACGACGGGAACGTCGGCTTCGGCCTGCACGAGCACGCGTTCATCGGCGCGTTCGAGAAGTGCGGCCTGCGCGACGGCGCGAGCGGGGCGGAGTAGCTCGGGACCGATGGCGAGCGGGATCCCTGCGGACGATTCCAGGCCGTGGATCGCCGCGGCGGCTGCGCTCGTCGCGCTGCTCGCCGCAGTGGTGATGGCGCTGTGGTGGGGCCACTGGATCCTGAGCTTCGACGCGTTCGGGCTGTTCTCGCCCTACTACACGCTCGTCGCCGACTTCGCGGCCGAAGGCCAGCTGCTGCTGTGGGAGCCCTGGAGCAACGGCGGATCGCCCGCGCACGCCTACGTCGAGATGGGATCGTTCTCGCCGCTCACGGTGCTCCACGCGTGGTTGACCGGCGGCGGACACCTCGGCTTCCAGCTCTACTGGCTGTCGATCTGGGTGATCGGTGGGCTCGGCCTGCTGGTGCTGGGACGCCATCTCGGGGCCCCGGTCTGGGGCAGTCTCGCCGTCGCGATCTCGTTCGGGTTCTCCGGATTCTGGCTCGGTCACGCGACCCACACGTCGTGGCTGTACGCGTTCTCGTTCCTGCCGTGGATCGTGTGGCGGGTGGATGGCGCGCTGGCGCGCGAGCGACTGTGGCCCTGCGTCGAAGCGGGTGCGCTGTATGGACTGTCGGCGCTGGCGGGCCACCCGGCGCTGGTCGTCCTGAATGGACTGTTCGTCGGCGGCTGGGTGATGGCTCGCCTGGCGTCGCAGAGCTCTACCCCCGATCCCGATGCCGCAGCGGTGCGCGGCCTCGAACCGCGCACCCTCGCGCGCGCCGCGCTCGCGCTGGCGACCGTCGTCGCGGTCGGTGGCGTCGTGCTGTCGCCGGCCTACGCCGCGTTCCTCGTCGACGCCGCGGGCTATGCCGATCGCGTCGGTGCGCTGGACCGCGCGATCGCGGTTTCGGATCAGCGCCTGTTTCCGAGCGCAATCGCGACGATCGCCAGCCCCTATCTCCCGATGCTGAAGTTCGCCGATCCCGCGCTCTGGCCCGGAACCTGGGTCGGCCTGTGCGCGAACTACGTCGGCCCGCTGATCCCCGCGCTCGCGCTGCTCGCGCTGTTCGCGCGGCCGCGGAGCCGCTTCGCCGGGTGGATCGCGCTGCTCGGCCTGCTGAACCTCGCTTGCGCGGTGGGTGACTCGCTGCCGCTGCGCGGCTGGCTCTACGACTGGGTGCCGCCGACCCGCTACTTCCGACACACCGCCGTGATGCGTGGCTACTTCCTGTTCGCGCTCGGGGTGCTCGCGCTGCTCGGTTCGCGCGAGCTCGCCGCGGATCGCGCCGGCGCGGCGGCGACCTGGAAGCGGCTGGCGTGGATTTCTGGGGGGCTGTTCGTGCCGATGGCGATCGCGTACGTCGCGACACTCGGAACGGCGGCGGCGCTCGCCCCCGGCATAGCACTCGGAAACGCGCACTTCGCGCTGGCGTGGCTCGGCGCACCCTGCCTCTTCCTGCTGCTCGCGCGCTCGCCGCGGCTCCGCTCGCGGAGCGCCGTGTTGTTGGTGGGCGTGGCGATCGCCGACGGGCTGCTCGGCCTCGTCCAGTCGTCTCCGATGATGACGTTCTCCTACACCGGGTTCACTGCCGATGCGGCGCGCCGCAATCGGACGCTCGAGCTCGCGAGGCACGGGCTCTGGCGCGATCCCGACCCGCGGAGCGCGCTCGGCAATCGCCACCTCCCCGCGAAGATCCCGACGGTCGAGAGCTTCAGCACGCTGAACAGCCGCTTCCACACCCGCACCGGCCTCGGGACGGCGAGCTGGCACAACGTGCCCGAGAGCTGGTCGGACGTCGCGACGCTCCGCCGCGCGATCTCGGGCGACGAGGATAGGACGTGGTTCGCCGCGGACGTGGTGGAGCTGGCGCCGACCGAGCCAGCGTTCACCGCGTACGTCGCCCGCGCGAAAGCGCTGCATGCGCTGCCGATCGTCGTCCACGCGCGAGACGCGATGCTGGCCGCCGGCGCGCTGCGATCCGACACGGTCACCGACACCGGCGCGCTCGCGCAGATCGCGGCGCTTCCGGCCGCGCGGCGGATCGCGGTGGAGCTCTCGGCGTATCGGCCGACGCAGCTCGCATTCTCGGTCGACGTGCCGGAGTCGGGCTGGCTCCTGGTGACCGATCGCTGGGCGCGCGGTTGGCGCGCCTCAGTCGACGGGCAGCCAGCCGAGGTGTGGGGCGGCAGCTTCCTGTTCCGCGCGCTGCGGGTCGACTCCGGCCGCCACGAGGTCGACTTCCGGTTCGTCCCCTATCTCCACCCGTGGCTGTGGATCGCGAGCTGGGGAACACTCGCCGCGATAGCACTCGGCTGCGCACGCGCGCGAATGTTCGATCGAAGCGCGTTACGAAGCTAAGAGGAGGGCCATGTGTGGATTCGTAGGCGGTCTGCTCCGGAGCACGCTCGATCCGAA
>Ga0184637_10002066_pt1 | contig 13060 bp, 11 predicted proteins | sample PLM3_127_b2_FD_133143 | JGI IMG/M metagenome (GOLD analysis project Ga0184637, IMG submission 133143) | Groundwater sediment microbial communities from an aquifer in East River, Colorado, USA - PLM3_127_b2 | ecosystem: Environmental > Terrestrial > Soil > Riparian zone | place: USA: East River...
CCCGGCCGCGCCGCCTCCCCCCTCCCCCGCGCGTCAAGTCCAGCCTCCGGCAGCCCGATGACCCAGCGGGCCGGCGCGCGTGCCGGCGGGGGACGCGGCCCGCGTGCAGCTGATCGCCTGCGAGACCTGTCATACCCAGTATGACGTCAGCGACCTGGCGGCGGAGACGGTCGCCTGCCGCTGTGGAGCGGTGCTCGCGAACCGGCCGCTGGTGGCGATCGACGCCAACATCCACCGCTGCGCCGCCTGCGGCGCGGCGGTCGGCGAGCGGGCCAAGAGCTGCGAATTCTGCGGCGCCTCGATCGTGCGCGAGGGCGATCCGCGCAAGCTCTCGCTGATCTGCCCCGAATGCTGCGCGCGCAACAAGAACGACGCGCGCTTCTGCACCGCCTGCGGGGTCGCGTTCCGCCCGGAGCCGGTGCAGGCCGAGGGCTTCGAGGTCGCCTGCCCCTGCTGCGAGGCGCTGATGCCCGCGCAGTCGGTCGCCGGCGTCCCCGTGAACGAGTGCACGAGCTGCGGCGGACTCTGGGTGCCGGGCGATCACTTCGACCGCCTGGTCGCCCGCGCCATCGAGGCGCGCCAGAAGCGCGACCCGGCCGCGGGGCGCGCCGCGGCGCCGCGGGTCAAGGGCGCCAATCCCGCCGCCCAGCGCGTCGAGTACCGGCGCTGCCCGAGCTGCAACGTCCAGATGCTGCGCAAGAACTTCCGCAAGTCTTCCGGCGTGATCCTCGACGTCTGTGTCGAGCACGGCAGCTGGCTGGACGCCGACGAGCTGGAGCAGATCACCGGCTTCATCCTGTCGGGCGGCGCGCCGTCGCCGCTGCTGGTCGAGCCTCCGCCGGCGTCGCGCGCCGCGGCGCGCGCGACGGCAGGGTTCATGCGCGTGCGCGCGAGCTGGGAGACGCAGGGGCTGCGCGGGGACGCGCCGGGTCCCTTCGGCAAGGGTCTCGTGGGATTGATCAAGCTGCTCCTCGACTGAGGAGCGCGAGGAGGAATCCGAGATGGGTCTGCTGGACAAGCTGCGAGCCGAGCTGGTCGACATCGTCGAGTGGGTGGACGACGGGCGCCACACGCTCGTGTGGCGCTTCCCGCGCTACCACAATCAGATCAAGAACGGAGCGCAGCTGATCGTGCGCCCGGGGCAGCTCGCGATCTTCGTGCGCGAAGGCAAGCTCGCCGACGTCTTCGGGCCGGGCCAGTACCGGCTCGAGACGCGCAACCTACCCGTGCTCTCGACGCTCGCGGGCTGGGCCAAGGGCTTCGACAGCCCCTTCAAGGCCGAGGTCTACTTCGTGAGCACCCGGCCGATCACGGATCTCAAGTGGGGAACGCCCTCCCCCGTGCTGCTGCGCGACCCCGACTTCGGGCCGGTGCGCGTGCGCGCCTTCGGCACCTACACGCTGCGTGCGCTCGACCCCAGGCGATTGCTCGAACAGCTGGTCGGCACCGATTCTTCTTTCGAGTCCGACGAGATCGGGGAGCTCCTGCGCGCGATCATCGCGACCGCCTTCGCGGACCTGGTCGCGAAATCCGAGATCGCGCTGCTCGACCTCTCCAAGAACTACCAGTCTCTATCCGATCAGCTCCGGGAGCTGGCGCTCACGCGGATCGACGACGAGTACGGGCTCGAGATCCCGCAGCTCTACATCGTGAACGTCTCGGTGCCCGCCGAGGTGGAGCAGGCGCTCGACGCGCGAACCAGTATGAACGTGATCGGCGATCTAGCGGCGTACCAGGCCTACCAGCTCGGCCAGGCGATGCCGGTCGCCGCGGCGAACCCGGCGGGCGGTCTCGCCGGTGCCGGCGTCGGCGTCGGCATGGGGATGGCGATCGCCACTCCCATGCTGGGGGGCGCCATGCGGGGCACGCCGCAGGCGCCGCCGCCGCTGCCCACCGTCGTCTGGTGGATCGCCGAGGGCGGCCAGACCCAGGGGCCGTTCACGCCGGAGCAGCTCGCGGGCACGGGCCGCCTGCGCCCCGACACGATGGTGTGGACGGCGGGCATGCCCGACTGGCAGCCTGCGGCGGGCGTGGCCGCGCTCGCGGCCTGGCTGCGCCCTCCCCCGCAGCGGTAGCCGCGGAACTCTTCCGCAGGGGCTGCGCACCCGCACGACGAGCGCCGGCCGGGCCCATCGGGGGGATTCCCCTGCTAGCCGCTCGATCCGGCGCTTGACAGCCCGACTCGATCGGGTACCCAGATCCGGCACGCGCTTCGGCATTCTCCTCCAACCAAAGGGGGCTTCATGAAGAAGCTGCTTCTCGTCGTGTGCTTTCTGCTCGTTCCGGTCGGTGCGGCGTTCGCCGACCCCGACATCGGCTGTGGACCGGGCACCTCCGTCTGGCAGGGGAGCAAGGGCGTGATGCCCAAGGTCCTCGGCGCGACCACCAACGGATCCTTCTTCTTCCAGACCTTCGGCATCTCGTTCGGAACGCTCGGCTGTCACCAGGGCGGCACGGTCACGGCGGACGCCCGCCTTCGCATGTTTGCTGGCGCCAACCTCGATCGCCTCGCGCGCGAGATGGCCGTCGGCGAGGGCGAGGTGCTCGCCACCTTCGCGCATCTGATGGGCGTCGCTGCCCCGGACCGGCCCGCCTTCTACGCGTTCTCGAAGGCTCACTTCGCCGAGATCTTCTCGGGCGACGACGTCACCGAGAACCAGGTGCTCGGCTCGCTGGATCGCCTGCTGGCCTCCGACCCGCAGCTCGCCGTCTACGCGAAGAGCTGATCGCTCCCGTACGCCCCCGCCTTCGCACGAGGGCGGGGGCGTCACGCGGCTCCGCTTGCTGCGCGCGCGCATTGTGGGTCTGGTGGCCTTCTGCTGCCTTGCCGAGGCGGCGCTCGCCGCGGTCGATGGCGGCTACCTGACGGAGCTGATCGAACGATCCCGCGAGCTGCGCCTCGCCGACGCGCCGCAGTGGCGCCGTCTCCTCCACTACCACGAGAGCTGGTTCCATTTCGGCGCTGCGAGCGGCGCCGATACCAAGACCTTCTTCCTGGCGCCGACCGGCCGCACCGACGCCCAGGCGGAGCTGGAGGCGACGCTCGCCAGCTTCTTCGCGGAGGCGCCCGCCGACACGAACCGGGAGCCCGCGCAGTGCGCCTTCATCGCGCGCTATCACTGGCTTGCCCGCGAGCTGGCTTTCGACGCGACACGCCTGCCCCCGCAGCCGTGCCCGCGCTTCCGCGCGTGGTACGCGGAGCTCGATCCGAGCGGCGTCACGTTCGTCTTCCCGGAAGCCTTCCTGAACAACCCGTCGTCGATGTTCGGGCACACGCTGCTGCGCCTGGACACGGCGGCCCTCGAGGGGCGCCACGACCTGATCTCGTGGGCCATCAACTTCGCGGGCTCGACGGGAAATGACGGCGGGGCCGCCTACGTCGTCAAGGGGCTCGTCGGCTTCTACCCCGGCTACTACTCGATCGGCCCCTACTACGAGAAGGTCAAGGAGTACGGCGACTGGGAGAGCCGCGACATCTGGGAGTATCGCCTCGACCTCACGCGCGCGGAAATCGAGCTGATGCTGAAGCACCTCTGGGAGCTGCAGGGCATCTCCTTCGACTACTACTACTTCGACGAGAACTGCTCCTGGCAGCTGCTCGGTTTGCTCGAGGTCGCACGCCCAGCTCTTCACATGACGGATCGCTTCCCGCTCTGGGTGATCCCGGCGGACTCCCTGCGCGCCGCGGTCGAGGAGGCGGGGCTGCTCGGCGAGGCCGTCTATCGGCCCTCGGCCACGACCCAGCTTCGCGACGCGGTGGGACGCCTCTCGCCGCAGGAGCGCGGGCTCGCGCTTCGCGTTTCGAACGGAGAGCTGGCTCCCGGAGCCGACGAGATCGCGGCGCTCGCGCCGCGCAGCCGCGCCGCCGTGCTGACGGTCGCCTACGACCAGCTGCGCCGCGAGCTGCTCGCGGGCGAGGTCACCCGCGAGGCGACCGCGGCGCGCGCCCGCGCGATCCTGATCGAGCGCAGCCGCGTCGACGTGCAGGGCTCGACGTTTCCGCCGGTCGCGGCCCCGCGCGTACCCCCGCACGAGGGCCACGCCTCCGCGCGCGTCGCGCTCGCATCCGGCTGGGAGGACCACCGCGCATTCGTGGAGCTGCGCGCGCGTCCGTCCCTCCACGACCTGCTCGACCCGCAAGGCGGCTACCCGCGCGGGGCCGAGGTGCAGTTCCTGGAGACCGCCCTGCGCTGGTATCCGCAGGACGATCAGGTGCGCCTCCACGAGCTGGTCGCGCTGGATCTGCAGTCGCTCACCACCTGGGATCGCTTCTTCCGGCCGCTGGCCTGGCGCTTCGACACCGGGCTCCGCACGCGGCTGGTGCCGAAGACCGGCCACCCGGGTCTCGACCCGGAGGGCGTCTACCGGACGCACGCGGGCGCCGGGCTCGCCCTGGCGCTGCCTTTGCACGCGACGCTCTACGGATTCGCCGATGCCACGCTCGACGCGGGGCCCAGCCTGGCGCATGACGTTGCGTTCGGACCGGGAGGGGCGCTCGGCCTTTGGATCGGCAGCGACGCGGACCGCTGGCGCGCGCACGTCTTCGCCCAGGCCACGCGCTTCGCGCTGGGCGACACGACCACTGCAGTGCGCGCCGGTGCCGAGCAGCGCCTCACGCTCGGTCGCAACACCGCGCTCGAGCTCGAGACCGTCTTCGAGCGCGATTTCGGCAGGAGCTGGGCTCGCGTCGGCCTGTCCTGGAATTGGTATTTCTGATCAGACGAAGGGATAGCTGGAACGCCAGAGTCGGGGCACCGTCAGTCCGAGCTTCTCGATCACGGGCTCGGTGGCGGCGCGGAAGGCCTGCCGTCGGTCCTCGTTGGTCCGGTACTTGAGGCCGAGCTTGAGGTAGAGCGGCGTGCGGCGCGTGTCCGGCGGACCGAACATGTTGAGACCCACCCGCCACCACTTGTCGAGCGCCCGCTGCACCCGCTCCGGTCCGAGCTTCCGGATCTGCTCCTCGAGGAAGTGCACCCCGAACTCGGGATGGCCCACCTCCTCCTCGAGGATCTGGTGCGCCACCTTGCACCACGGCGCATAGCTGCTCTGCGAGAAATCCTCGACCAGGAAGTAGGCGCCCTGGTCGATCAAGAAGGTCATCATCAGGATGTCGATCCAGCGCACGCGCCCGGTCAAGACGGTCATTACCGGGATGAACCAGTCGTGCCCTGCGTGCGCTTTCACCTGGTCGGCCGGGATGCCGAGCTCCTCGAGCAGCTTCACGGTCCGATACCAGTGCTCCGTTTCTTCATGTGCGAGCTCGGCCACGCGCATCTTCTCTTCCGGTCCAGGGGCCTTGCGCACCCATTTCGAATACATGTGCGCTGCGAAGAGCTCCGCGCGGGCCTGATCCGCCAGCAGACGGACCAGCGTCTTGCGGTAGCGCGGGGTCATCTCGCTGTCCGGGTGCACGCTCGCGATGGGAATCTCGCGCAGTACCATGCCAGGCCTCCTTGGCGCGGGATCTTGGCTCATGGCGGAGACCTGGTGCAACTGGTCGCGAAGCGTGCGCTGCGCGCCGCAGCGCATCGAGCGCCCCGGGAGCGAGGCTCAGCTCGCGGCGCTGCTGCGCGGCGCTGCGGCGACGGGGCTCGGCGTGCGCGTCGCCGGCCGCGGACACTCGCACACCCCGCTGGTCGCCACCGATGGCCTGCTGCTCGAGCTGGACGCGCTGGCGGGAATCGAAGCGTCCGATCCGCCCGCGCGGGAAGCGACGCTGCGCGCGGGAACCCGGCTTTCGCAGCTCGGCGCTCCGCTGCACGAGCTCGGTCTGGCGATGGAGAACCTCGGCGACGTCGACGTGCAGGCGCTCGCCGGAGCGATCGCGACCGGGACGCACGGCACGGGAAACCGCTTGCGCAGCCTCTCGAACCAGGTCCTGGGACTGCGCCTCTTCACAGCGGACGGAGACCCGCTCGAATGCTCCGAGACGAGCGCTCCGCGCGTCTTCGCCGCCGCGCGCGTCGCGCTCGGCGCGTTCGGCGTGGTGGCCGCCGTGCGCCTGCGGCTGGTCCCCGCCTACCAGCTGCACGAACGCATCTGGCGCGAGCCCGTCGAGCCTGCTCTGGAAGCGCTCTCCGAGCGGATCGCGTCGAACCGCCACTTCGAATTCTTCTGGCTGCCCCAGAAGGACCGGCTGGAGCTGAAGGCCCTGAATCCGAGCACGCTCCCGCCGGGCCCCGTGCCGGATCGGCGTCGCGAGCGCGTCGGCCCCGCCCACGAGATCCTGCCCTCGCCGCGCGAGGTCCCGATCGTCGAGATGGAGTACGCCGTCCCGGCGGAGCACGGCGTGGCGTGCTTCCTCGCGCTGCGCGAGCGCATGCGCCGCCGTCATCCGGAGATCTTCTGGCCGGTGGAGTATCGGACCGTGGCGGCGGACGAGATCCCCCTCTCGCCGGCCTATGGACGCGAGACGGTGACGCTCTCGCTGCACCAGGGCGCCGACCTCCCCTTCCGCGAGTTCTTCGCCGACTGCGAGGCAATCTTCCGGAGCGTACAGGGGCGGCCGCACTGGGGAAAGGTCCACTCGCTCGGGGCGGCGGAGCTGCGCGAGCTGTACCCGCGCTGGGACGAGTTCCACGCCGTGCGGCGCGAGCTCGACCCGCGCGGTCGCTTCCTGAACGACTACCTGCGCGAGCTGTTCGGGGAGGCCGCCTGAGCTCTCAGCGCGCGTTGCGCTCGTGGACCCAGCGGCAGTCGACCCAAATGGACGTGACGATCAGCGCCCGATCGCGCACGGCGACCTTGCAGCGGGTCTTGTCCGGGGAGACCTCGAGCAGCATTCCCTTGCCGGACCAGAACGTCCCCGCACGCAGGTCGACGAAGACGGGCGTGCCCCTGGCGGGCATCAAGCAGCCCCCGACGGCGACCAGCAGGGCGCACAAGCCGACGCGGCTTCGCAGCGACATGCGAGGCCCATCGGCCGGCCGGCTTCGCGTCTGAAGGCCGGCGTCGCGCGGGTGCAGGCCGCGAGCGGCTCGCGCTCCCTCACGACGCGAACCCGAAGCGCCCCTGATCGATCACCACGTCGCCGCGCTGGGTAGCGGTGCGGAAGATCGCCTCGTCGCCGTCCCCCCAGATCGAGACCGTGAGCGCGTCGCCCGGGAACACCGGCTTCGAGAAGCGCGCCTCCATCGAGCGGAAGCGCGCGGGATCCCCGCCGCAGAGACCGTGCAGCAGCGCGCGCCCGGTGAAGCCGTAGCTGCACAGCCCGTGCAGGATCGGCGCTTCGAAGCCCGCCAGCTTCGCGAACTCCGGATCGGAGTGGAGCGGATTGCGGTCGCCCGAGAGCCGGTAGAGGAGCGCCTGATCGGGCCGCGTCTGGTAGCGGATCTCGAGGTCCGGGTCTCGCGCGGGCGGCTGGTTGCGCGGCCCTGAGCGCCCGCGCTCGCCGCCGAAGCAGCCCTCCCCGCGGATGAAGGCCGACATGCGGGTGCGGAAGCGCAGCTCGCCGGTGGCGGCGTCGACCGACTCCGACTCCATCACCACCACCGCGCCCGAACGCTTGTCCCAGATGTTCGCGATGCGACCCGTGCTGCGCACCGTACCCTCGGCGGGGATCGGGCCGAAGACCTCGATCGCCTGCTCGCCGTGGACGAGCATCGCCGGGTTGAAACGCCCGATCGCGCCGAAGGGCGCGCCGCCTCCTCCCACGATCACGGCAAAGGTCGGCAGCACGCGTTGTTGCTTCTCGGTCGTGAACGCGAGCTCGTCCGTCCCCGCGCCGACGCCCAGCGCATACAGCAGACAGTCCTTCGAGCTCCAGCTGCGTTCGACGGGGCCGCCGGTGCTCCCGACGGCTTTCGGATCGATCGGCATGGGACTCCCGGTTCGAGTGAACTCCGCTCCGACCTTATGAACTTCGCTCGCCTGCGGCTCGCTGCGCGCTCCGCTTGCGAAGACGCGGCAGCTTACCGCGCGCCCGCGGACCGTGGTAGCTTCGCGCGCCGGCGACCGCTCCGGGGGGATCGCGATGCGTGCTCCGCTCCCGCATCCCTTCGTGCGACTCTCGGCGCGAGCGCGCCGCGGCGCGCTGCTCGCGCTCGCACCGCTCGCCTTCGGCATGATGTTCGTGCTCTCCTCGCTGGACGCGAGCCTGCGCACCCCGGCTTCGCCGAACGGCATCGTCTCCTTCGAATTCGCAGGCGACCGCGCCAGCGCCGGCCGCATGCTCGAAGCCTGGGGGAGCCAGGGGCGCCGCGCCGCCGGCCGCAGCCTGCGACTCGACTTCGTGTTCCTCGCCGCCTACGCGCCCGGCCTCGCGCTGCTGTGCGCGGCAGTCGCCGACCGCGCGCGCGCCGCGCGCTCGCGTCTCGCCGCGCCGGGGGCCGTGCTCGCCTGGGGACAGCTCGCCGCAGGCGGCCTCGATGCCCTCGAGAACCTGGCGCTCCTGCGCGTGCTCGGCGGATCCTCCCAAGACGGCTGGCCGGCCCTTGCCGCGGCCTGCGCGTGGCCCAAGTTCGCCCTGGTGATTGCGGGCCTGCTGTACCTGGCCACGTCCGCCGTCTTGCGTCTTCGGGGTGCGGCAAGCCGCCTGAGCGCCGCCCGGGTGCGGGAGTGTCTGCTCGCGGCGCTGCACTGGCCGGCACTCGGATGCGCTCTCCTGCTGGGCCTCGCCATCTCGGGTGTGCTCGCGATTCCCTGGTTCGGCGGGAGCCCGGAGAGTCCGCCGCGGATTCCCCTGATCCCCGAGCTGGAAGAGCGCGCGCCGGCGCCCGCGCCCGAGCCGCGCGCCGCGACGACCGAGCCGCGCGAGGCGGCTCCCCCGGAGCAGCCCCTCCTGATCTCGACGCTCGTGCCCGCCGAGGCTCCCGTCTATCACCCGGATCCGGACCTCGCCGGCGACTCGCTGGGCAACCAGCGCAGCGCGCCCGTGATCCGCGCTGGTGTCGCGAGCAGCCTGCCCGAGATCCGAGCGCTTGGCCCGGAGCATGTCGGAGCCACCACGAGCGCCGCGCCCACGCTGTACTGGTTCCTCTCGGGTGCGAGCTCCGTGCCCGTGGAGATCACTCTCACGTCGGAGGGTGCCGCCGAGCGCTTGCTCGACCTGCGCCTCGAGCCGCCGGTCGGCGCCGGGCTCCACGCGCTGCGCCTGGAACGGCGCGGCGCCGGCCTCGATCCCGGGGCCACCCATCGCTGGTTCGTGGCGCTGGTCCCGGACCCCGCGAATCGCGACGCCGATCTGGTCTCGAGCGCCGCGGTGCGCCGGGCCGCCGCCGACGACGCCTTGACCGAGCAGCTCGCCGCGGCGGCTCCTGCCGAGCGCGCTCACGTGCTGGCTGCCGCGGGTTACTGGTACGACGCCTTCGACACGCTGACGCGTTGGATCCAGACGGAGCCGGCGGCCGAGCGCCTGCGCGAGCACCGGGCGGCCCTCCTCGAGCAGGTGGGTCTCGCCGGTGTGGCGGGGCTCCTGTCCGCGCCGGTGGCGCCCTCAAAGCCAGTTGCCGATCCGTAGGGAGGCCGGCCCGCAACCCCGGCTGTCTGCCGCGGCTCAGCGCTTCGGTACATAGAGATCGGTGATCGTCCCCTCGGCCATCTCGGCGGCGAAGGCGAGCGTCTCGGAGAGCGTCGGGTGCGGGTGGATGGAGAGCGCAATGTCGGCCGCGTCCGCGCCCATCTCGAGCGCCACCACCAGCTCCGAGATCAGCTCGCCCGCGTTGCGTCCGACGATCCCGGCGCCCAGCAGGCGCCGGCTCCCCGGCTCGAAGAGCAGCTTGGTGAGGCCTTCCTCGCAGCCGCTTCCGAGCGCGCGCGCGCTCGCGAGCCAGGGAAATACCGCCTTCTCGACCGCGATGCCGCGCTCGGCGGCCTGGGTCTCGGAGAGCCCCATCCAGGCCACCTCGGGATCGGTGTAGGCCACGGACGGGATCGCGCGCGCGTCGAAGGCAACCGACTGCCCGGCGATCACCTCGGCCGCGACCTTGCCTTCGTGGGTGGCCTTGTGCGCGAGCATGGGCTCCCCCACCAGGTCACCGATCGCAAACACGTGCGGAAGGTTCGTGCGCTGTTGGGAATCGACCCCGATGAAGCCGCGCGGGTCGACCTGCAGGCCCGCCGCCTCGGCTCCGATCTGGTCCCCGTTCGGGCGGCGGCCGACCGCGACCAGCACGCGCTGGAAGACGTCGGAGGGCGGCCCCTTCGGGCCCTCGAAGGTGACGCGCACGCCGTCTTGCCGCGGCTCCAGCGAGGTCACCTGGGTCGAGAGGAAGATGTTCTCGTAGCGCTTCTCGATCCGCTGCTGGAGCGGCTTCACCAGATCCGGGTCGGTGCCGGCGAGCAGCGCCGGGAGCAGCTCGACCACCGTCACGCGCGAGCCCAGCGCCGAGAAGACCGCCGCCAGCTCGAGCCCGATGATCCCGCCCCCGATCACGAGCAGCCTCTGCGGAATCTCTTCGAGCGCCAGCGCCGCGGTCGAGTCCATGATGCGCGGATCTTCCGGGCTGCCGGGCAGACGCAACGCACGCGAGCCCGCCGCGAGGATCGCGTGCTGGAAGCCGATCCGGGTGGGCCCTGAAACTGTCGTGACCTCGATCTCGTGGGGCGAGACCAGGCGCGCCTCGCCGCGCACGACCTTCACGCCGCGCCGCCGGGCCAGCCCCGCGAGCCCCAGCGTGAGCCGCTGCACCACGGCGTCCTTGCGCGCGCGGAGCTTCGCGAGATCGAGGCGCGGCGGGCCGAATTCGATGCCCGCGCGCGAGAGCTCGCGCGCCTCGCTGATCACCTCGGCGAGGTGCAGCAGCGTCTTCGAGGGAATGCAGCCGACGTTGAGGCACACGCCGCCAAGCTTCTCGTAGCGCTCGACCAGCACCACGTCGAGCCCGAGATCGGCCGCTCGAAACGCAGCGGTGTAGCCTCCAGGCCCCGCGCCGAGCACGACCACGCCCGCGCGCGGGGCGTCCGACCGGACCGCCGCGGAGGCGGGGGCTGCCGGCTCGAGTCGCAGGATCAGCGAGCCCTCGGAGACCCGCTCGCCCAACCCGACGGCCAACTCGCGCACCACGCCCGCACGCGGCGCCGGGATCTCCAGGGTTCCCTCGTCGCTCTCGAGCACGATCAGCGATTGGTCAGTTGTCACAGCGTCGCCCGGGGCGACCAGCACCTCGATCACCTCGACGTCCTGGACGTCGCCGATGTCGGGGACCCGCACCTCGATCCACTGGCTCATGCGGTCTCCCCGGGCGGCGTCACAAGATCAGGTTGCGGATGTCGGAGAGCACGGCTCGCAGCCGGGTGGTGAAGCGCGCGGCTTCCGCGCCATCGATCACGCGGTGGTCGTAGGAGAGCGAGAGCGGCAGCATCAGCCGCGGCTGGAACGCGCCGTCGATCCAGACCGGCTTGTGCTGCGTGCGCGAGACGCCGAGAATCGCGACTTCGGGCGCGTTCACGATCGGCGTGAAGGCCGTGCCGCCGACGCCACCCAGGCTCGAGATCGAGAAGCAGCCTCCCGCCAGGTCCTCGGGCCGCAGCTTGCGCTCGCGCGCGCGCCGGCTCACCTCGGCGAGCTCTTCGGCGAGCCCGAGCAGGCCCTTGCGGTCGACGTCGCGAATCACCGGAACCACCAGGCCGTTTTCGGTATCCACCGCCACGCCGATGTGAAAGTACTTCTTGAGGATCAGGGCTTCACCGCTGCGATCCAGCGAGCTGTTGAAGCGGGGAAATTCCTTGAGCGTCACCGCCGCGGCCTTCAGCAGGAAGGCGAGCAGCGTGAGCTTCGCCCGCTTGGGATCCGCGTCGTGCGCCTTCGACCGGCGGAAGCCCTCGAGATCGGTGACGTCGGCCTCGTCGAACTGGGTGACGTGGGGAATCGTCACCCAGGAGCGGTGCAGGTTGCGCCCCGAGAGGCGGCGGATCCGCGGCAGCTCGAGCACCTCGATGGCACCGAACTTCGCGAAGTCGATGTCCGGCGGCGGCGCCACCTGGAGACCCAGCGGCGAGGAGGGCGCGCCCGCGGCGAGCGCGGATTTGACGAAGGCCTGAACGTCCTCGGTGCGCACGCGATGCTTGGGGCCAGAGCCGGGCACGCGCGAGAGATCGACGCCGAGCTCGCGCGCCAGCCGGCGCACCGAGGGGCTCGCGTGCGCGGCGGGCGCGCCTGTCCGCGGCGCCTCGGCCACCGCTCCATCGGCGCGTGCCGGCTCGATCGGAACCGTCGTCAGTCGGGCCTCGGACCGGATGGCGGCGGGCTCGGCCGCGACGGGCGGCGCCGCTGCGGGCGGAGCGCTTGCGGGCGGAACCACCGGGGAACCCGCTGCCTCGGGCGCGCTCGTCGTCGCCGCCGGCTCCGCCAGCTCGAGCGTCGCGATCAGCGAGCCCTCGCTCAGCTTGTCTCCGAGCGCGACCGCGAGCGACCGCACCACCCCCGCCGCCGGCGATGGGATCTCCATGGTGGCCTTGTCGCTCTCGAGCGTGATCAGGGTTTGATCCGCCCTGACCGTGTCGCCGACGGCGACCAGCACCTCGATCACCTCCACGTCGTGGAAGTCGCCGATGTCGGGAACCAGAACCTGTCGCTCGCTCGCCACGGGATCCCCTGCTGAAACGGGCCTGACTACACCGTCACCGGGTTCGGCTTCTTCGCGTCGATTCCGTAGCGGGAGATCGCGCTGCTCACGGTCGCGGCCGGGAGCTCGCCGTCGTCCGCGAGCGCCTTGAGCGCGGCGATCGCCAGCCAGTAACGATCGACCTCGAAGAACGACCGCAGGCGGCGGCGGGTATCGCTGCGACCGAACCCATCGGTGCCGAGCACCTTGTAACGCTGCGCGACGTAGGGACGGATCTGGTCGGCGTAGGCGCGCATATAGTCGGTGGCCGCCACTACCGGCCCCGCGCGCGTGGCGAGGCAGCGCTCGACCCAGCCCTGGCGCGGCGGCTCTTCCGGATGGAGCAGGTTCCAGCGCTCGCAGTCGAGGCCGTCGCGGCGCAGCTCGTTCATGCAGGTGCAGCTCCAGACCTCGGCCGCCACCTCCCAATCCGTTTCGAGCAGCTCCGCCGCCGCGAGCACCTCGCGCAGGATCGCGCCGGAGCCGAGCAGCTGGACGCGGAGCTTCCCGCCGCCGCC
>Ga0184637_10002067_pt1 | contig 13059 bp, 9 predicted proteins | sample PLM3_127_b2_FD_133143 | JGI IMG/M metagenome (GOLD analysis project Ga0184637, IMG submission 133143) | Groundwater sediment microbial communities from an aquifer in East River, Colorado, USA - PLM3_127_b2 | ecosystem: Environmental > Terrestrial > Soil > Riparian zone | place: USA: East River...
CGGCATGCCGTCAGGCTTGCAGCCTTCAAGCGCGCGCCGAACGGATCGCGAGTCGCTTCGGCCTCACTTCCTATGGTTCGTTCCTGCTCGCTAAGGTACGAGCGCCAAATCATCGATGTCGGTTCGCTGATGTTCATGAGGAAGGTCCTCTTCGTTCGGATCGACGGGGCATGGCAGCCCCGCACGAGCACATACTAGGGTTTTCACCTAGATTGCGCCAATTGCGATACCGAATCGGGGCATCACAGCCGCGAATGTCCGCAGCTCCCACATGATGAACTCGCGACCGATCAGTTCCAGTGAGCAAAAAAGAGCGCCAGCAGGCGCTCATCGCTTCCGCAGTTGTACTTGGACGCGCCGCGTCGCACCCGACCGACGCGGCTTCGCCGCTATTCAAGGAGCAAGGTCATCGGGGGTGGTATGAGCTGTCGCCTGTTGAGCCAGGAACTCCTCGACAAGCGTCCGGTACCGCTTCCACGGGATCAGTCCGGTCTGTTCCCAACTTCCCCAGGATGATTCGTCAACGCGGGCTCGCAGCGCCGCTTCCTTGATCGACAAGCCGAGGCGTTTCCGGTACGAGCGCATGCGATCCGCGAGTGTTGTCGGCTCTGGGGTTGGGTCATAGCCGAGGAATCGAACAATCGCCGGCATGAACGCGATCTGCGGCACTGCCTTCTCTTTCTCCCAGCTTGCGATCGTTTCGGGAACGACTCCGATTTCATCGGCGACGTGGCGTTGTAGAAGTCTGCGCTCACACCGCTTTGCTTTAATGTGCTCTCCGATGGTCGCTGGCGCCGGGCGTGCGGCATGTGCTGACGTTTTCCGGTGCACTTTCGTAAATGGCAAAAAGGCAACGCGTCCCTGGCTCCGCCCCAAGGCGAAAACATCGAAGCGCAAGTGGAGCTATGCAACTCGCACGAGTACTCATCGAGACTGCTCTGCGTTAGTAGATGTATAGACAAGTCAAGTCTGCGCAATAGAACTTGTATAGACAAGTCGCTGAGAGCGGTCAGCCAACGACGCCTCTTCGACCGCGACCACGTGCAGCAGCACACGCGCGAGGCTCCCCGCATCGGCCACACGTCGAACACCGTTTCGCCGCCACGCACGGCGAGGGCACGGATGGCCGCGCGTCGGATGGCGATGATGCCGACGCAAGTGGAGTCGTACCGGGACGAAAGCGAGCGGTATCGAGCCAGCGACGCGTCGCGATCAGGCTCGTCTCGAAGGTTCTGGATCGCGGCAAGCTTCATTGATGCCCTTCGGGTCTCCCGCGATGCCCCTGCAGCACGCGGTCAAGCCCCTGATCTCGTGCACCGGCGAGGACACAGGGCTGGCTGGAGTCTTCATGGCCGTAGCCACGCAATTCCCGTGCGCATCGCGTCGAAGCGCCGCCGGGGCACGGGGCCGCGAGTCGCGGTACTTCGCACCCCCGGATGGTGCAGACGCCCGTTCACCGCACCACGCTACCTCAGGACCGCGACGCTGACGCCTAGTCATCGTTCTCGAAGGAACGACGTAGCCGATCGCATCGGCTGTGGCCTGAACGAGCGCGACGTTCAGGCCGTAAGCTTCCCCGTTTCGCGGGCACTCTACGGCGAGATCGTGGCCATCATTCGATAGTGCCCAGAACTCGGTTCATCACTGGATCACCTCGTCCGCCCTCGCCAGCACCGACTGCGGCACCGTGATGCCGAGCTCCTTGGCGGTCTTCAGATTGACCACCAGCCGAAACTGGCGCGGCTGCTCCATCGCCATCTCAGCGGGCTTCTCACCCTTCAGGATGCGCGCCACGTAGTGCCCGGCGCGACGAAAGATGTCTTCCATGTCCGGCCCGTAGCTCATCAGGCCGCCCTGCCGGACGCCGTACTCGCGCGAGGTAATCGAAGGCAGACGATGCCTGAAGGTTGCCTCGGCTTCTTCCGTTTCCATGCCATTGCGGGTCGTGACGAACGTGGTCATCACGGCCTGAACCTTGGCACCGACCAGCTTGCGAAAGCCGGCGTCCATCGCTTCGGGTCGATCGACGTTGACCATGACGAGCGTCAGCCCGAGCTTGTTGGCCGCTGCAGTCAATTGGTCGACCTCTTGCTTGCAGGCGTCGCGCATCGCGTCGTCAATCAGCACACCGACGCGCTTCAGGCCGGGCACCATTTCCATCAGCAATTGCATCCGCTTGGCCACAAGTTCGTCGCTCATCGTCGTGACGCCGGTCACGCGCATGCCGGGTCGCCCGAGCGACTTCACGAATTTGAGCTCGACAGGGTCAACGATCGTCGCGATGACGATCGGCGTGTTCTTGTCGGCGTACCACGCCGCGGTGGCCATCGCGGTGTGTGGGGCAAAGAACACGTCGACCTTCGCCGCCGCCAGCTCGCGGGCGAGCGGCTTGAAACTCTCAGTGTCGTTGGATCCCGAACGCCGCATCAGGTCCAGGTTCTTGCCTACGACGAAGCCTTCGCTGCGCAAGCCCTCGAGAAAGCCCTTCAGCGTGGCCTGATAGGAGACGCCCGAGTCCTGCCAGCTCAGATAGCCCACGCGTGCCACACGGTCCTGCGCCGCCGCCGTGGCGCACAGCGACAGCCCCAATGCGATGCTCAGCAGGATCTTCATCGATCGTCTCCTTGCGCAATCAGTCGTTGGATGTGCGATCGTCTTCGATCTGGCCTGCAGCACTCGGACGTGCACGAATCTACTGCGATCGAGAGGTCAGCGTTGTTGTCAATCGGATGGAGATCGACTGCAAGCTAGGGGGCTGCATCCCTCACTGCCCGCACATGCTCAGAGCCCTATGGTTTGAGCATGGTTTCCGCACCAGAATGGCTCGGTCGTTTTGGTGCGCGGCCGCTTCGGTTAAGCCCGAGCTGAGCGCGCTCAAGGCGGAGCGAATCACCAGCATGCAGATTCGCGGCTGACTTGCTGGCATAGAGCTCCGCCGCGAGTTCGGGATCCAGGTGCGGGGCCGCTTCAATACAACCCGACTCGACGTCATTCGACGCTCGGCTACGTCAGCCCAGTACAGTTCGAGCAGATGCAATTAGCTTTAGGTCGGTGTCCATCGAACCGGCAGCAGCCCAACGAGCGCTTTCTATGACGGCGATCAATCAGCGGGACGGAATCGTTCGGAAATCTGCGCAACGCCGACATATCCTTCCAGCAAAGCAACGAACTCGGCACGAGCGTGTACAGCGCACGCGTACAGCGGACGTGCGTTCCGACACCGACGTGGATTGCTGCGTTCTCAGCGCTGCAACGTTCGCGAGATTGGAGCAGGATCGCCCGAGCCTCGCCACCAGGCTGCTGCACAACCTGCTGCGCAGCACGACCGAGACCGCGGGTCGACTGACGGCCGAGGTGGCAGCTCTCGAGAGCTGATTCGACCCTTTGCGCGTAGGGCGACCGCTTTGTCTGCGTCTGGAGAGTGAATAGGTCACTCGACGGCAATGCGTTACTCACTCGTGGCGAGATCCGGTGCTGCCTAAAGTTGGAGCAGGCCAGAAATGAAGTGCTCGCGAGGCCGTGCCGATTCAACCGGGAGATACCATGAAGAAATACTCCTTAGACGACATCGCCTTCGTGTTCTTCACCTTCACAGTCTGCGCCGGCCCGATCGCGATGCTGGTTGCCGTGCTGGTGTTGGTCGGAGCGTCCTGAATCGGAGGTCGATCTCAATGAGCGCTGTTATGCCGGCCGTAGATCCCCAGCTCCGCACCCCGCTGCGCTCGAAAGGCCACCAAACGCCTTCCGTGAGCCGGTCCCCGATGGCGTACAGCGCTGCGGCGTTCACGCCGAGCCCGACATGACTCGCATGCACCTCGATGTTCTCGGCCATCGGCCCTTCGGTCTGGATGCTGCATTGCCAGGCCGCCGCCTTGCGACTCTCATCGGCCAGGAACTCGTCGACAAGCAGCCCAGGCGCAATTCATGCCATCAGGCGAACCACTTCTTCACGTCGACCGTCGATCGTCGTCCGACGCCATCGGAATGGTCCGCGAGCCAGGCAGTGGCACGCTCGCGCCCCTGTTCCCGCAGCAGTTCGAGAAACGGGCCGTGTGCAAGCAGCTTGGTGTCGGTGCGCTGCAGGCTCACCAGTTGGCTGGAATCGATCATGTGAAACCGCATCTGCTGCAAGCGCCGTTCGAGCCTTCCCCTCCTCAGGGACGCAGGGCTCGAGAATTGGATCGCATGAGCGAACATTCGCATTTCGCGCATGAAGTTGGCGCTGAAAGCCAACTCGATCTTGCGCGCCTCGATCTCCTCCACAGTGCGCGGCGTGCCTTCGCGCTGGAGCGGACTTAGCAACACCAACAATACATCGCGCGAATCGCAATCGTAGAAGAGCGGGAACACCGCGGGATTGGCAGAGTAGCCGCCGTCCCAATACGGCTCGCCATCGATCAACACGGAGTGATGAATCGACGGCAGACACGCCGAGGCGAGCAACACGTCGACCGTGAGCTCGCTTTCGCGAAACACGCGCAGCTTTCCGGTGTTCGCCTGCGTGGTGCCGATGAACAACTTGAAGGGACTGCGCCTGCGCAGCCGCTTGAAGTCGATCTGCCGCTCGAGCTGATCGCGCAACGGATTGAGCTCAAATGGGTTGAGCTGCGATGGAGAGAAGTGCCCGGCCCAGTTCGCAAGCATCTTGCCGGCAGGCGACAGGCTGATCGCCTCGCCCTCGCCTTGTGTGACCCCTGGAAGGGTGTGCTTTCCGGCCCACGTCCAGAAATCCGCCAAAGCTTGGCGAGCGCCATCGCGCCCGCCCTTCAACCAGCCATCGGCAAAGGCCACCGCGTTCATGGCGCCAGCGCTGCTGCCGCTCAGCCCCTCGAATTCAATGCGCGAGTCCTCGAGCAAAGCGTCCAGCACGCCCCAGGTGAATGCCCCGTGCGCGCCACCCCCCTGAAGTGCAAGGTTGAGCCGGGAACGCGACGAGGGCAGGCCAAGCCAACGCTTTGCGAGCGCTCCTGGGCTTGGGCGCGGTGTGGTTAAGGCCGCGACGCCGCTTGATCGTTTCAGCAGGCCGAGACGTGACCTTGTTGTCACGGCGGGGCGTCGGGGTAGTGCTCTGGTGCTAATCAAATGAACTCCTTCGTGGCGGGCGAGATGCCATGCCGGTGACTCTTTCAGTATCACAATACGAAAACGGCAATCGGCTGGCGGAACCACGCCCTAGGGTTTATACTAGCAACATTGCGGCGTGTTCTCACGCCATTAGGTTGTCTCCTCCATCCTCTAAGATGGATTCGGCCCCGGGCAGCGATGCACGGGGCTTTTTCTCCGCCCGCTGCAGCCCGCAAGGTGCCTCAGCCTGTTCGGATTAAAAAATCTTCCTCGACCGGGCACCGGCATCGCTTACATCGTCCTGACCGCTGGGTGCTTCGCGACGACCGATGCGACGCTGAAGCATCGCTACGACAGTCTGCGCGCCGAGCCGTTGCTGCCCAGTCTCACCCTTGACCTGCATGAAGCAGGAACTCGTCGAGAAGCGTTCGATACCGCTTCCAAGGGATCAGCCCCGTTCGCTCCCACTCGCTCCACGACGACTCGTTGACTCCGGCTTGCCGGGCGGCTTGCTCGATCGATAGGCCGAAGCGGCGCCGAAAGGCGCGCATCCGCTCGCTTAGCGTGCTCGGTATGGGGCTCGGGTCGTTGCCGATGAAGCGAATGATCGCCGGCATATAGGTGATCGGCGGGGCCGACCGGTTCTGCTCCCACTTGCCGATCGTTGCCTCGGTGACGCCGATTTCACCAGCGATCTGGCGCTGAAGGAGTTTGCGCTCACGTCGCGCGGTCCGGATGTGATCGCCGATTGTCACGGGCGGTGGCTCTGGCCTATGGGCGCTCGTTTTCCAGGACACAGCGACAAATGGCAAAAAGGCAACGCGTCCCTGTCCTTGCGGACACCATGGCAGCCCGACGCGAGCGTGCCGCTGCACGCCCGACGCCATCGCGCGGTATCAGGGTCGAATCAGCGGACCGTTGCTCGATCGCATCGATCTGCAGGTCGAAGTGCCGACCCTTCCTTCGCATGCCTTGTCTGCCGCGCCCGACGGCGACAGCAGCGCCGCGGTGGCACAACGTGTGGAGCAGGCGCGGCAACGCGCGCTCGATCGTCAAGGCTGCAGCAATGCCGCGTTGGCCAGCGCGGCAGTCGACGAACATTGCATGCTGGAGGCCGCGGCGCTGCAGTTCCTGCAGGCCGCCGCGGCGCGCCTGGGCTGGTCGGCGCGCAGCTTTCACCGCGTGATGCGCATTGCGCGCACGGTGGCCGATCTTGCGAGCGCCGAGGCGATCCAGGTCGCGCACGTGGCCGAGGCGATTCAGTATCGCCGCGTGCTCAGCGTTGCTTGACGACGCTCGCCCGGGCTCGATTCGAATCAGCTGCCGGCAGCCTCGCCGGCGGACTGCGCGAGGCGAACCGTCTGCCCATTGACGGTGACGCGGGCGCCGACCGCCAGCGGTTGCTGGCGCGTGACGGTACGCACGGTGCCGTCGTTCATGCGCACCCGCACCGTGTAAACCGTCTCAGCGCGTGCGCGCTTCTCGATTTCATGGCCGGCCAGGCCGCCACCGACGGCGCCGATCACGGTCATCGCCTTGCGCCCATCGCCCTTGCCGATCTGGTTGCCGACCACACCGCCGAGCACGCCACCGGCCACCGCGCCGATGCCCGTGCCTTCGCCTTTGCGCTGCACCGCCTGCACCGACTCGACCACACCACAGCTGGTGCACACGGGTGCAACCGCTGTGGTGGGTGTCGCCTTCGACTGCGCGAGCGGCGGCGCGCTCTGCGTTTTTGTTTCGACAGCGGGGTTGGCCTGTTGCGTCTTGTTGTCGTTGGCCACCGACGTTGCAGGTGTGGGCTGCAACCACATCGCGGCGCCCGCACTCATCACGGCGATGCCGAAGGCGGCGGCGCCGAGCCATACCGCGCGAGGTACCGCCACCCACGACCAACGGCCGGCAGATTGGATTGTTTGCATTCGGAAATCTCCTTTCGTCCCTTCTAACGCAGCCGCGGGCCGATGGTTTAAACGCCGAGCGGCGAAAATGTAAGCCGAGGTTTCAGCAACTCAGACCATGAAGCCCAGATCGCGCTGAAAGTTCCGCAGGTTCGGGAACACGAGATCGAGGTTGGCGTCGCTCACGCCGAACCATTTGCCGATCGTGCCGCCGATCTGGTCCACCGAGACGTCTGGCAAGAAGCTGCCTGAACCCACTTCGTCGCTGTGGTTGAGGCCAACCGTCGGGAAGCGCCCGTAGACCTCGGTGCCCCTGACGGCGCCGCCGTAGACGAAATGGTGGCCACCCCAGCCATGGTCGGTACCGTCTCCGTTCGTCGTGAAGGTGCGGCCGAAATCCGAACCGGTGAACACGGTGACGCGGTCGCGCAGGCCCATCGTCCCGAGCACGGTGTCGAAGTAGCCGAGCGCATGCGAAAGCCGCGCCATCAGGTCGGCATGGCCGCGGTTCTCGTTGTCGTGCGTGTCGAAGCCGCCCATGCTGACGAAGAAGACCTGGCGCTGCGCGCCGAGCGTCGAGCGCGCGCCGATGATGCGCGCCACGGTCTGCAGCTGCGTGGCCAAGCCATTGTTGGCGAGCGCGCGTGTCGAAGGCTGGATGTACTGCGTCGGTGCCGGCGTCACGACCGAGGCGGTGAACGCGCCCTGGAACATGGCCTGCGCGTCGATCGAGCGCCTGACGATCGCTGCGTGCTCCTTCGCAAACAGATGCTGGTTGTCGGCCGTGATGATCGAGCGGAAGTTGGTCGACGCCATGCTCGATCCGAACAGCGTGCCGGTGATGTTGCCGATCGCCACTGCGCCACCGGTGCCGACCTGGTATTGAAGCACCGTGTCGCCCGCCATGAAGACCGCGTTGCCCGACACGGAGATGTTGGTGAAGGTCGCCGTTGTGTTGCTGCTCGCGACGAGATCGCCAAAGCGCCCACCCCATCCGACCCTCGCCCCTTCGGGCTTGAGCGCCTGCCAGGTCGATTGCTGATCGTTGTGCGAGAACAGTTTCGGCGGCCTCGGCACGCTGTTGTTCTGGTACTGCGCCTTCGTCATCGGCGCGATCAGCGGGCCGGCGTTCGCGATGGCCGCCATGCGTCCCTGATCGAACAGCGCCTTCGCTTCGCTCATCGCCGGGTGCAGCGCGAAGCTGCGCGTGTTGTTGACCGTGAATGCCGTGAAGTTCGGGACGATCGGCAGCACACCACCGAGCGCGGCCGGCGTTCCGGCAGGAGCTGCGGGGTCGGGCGCCGTTCCGGCCGGGCGCAGCGCGATCGGATCCGCCCCCTGCGAGCGCACCGTCGTGTACGCGGTCCACGACGCGGTGTCGGTCGGCAGCACCATGTTCGCCGCGTCGTTGCCGCCGTAGAGGAACAGGCACACGATCGCCTTGTAGTCAGCCGTCTGGGCGACGGCCGAACCCATCGTCGCCAGGTTCAGCGCAAGCGGCACGCCCGCGGCGCCGACCGACCCCGACAGGATCGATGCCTTGCGCAGGAACTCGCGCCGAGTAGCTTTGTGGTGGCTCATGTGTTGACTCCTCGTCACTTCTGGGTCAGGTAGTCGGGCGATGCCAGCGTCAGAAAGACCGCGATGCTCACGCGGTCGCGCTGGGCGGTGTCGATCGCGGCCTGATTGGTGACGACGCCCGAACTGTTCGTCGTCGGCGCGGGAATCGTGCGTCCAGCCACCGCCGCCTCGATATCTCCACGCAAGTTCCCCGACATCTGGCCCGACATCAGCAGCACGTTCATGCGCTCGACCAGCGTGGCGGGGACGTCGGCGACGGCCAGCTCGGAGGCGAAGTCCGGTTGCACATCGCGCGACGTGCTGACGTTGAGCCAGCTGCCTCGCATGTAGTTCAGATAGCCGGCCACCGACAGCTCGCTTGCGATCTGCAGCTCCGGCGCGACGAGGCCGGCGGTCGCGATGCTGGTATTGGGCGGCGTGTAGCCGGGGCGGAAGAAGTTGAACACCGTGGGTGAGCGCATCGGCGTCTGTCCGAGCCGCGACACCGGATCGTCGGTGTTGTCGATGCCGCTGAAGCGCCCGTTCGTCGACTTGGCCTTGAACGCGCGCAGGAAGTTCGCGAGTCGCAGCACCGGCTCGCGCAGCTTGCCGTAACTCGTGTCCGCTGCGTTGTAGGTGCGCGCCTCCGGGTCGAGCAACACCGCGCTGATGAGCGCCTTCATGTCGCCGCGCACGCCGCTGCCGTTGTTGTTGAATGCCGCGGCGACGCGGCCGACATACGCCGGGCTCGGGTTGCTCGTCACCATGCGCTGGATCAGGCCCTTGCCGATGAACGGCCCGACGTTGGCGTGGTTGAAGATGGCGTCGAGCGCGATCTTCAGGTCACCCTCGGGGTCGGGCGTCGACTGTGCGGAGATCGTCGTGCCGAGGAAGGTCTTCGCGCTGATCGAATGGAAGTCGGTGTTGGCCGTGTAGCGGTTGTAGGCTTGCATCGGCCGCCAGTCGCGGTCCGGGTTCGCGTCGTTGCCGAAGAAGCGGTTGCGCGTGCGGTCGGTGAGGTTCGGGCCGGCGTACCAGCTCCAGCCGGTGAACACCTTCGCGAGCCCCTTGATGTCGTCGTGCGTGTAGGTCTCGATCGGGTTGCCGCCGCCGTCGGTCTTCGGCGTGCCGTCGGGGTTGAGCTGGTACAGGCCGATCGAGAACAGTTGCATGATCTCGCGCGCATAGTTCTCGTCGGGCACGCGCGTGCCGGTGGCGTCTTCCTTCTGGTTGCGCAGCATCGACAGGTAGTTGCCCGTCATCGGGTGCAAGGTCACCGACTCGAGCAGGTCGCGGTAGTTGCCGAAAGCCTTCTCGCCGAGCATGTCGTAGTACGACGCGACGCCGCGCGGGTAGTTGCCGAGGTTCGGGTCGGCGAACGAGATCACGAAGATCTGCGACAGCGCGAACACCGCGCGCTGTCGCAACTGGTCGTCGCCGGTGATTGCCTGCTTCCACCACGACTCGTAGAAGGTATTCGCGCTGATGCTGCCGTTGGTGGACGCGAGCCTCGCAGTCTCCGCGTCCATGGTGCTGCGATGCAGCGTCTGCGGCTTGGCGAACTCTGCGGTCAACCATGCCGAGTAGCCCTGTTGCGTGAGGCTCGACGTCGACGCCTCGGTCGGTCCGATCGACGCTTGGGTCAGGAAGCGCGCCGATTCGCTTTGCGTGGGCGGCGGCAACGAATCGGCGGACGACGACGAAGCAGTCGATGAAGACGAGCCGCCACCGCAAGCCGCGATCAACGCGGCGAGCGCGCCGGCGGCAAGCGCCGTGCGCACGCCGGCAAGACGAGACGAAACCGGTAGCGCGGACTGAGTTTCGTGTGTTTTCAAGACGACCCCCTGAGACGGCACGACGAAGCGCGCAACGTGGCCGCCAGTGTTGGCGACCCCGCCCGGGGAAACCGTCACGAATCGTTAGCTGCTGACACGCCGTTACCGCGGTTGCAGTCGCTGGCGCGCGAAGGCATCAAGCGCTCACGCGCAGCGCCCGGAGGTGCGTCAGGTCCAGCTGTCGGCGAGCCGGCGCGCTTGGTCATCGGGCACCGCGGCGCGGCGTGCCCAGTCGGTGGCCTGGTCGGCGCCGATCTTGCCGACGTTGAAATACGTCGCTTGTGGATGCGCGATGTAGAAGCCGCTGACGCTCGCTGCCGGTGTCATCGCCATGCTTTCGGTGAGCCCCATGCCGATCTCGGCGCAATGGAGCACGCGGAACATCTCGCGCTTCACGAGGTGGTCCGGACACGCCGGGTAGCCCGGCGCCGGTCGGATGCCCTGGTAGCGCTCGGCGATCAGGTCTTCGTTGCTCAGCGACTCGGAGGGCGCGTAGCCCCAGAACTCGGTGCGCACGCGCTGGTGCAAACGCTCGGCCAACGCCTCCGCCAGCCGGTCGGCCAAGGCCTTCAGCATGATGGCCGAATAGTCGTCGTGGTCGGCAAGGAACTGCGCCTCCTTCTTCTCGACGCCAAGCCCCGACGTGACGGCGAACAGCCCGACGTGATCGGCAACGCTCGAGTCTTTGGGCGCGACGAAGTCGGCCAGGCAGCGGTTCGGGCGCTTCACGCCGTCGACTACCGGTCGTTCGCTTTGCATGCGCAGGCCATGCCACGTCATCAGCACCTCGTCGCGCGACTCGTCGGTGTAGATCTCGATATCGTCGTCGTTCACGGTGTTGGCCGGGTACAGGCCGATCACCCCGTTGGCGCTCAGCCAGCGACCTTCGATCAGGCGCTGCAACATTGCTCGCCCGTCGGCGAACACGCGGCGTGCCGCTTCGCCGACGACCGCGTCCTCGAGGATCGCGGGGTACGGGCCCGCCAGGTCCCAGGTCTGGAAGAACGGGGCCCAATCGATGCACGCCGCGATCTCGGCGAGGTCGTAGTTGCGAAAGACGCGGCGGCCGATGAACTTCGGTGCCACGGGCCGATAGCCGGCCCAGTCGATCGGCGTCTTGTTGACGCGCGCCTGCCCGAGCGTCACCAGCGGCGTGGCCTTCTTGTTCGCGTGCAGTTGGCGCACCTTGTCGTAGTCGGCGCGCAGGTCGTCGAGATAAGCCTGTGCCTTCTCGTCGGACAGCAGGTCGCTGCACACGCCGACCGAGCGACTCGCATCGGGCACGTAGACGACCGGACCTTCGTAGTGCGGCGCGATCTTCACCGCGGTGTGCACGCGGCTCGTCGTGGCGCCGCCGATCAAGAGCGGTATCTTCTTGATGCGGAAATGCTCGTCGCGCTGCATCTCGGCGGCCACGTGCTGCATCTCTTCGAGGCTCGGCGTGATGAGCCCGGAGAGCCCCACGATGTCGGCGCCTTCGACCTTCGCCTTCGCGAGGATGTCCTGGCACGGCACCATCACGCCCATGTTGACGACTTCGAAGTTGTTGCACTGGAGCACGACGGTGACGATGTTCTTGCCGATGTCGTGCACGTCGCCCTTCACGGTGGCGATGACGATCTTGCCCTTGGCCTTCGCCTCGCCGCCGGCGTCGACCAGCGCCTGCTTCTCGGCCTCGATATAGGGCAGCAGGTGCGCGACCGCCTGCTTCATCACGCGCGCGCTTTTCACGACCTGCGGCAGGAACATCTTGCCCTGCCCGAACAGGTCGCCGACGATGTTCATGCCGGCCATCAGCGGGCCTTCGATCACGTGAAGCGGCCGCCCGCCACGCGCCTGGATCGACTTCCACACCTCCTCGGTGTCTTCGACGATGAAGTCGGTGATGCCGTGCACGAGCGCGTGGCTCAGGCGCTGTTCGACCGGCGCATCGCGCCACGCCAGCCGCGCGCTGTCGTCTTTCGCCGCGCCCTTCGTGCTTTCGGCGATCTCGACCAGCCGCTCGCCGGCGTCGGGACGGCGGTTCAACACCACGTCCTCGACGCGCTCGCGCAACTCGGGCTCGAGATCGTCGTACACGCCGACCATGCCGGCGTTGACGATGCCCATGTCCATGCCGGCCCTGATCGCGTGATAGAGGAACACCGTGTGGATCGCTTCGCGCACCGGCTCGTTGCCGCGAAAGCTGAAGCTCACGTTGCTGACGCCGCCGCTCACCTTCGCGCCGGGCAGGTGCTGCTTGATCCAGCGCGTCGCGTTGATGAAATCGACCGCGTAGTTGTTGTGCTCCTCGATGCCGGTCGCAATCGCGAAGATGTTCGGATCGAAGATGATGTCCTCGGGGGGAAAGCCGACCTCGTCGACGAGGATGCGGTAGGCGCGTTCGCAGATCTCGACCTTGCGCTCGAAGGTGTCGGCCTGGCCTTTCTCGTCGAACGCCATGACGACGGCGGCCGCGCCGTAGCGCCGCACGAGCTTCGCCTGGCGGCGGAACTCGTCCACGCCTTCCTTCATCGAGATCGAGTTGACGATCCCCTTGCCCTGCACGCACTTGAGGCCGGCTTCGATCACCTCCCACTTCGAGCTGTCGATCATGATCGGCACGCGCGAGATCTCCGGCTCGCTCGCGATCAGGTTCAGGAAGCGCACCATCGCGGCCTTGCTGTCGAGCATGGCCTCGTCCATGTTGATGTCGATGA
>Ga0184637_10002068_pt1 | contig 13057 bp, 8 predicted proteins | sample PLM3_127_b2_FD_133143 | JGI IMG/M metagenome (GOLD analysis project Ga0184637, IMG submission 133143) | Groundwater sediment microbial communities from an aquifer in East River, Colorado, USA - PLM3_127_b2 | ecosystem: Environmental > Terrestrial > Soil > Riparian zone | place: USA: East River...
AGCCTTCACAGAGGACACAGAGGGAATCTCATCCGCGTCTTGTTTCAGACTGTATTCATTGTGCTCGTCATTCCGGTCACGCCGCTGCTCGCTCAGCAACCGGAAAATGCCCCTCCGTCTGACAAATCATCAGACGCGGAAATTGGAAAAGTTCTCTTGGGTGGTCTTATCGGCCTGGCACTGCACGAGGCAGGGCACGTGGCCGGCGCCTGGGCGTTCGAGGCGGGCCCGGGTGTGAAACGGGTCGAATTCGCCGGCATTCCGTTCTTTGCCATCACTCATCGCAGCGACCTTTCCCCGCGCCGCGAATTCATCGTGTCCTCGGCTGGCTTCTGGTCTCAGTACCTCCTGAGCGAGCAAATCCTCACGCATCGGCCGCGTCTCCGGCTGGAGCAAAGGCCCATCGAAAAAGGTGTGGTCGGATTCCACGCGGCCACGTCGGTCATGTATGCAGCCGCGGCCTTTGCCAAAATCGGGCCGGCCGCGCGTGACACGCGCGGCATGGCAAGCGCGCTGCGCATCAGCGAGCGCTGGATCGGCGTACTGGTGCTCGCCCCCGCCGTCCTGGATGCGTACCGGTACTTTCACCCGGGTGCAAAGTGGGCAGCGTGGAGCTCCCGCGGCGTGAAGATCGGAATGGCCACTCTCGTGCTCAAGTGAGATACCTGTCACACGCTCAACGCAGAGGGCGCACCCTCTCTGCGTTCTCCGCGTCTCTGCGTTGAATTGCTCTTGATTGGCCGGCTAGGTCGGAATTCGGCCGTCGCGAGGCCCGAGCGCGAATCTCATCGTCCCCTCGACGACAATCTCGCCATCGACGCGGGCGGCTCCGCCGAGCACGCCCATCCGGCTGCGCAGCCGGTGAGCGACGACCTCGATGACGACGACGTCGCCGGGATGCACCGGACGCCGGAACCTGACGCGCTCGATGCCCATGAAGAGGGGCAGCTTCTCGCGGTTTTCCGGCTTGGCCAGGATCATGATCGCGCCGACCTGGGCCACGGCTTCGGTCAGGATCGTCGGCGGCAGCACAGGAGGGCCGTCAGGGGAATGGGTGAGATAGCGCTCGTTCAGCGTGACGTTCTTGATGCCGACGATGCGCTTGTCGGCTTCGAGCTCGGTGATCCGGTCCACCAGAAGAAACGGGAACCGATGGGGAAGAATCTTTTCGATGGCCGCGTAATCCAGCGGTAAGGTGAGCGGGCCCATGGCTGCCTGATATTATTGGCTGTCCTTCGGCAAGGTTCAAGTGAACAACCCTCCCGACAACGCCAATCAGGAACTCGTTGCAACCCTCTTCGAGCTCGGCCGGGAAGTGACGGCCGTCATCGATCTCGACGAGCTCCTGCGACGGATCCCGAGGTTGATCGCCCGGTTGACGGCGTTCAGCGTCTTCTCTGTCTACTTGCTCGATGAGCGTGGCCATGAATTGCGCATCGCGTACGCGGAGGGTTACCCCGAAGAGGTCGTGAAGAATTTCCGGCTGAGAGTCGGCCAGGGCATCGTGGGCCAGGCGGTTTCCGAGCAGCAAGCCATTCTGGTCAACGACGTCCAGCACGACCCACGGTTCATGGGGCTCGTGCCCGGCGTCAGGGCGCAGCTTGCCGTGCCCCTGCGGTACAAGAACCGGGTGGTCGGAGCGCTCAACCTGCTCAGCAATCAGCTTGGGGCATTTACGGAGAGAGACCAGGAGATTCTGGCCCAGTTCGGCGTCCCCATCGCCCAGGCGCTCGCACATGCGCGGCTGTTCGAGCAGGCCCGCGAACACAACGCGACTCTGGAGACACTCACGGGCATCGCTCGAGAGGTCGCCTCCATTCTCGACCTCGACGAGCTGCTCAGCCGTGTCGCGATTCTCACCAAGAAGGTGATTGACTACCGGACGTTCGGCATTCTTCTGGTCAATGAAACGACCGGGTTGATCGAGCCCAAAGTGGCGCTCCAGTACGGCGAGAAGACGAGCATGCTGAACATCAAGATCGGCGAAGGCCTCGTCGGGAATGCCGTCCTGTCCAAGGAAACGATTCTCGTCGATGACGTGTCTCTGGACCCGCGCTATATCCGTGTGGTCGACGACGTGCGATCCGAGCTGGTGATCCCGCTGCTGTTGAAGGATGGGTGCATCGGGGTGTTCGACCTCGAGAGTCCCGAGTTGGCGGCGTTCAACCAGCGCCACGCGGAGATTCTCCGTATCCTGGCCAGTCAGGTCGCAGTGGCGATCGAGAACGCGCGGCTCTACGAGACGGTGCGACATAACGAGCTCCGACTCGAGCGCGAAGTTGAGTTCGCGAGAAGGATGCAATTGGCGCTGTTGCCGACGAAGGTGCCAAAGCGGCAGCGGGGTGTGGATATGGCGGCTCGCTTCGAGCCGGCTCGCGAGCTCGGCGGCGACTTGTACGATTTCCTCTCACCAGATCCAACGACCCTCATCGTCGCGGTGGGCGATGTATCGGGGAAGGGCGTCGCGGCGGCTTTTTATGCGGCCGTCGCCGGCGAGCTCGTGCGGTCGCGAACGTTCCGCCGCCGCTACACGACCGTCCGATCCAGCCCAGGCGGCATCCTCACATCGATGAACACGATTTTGCACGAGCGCCAGCTCGAAGAGTATTTCTGCACCCTGTGCTACGCGGCCTTCGACCTGAAACGGCGGCAGCTGACGATGGCCAATTCGGGATTGCCGTATCCGGTGCGGCGAACGGGCGGAAAGTCGAGCGAGATTGAACTGGCCGGTGTACCCCTTGGATTGTTCGCCGAGACGACTTACGAAGAGCTGACGCTCGATCTCAAGGCCGGAGATGTTTACGTCTTCTGCAGCGACGGGATCTTTGAGGCCACCGACCTCCTGGAGCGCGACTTCGGTGTTGGGCGATTGATCAAAGTGATCGATCGCCTGCACCAAGAATCTGCAGAGAAGATTCTTGACGGGATTTTCGAAGCCGTCGGGACGTTCAGAGCAGGCGCACCACTGCGCGACGACATGACCGCGGTGGTGGTGAAGATTACAACCTGAAGCCCGAAGGCTGAAGCCTGGCCTTACGGCGTCAGATCCAAATTGCGCTCTTCGAGGTGGAGCCCGATGGGACTGCCGCCAAGGACGGCGATCTCGCGGACGACGCCCTTCACGCGGACGCGGCTTCCCCGAACCGGAGTTCTCGATCCGCGCGAGATCACCGTCAGCTCACCCGTGCCATCTTCGATCCTGTAGAGCTTGAACGGCACGAGGGGCACGCCCCAGGAGCTCGTGACGGTGCCGTCGACGCTCACGGTTCGATCGGTGTATCGACCGGCGTTCCGCTGGAGGTCTCCGATGTTGGGGCTCCTGAGCGCGCACGCCGAAGCCGCAAGGGAAAACGCGAATAGGACAAGAAGAGCTTTTTTCATGTCGGGCTCCTATTTACAGGTTCTAGTACGTAGGGCGGACCCCTCTGGATCCGCCGGCGGGCCTGATAAGGCCCGCCCTACATGCTAATTTCGCAACGTGCTCAAACCGGGTCGTGCCGCCGTCGTGAACGAGGAACGGGATGCGGCGATGCCAGCGCCTGCCTGTAGCGCATCCCGGTGACCCGGCACGACCCGGAACGTCATCAATCCAAAAGACATGCCGGTTCGCAGGCCTCAAAACACGTGGAAATTGAAGGTTTCGGGCGCCCGGCCGTCCTAAAAACAGGAAAAGGGGTACGACCCCTTTTCTGTGCCTGCGTGTAAAGGCTTCGGACTCCGGGCTCCGGAGGGTATTACGCTTGTGCCGCCGTTTGCTGGGCCGGAGCGCTCGGTACCGTGACCAGGGTGGCAAGCTGAGCGGCGAAGATGGTGGCGAGCGAGCGGGTCGTGCTGCTGTGCTCGCCTCCGCTCCTCACCTCCACTGAGAGAACGCCGATGCAGCCGTCGGCGGCCAGCAGGGGCGCCGCGATCGCGCCGTTGCCGATGCCGTCCCCTGGCACCGCGCGCAGCTTTCCTGCCCTGTAGGCCGCTGCTGTGGCGTTCGTGGCATCGCGGCCGATCGTACCCATCCGGGCGAGCAGTTGATCCGAATATCCATGGGACATGGCCGGGCGCAGCTCGCGTCCGGTCGGGTCCGCAACCCACACGACAATTCCCGTCGCGTCCATGATCCCAGCGATTCGCTCGAGTAATTGGGGCATCTGGGCCGTCTCGACGACCTTCGCCAGCTCGGTGCAGAGCCAGGCGGCGTTCGTCAAATCTGCCTGGTCGAAATCTGCCGGGCTTGCAGGCGTCCCGGGCGCGGCAGCTTCAGTGGCTTGCGGGGCCTGCGGCTCATCTGCCGCTGTTGGCTGCCCGGATTGGCCCGTGAGCGCCAACACCAGTACAAACAGGAAAACAAGGCTAGATCCGGCGGCTAGAACGATAGTCTGCCCTCTTCGCGCTTCCGCCAACGCAGAGCCCCGCGCTTGCAGTTCCTGGCCCAGGGCCGTTTCGATGCCGGTCGAGATCGCCTCGGCCGCTTCAAGGCCATCAGAAAAAATCAGATCCGACGCGACGAGCGTTTCGCCGCCCAGCACGTAGTCCCGCACACGCGCGTCCAGCTTGCGCAGATTCTCAGCAGCGTTCACCGCCGAGGCGATCGCCGACTGTGCCGCGGGTGTCGCGAGCGCGCCGCGAAAATCGGCCAGCTGGCGGTCGAGCGCCGGCAGCAGCGACGACATACGCTCCATCCAGAACCGTTCGCCCTGTCCGACCGCCACGTAACCCTGCTGGCTGGCCCGGACGTCAGCCAGGATGCTCAACAACAGGCGCGACTGATCGCGCAGCCGGTCCGTGACCGCGCGGCTGGTGGTCATTTCTCTGTCGAAATTGAGAAGCAGAGAAGCCGTACCTGCTCCACTAGCGATCGCCATCATGAGGAGTGAAATACGAAATAGGCGATGCTTCATGGTGAGGGAGTGTACCACTGGAGCGGAAACTGTACCAGCCCTTCGGCAGAAGGGTGTAGGTCAAAGGTTACAAGTGCGTGAGGTTCGGACCGGCCATCATGGTCTTCAGTACACCGGCAGGAACGGCGTCAGGAACCCCGCGATGATCGTGAAGCGGTTGGTGAAGATGAGGACGCCGACGACAACGAGCAGCACGCCGGAGACGACCTCGATGGTGTGATAGTGCCGGCGGAGGCGGGCCGAGGCGGTGAAGAATTTGTTGATGGCCAGTGATGTCGCGATGAAGGGAACGCCAAGGCCGGCGGAATAGACGGCCAACAGCCGCACGCCCTGGCCGACCGAGTCCTGCGCGGCGGCCACGGCGAGAATCGCGGCCAGGATTGGACCGATGCAGGGCGTCCAGCCGAAGGCGAATGCCACGCCGACCACCATGGCGCCGAAAAAGCCAGCTGGCTTTCCCGAAGTCTGCATGCGCTTCTCTGAATACAGCCAGCCGATCCTCAGCACGCCCATCATGTGAAGGCCGAACAGAATGATGATGACCCCGGCGATTTGGCCCAGAAGCCTCAATCGCTGCATGAGAAACCCGCCAATCGCCGTCGCCGAGGCGCCAAGCGAGATGAACACCAGCGAGAACCCCAGCACGAACGCGATGGATGCAATCAGGGCCTTCCGCCGGACTCGGGCCGATGGTGCGGTGACCGCGCCCCCCGCTGTCCCCCGCATCTCCTCCAAGCTGATCCCGGAAACGAACGAGAGATAGCCCGGAATCAGCGGCAGGACACACGGCGACACAAAGGACAGTAAACCCGCAACGAACGCCGCAATCAGTGAAACGCCTTCCATATCTGTGGTGAAGAGTCCTATCTCACAAATTCTGCGGGGGCGATGTCGTCGCGGTCGACGAACACATTTCGGAGGACGCCCTCGATTGGAATGCGCAACTCCGTCACGGCTTCAGTGACCGGAACCATGACGTCGGTAAATCGAGCGTTGGCATATTGCAGTGTCACCGTCACGGGGATATCGAAGAGCTCGCCGACCTGCTCGAGCCGGACCCTGACGGCATCGTCTTCGAGCTCGTATCCGAAACGGATACGGGGCAGCGAGGCGTTGTAAATCCAACGTTCAAAGAATCGATCGAGCGACCTGTTCGTTTCGGCTTCGAACGCCTCCTTCAGATCCTCCGTCCCGGCTTTCCGGAAGCGCCACGTCGAGTAGAAGCGGGTCAAGCTGCGGAAGAACGCGTCGTCGCCGACGAGGCGGCGCAGCATGTGCAGCACGAGCGCGCCCTTGTTGTACGCGAGCGCGCGGAAAATACGTGAATCGTTCTGGATGTGCCCCAGACGGGATCCGAGATAGACCGGGCCTTCTTCAGATTCGGCGAGCGTCCACCGGGTGAGCTGGCGCAGCATCCGATCGAAGACGCTGCGATCCAGAAAACGCTCCGCATACAACACGGCGAAATACTGCGCGAACCCCTCGCTGAGCCACTGCTCGTGATAACTCTTCCACCCGACCGCCTGCCCCCACCACTGGTGCGCCAGCTCGTGAGCGAGGAAGAATTCCGGGTACCCCTCGAAGTAGGCCGGATCGTTGCGCCAGTTCAGCGGCGTGGCTGGCGGCGGCTGGTTCAACGTTGCAAAGTACGCGGGGCTGTGCCCGCCCGGGGTGTCGCTCTCAATCACCGCCAGCGTAAACGTCTTGAACGGCATGTCGCCGAGCAGCGATGAGTAGAAGTTGAGCACCCGGCGTGTCGGCTCTGCGAGCTCGCGCGCCCGGCTCTGCTGCAACGGCGCTGCATCGATGGCGAGATCGATGTTGGAGTAGGAACCCTCTTGGGTTCGGGAATCGGAGGTCGGGGGTCGGGAGTCGGGCCTGCGTTCGAGCGCAACAGAAGTGGTCACAACACGAGTCATTCGGCTGATCGCCCATCCCAGATACCGAATCGGCTGAGAGGAAACGAACAGATATTCCTTCCACGCCGGCGCCCGCGGCCCGGACACAGGAATCTGTCTGGGAAAGCCCTTTTCAAGCTCGCCGCTTGCGACGCTTCCGTACTCTCGCGGGACACGGAGACGCAGCCGTGCCGTCGCATAGTCTGTGATCTCGGCTCGCGGGTACCAGTGAGTTCGGACGCTGTAGACGAAGCTCGGTTCAGGCTCCATCCTGAACAGGTCCGTGTTCTGCGCGGCCATCGCTATCGCTTCTCGGTCTGGAGGAGGCGCAGGCAGCCGCCCGGCGTAGGTGAACTCGAGATCCAGGATGCTGTCGGGCCGCAGCGGCTCCGGGAGATTGACGATCACGTCATTCCTTCCCGCGCGCAGGGAGAGCAGGTGCCCGAGCCTGGAGCTGTAAACCGAGGCGATCTTCAGCGGCTGGGCGAGGCTGAGCGTCACCGTCGTGAGCCCCGCCACGAGCGTTTTCAGCTCGAGCCGCGCGGTCGCCTGCATCCACTCGCGCTTCGGATCGAAGCTCGCGTCGATGTCATAACTCAGAATGTCGAACTGCGTGTTGTCGTCCTCGTTGTAGAAGGGCCCGCGAGCGGCTAGCTTTGCCCGCGACCCATACAGCGAAACCGTGCGGCTGCGCACGCGATCCATCATCCGGATGTCTTCCGGGTCTCCCGCGAAATGAATATAGGAAAGGTGCAAGCGGGAAGCGAGGACCTCTGCGACGAAATCGCCTTGCCTCGGAATCAGCGACCAGACGTCCCGGCTGAGGTCGCCGAAGTCGACGTTGTACGACAGCCCGACGTTCTCCTGGAACACCTCGGTCGCTCGGCGCAGCTCGCGCGGATCGACAGGCTGCTCCTTGAGCGCCTCCAGCGGCATGTGCCGCTCGAGCTCGCCGGGGTTGAATCTGAGAAAGAGCGAGTCGAAACGTCTTTCGAGAATCTCCGAGCCCGAGTACACGTTCACCTGGACCTTCTCGGGTTCAGGCGCGGGCGAAAACGTCATGTCGCCTCTGCCGAGCAACACCATGGCGGTCGCGCCATCGTCGCCCTCCGCGACGAAGGCCGTGCCCTGGGGCAGGCGCAGCGTGAAGTCTTCAGCGGATATCGTGAGGTTGTTGACCGCGAACTGGCGCTTGGCATCGAGCGAGAGCCGATACAGACCCAGCACGTTCGTCAGAACGACCAGGTCTTTGATGCGCCAGCCGTCGCCCGACTTCGCCTTGCCGGCTTCGGCGGGCAAGCCCGCTGAGGCAGCGACGCCGCGACGAACATCCATGTACCAGGTCGCAATCCGTCCGTTGCGCCCGCTCTCGAGAAGGACTTCGACATAAAGCTCGTAACCATCGCCCTCGGGGATCCCCTGAATGGGGTTGCGGAACCGTTCCTGCACGGCCGCGCGACTCGTGCCGGCCTGCACCCAGTTTCGAGCGAAGATCACGGCGCTGTCACGGTCGGCATCGGGGGACAGGAGCTCCATGTACCCCGCGGGCTCGCCCGACTCGAGCAGCGTTTCCATCTGTCTCAGCAGCCGGCCGACGCCGTCGTCCGCCCGCGAACCTGTTTGCGCGTGGGCAGCGACGGCAGTGTTGAGGAGAATCAGCGCCAGGGAAAGAAACTGCTTCACCGTCTCTATTAGACTCCATCGCATCTTGCCGGGTCTACAGAACAGGTAGGTCAAGGGTCAACGGTCAAAGGTCGAGGACCCAGGGCTCTGTCGCTTCGAACCAGCCATCAAACATCAAACCAGCCCGAGTTCCCGCCCGACTTTGGCGAAGACATCGAGGGCGAACTGAAGGTCCTCTCGCGTGTGCCCGGCGGTCACAATGGTCCGGATGCGAGCTTTCCCGCGGGGAACGGTGGGGAAGCCGATTCCCTGGGCGAACACACCCTCGTCGAACAGTCGATCGGACAATTGCATCGCCAGCGCGGCGTCACCCACGATGACGGGCGTGATGGGGCTTTCGCTGGCGCCGGTGTCAAAGCCCAGGCCCTGCAATCCGGCCTTGAAGAACCGAGTGTGGCCCCAGAGCCGATCGATGAGTTCCGGCTCTTCGAGCAGGACGTCGAGAGCCGCGAGACATGTCGCCGCAACGGCCGGTGGATGTGATGTCGAGAACACAAAAGGACGGCCGCGGTGCTGCAGGTGCTCGATCAGGTCTCTGCTTCCCGCGACGTAGCCGCCCAGCGCGCCGATGGCCTTCGAGAGCGTGCCCACCTGAATATCGACCCGCCCATGCAGACCAAAATGATCGATGGTCCCGCGTCCGTTCCGCCCGAACACACCGCTGGCATGTGCGTCATCGACCATCATGATGCAGCCGTACTCCTCCGCCAGCTCGCAAAGCCCAGGAAGCGCTCCGAGGTCGCCGTCCATGCTGAACACGCCATCGCTGATCATGAGCTTGCGCTGATCGCCGGGCAGGCCTTTCAGGATCGCACGAGCCGCGTCGACGTCACGGTGCGGGAACACGTTGATGGTTGCGCGGCTCAGCCGGCACCCATCGATGATGCTCGCATGGTTGAGCTCGTCCGAAATGACGACGTCTTCTTTGTCGAGGATTGCCGCCACTGTTCCTGCGTTTGCGACAAAGCCGCTTTGGAAGACGACCGCGGCCTCTGTCTGTTTGAATTCCGCGAGCCGGCGCTCGAGCTCTACGTGGAGGTCCATGGTGCCGGCGATGGTCCGGACGGAGCCGGTGCCTACACCGTATCGCTCGAGGGCAGCGATTGCGCGCGCCTTGAGTGTTGGATGGGTCGTGAGGCCGAGGTAGTTGTTGGACGACAGATTGACGACGCTGCGGTCGTCAACGACGGCGCGCGCTCCCTGCTCGCCGCCCAGCACGCGGAGCCGGCGATACAGCCCCTGAGTTTTCAAGGACTGCAGCTCGTTGGCGAGAAACGACAAGGGGTCGGGAGTCTTTTTCTTCATGACTCAGGGAAAAAGACTCCCGACCCCTTTCGCATAGGCGGGGGGCCGTGGGAGCGCGAACACATGGTCGGTGCCGAAATTGGCGACAGGCCGCGCCCCGCGCGTTTCCAGCCAGTCAACGACAGCCGCCGCCTCGGCTGCTTCCTTATACGCCCCCTGGTGAAGAACGACGTGCGTGGCCCCTGAGCCGGCGAGAGCCTGCCACGCGCGCTCGGGATTCTGGGTTGGACGCCGCAGCGCTTCAGCCATGAGCTGGTAACTCAGCGGGAAGTTGCCGCTGTAGCCGTTGATCAACGGACGCCAGTGGCGAGTCGAGTAATACATATACCGGAGCTCGAACGTCCACTGGCCGAACGGAAACTCGGCAATCACGGAGTCGCGCGGAAGCGTTTTGATGAACGGAAAGACAGGAGGAATTTGCGACATCTGAGCCGGCGGCGTGACGTAGTCTGCCTCAGGGCCCATTCCGTTCACGAGGATAGGCGCGGCGCCCGCCTCAACGAGCACACAGAGACCCAACACGAGGGCGACGATGCCGCCGCGCCGCCACCGCCGCTCGATCGCCGCAGCCCCGAGCCCGGCCAGAATCGCGAGAAACAGCATGACGAGCATCCCGTAACGCGCGGGCACACGCAAGCCGTCGAATCCCGGCACGTACGAATAAAGGAATAAATAAGGGCCCCGGTCGGTGAGGATCTCTCCCAGCGTCCTGATCACGGGTCCGAGAGAAAGCACGAACGCGGCGAACGCGGCGACCAGGCCGAAACCCCAGAGAGAGCGCACCGAGGTTGACGCGAACGCCCTGGCGCGCGGAGAGAACGCAAGGAGAAACAGACCGGTGGTGGCAGCGAGCCAGGCGGTGCGGGTGAGGTTCCTGACGCTGATCGGAATCGGACCAATCGAGTTGAACCCGTACCCGGCGAGGATCAAAACAGCCAGGACGCCGTACAACCCCAAAAAAGCAGCGAGCACGTACGTGACCTTCCTGAGGGTTCCTGACGGCGTGGGAATGTCTCGTACGGAGGCCCAGGCCGCGAGCGCGCCTGGGACGACACCAGCCACTGCCAGCAGCAGGGCGGCGAACGACGGAAACAAATCCGCTTCCGACTTTGGGAACGCGCGAACGAATCCTCCCCAGAGCCGCGACTCGACCGGCGCCGTGAAATAGCTGTAGACGTCGGCGGAATAGGCGGCGACCTCCGCGAGCGGACGCGGCTTGAACCCCAGCTGGCGCAGCTCCACATACGGGAGGAGGAACGGCAGCGTCGCGAGGATCGCCACAAAGGCTGCTGCAGCAAGCGAGCCCCAGACACGAAGGTCTCGCCACAATCCGCGGCTCAGCATCTCGAAAAGGGCGTATGCGAGCACCAGCGGTGCGAAGAACAACAGGAAATATCCGCACGAGAGATTCTGGGCCACCAGTGCGACCGTTGCACCAACGAGCGGGCGCATGCGCCGGGTGTCGAAATACCGGCGCAAGCCGTAAAGCACAAACGGCATCCACTGGGATGAGATCACCTGCAGATGGGAAAACTGCGGCACGCGGAGCGGGGCGAACGCGTAGACCAGCCCGGCGACAAACGCCGCGCGGGGACTTCCGGTGACTTCTCTCACGAACAGAAACATTCCCAGCCCCGAAAGCACGAACGTCGACAGGAACAGCAGGTTGTAGCAGAGGATCAGATTGTGGGTGAGCGCGTACACCGGGAAAATCTGGAACGCCAGCGCGAACAGATGGTCCGAGTAGGCGAGTGTCAGCGGCGCCGGATAGAAGATGTTGGCGTTCCAGAATCCGCGAAACGCGTCCAGCTCGCCGCCGAGGAACCGGACGATGTGATCCGCGCCCCAGCCGAGAATCCAGAGGTTGAGCAGCGAGTCACCGAGGTCCCAGGGGACGTCGCGGGTGAGCCCCAGCACGAGCGGCCAGGTGAAGACGAGCGCGAGCAGGAAATACACGCCTGCCGCGTAAAGGGGGTCAGACCCCAATTTTACGTTTTTCGTAACGAAGCTCCGCAAGTCTCGTGCACTGTTACGAAGAACGTAAAATTGGGGTCTGACCCCCTTTACCTCAGCGTGCAAGGAAGGATCGGGTGAAATCGGCGACTTTGTCGAAGATCTCCGAGAGATCGGAGGGTGGCGCAAGAAAAACGGCCCGGAAATATCCGTCCGTGGCCGGCATCCCGAACCCCGAGCCGTAGACGCAAAGCACGCCGGTGGCGTGCAGCAGATCGATCACGTACTCGACATCCGTTTTCCCGGGAGGAAGCTCGACCCGCGGCATTGCGTAGAACGCCGCTCTCGGCATGGCGCAGCTCATTCCCGGGATCGCATTTGCGCGGCGGTACACGAGCTCAGCATGTTCGCGCAGCGCATTCCGGAACTTCTGTTGATGGGTGCGGTCGCCGGTGAGCGCCGGCGCAATGGCGTGCTGCATCGGCATGGTCGTGCACAGGCGCCCTTCGGCCAGCCTCGTGATGGCGGCCATCACATCTCGAAGACGCGAGCCGTTTCCGACCGCCACCCACCCGGTGCGCCAGCCCGGCACCAGATACCCCTTCGATAAGCCCGACAGAGAGATGATCGGCGCATCAGGCTCGAGCGACCCAATGGGCGCCACCGGGCCGTCATACGCGAGGTCCAAATAAATCTCATCGGCCACCATTGTCAACCCGTATTCCTCGGTCAGGTTGAGCAGCTCGCGCCGCAAAGACGTGGGATAGCACGTGCCAGTAGGGTTGTTCGGATCGTTGACGACGATGACGCGTGTCCGGGGCGTGATCAGGCGGCGAATCTCTCTCGCGTCAGGCAGCCAGCCGCTCTCCGGATCGGCGCGGTAGTAGACCTCCCGCGCTCCCAGCCGGGCAATGACTGCCGTATAAAGAGGATAGGTGGGCAGCGGAATCAGGATTTCATCGCCTGGATCGGCAAGCGCGCTCAGCGTGAAATCGATTCCTTCGGACGAGCCGGCTGTGATGACGACATGATCGGCCGCCACGGGCCAGCCGCGAGAGGTGTACTCCTCGGCAATGGCTTCGCGTGCCGACACTATTCCGGTCGACGGTCCATAGCCATGCTCGCCATCCCGAAGCGCGCGGTGGACGGCCTCGACCATGTGCGGCGGGGGGTCGAACCCGAACGCGACCGGATCACCGGTGTTCAGGTACCAGACCCGCTTGCCAGCGGCCTCGACCTTCCGGGCCTCTTCGACGACCCGGCGGATGGCGTACGTCACGTGTGCCATGCGATCCGCCGGCTGGATCACCGCAGCGCTTCTCGGAG
>Ga0184637_10002069_pt1 | contig 13056 bp, 14 predicted proteins | sample PLM3_127_b2_FD_133143 | JGI IMG/M metagenome (GOLD analysis project Ga0184637, IMG submission 133143) | Groundwater sediment microbial communities from an aquifer in East River, Colorado, USA - PLM3_127_b2 | ecosystem: Environmental > Terrestrial > Soil > Riparian zone | place: USA: East River...
CTCAGCCGAAGATGTCGACGTAGCCGGCCGAATCCTTGTTCTGATCAAGCTCCAGAATGAAGCGGATCTGATCGTCGGTCAGATCCTTCTGGTAGATCAGCTTGTATCCGTCTTTCACGGTCTCGCGGAATTTCTTGGGCTCCGGGAAGCGCCCAGGGTTGGCGACGCGCGCGAGCCAATCGTCGGACAGATAGATCTCCGCCGCGTCGGGCGAGCGGTTGAATTGCGGGAACTTGTAGACCCGCTTGTTTTTGACCGCATCCAGGTTGGAGAGCATGGCGTTGCCGTAGAAGTCGGCCGGCGTCAGCGTCGCCGCATAGGCGGGAATGACGATGATCGACGGATTCCACACCAGAAGCTGCTCGGCATCGACGGTCCGCCACCATTCGCCGGTATTGTCGGCGGCCAGGTTGCGCGTGCCGCTCAGGCTGTAATCCTGCGAAGAGTTGGCGATGACCCGAAAGCTGTCCTTGATCTCATCGACGACCAGGATGCTGACGGTGTCTTCGGGCTTGGCATCGGCAAAGATCTCGCGCAGCGCCTTGTCCGACGCATCCTGCTTCTGCAGGATCGTCTGGGCGCGGTCGATGCGGCCCGACGTGTAGCCGGCCAGCGACAGGTATTCGCGGCGGTGCTGGTTGGTGCAGCAATCCCAGCCGATCACCTTGAGACCGACACGCTCCAGCGGCTCGATGATCTTGGGGTCGAAGACCCACTGCAGCACGACATCCGGCTTGATCTCGAGGATGGCTTCGACGTTTGGCGCGAAGCCCTCGCCCGCGACGTTCATGTTGAGCTTCAGGAACTCCGGGATCAGCTGGGCGTAAAAGCTGCCCTCGTACATCGCCTGGGCCTTCTTGTTGACACCGGCGATATGGTCGCTGCGGCCTTCGACCGCGTAATGCACCAGCGGTCCGGAGGCGAACATCGAGACGATTTTCTCCGGCGGCGATTCCAGTACGATGACCTGATTCCGGTGATCGAGGAACTGGACCTCCGCCTGCGCACCGGTCGGCGGCGTGGTCAAGAGCGCGACGGCGGCAGCGACAGCCAAGCCGCGGCCGGCAAGAACCCGCAGAATCGTCATACTCGTCATCCCCCTCGTGATGTCCCGGCGCGCCGACGATGCGGCCAAGCCCAAGGATTGTATCGCAATTAATACTCATTCGCATTTAAGAAAGCAACTGCCACGGTTCAGCGAAAGACCGGCAGAGGCATCAGCGATTTATGGCTGACAATGTCAGCAGGTCTGCATCTCGGGATGACGAACGGCACCAGATTGCGCGCCGCTCCCGGCGGCTTCCATGATGAGCTCAAACGACCGCAGCCGCGCGGCATGATCGTAGACGTCGGAGACGATCATCAGTTCGTCGGCGCCGGTCTCGGCGATGACCGCATCCATCCCTGCGCGGACCGTTCCGGGAGAGCCGATGATCGAGCGGGCCAGCATCCGCATCGCCTGTGCCTTCTCCATCGGCGACCAGTAGCTTTCGATATCGTCGATCGGTGGCTGGCTTAAGCCTCTGGCACCACGAAAGATGTTGGCGAAGGACATCTGCTGCGTGGTGGCGAGGCGGCGCGCTTCGGCGTCGGTCTCCGCGGCGATGATGTTGACACCCACCATCGCATAGGGCCGGGCAAGCTGTGCGGAGGGCTTGAAGCGGCTGCGGTAGATCTGCAGCGCCGGAAGAAGCAGATCGGGCGCGAAATGCGAGGCGAAAGCATAAGGCAGGCCGAATTCGGCGGCGAGCATGGCGCCGAAATTGCTTGATCCAAGGATCCACAACGGCACCTGCGTTCCCGCCGCCGGCACCGCCTGGATCGACTGATTGGGACCGGCCGGGGCCAGGAAAGCCTGCAATTCAAGAACGTCCTGCGGGAAATTCTCGGCGGCGTCCGGCGTGCGCCGCAAGGCGCGCAAGGTCAACTGGTCGGTCCCCGGCGCGCGGCCGAGGCCGAGGTCGATGCGGTCCGGGAACAGCCGCGCCAAGGTGCCGAACTGCTCGGCGATGATGTAGGGCGCGTGGTTGGGCAGCATAATGCCCCCGGCGCCGACGCGGATGCTCCTGGTTCCGCCGGCAATGTGCGCGATCACGATCGATGTCGCCGCACTGGCGATGCCCGCCATATTGTGATGCTCCGCCACCCAGATGCGCCGATAGCCCCACTGCTCGGCATGGGCGGCAAGATCGCGGGCATTGTTGAGCGCGCCACGCGCATCCGTCTCCTCGGTCACGCGCACAAGGTCGAGGATGGAGAGGGGGATCATGAGAGGCTCCGGGGCGGGCGAATGACTCTAGATAGGCATTCGCTTGGCGGACGACCAGTCCCGCAATGAGAAACCCCTATCGCGTGCCGGTCTTGCCCTTCGCCGCGCCAGCTTCCTCGCGCAAGAAGCGCGACATGCGCGAAAGCCCTTCGCGCAGGGTGGTCTGGCCATTGGCATAGCCGATGCGCAGATAGCCTTCCATGTCCATGGCGCTCCCGGGCGTCAGCATCACGCCGGTGCGGTCGAGGAGGCGCAGGCAGAACTCTTCCGAACTGATCGGCAGATCATATTTGAGCAGCGCCGTCGTGCCGCCCTTGGGCTTGATCCACGAGATGAGCGGTTCGCCGGCGACCCATGCCTCGAGGATCGCGAGGTTGGCGCGGGTGATGTCGCGGCTGCGCGCCAGGATCTTGTCGCGATGCTCGAGGGCGATGGCGGCGAAATGATCGTCGAGCATGCCGACGCTGATCGTGTTGTAATCGCGGTGGATCGAGACGGCGTGGATGAGTTTGACCGGCGCTGCGATCCACCCCAGCCGCAGGCCCGCCAGCGAATAGGTCTTCGACATGCTGCCTGTGCTGATCCCCTTCTCATAGAGATCGGCGATCGAGGCGGTGAAGCCGCTGCCTTCCTGATCGGTGCCGCGATACACTTCGTCGCACAGCACCCAGGCGCCGCACGCTTGCGCGATGGCCGCGACCTCAACGAGGAAGGCGCGGTCCATCAGCGATCCGGTCGGGTTGTTCGGGTTGTTGATCGCGATGAGCTTGGTGCCCGGCATGGCGAGGCGGCGCAGCTCGTCAAGATCGGGCAGGAAGCCGTTCGCTTCGCGCAGCTTCAGGATCTGCACGTCCGCGCCGTAGCTTTGCGGAATCGAATAATGCTGCTGATAGGTCGGCAGGACCGAGATCACGCGGTCGCCGGGCTCCACCAGCGTCTCATGCACCAGCGCATTGCCGCCGATGGCGCCGTGGGTGATGGTGACGTTGCCGATCTCCTGGCGTTCGTACAAGCCCGCGACTAGGCGCCGCAGCCGCTCGCTGCCCTCGATCGCGCCATAGGTCAGCTTCATCGGCAGCAGTTCGCCCAGGATCGCGTCGGTCTTGCCCGTCATCTCCAGGAGCTGGGCGACGGTCAGCGATTCCACGCAGGTCTCGGCCAAATTGAGCTCGCACTGCGTCTCATAGCGGTTCATCCAGATCTCGACGCCGAAGTCGCGGATTTTCATTGGTCGGTTCCTGTCGTTATCGTGGGGGCACGCACGCCTATTGGACGCGCGACGCCCTCCACCCGAAGCCGATCGAGCGGAGCGCCTTGGGTTCGAAGATGTTGCGGAATTTGAAAATTGGAGCGGGCGAAGGGATTCGAACCCTCGACGCCAACCTTGGCAAGGCGATCTATATCATCCGAGCGGGGCAAAAACCAAGGATTTCTGCGGGTTTCAGGGGACTGGAGAAGGCGCGAGCGGACTGGGAGTCCCCACAAAAGTCCCCACAATTTGCCCATGGCCCGCGCGTGATCCCACTGACTTGACGACGGAACCAATGGGAAGCCAGTTTGACCGAGCATAGTCGGACAAAGGGGCCGCGACATGGGCCACGTGCTTTTGCTGGGAGCCGGCTTTAGCCGGAACTGGGGCGGCTGGGTGGCCTCTGAGGCCTTCGAGTATCTCTTGGGGTCGCCCCATCTAGATGGCAGCTTGCGCTTGCTGCTCTGGAAACACCGAAATAACGGCGGCTTTGAGCGCACGCTGGCCGATTTGCAGGGCGCCTTTGCACAGCAGAACAACGCGACGACAGAACAACCGATACGGAAGTTCGAGAAGGCGGTCGCAGCGATGTTTGATGACATGGACGAAGCATTCGGTTTGATGAATGACTTCGATTTCAAGAACCCCAGCTCCGACCGTCAAGTTGGGACCTTCCTTCGCCGCTTCGACGCGATCTTTACACTTAACCAAGACTTGCTGATGGAACGGAAATATCTCAACGACGATGTGGCGGGCAAATCAGCAGGCAAGTGGGATGGATGGCAGATTCCAGGCACGCGAGAAGGGTCTGACGTAACTGACTACTATGGGAATGCCAAGCCGCCTACCCGGTCACCCGCCGATGCGGCCGACTTTACTGTGGACGCACGAAAGCAACCGTATTTCAAGCTTCACGGCTCCAGCAACTGGGTGGACGGCGCGGACAGGCGATTGTTGATCATGGGGGGAAACAAGGTCGCCTCGATCTCGGGCCACTCACTTCTCAGTTGGTATCATCAAAAGTTTGCCGACTACCTTTCTGAGCCTGATACAAAATTGATGGTCATCGGGTATGGCTTCGGAGACGAGCACATCAATCAGGCGCTTTATAAGGCTGCCGAAGCCGCTTCATTCAAGATGTTTGTGATCGACTCTCTAGGGGTAGATGCGATCAACAGCAATCGGGACGCGACCATTGGTTCCGGTTCCAATATTTCGATGAACACGCTCAGTCCCCAACTGATTGGAGCGTCCCGTCGCCCGCTGCGAGACATCTTCGGAGCAGACCGTGTCGAGCACAGTAAGGTGATGCGCTTCTTCTAACCACAGTCCTTCAAGAAATCTCGACGCAAAAATCCGAGACGGCATATCGCTACACCGTTCGTCACGGCTTCTCCCGTATGAGTGGGGGCGGGGGTTATTGGGGTCAGAGACGTATTTGCTGCGAGTCCGGACGGCTGGGCAACCTCAATGCAGCTTCGGTACGTGTGGCTCAGAATCAGAACCTTGCCTGGTCGCGGAGTTGAATACGTCTAGGAGCTGCGCGGCGAGATAGTCGCTCATCAGCGCCTCGAGCTTGCTGACATCCAGCCCACCCTTACGATCAGCCTCGTCGGCAACTTCCAGCGCTTGGTAATATGGCTCCTTGTTCGCGGCGATCTGCTCCGGGATCGTGTTTCGACCGGGGAGCAGCATGCCGCTTCGTACACAGAGTACCAGGTAAGACACCGCGCGGGACGTCCGGCCATTTCCGTCGTCAAAGGGATGTATCCAGTTCAGGCGCCACATCACATAAGACGCCAAATGGATCGGCGTCTTGGCGCTCCAGTTCTCGTTGACGTAGTCGCACATTTCTTCCACGAGCGCCGCGACCAGATGGACGCCGGGCGGCTTGTGCATGCTTTGGCCGATTTCGACTCCCGCAGGGCGCCAGTTTCCCGCGAAGCGGCTAAGACCGTTCAGCGCCTCACGATGAAGGTTCTGAATCATCGAAGGTCGAAGGCGGAAGACCCTCTCGGGAGTCGTAACAAAGTCGTTTATGATCTTCAGGACAAGATCGAATTGGCTAAGCGCATTGCGCGCTTCAAGCCTTGCCCGCTCTTCCTCATCATCGACCAGCGACGCAGATTCGGCCTTGCTATGGCGCGACTCGTCACTCGCCATCGGCGGATGACTCCATCAACTCCGCCTGCTTCTTGACCGTTTCACGCGTCACGCGCGCATTCTCAATGTTCGCGTTACCGAAAGCGAAGCTGCGACGCTGGGCTTCCTTGTCGGCTGCGGACATTTGAACGTGCTTGGCCTGGTCCAAGAGGGACTTCAAGTCGGCTTGCTTCTTCGTTTCCATGTCCGGCTCCCGTGTTCGGGTTCACATTGGTCAATTGAATCATATTGTGCTCCGGTTGGGAACGCTCCAGCCGGGACACCTACAATTTGGTTAGCAATGTTGGAAAAACTGGAGCGGGCGAAGGGATTCGAACCCTCGACCCCAACCTTGGCAAGGTTGTGCTCTACCCCTGAGCTACGCCCGCGCTCCGTCGGTGGGCGGCGCGCATCATAGCGATGCGCCGGTCTTTTGCAAGTCCGAGGTTTCGAGCGATTCCAGCTACTTAGACCGCGAATCGCCGATCGCACGGCTGGTCATGTCGGCGGACGTTACACGATTGCCGTCGCCGTCGCGCTGGCCTTTGGTCACTGTTACGCTGGCCTTTGGCTGGGGGTTTGTTTATCTGACGCTCCGGAAATCGCTCCGCTAAGTCATTGGCCAAGGATGCATCGATGTCGGACAGCGCGGCCGCCCTGCAGGCGCCAACCCCTGTGCTTCCCACCAGCCCGGAGCAATTGCTGGCGCGGCTGTCGGCGCTCCGCATCACGGTTGCGAACCATGCCCACGCGGCGGTCTTCACCGTGGAAGAGGCCAAGGCTTTGCGCGGCGAATTGCATGGCGGCCACATCAAGAACCTGTTCCTCCGCAACAAGAAGGAGGAGATGTGGCTGGTGGTGGTGGAGGAGGATAAGCGCGTCGATCTGAAGGCGCTGGGCGAAAAGCTCAATGCCGGCAAGCTGTCCTTCGGCTCGGCCGACCGGCTGCTGCGCTATCTGGGCGTGCTGCCGGGCGCGGTGACGCCCTTCGGCATCATCAACGACAAGGACCGCAAGGTGAAAGTGGTGCTGGACCGCGATTTGCTGGCGAAGGATCCGGTCAACGCCCATCCCCTGGTCAACACCATGACCACGGCGCTGTCGGCCCAGGATCTGGTCAAGTTCCTGGAGGCCGAGGGGCATGCGCCGGAGATTATCCAGATTGGCTGAGGGGCATGGCTGAGGGTTGATCGGGGCGCGTGCAAGGGCCAAATTAAGGGCCAAGTATTCGGTCTTTCGGGATCAGGCATTTTGGAGTTTTGAGTGATGGATCAGTTGATTGGCGGCGGCAAACCGGGCGGCGGTCAGCCCGCGGGCGGCGGCAAGCCCGGAAATAGTTCGCCCCTCGGTGGACCCGGGGGTGGACCTGGGGGCGGCCTCGGGGGCGCACCTGTGGGCGGCGGCGATCTGGTGAAGGACGGCACCCAGGCCAGTTTCCGCGCCGACGTGCTGGACGCCTCGATGCAGGTGCCGGTGATCGTCGATTTCTGGGCGCCCTGGTGCGGCCCCTGCAAGCAGCTCGGGCCCATCATCGAAAAGGCGGTGAAGGACGCGCGCGGCGCGGTCAAGCTGGTCAAGATCAATGTCGACGAAAGCCAGGAGCTGGCGGCGCAGATGCGCGTCCAGTCGATCCCGGCGGTCTATGCCTTTTTCCAGGGCCGGCCGGTCGACGGTTTCGTCGGCGCCCAGCCGGAGAGCGCGCTGAAGCAATTCGTCCAGAAGCTGGCCAAGCTCGGCGCCGGCGGCGAGCAAGGCCCGTCGCCGATCGACGAGGCGCTGGAGCATGCAGATGCTGCGTTGAAGGATGGTGATCACGAACAGGCCAGCGCCATCTATTCGCAGATCCTGGAGCATGAGCCGGATAATCTGAAGGCGATCGCCGGTCTGGTGCGCTGCTGCATCGCGGTGGGCGAGCTGGATCAGGCGAAGATTTTCCTCGACCAGGTGCCGGCGGCGCAGGCCGGCGATCCGGGGATCAGCGGGGCGCGGGCGCAGCTCGAGCTGGCGCAGGCGGGCCAAAAGGCCGCCGGCCAGTCGCAGGAATTGCGCGCGCGGGTCGCCGCCAATCCGAAGGATTTCGAGGCGCGCTTCGCCCTGGCCCAGGCCCTGTTCGCCGGCGGCGACAAGGAAGCCGGCGTCGATCACCTGCTGGAGATCATCCGCATGAATCGCGCCTGGAACGAGGAAGCGGCGCGCAAGGAGCTGGTGAAATTCTTCGAGGCGATGGGCCCGACCGATCCGCTGACGCTTTCGTCGCGGCGCCGGCTCTCATCGGTCCTGTTCAGCTAGGCCGCTGGTGACGATGCGCCCCGGCCCGACCTCGCTCGGCCCCTTCGATCCGCTCTATCCGGAGCTGCCGACGTCGCTGCCGATCTTTCCGCTGACCGGGGCGGTACTGCTGCCGGGCGGGCGGCTGCCGCTCAATGTGTTCGAGCCACGCTATTTGGCCCTGACGCGTCATGCCTTGTTGCACCCGGCGCGTCTCATCGGCATGGTGCAGCCGGTGGACCCCAACGCCGATCGCGGCATGGATCCGACGGCGCGGCCCGCGGTAAAGCGGATCGGCTGCGCCGGCCGCATCGTCTCGTTCCAGGAGACCGAAGACGGCCGCTACCACGTCACCTTGAGCGGCTTGATCCGCTTCGTCGTCAATCGCGAATTGCCGGTCGCCGATGGCGGCTTCCGTCTGGTGGAGCCGGATTTTGCGCCCTTCGCCGAGGACATGGCGGAGCGCGACTTCGACATCCCGGCGCGGCCGAACTTCCTGAAAGTGTTCAAGGCCTATATCGAGGCCAAGTCTCTGAAGGTGGATTGGGAGGCGATCGAAGGCGCGCCCGACGATCATCTGATCGTCTCGCTGGCCATGCTCTCGCCGTTTTCGCCGGAGGAGAAGCAGAGCCTGCTGGAATGCGGCGACCTCGAGCAACTGGCGGCGATGATGACCGCCTTGTTCGAGGTCGCCGTCGCCAACCGGCAATCGCCAGATCGTATTTTGCATTGAGACCGCATCCTGCATTGAGGAGATCGCGCCCATGACCGACCTCTCTCCCGTTGAGAAATCGCCCGAGCGCAATCCCGCCAACGCGGTCGATCCGAAGCTGCTGGAGATCCTGGTCTGCCCGCTGACCAAGGGCACGCTCAGCTACGACCGCGACAAGCAGGAGCTGATCAGCCGCGAAGCCGGCCTCGCCTACCCGATCCGCGACGGCATCCCGATCATGCTGGTCGACGAAGCGCGGCAGCTCACCGACGACGAACTGTCGGCGAATTAGGAAGCGCCAACATCCCCCTCCCCCGAGACGGGGGAGGGTAGGGGTGGGGGTTGATGGCAGGCTGAGCGTTTGTGGCCATTACCGAGTAGCGCCCCCTCCCTAACCCTCCCCAGCCGACGAATGTCGGCATTCGCCGACGGGCTCGGGGGAGGGGATTCACGGTAACGCGAGTGCCATGACCCTCGACAAACACGAAGACCTCAGCACCCAGCACTGGCCGGTGGAGATCCGCCTGAAGCAGGCGGAGAAAATGCTGGAGGTGGATTTCGACGACGGCGCCAGGTTCCGCTATCCGGCGGAGCTGCTGCGCGTCGAAAGCCCGTCGGCGGAAGTGATGGGCCACGGCCCGGGCCAGAAGACCATCGTCGCCGGCCGTGCCCAGATCGGCATCATGGCCGTGGAGCCGGTCGGCAATTACGCCATCCGCATCAGGTTCGACGATCTGCACGACACCGGCATCTACTCCTGGCGCTATCTCTACGAGCTCGGCTGCAACCAGGACAAGGTTTGGGCGGAGTATCTCAAAGCGCTGGAAACCAAGGGCCTCAGCCGCGATCCGCGGCGCTGAGTACAGCCCTGCCATCTCTCTTACCGTCACCCCGGCCTTGAGCCGGGGTCCATTCCTCCACTGCAAGAACTGTAGTGAAGACGCGCATTTCATCCCTGCCGATCTTGCGGCGGCCCAATGGATCCCGGGTCAAGCCCGGGATGACGATTTGAGTGGTCACACGATCGCGCGACGATCCTGGTCGATTAAAGCGGCTTGCCCTGCACCAGGCGCGGCAGCTTGCCGACCACGCCCATGGCGTGGCGCATGGCGAGGCGCTTCAGCGGCATCATGCGGTTGAACAGATAGAACCCCGCGTCGCGCGCCAGGCGCAGGGGCGCCGCGTCGTTGGAGAAAAGCCGCGTCAATCCGTCCATGAAGGTCGACAGCATCAGATTGTCGAAGCGGCGCCAGCGCACATAACGCTCCAGCACCTGCATGGCGCCGATATCGAACCCGGCGCGCTTGCCTTCGACCAGGATCTCCGCCAGCGCCGCCGCGTCGCGCACGCCGAGATTGAAGCCCTGTCCGGCGATCGGGTGGATGCCGTGCGCCGCGTCGCCCACCAACGCGAATCGCTCGCGCGCATAGGCATCGGCCAGCAGCATGGTCAGCGGATAGGAGAAGCGTGGGCCCAAGGGCAGGATGCGCCCCAGGCTCAGGCCGAAGCGCCGCTCGATCTCCCTGCCGAATTCCGCGTCGTCGAGCTTCAGGAGCATCGGCACCAGGCGCGGATCCTCCGACCAGACGATGGACGAACGGTGGCGCAGGCTACCGTCGGCGAGCCGCTCGTCGGTCATCGGCAGCATGGCGAAGGGACCGGCCGGCAGGAAATGCTCATGCGCGACGCCGCGATGCGGCTTGGTATGGCTGACGGAGCAGACGATGGCCGTCTGGTTGTAGCCGGAATTGCGCGCATTGATCCCAGCCATGCGGCGCAGCGCCGATTGCTTGCCGTCCGCCGCGACCACCAGCTTGGCGGTGAAGGTGCGGCCATCGTCCAAAATCACGCGCGCGGCGTCGGTCGAAAGATCGAGCGAGGTCACCAGATGCGGCGCGACATGGGTCAGCTTCGCGCATTGCTGCGCCCGCGCCAGCAGTGCCATGCGGGTGATGCGATTCTCGACGATATGGCCGAAGGGTGTTCCAGAGGTCAGAGGTCGGATGTCAGATGTCAGATCGTGACGGATCGACCCCGGACGCGCCACCTCCGCGCGCGATTGCGGCTCCGTTTCACAGGATACAATCACATCGCCGTTGCCGCCGGCCACTGGCATCTGATCTCTGACATCTGACAGCTGGTCCAGATCGCGATTGCTGTAATGCACATAGGCGTGGCTTTCGCCCTTCACATGCCAGCCGCCGTCGGTGACGCGGATATCCACGATCGGCTGGGCATGCGGCGCCATCGCCTCCCAGGCGCCGATCGCCTGCAACACCTGCTGCGAGCCGTGGGCGATCGCGCAGGTGCGGCCGTCATAATTGGCGTTCGTGAGAGTCTCGGGAGATTCGGCCTCAACGACGAGGGTGTCGATGCCGCCCTCGGCGCAGGCGATGGCCAGCGACAGACCAACCAGGCCCCCGCCAACGATGATGAGCTCGGCCGATTCGGCTTCTGTTTGTGCGTGGTCTGCGGTCATGGGCAGCTACGGTGGCGGCTTGGCGCGGGATTGTCCAGAAGCTACAAGGACGCATGGACGACAAGACCGAGTTCAGCGCCGATTTCGGCAGGACCGCCGGCGACTACGCGCGCCACCGCGCGGGATATCCCGACTTTCTGTTCCAGCGGCTGATGCGGCGCGGCCTCATGCGGCCGGGCATGCGGGCGCTGGATCTGGCGACCGGCACCGGCTATCTGGGCCGCGGCTTGGCGCAGCGCGGGCTGATCGTCACCGGCCTCGACGTCTCCGCCGACATGATCGCGGCTTCGCGCGGGTTGGACGCGGCCAACGGCGTGGCGCTGAATTATGTGCTGGGCCAGGCGGAGGCCACAGGCTTGCCCGATGCCAGCTTCGACCTCGTCACCGCCGCCTGCTGCTGGCACTGGTTCGACCGGCCGAAGGCGACGGCGGAGGCGCTGCGCCTGCTGAAGCCGGGCGGCGCGCTGGTGATCTGCTCCCAGGACTGGCTACCGCAGGGCGGCAATGTGGTGGCGAAGAGCGAAGCGATCCTGCAGCGCCACAATCCGGCCTGGCCGTTCGGCGGCTTGGACGGGTTGAAGCCCGGCTTCGTGCGCGACCTGCGCGCCGGCGGATTCATGGAGGTCGAGAGCTTCTCGGTCGATTTCGACATTCCCTACAGCCACGAAGCCTGGCGCGGCCGGCTCCGCGCTTCGGCCGCCATCTCCGGCAGCCTGCCGGCGGAGCGGGTGGCCGTCGTGGATCGCGAGCTGGCGGAGATGCTGGCACGGGACTTTCCCGCCGAGCCGATGCCGGTGGCACACTGCCTGTTCGCGCTGTGGGGGAAGAAGCCGGGCTGAATTACTGCATCTCGCCGAAATGACATCCCCCTCCCCCGAGCCCGTCGGCGAACGCCGACATTCGTCGGCTGGGGAGGGTCAGGGAGGGGGAAGCCGCGCATCCGGTGGAGGGAGTCATCGCTCGCTGCCCCCACCCCGGCCCTCCCCCATGTTGGGGGAGGGGGAATTGCTTTGGGCTGACCGAGATTCTTACGCCTTTAATTCCGCGTCGATGACCTGGCGTGCCACGCGGCCGGCGAAGCCGGCGCGGGCCATGGTGGCGAGGTCCTTGTTGCGCGACTCGGCGCGGACGTCGGGATCGGCGCGATAGGGGCCGAGGCGCCGGCGGCGGGCATAACGCCGTGCGGCTTCTAATTCAGGCTCCTCGTATTCCAAAGCCAGGCGGTCCAAAGCTTCGCGCGCGGTGTCGCCGGCAACGCCCTTCGATGCGAGATTGGCGAGGATGCGCGCGCGCGAGGTGCCGCGGGCGACGAGCGCGCGGGCCTTGCTCTCCGCATAGGCGCTGTCGGAGAGGAAGCCGCGCTCCTCCAGCCACAGGATCGCTTCTTCCAGCGCCGCGATGATCGGTTCGGGATCGTCGCCATGGGCGCGGGCGGACAGGCGGATCTTGCGCAGCATCACTTGGCGCAGGCGCTGTCGCGTCGCCGAGAAGCGGTCGAGATAATCCAGCGCCAGGCCCTTGAGATCGGCAGGCGTGACGCGACGCGGCGCGCGCTTGTTGTCGCCGGCGGCGGCGGGTGGCACGACCTGCGCGCCCGATGGGGTCAGATCCTGAGGCATCGTCGGTGACGCCGGCGCCGACGTTCCCCGAAACGTGCTTTGCGATGGCATGAACATATGGTGACAGAAGACGCGCCGAATGCCAAGGCGCGCAACATGGTGAATGAATCCAGTGTCGCAAGGTGAAGCCGCTACTCCTTTCGTCATCCCGGGCTTGCCCCGGGATCCATCGTGCCGCCGCACCATGCGCCGCGGAGGGAGTGCGCTTCCTTATAGCTTCTCCTGCGGCGGAAAAATGGGCCCCGGCGCGAGAGGCCGGGGTGACGACCGAGTATGTGGCAGCAACAGTGCGATGCTTGCGCAGGCCAGACCGCCTCA
>Ga0184637_10002070_pt1 | contig 13054 bp, 12 predicted proteins | sample PLM3_127_b2_FD_133143 | JGI IMG/M metagenome (GOLD analysis project Ga0184637, IMG submission 133143) | Groundwater sediment microbial communities from an aquifer in East River, Colorado, USA - PLM3_127_b2 | ecosystem: Environmental > Terrestrial > Soil > Riparian zone | place: USA: East River...
GCTGATCGCGGGGACGAAGGGGAAGGGCTCCACCGCCGCCATGGTCGAGAGGGCGTTGCGCGCCGCCGGGCACCGCACGGGCCTCTACACGCAGCCCCATCTGCACACGATCCGCGAGCGCGTGCGAATCGATGGCGAGCCGATCGGTACCGAGGACTTCGCCGACGAGATGGCCGTGGTGCGCGCGGCCGTCGAGCGGGTCTGCGACGCGAGCGCGCCCACGACCGCCTACGACGTGATGACGACCTTCGCTTTCGATTACTTCGCCGGGCGGAACGTCGACGTCGCGGTCGTCGAGGTCGGACTCGGCGGCCGATTGGACGCCACGAACGTGATCGACGCGAGCGTCTCCGCGATCACGTCGATCAGCCTCGACCACATGCAGGTCCTCGGGGACACCGTCGAGGCGATCGCCCGCGAGAAGGCCGACATCATCAAGCCCGGCCGACCCTCTGTATCCGCGCCGCAGCCCGCCTCGGCGATGGCGGTGATCCGGGAGACCGCCGCCGCTCGTGAGTCACCTCTGGTCGTCGCGGGCGAGGACGGCGCGCGCTGGGACGAGCCACCCTGTGGGGCCGACTTGATCACCGCTCGGGGCCGCATTGCCGGCGTGCGGCCTGAGCTCCGTGGAGGCTTCCAGCGGACGAACATCGCCGTCGCCGCCACGATCCTGGACGCCCTGGACGAGGAAGGAGTCGCGCGGACCACGCTCGACGACGTGCGCGCCGGCATCGAGCAGGTCGTCTGGCCCGGTCGCTTCGAGGTTGTGCCCGGCTGGCCGACGACCGTGCTAGACGGCGCGCACAACGGGGAGTCGGCCCAGCGCCTGCGTGAGGCGGTGCGCGAGACCTATGGGGATGCGAGCCTGGTGCTGGTCCTCGGAATCGCCCGGGACAAGGACATGCACGCTGTCGTCGAGGGATTGATGCCCGCGCGGGTCGTCGTCGCGACCGCGGCTCAGCACCCGCGAGCGGCGGACCCGGCCATGATCGCCGCTCTGACGGCCAGCGCGGGCGCCGAGACGTTGATCGAGCCCGACGTGGGATTGGCGCTCCGGCGCGCGCGCGCCCTCGCATGCGATGGCGAGATCGTGGTGGCGACGGGGTCGCTCTACGTCGTCGCCGAAGCCCGCGAGGCCCTCGGCCTGGCCCCTCCGAGCCATGAGCCCGCGTTCGATCCCTGGGCGATAGTTTGATCCGTCTCATCCTCGTCCGCCACGGCGTCACCGAGTGGAACCAGGCCGGGCGCTATCAGGGGCACCAGGACGTGCCGTTGAGCCAGACGGGGCGGGAGCAGGCTCGACGCGTGGCCGAGCGCCTTCGCCTCGAGACGATTACGATCGCCTACTCCAGCGACATGCAGCGCGCCAGGGAGACTGCGTCGATCGCGCTCGGAGAGCGCGACGTCCCACTACAGACGACCCCTGCCCTACGCGAGATGGCCTTCGGCGCGTGGGAGGGACTGACCGCTCGGGAGGTGTCCGAGCATTATCCCGCGGAGTGGGCCGCCTGGATTCGCGATCCGGTCGTGGCGCGCCCTCCGAACGGTGGCGAGGACCTCGCCGAGCTCGACGCCCGCGTCAGCGCCTTCCTCCACTCTGTGGTGCATGTGCCGGCGGGGGAGGGCGCGCAGCCCGACTGGTTCTCCTATCGTGCCGCCGGCGAGTCAGCCGATGGCACCTCCGGGACTGTGCTCCTGGTAAGCCACGGCGGGACGGTTCGGGCGCTCCTGGCCCACCTGTTCGAGGTGCCAATCCGGCTGTACTGGCGCTTCGGGATTCGCCCTGCCTCCGTCAGCATCCTCGACCTTTATCCCGAGGGTGCCGTCGCCGAGGTGGTCGGCGACACCTCGCATCTCAGAGTGCCCGGTGATTGAGATCATCGCGATCGTCCTGGCTGCCGGCGAGTCGTCCCGCATGGGGCGGCCAAAGCCGCTCCTGCCTCTCAATGGCAGCACATTCTTGAGCCATTTGCTCGACGAGATTCGGGCCTCGCGAGTTTCACGCACCCTCGTCGTCCTGGGCCACCACCCCGAGGTCGTGCTCGAAGCCATGCCGGAGATCGCCCCGATCGCCATCGTGAACGAGGAGTACCAGCTGGGTCAGTTGTCCTCGCTTCACGCTGGATTGCGCGAGGTTGGCGAGAAGCCTGACGCGGTGCTCATGTGCCTCGCGGACCACCCGTTTGTGACCCGCGACGTGATCGACGGCATCATCGTCGCTCACGAACGGACACACCGGCCGATCATCGTCCCGACGTACGGCGGCGGCCGGGGCCACCCCACGCTGTTCGCCCGCGTGCTCTTCGGCGAGCTACTGGCGGCCCCGCTCGATCAGGGCGCCCGCGTGGTGGTGCGGGCCCACGCCGACGAGGTGCTCGAGCTCCCGACGGAGGAGGCGGGCGTGCTGGCCGACGTGGACACGCCCGAGCAGTACGAGCAGTGGCTTGGTTACTGGAGAAGCCGGAAGAGGACGGCGCGTTAGAGAGGCGCCACTGCTATGCCATAATTCAGCGGGCGTAGCCGCTCGTCCTGAGCCTGTCGAAGGACGGGCACGCCATGGTTCGACAAGCTCACCATGAACGGTGAGTCGGATCGATCACCCCTCGGAGCGCCCCCGTTGGCTGAGTCCTCCGCATCATTCCCAGGAACGCGCGTCCAGGCGCGCGGCGTCGCCATCGACTGGGTGACTCCCTCCCTGGTCGCGCTCTTCATCCTCTCGGGCGCCGCCGGGCTCATCTACCAGATCGCATGGGTGCGGCTGCTCGCGCTCACCTTCGGCGTCACGATCTACGCGGTGAGCACGGTCGTCGCAGCGTTCATGGGGGGCCTCGCCCTCGGCTCGTTCCTCGGTGGGCGACTCGCCGACCGCCTGGACCGACCGATCCTGTGGTACGCGACGGCCGAGGCGGTGATCGCGGTTATGGGACTGCTCTCGCCAAGAGCGCTGGAGTGGGTGCAGTCCGCCTATCTTGCACTGTACCCGCACGACGCCTCAGAGGCCGCGCTCTCGGTCGTCGCGTTACGCTTCGCGCTCGCGGCCGTGGTCCTTCTGATCCCGACGACCCTCATGGGGGCAACGCTTCCGCTGATGGTGAAGGGCTCCCTCGCGATGAGCCGGAGCATCGGCCCTCGCATCTCATGGCTCTATGCGAGCAACACCAGCGGCGCGATCTTCGGGACGGTAGCTGCAGGATTCGTGTTGATCGGCTCGATCGGGATTACGCGGACCGTCCTGGTCGCGGCGCTCCTGAACCTGGCGGCGGCTGGCGCGGCGCTCCTGCTCGGGGCAGCGATACGAACGGCGAGGACCAGCACAGACGGAGAGGTCGAGGATCGAGCAACCGCGGCGTCTATCGATGAGGAGCCGATCGCCACGCCGCTGGTCCGAACCATGGTGGTGTTGACCTTCGCCGTGCAGGGCTTCGCCTCCCTGGCCTACGAAGTCATCTGGACGCGGGTGCTGGCGATCATCCTGGACGGTTCGACCTACGCGTTTTCGATTGTGCTGGCCACCGTCCTGCTCGGTATTGCCGTAGGCAGCGCGCTCGTGAGCCCGCTCATGTCGCGACCGCTTCCGTGGGTACGGATCTACGCTCTGTTGCAAGCGCTAGTCGCGGCGTTCGCATTCCTCGGGCTGGTCGTCTTCGCCCGCATCTACGGGATCATGGACCGTCTCGACCACATTGCCATTCTTCAGCAGGTGCTGGTCTCGAACTTCGCCTGGATGGCGGTCGTCTGCATGGTCGCCATCCTTCCGCCGATGCTCTTGCTTGGCGCCAGCTTCCCGATCGCCGCGCGGATCGTGGTCTCGGGGACAGCCAACGCCGGTCGCGACCTCGGCGCTCTGTACGCGGGCAATACCGCCGGAGCCATCCTGGGGGCGTGGAGCGCAGGCTTCTTCCTCATCCCCTCGTTTGGCACCCAGCTATCGATCGAGCTCCTGGCAGGGGTGAACGGGGTTTTGGCCGTCGGCCTGGGCCTCATCAGCGGTCGAGGTCGCGCGGTGACGGCCTCGGTGGCGGGGCTCCTCTTCGTAGCCTCCGTCGCCCTCGCACTGATCTTCGCCCCGAGCATGTACACCCGCATCATCCAGGGGCACTTCCCGGGAAGGGACATCGTGTGGGTAGGGGAGGGGCAGGAGTCGTCCGTGGCCGTCCTCCGCAGCAGCCAGACCGGCTTGCTCGAGATGTACATCAACGGGCAGGCCCAGGCGAGCGAGGACCCCGGCACGGTCTCGTTCCATCGCCTCATCGCGCACGTCCCGATGACGATCCATCCGAACCCGCAGGACGTCCTGATCGTCGGCATCGGCGGGGGATCGACGGCCGGCGCACTGACCCGCCACGAGCCCGGACGGCTCGACGTGGTCGAGCTCTCGGACACGGTCGTGCAGAGCGCGCGCTACTTCAGCACCGCGAACCAGAACGTTCTCGACTGGCCGCGCCTCAATCTGAAGGTCGACGACGGCCGTAACCATTTGCTCCTGACGGATCGGAAGTACGACGTCGTGACGGCCGACGTGATCCACCCCCGCAACGCCGGCGCCGCGGTCCTCTACTCCTACGAGTACTACCGGCTCGCGAGCCAGGCGCTTAAGCCCGGCGGCCTGATGTCGCAGTGGCTGGAGGATCGCCCGGACAACCCGGATAACGAGACGCAGCGAAAGCTGATGGCCCGCACGTTCCTGAAGGCCTTTCCCCACGTCACGATGTGGGTGTACGGCGCGCTGCTCGTTGGCTCGAATGAGCCGATCGACCTGGACCTCAAAGCCATCGCCGCGGAGTGGGACCAGCGCGGCCTGGGAAACGTCCTTCAGGGCAGCGGCTTCGATACACCCGAGGCTTTCACCTCCCTGTACGCAATGAGTGATGCCGAGCTGCGCGCGTGGGCGGGGGATGGGCCGATCATGACTGACGACCAACCGTACGTGGAGTACTATCTCTCGCTTCCCGGCCGCTCGTTCGTGCCGCGCTGGTTCCGACAGGATTAGATGATTCGCCTGAGGGCACGAACCACCACATGAGCGAGGCGATCCAACTCTCTGACCAAGAAATCCGCGAACGCGCGCGCCGACTCGTTTATGAGCGGCTCGCCCTGCTCTCCGCGGTGATCTGGGCCGTGGGCACCGCCATCCTGTTCATCGCGACGGTGCCGGTCGTCGACCGTCCACAGCGGTACATCGCCGTAGCGATGACGATTCCGCTCGTGCCGGCCGCGATCCCGTGGCTCTTCTATGGCCGCATCAGCGACGTGGTCGCACGCCGCTGGATCGCCCGCCGCGATGGCGCGGCCTGATCAACCCCTGGCGCTCACGGAGATACAAGAACGCGGCGGTCTCGGGCGAGATCGCCGCGCTATTCTTGGGTGGCGGAGGAGCAGGGATTCGAACCCTGGATCCAGGTTTCCCCAGATAACCGCTTAGCAGGCGGCCGCACTAGACCACTATGCGACTCCTCCATATTGGGCCGACGAGCGGGCGGAGGGAGAGGGATTCGAACCCCCGGGACATTGCTGCCCAACTGTTTTCAAGACAGCCGCCTTCAACCGCTCGGCCATCCCTCCGTGCGAAAGTATATCAGCCTTATAGGAGGTCCTTTCGGACCCCTAGGCACGCTAGGAGGCTGAGAATGTCCCTACGCAGGGTCAACTACCGCCCAAGCATCCGTGCGGAATGGGTGCAAATGGCTGTCACGCCGAGCGCTTCTTCCCCTTGAAACGACCAGGGCCCGCCAGGGGGAGAGTTCCCAGCGGGGCCCATGCTACGATGGGATCCGTCCGGTGTTCACCCCACCTGGCCAGGCCCTGGGGGTGGCTACCAACCACCGCCAGGGCATCTTTGGTTGTTAACGCCCGCCAGTGTATCACGGGCCGTCAAGACACTCTGTCAGACCTTGAGACCGCGTATCAGATGCGGCTTTCATCTCTCATCCGCGCCCGCGAGCCTTTTGAAATCGTGTGTTTGAATTCTACGGGAGGGTTTCTGCACGCACGGACTTAGACAGCGACCAGGAACGATCAGGAAGGGGTTGGTACCATGAGCGACGGTATGTACCGCAAATCGAATAGAGCGCCTGCCTGTGCGGCATTGAGTTCATTTGAAATAGATTCTCCCATTGGGTGTCTTAGTGGCGTCTCAAGCCAGTAGAAGCCAGTGCCCCCTTCATAGTCCAGCCTGGCTAATCCGACCGCTGTCGGGTTAGCGTCGAATTCCAGGGCGAGCCGCAATGGCTCAAAATCGGCCGCAAACTGGGGTGTAATCGGACTCCAGTTCGGGGCGCTGCCCGAGGCCATGACGTACCTAACCACGTCCCACCTCCTCGTCCCGACATCGAACCAGCGCCAACCTGTGTGAACTTGAGGCTCAAGCTTCACCCCGCTAGTACGCTCGGCAGCAAACGTAATTACCGCGAACGAGGCTATGGCCGCGGATGCATTCACGACGCGAAACTGCAGATCTATCTCAAGCGCCGCGTGGGAACTGCCTGCGTCCCGTACGAAAGCCCTCAACTCAAGCTCAGGGCGTCTAGCCCTGTTCCGAACGTCTTCTATCTCTTGGTGCGACATGTACTCGCGCCCGTGGGCGTAGCGGCGCCAGTAGCGCCCATCCTCGGTCTGGCGCGCCCCACCGATCGCTTGCGGCACGAACACCACCATGGCGAAGCTCCCTGTTGCCTCGTCGACAATGACGTGTTTCGCATCCAGCTCGCCTAGAGGTGGCCGAATGTGAGCGTTCATCGTCTGGACGAGCCATTCTCGATTGACCTGGCCCGCTGGATCGAATCCACTCTCGACAGGCCCAGCCGTCCTCACCTGGCCCTGCTTCTTTTCCTCGACACCGTAGACGATCACGCCGCCCTGCTCGTTGGCCATGGCAGCAATGTCCTTGGCGGCCTCCTCGATCCGAGACCGCATGCTGATCTTGCCCTCGACTGGAAGAAAGGCGCTGCAGCTCTTGAACTCTAAAGTGAGCGACTCGGGGCTGCCCTCTAGCCCCTGGAGTCGCTGGAGGGTCCAGGCGTTGGAAGCGTCAACGCTCGCCATCATCCACTCCGCCGTGGGCGATGGCTCTCAACTGGTCGGGCGAGAGGGAAGCTAAGTGCCTGGCGGCCAGAAGGCACTCCTCGGCGTGCTCAAGTGCCAGTTGGGCTTCCCCGATCCGAAAGATCTGATTGGGCGGCGCGAGGAAGGAGTCCTCATAGCCGTATTTGGCGATCAAGTACACCTGGCCCCACAGGTTGAAAAGGAAGAGCATCCGAGCCAGCGGGATCGTTTCGGCCAGACCTCCTTCTTCCAGCCTCTCTAGGACCCCGCTTTGTTGGAGTCGGTCTGCTATCTCCGCGAATTGTTGGCGGCTGAGCTCGTGAACCTTGGGTAGGGCAAGATCGAGAAGCAAGAACGTGGCCTTAACTGAAAGCTCCACGCATTGCTGACCCGCGCGAAGCTTTTCAGTGGAGGGGATTGGCATGCGGGTCCCGCCTATTCCCAACATGGCCGTGAGCCCACGGGCCTGGGAGAGCTGCCGCTGCGCGATGTCCATCCAGCCTTCAGCCATTCGTCGTTTTCTAGGATCCATCCCTTGATCGACCAACAGAATCAAGCCGCTGCTTAAGCTCGTCGACCAGCTCATCCTCGTCGGCGGCACTCCAGTCCTGTGGCCTGTCGACCTTGTACAGTGCGCCACTGGAGACCTCCCTGCAGACGAGCCTCTCCCCACTCGGCCTGATCTCGTGGCCGATCAGCTCCAGGATGCCCCAGTCGATGGCGATGCGGACGAACGCCCAAACGGTAGGCCTGCTCCTCGTCGGGAGGAAGGGCATGCAGCGCCGAGGCGATCATGGCCGCGGCCTGGTCATAGGCATCAGGCATTGGGGTCGAGCACTCCAAGCAGCTCTCGTATTCTCTTCTCGACGCGTGCCTTTGCCCCAGGCAACTCGTCCTCTAGCTTCTGCCAGCCCTCGGGGTCCGCTGTTGGCTTCACCACTGCTCTGATCCACACAAGGGTCAACGTCTTGCCGAAGCCGCCTAGGTCGCTCACCGTGTCTTCATCCAGCCAGATGCGACTCTTCACGAAGGCATCGTCCAGCTCGCCGATAGCTCTCGATGCAAGATCCTTGAGTTCATCTTCACGCTCCTCATCTCGCAAGGGACTCCTCATCGCCTTCACGGCCTGCTCCGCTAACGCAAGTTTTTCATAGAGTTCCGCCAGGACCTGGATGCGACGCTCGTGAAGACGCGCGAAGCGGGTCTCTCGCTCGAAGGCCTGCGCTCTTATCCCCGCCCGAAGCTCTTCGAGAGTAGCCGCCTGCCTTCCGCGCAGCTCTTCAAGGGCGGTCGCCTGGTCACTCTTGAACCTCTCGATGCTGTTCGCTTGCTGGCGGTTCAGGAAGAAGAGCACGATCGTGCCAAGGAAGGCCAGCAGCCCTCCCCAGGGTGCGAGCTGTCCCAGGATTGGCCCAGGCTCGATCACGGCCCCGCATCGCCCCGATTTCGCTTCTCGTTATCTCTCGCCATCGCCCTCATCCGTTCGATTGTGCTGTGCCCAAGAACCCTGGGAAGGTCTTCGGGCGGCAGAGTCATGAGTCTTTCCTGCTTGATCCGCGCGATGTCGGCAAGAACTTGCTCGCAGGTGCGTATTAGCACGTTGAAGGCGTGCACGATGTAATCATCGCTCTCTCCCCAGCCAATGAACCTCATAGCTGAGCCCATTTGGTCGAGTCGGAAATTCGAGTGGACGATCATTTCATTCCTGATGCGACGGATGACGGCCCGAAGAGGCTGATTCGACTTGGTAGCCGGAGTGTCGAGTGCCTTCCTAAATAACTCCACCTGTGCTTGGCAACCCAGGTCGCGTAAAGCGCGAAGGGCCGCGCCATCCAGGGGGTCTTTCCCCTTGTCGCTCGTAAAGAGAACGTCGGCATGCAGATAGAGCGCGTCGCGATACCAAATCGCCCTTTCAGACTCTAGGGGGAGACCGTGGACTCGGATGTTTTCCATTACTCGGCGCCCCTCAGCGTCTGACCGCTCCGCCCAGTGAAGTAATCCCTTTAGCTGGGTCTCAACGGCGACTAGGTGCCCAAAATCGTCGGCAAACTTCCCAAGGTCGACCACGGCGAGTGCCTTCTACCTCCTCCGCTCCCCAGGCAGGGTCTCGCACGCAATCCCATCACGGTCGGTGTCGCGTCGATGGGGATCCCGAGCTGGTCCACCAGCAGCCTCATAGAAGTCCTGGGCCCCCGGCCCACGTCGAGACCTCGCCACAGTCGCGATTCGCGAAGTTTCGGAACACCTCCGCTCCACTAACGGCAGGTCGATCAGTGGCTCACAACGGGCTGCTCAGTCCTGGTGGAGCAGTTTCCGCAGGCGGCCGGTTACGCGCGCCTCGTAGTATTCCCAGATGCGGTTCGCGAGCCCAGCCATCGCCTCGGGGCTGGCGGCCTGCTGCATCGGCTCGCCCCAGCCGGCGCCGTCCTCCGGCGACCAGTAGTCGGGCTCGCCGTGCGCGATCACCTCGTTCAGCACCTCGGCGTTCTGTTTCAGCGTCACCGCCCGCATGGCCGTTGCAACGATATCGCGTCCGACGACCACGTCGCCGTGCCCGCGGAGCAGAATCGCCGACCGCTGGCCAAGGAGCGCCGCCACCTTATCGCCACGCTCCGGGTTCCGGATCAGCCCTGCGCTGCGATAGATGGGGAGCCCGTCCTTCCATTCGATGACCTGCTGCATCAGCACGCCGCGCAGCTTGACCGGCGACAGGCTGAAGATCCGCGATAGCCGGGAGTGCGAGTGCAGTACCGACGCCACGTCGGGGCGCGCGCGATACACGCTCGCGTGGATCGGCCACTCCTGGTTGGGGAACCCGTTCCCCTCCACCACCTCGCCGTCCAGCGTCATGACGACGAAGTCCTGCTCGGTGGCGAGCGCCGGGCTCATCGCCCGGTTGATCAGAAACTGGTCGTCCCGCCCAGGGACGCGCGCCGACAGATGGCCGTACGCGTCGATGATGTCCTGCTCTGCCAGGATCCGACAGCCCAGGGTCAGGCGCTCGACGGTGGCGTCGTCCATAGCACTCCCTCCAGCGGTGATAAATCGCGAAGCAGTGGTTAGCGAAGCAGCCGGGATAGGCGGCGGTCCGCATATTGCCGGCCTTCGACCTGGCACGCTGGGCAGTACTGCAGCGAGTTATCGGCGTAGTGAATCGAGGCGATTCGCTCACCACACTGAGGGCACGGCTGGCCCTCGCGTCGGTGCACGAGGAAGGTTCCACGCTCGTCGCCACGAGCGACCATGAGGTAGTTGTCCTCGCGGGCGTGCGTCAGTGCGCGCTCGATCACCGTGCCGATCGCAGTGAAGAGCCGCTCGACGTCGGGCGGCTCGAGGGTCGTCGTGAGCCGCAGCGGGGCGAGTCGCGCTTCCCATAGGATCTCGTCCGAGTAGGCGTTGCCGATGCCCGCGACTCTGCGCTGGTCCTCGAGAAACCCCTTTATCTGGGATCGATCCTTGCTGAGCAGCGCGGCAAGGCGGTCCACGGTCAGGTCAGGAGAGAGCGCGTCCACCCCGAGGTGCCTGAGGTGGTCCTCGATCAGGGCGGCTCGCAGGAGGTGCACTGACGAGCGCTTCTTCGTCCCCAGCTCGACTACGCGAAGCGCGTTCCTGTCGTCCATCTCGATCTCGAGGGAAAGCGAGCGCGGTGGCTTTCGCATCGCATCGTCAAGCAAGAGACGGCCACCGATACCGAGGTGAATCGCGAGCGTGAGGTCGCCCTCGAAGTTGAGCAGCAAGTGCTTACCATGCCGCCGCGCGCCGACGACCGCTCGGTCCACCAGGTCTTCGAGCGGTGGATCGACGGTCTTAACGAGGGCGAATTGGCGGACGCTCGTGCCGACCGGCCGGCGTCCATCGAGCCGAACGGCGAGCGTCTCGCGCAGGACCTCGATCTCGGGCAGCTCAGGCACGCTTCCCCTCCGAGCCTATTCTAGCGAGGGCCCGATCCGAGCGCAGGCGCCGCGTTATCTGGGCGGAATACGCAATACCGCGACAGCCAGGATGACGAGGACCACCGGCACGATCGCCCAGGATGCCGCCGACGATCGCTGGAGCTGCCAGCCGATCCGCACGCCTTCGGGGCTGTTGACGGGCTCGAAGCGAGGCGTGATCCAGGCCGACAGCGCAGCCCCCGCGATCAATCCGCCGGCGTGTGCCCAGTTGTCGATCATCGGGTTCACGACACCGAATACGCCGTTGATGGCGAGCAAAGCGACGATGGAACCGAGCTGCCCCTGCCCCGCCGCTGGGCCGGCGCCTCGGTTCACCAGGAAGAACATCGCCAGCGCTCCGGCCACCCCGAAGATCGCTCCGCTCGCACCCGCACTGATGCCTCTCGTGAGCAAGTAGCTGAAGGTCGCGCCCGCGATCCCGCCTACCAGATAGACCGCCAGGAATCGCCAGTGCCCGTAGATCATCTCGGCGAGGCGGCCGAAGCTGAGCAGGGCGACCGAGTTGAAGATTAGATGCATAAGGCCGATGTGGATGAAGACGGCCGTCAGCAGCCGCCAGTACTGGCCATCTGCGATCAGCAGGTTGACCTTCGCCCCGAACGCGACCAGCGTACGCGGGCTCGTCGACCCTCCTGCCAGCTCCATGGCCAACCAGACGGCCACGTTGATGGCGGTGATGACCCAGACGACGAGCGTTCGCGGGGTCGTCCGGGGCTGAGGCGGCGCTGGCTCAACCGGAGGGAAGGGGCGCGGCTCCGGGGCCCCAGGCTGGGCCTCTGCCATGGCTTACCTTTCAGCGGAGTTTGGGAAGCGGCCTTGATGCTAGTGTAGCGGTCGACCAGCACACCGAGCCGCCCGGAGCCCGAAACGGTGCCGTATAATGCCGGTCTCGGCTCCCGCCGAGGCGTGGTGAGCGTGGCCTAGCGGTTAAGGCGCCAGGTTGTGGCCCTGGAGATCGTGGGTTCGAATCCCACCGTTCACCCCACTCCCTAGCAGGTGACGCTGACCGTCCGCGAGTCGATGTTCGGCAGCATCAGCGTGTACTGATACGTCCCCTTCTGAATCTGATCGACGAAGCTGCCGGTCGGGTTGTTCGACGTCTGGATCAGCAGGCCGTTGCGCAGGAGCTGCAGCACCAGGTTGGGGCCCGGGTTATCGATCTGCCAGTTGATGCTTACCGTGTCGATCTGGCAGTTGGGGACGGCCGTGAAGACCCTGATCGATTGCCCGGTCTGGGGAGTCGGGGTCCTCGTCGGAGTGACCGTCGCCGGGGCGGTCTGGAAGGTCGGCGTCGCTCTGGGCGTCGGTGTCGTCCTCGCCGTCGGCGTTGGCGTGCGTGTCGTCAGCAAGCCGCAGTCACTCAGGGCCTCGATCTGCTTCTCCGGAGACGTCGCGCTGGCATGGTCGAGGTCGCCCTGCCAGAAGGCGATAGCCCGCCAGGTCCCCTTCAGCGTGGGACAGAGCCGGTCCTGGTAGCTGCCGTCCGCGGCCGTCGGCGCCAGGTGCGTGGTCACGTTCCCGGCGGAGTCGGTGTAGTCGATCGCGATGAGCACATCCTGGTGTGGGGGCGTGAGCTTGCCGCTCGCTACCAGGTTGTTCTCGCCATCGATCGCCAGATCGAGGGTGAGGTCCGTTGCCTCGACGATGTGCACCATGTAGGTCGCGCCGCCGATCGAGATCGTCGTGAAGTGACCCCCGCCGGTCATCGCGCGTCCCGGCGGGATCGCCGGATTGGTCAGCTCGACGAGGGTCCGCGCTTCGGCATGGAATGAGTAGAACTGGCCCGGCGCGAGGGGCCCCGGGCCCGAGATGACCCGGATGGGGATCCGCCGCAGCTCGTTAGGAGCCAGCGTATAGGCGGACCGGCCGGAGCCAAAGATGGCGCTCCAACCCGGGGGCAGGTCGTTGCGGACGATCATGTGGAAGGTTCGTGGGCCGCCCGGCGGGCGGTTGTCGCTGTACGGGTTGCTCAGGAACGTCTCGCGCTCCAGCACGACCGATGCTGAGGTCGCAACCGGGTCGATGACGGCCTCGAAGACGTCGATGTTCTCTTGCTCGCC
>Ga0184637_10002071_pt1 | contig 13054 bp, 14 predicted proteins | sample PLM3_127_b2_FD_133143 | JGI IMG/M metagenome (GOLD analysis project Ga0184637, IMG submission 133143) | Groundwater sediment microbial communities from an aquifer in East River, Colorado, USA - PLM3_127_b2 | ecosystem: Environmental > Terrestrial > Soil > Riparian zone | place: USA: East River...
ATCGAGCACGGCACGCGTCGTCTCGCACACCTGAACGTCACCGCACATCCGAGTGCGGACTGGACGCTGCAGCAACTGAGAGAGGTCGTCGGAGACACCGACAACCACAAGTACCTCATCCATAATCGTGACGCAATCTTCGCGAAGCACTTCGACAGTTCGATCAGGGCTCTGGGCCTCGCGGCGCTGCGATCACCATTTGCGAGCCCGAAGGCGAATTCGATCTGCGAGCGAGTGATCGGAACGATACGACGGGAGTGCCTGGATCGGATGATCCCGATGTCCGAGGCGCATCTGCGTTGGATCCTGAGACGTTGGGCGAATCATTACAACACCGGCCGCCCTCACAGCGCCTTGGGCCCTGGCGTGCCTGACCCGCCAAATGGATCTGAGCGAGTTCAGTTCCCAAAATCCCGACATCGATTGGCGGCAAGTGCACTCGTGCTCGCCAGATCGGTGTTGGGCGGCTTGCATCACGAGTACTCATTCGGGCCGATGCCGGCGAACGCGTTGGCGCTGTCTTGAAGGCAACTGAATTGCGCCCCCCGGCACGTGATCGAGCGCGGTGCGGGCTCCAGTGCTTCATCAGACACGTTTTCTGCGGAGCACAGGCGTTTGGCTTCGGCGACCACGTCCTCGGGACGCGGGACGTTTGCAAGCCAGCGAAGCAACGGTGCTATCTTCGAACTTCACCTGGCGGGCGCCGACATGCGACGCCAAGCCCCCGGCGGACGTCCTGTCCATTGGACGAATGCGCGCTGGAACGAGGCTTGGTCGGCAAAGCCTACGTCGATCGCGATCTGTTTGAGGGGCGTGCTGGTCCGTGTCAAGGCGTGAATGGCAATGTCGCGGCGCAACTCATCCTTGATCTTCTGGAACGACTCGCCTTCGGCCTCGAGTTTTCGATGCAGCGAGCGAGGCGATTGGGCCAGCTGCTGCGCGACGTCGTTCAATGTCAGCAGGGCCGGCAAGCCCTCGTAGATTCTCTTGCGAACCTCGATCGCCAGTTTTCCGCGGGTGAGCAGAGCCTCGATCAAGCTAGCCGGGGAGCGCCGAAGAAACTTCGGAATCTCGGCGGGCGCTCGCACCACCAGCATCGACGCGCAGTCGGCGCTGAAGTGCAATGCGCCGCAGGGTTGATTGAATCGAAGCTTGCCCGCGAACAGGGTCCGCAATTCGAACAGGTGGCGCGGTGCGGCACACGGGAAGTCGGCCGCCACCAATGGCAGCCGCTGCCCGAACAGCCAGGCCATCGTGGCATAGGCCGTCAATAGAATGACTTCATAGGTGGAGTTGCGGTCCCCGGCAAGCCTTTCGGTTTCGCTGAACACGACGTGGATGCCTTCCTGATTGGCAGCGAACGAGACCTTGATGCCGTGCAACACGGCATTGAGTGACTTGGCAACGATCTCCGCGCATTCGATCAGCGAAGTGGCCGTGATGCCGGCCCGGCTCAGGGTCTCCACCGCCCCGAGCGGCACGGTACATGCCGACAAGCCCGCGCCTTCATCTTCGAGCGCCGTCGCGACGGCGCTGTAGAGCCGCGAGAACTGCTTGAGGCTGACCCGCGCGCGCGGTACTTCGAGCATCCGTGCGCCGATGCCTGCTGACCATGCCAACACCTGCTCTTGCGGCATGCCGCGGGCGACGGCGGCATTGACCATGCCGAGCACGTAGCGCATGGGAACGGTCAGCGGGGCCGATCTGATCATCGTGGGTCGCTCTTGATTGGCAGTTAATGCAAACATCTTGTCGGTTCATGTTATCGCCTCGACTGCCACCTAAGAGAAAAATACATACAGGTCAATGACTTAATGCGGGTTTACCCTTGATTCTACGTCTTGGGTCGATTCGAGGCTGCCAAAAGTCTTGGCGATTTATGACATACGTGGAAACCCCACGCCAAGGAGAACCGAATGGGACGAGATGTTTATGTGGCGGGCGTCGGCATGATCCCCTTCGCCAAGCCGGGTGCCAGCGAGCCCTATCACGTGATGGGCGCCAAGGCGATTCGCATCGCGTTGAATGATGCGGGCCTGGACTACGCCAAGGTGCAGCAGGTGTACGCCGGCTAAGTCTACGGCGACTCGTGCAGCGGCCAGAACGCGGTGTACGAAGTTGGCATGTCGGGCGTGCCCGTGGTCAATGTCAACAACAACTGCTCGACCGGCTCGACCGCGCTGTTCCTGGCGCGCCAGGCGGTGGCATCGGGCGCGGTGGATTGCGCCCTCGCGGTCGGCTTCGAACAGATGAAGCCCGGCGCGCTGGGCTCGGTCTTCGACGACCGTCCGACCCCCATCGGCCGCTTCGAGGCCGAGGCCGATGCGCTGCTGAAGGTCGAAGGCGTGCCGATGGCCTTGCGCCAGTTCGGCGGCGCCGGCTTGGCCCACATGCAGCAGTACGGCACCCAGCTCAGCACCTTTGCCAAGATCCGCGCCAAGGCCAGCCGCCACGCTGCCAACAACCCGCTGGCCTTGTTCAAGCAGGTGGTCACCGAAGAAGAGGTGCTCAATTCGCCGGTGATGTGGCCCGGCGTGATGACACGCCTGATGGCCTGCCCGCCCACCTGCGGCGGTGCGGCCGCCATCGTCTGTTCCGCCGAATTCGCCGAGCGCCACGGGCTGAACCGCTCGGTGCGCATCAAGGCTCAGGCCATGACGACCGACTTCGCCTCGACCTTCGAGGCGCACGACATGCGCCAGGTGGTCGGCATGGACATGACCAAGGCGGCAGCACGCCAGGTCTACGAAGAAGCCGGTGTCGGCCCGCAGGACATCCAGGTGGTCGAACTGCACGATTGCTTCGCGCACAACGAGCTGATCACCTATGAAGGGCTGGCGCTGTGCCCCGAGGGTGATGCCGAGAAGTTCGTGCTCGATGGCGACAACACCTACGGCGGCCGCTATGTCACCAACCCTTCGGGCGGCCTGCTCTCCAAGGGCCATCCGTTGGGTGCAACCGGCCTCGCCCAGTGCACCGAGCTGGTCCAGCAGCTGCGCGGCACGGCCGACAAGCGCCAGGTCGAGGGGGCGCGGCTCGCGTTGCAGCACAACCTGGGCCTGGGCGGCGCCTGCGTCGTCACGCTGTACGAGCGGGTGTGAGGGCGTCATGATCGATCGCAAGTGGATAGGCCACAGCCTGCCGACCAGCGTCTTCGCCATCGAGCGCTCGCGCCTGCGCTTCTTCGCCAAGGCCAGCGAGACCAACCCGGTCTACCTCGACGAGGCGGCCGCGCACGATGCGGGTCATCCGGATCTGCCGGCGCCGCCGACCTTCCTGTTCTCGGCCGAGATGGACTCGGACCTGAAGATGAAGTGGCTGCTGGAGGCTGGCGTGTCGCTGCAGCGGATATTGCACGGCGAGCAGTCCTTCACCTACCACCGCCCGGTCCACGCCGGCGACGCGGTCAGCGTGACGCCGCGCGTGAGCGACATCTACGACAAGAAGAACGGCGCGCTGGAATTCATCGTGATGGACACGGACGTCGTGAACCAGCGCGGCGAACGGGTCGCCGAGTCGCGCGGCGTTCTCGTCGTGCGCAACTGAATCCGGTGCCGAGGACGAGCCCATGACAAACCTTTCCTTCGAAGACATCGCGGTCGGTACAGCCATTCCGGCGCTGACCCTGCCCGCTGTCGACCGCACGACGCTGGCGCTGTTTGCCGGCGCCTCGGGCGATCACAACCCGATCCACATCGACATTGATTTCGCCCGCAAGGCCGGCATGCCGGACGTGTTCGCCCACGGCATGCTGGGCATGGCCTGGCTGGGCCGGCTACTGACCAACTGGGTACCGCAGGCGCAGCTCAAGAAGTTCGACGTGCGCTTTCTGGGCATCACCCAGGTCGGGCACGTCATCCGCTGCAGCGGCACGGTGGCCGAGAAGCTCGAAGTCAACGGCACGCCGGCCGTGCGGCTGCAGATCCAGACGACCAATCAATACGGCGAGACCCGCATTGCCGGCGATGCGCTGGTGGTCTTCCCGAAGCACTAATCAGGAGTACAGAACATGGCAGGAACATTGGACGGCAAGGTGACCCTCGTCACCGGATCGGGCCGCGGCATCGGGCGTTCGATTGCGCTCAAATTCGCGGCACAGGGTGCGCGGCTGGTGGTCAACGATCTGGACGAAGCGCCAGCGCAGCAGGTGGTCGACGAGATCCGCGCGCTCGGCGGCCAGGCGGTGGCCTGCGCCGGCAGCGTATCGACGCCCGACTTTGCAGAGCGCCTCGTCGGCACGGCGGTGAAGGAATACAAGGGCGTCGACATCATCGTCAACAACGCCGGCTACACCTGGGACAGCGTGATCCAGAAGATGACTGACGAGCAGTGGTACGCGATCGTCGACGTGCACCTGACCGCGCCGTTCCGCATCCTGCGTGCTGCGCAGCCGGTGATCCGAGCGCAGGTCAAGGCCGAACAGGAAGCCGGCCGCTCCGTCTCGCGCCGCGTCGTCAACATCTCGTCGATGGCCGGGATGTTCGGCAACGCCGGCCAGTCCAACTACGCCGTCGGCAAGGCCGGCATCGAGGGCTTGACCAAGACGCTGGCCAAGGAGTGGGGGCGCCTCAACGTCACGGTGAACTGCGTCGCCTACGGCTACATCAAGACGCGCCTGACCGACACCGGCGAAGACGCGAGTTCCTCGGTTGCCAACATCGACGGCCGCGACATCAAGCTGGGCATCAACCCGGGCCTCAAGAGCGCGATGGAGCAGATGATCCCGCTTGGCCGCGGCGGCACGCCCGACGAAGCGGCCGGCGCGGTCTACCTGTTCTGCCTGCCCGAGGCGGACTACGTCAGCGGCCAGACCCTGATGTGCTCCGGCGGCCTGACCGGCATCTGAGGCCTGGAGACACGCCATGTACGACCTGCGCCCAAAACGCCCCTGGGAAAGCGAAGAAGTCGCGATGTTCCGCGACACCGTGCGACGCTTTCTGGCAAGCGAAGCCGTGCTGCGCGACGAGCGCTGGCGCCAGCAGAAATTCGTCGACCGTGACTTCTTCCACCAGGCCGGCGAGTTGGGCATGCTGTGCCCGAGCATGCCTGAGGAGTTCGGCGGCAGCGGCGGCAGCTTCGCGTTGGAAGCAGTGGTTGGCGAGGAGCTGTCCTACGTCAGCATGACCAGCTTCATGCAGAACGTGCACGGCGGCATCGTCGCGCCCTACCTCGCGCACTACGGCACCGAGGAGCAGAAGCGGCGCTGGCTGCCCAAGATGTGCAGCGGCGAATACATCGGTGCCATTGCCATGACCGAGCCCGGCTGCGGCTCGGACCTGCAGGCCATCCGCACCACGGCGCGCCGCGACGGCGACCACTACGTGCTCAACGGTTCCAAGACCTTCATCTCCAACGGCTACCAGGCTGACCTGGTGATCGTCGCGGCCAAGACCGATGCGGCCCAGGGCGCCAAGGGCGTGACCTTGATCGTCATTGAGACCACTGGGTTGGTGGGTTTCCGGCGCGGCCGCAACCTCGACAAGATCGGCATGCACGGCAACGACACGGCCGAGTTGTTCTTCGATGAGGTGCGCGTGCCCGTGGCCAACCGCCTGGGCGCCGAGGAGGGGCAGGGCTTCGTGCAAATGATGCAGCAGCTGCCGCAGGAGCGTCTGGCCATCGCGGTAGGTGCACAGGCCATGATGGAGCGCGCCATCGAGATCACGGTGGCCTACGTCCATGACCGCAAGGCCTTCAAGAAGTCGCTGATCGAATTCCAGAACACGCGCTTCAAGCTTTCCGAATGCCTGACGACGGCGCGCGTCACGCGCAGCTTTGTCGACGACTGCGTGGTGCGCCACGTGCGCGGCGAGCTCTCCACCGTCGACGCCTCGATGGCCAAGCTCTGGTGCACCGAGAAGCTGGGCCAGGTCGTCGACGAGTGCCTGCAGTTGCACGGCGGCTACGGCTACATGGACGAATACCCCATCGCCCGCATGTATGCCGACGCGCGTGTGCAGCGCATCGCCGGCGGCGCCAGCGAGATCATGAAAGAGATCGTCGCCCGTTCGTTTACCTGAGGTTGTTCCATGTCCATTTCCAAGTCTTTGCAAGGCCAGCTGTCCGTTCCGGTCATCTGCGCACCCCTGTTCATCATTTCCAACCCGGATCTGGTCGTCGCCCAGTGCAAGGCCGGCTTGCTCGGCTCCTTTCCAGCGCTCAACGCGCGGCCGGCCGAGGAGCTCGAGGTCTGGCTCACCCGCATCGAAACCGAACTGGCCGCGGCCCGCGCGGCCGACCCGACTGCGTGCATCGCGCCCTACGCGGTCAACCAGATCGTGCACGACACGAACTCGCGGCTGCGCCACGACATCGATGCCTGCGTGCGCCACCGCGTGCCGGTGATGATCACCAGCCTGAAGGCGCCTTACGAGGTGGTCGAGGCCGCGCACCAATACGGCGGCCTGGTGTTCCATGACGTCATCAACGCCCGCCACGCGCGCAAGGCCATCGAGGCCGGCGTCGACGGCCTGATCCTGGTGTCCAGCGGCGCGGGCGGCCACGCCGGCACGCTCAACCCTTTCGCGCTGGTGGCGGAAGTGCGCGAGTTCTACGACGGCCCGATCGCGCTGTCGGGCAGCATCACGAAAGGCTCGCAAGTGCTCTCGGCCCAGGCCATGGGCGCCGACTTCGCCTACATCGGCACGCGCTTCATCGCCACCACCGAAGCCCGTGCCGATGATGCCTACAAGCAGATGCTGATCGATTCGCGCGCGGACGACATCGTGTATTCGAGCCTGTTCACCGGGGTGCATGGCAACTACCTGCGTGGCAGCATCGAGCGCGCCGGGCTCGACCCCGCTGCGCTGGCCGCGGGCGACAAGTCCAACATGAACTTCGACGGCTTGGCCGGTGTCGGCTCCGGTACGGCCAAGGCCTGGCGCGACATCTGGGGCGCCGGGCAGGGCGTGGGTTCGATCAAGGACGTCGTACCGGCCGCCGAAGCGGGGCGACGCCTGGTTGCCGAGTACCGCGAGGCCTTGCGTGCCGCACAGGCGCTCGCGCTCGAATGCGCATAGGGGCGCCCGTGCAACCTGTTCCAGTGGCGCGTTGGCATCGGGCCGTCGCCACCAACGATCTGAGCGCCATCGAAGACCTGCTGGCCGACGATGCCGTGTTCCAGTCGCCGGCGGTGCACACGCCGCAGGCCGGCAAGGCGCTGGTCGCCAAGTACCTGCGCGCCGCCATGGCCGTGCTCAACAACGACAGCTTTCGGTATGTCGGCGAGTGGATGGCCGAGCGCTCCGCCGTGCTGGAGTTCGAACTCACGATCGAAGGCATCTACATCAACGGCGTCGACTTGATCCACTGGAACGACGACGGCCGCATCACGCAGTTCAAGGTGATGGTGCGACCCCTGAAGGGGCTCAATGTCGTGATTCCTCTGATGGGCCAGCAACTGCAGTCGGATCGACCATGATCGAGTACACCGGCAAGGTCGTCTTCGTCGCGGGCGGCACCAGCGGCATCAACCTCGGCATCGCCGAAGCCTTTGCGCGAGCCGGCGCCAAGGTCGCGGTACTCAGTCGCCGCCAGGAGAAGGTGGACGCGGCCATCGCCCAGTTGCGCGCACTCAAGGGTGAGGTGCGCGGCTTCGCGGCGGATGTGCGTAACTTTGATGCGGTCAGCGTCGCGCTGGCCGCGACTGCCGCCGACTGGGGGCCGCTGGACGTTGTGGTGTCCGGCGCGGCTGGCAACTTTCTGTCACCGGCGGCGGAGCTGTCGGCCAACGCCTTCAAGAGCGTGGTCGACATCGACCTGCTGGGCACCTTCAATGTGCTGAGGGCCTCTTGGCCGCATCTGCGCAAGCCGGGCGCGGCACTGCTGAACATCACCGCCGCGCAGAGCTGGCTGCCGACACCGCTGCAGATCCATGCCTGTGCCGCCAAAGCCGGCATCGACCAGGTCACGCGCACTCTCGCCATGGAATGGGCCGGCGCGGGCGTGCGCGTCAACGCCATCGCGCCCGGGCCGATTGCCGAGACCGAAGGCATGAGCCGCTTGGCCCCGACACCGGCCGCGCAGCAGATCTGGGTCGACATCGTGCCGCTCAAGCGCCTGGGGCAAAAGCAGGACATCAGCCGTGCGGCGCTGTGGCTGTGTTCGAGCCAGGCGAGCTACATCACCGGCGTGGTGCTGTCGGTCGATGGCGGCCTCGCGCTGGGCGGCTCCAGCGCCATGACCCGTGCGATGTCGCCCTAGCCGACGCGCATGCAGGCGCTCCCAAAAAGTCCCACAAGGAGACAAGATTCATGCATTCCTTTCTGACCCAACCGCTGCACAAAGCGGTACAGCAGTGTCCGCAGGCACCGGCCCTGTCATTCGGCGAAATCAATTTCAGCTATGCCGAGTTCACCGAGCGTGTGGCGCGGCTGGCGACGGCATTGCAGACGCTGGGCATGGCGGCGGGTGACCGCGTCGGCATGCTGAGCCTGAGCTCGCATCGCTACGTTGAATACTTCTACGGCGTCTGGTGGGGCGGTGGCGCCATCAATCCGGTGAACATCCGCTGGAATCCCAAGGAAGTCGCCTATTCGCTGGACGACTGCGACACGCGCATCCTGCTGGTCGACGACGCCTTCGGGCCGATGATCCCGGCCCTGCGCGAGCTGTCGACTTCACTGCAAACCATCGTCTACGTCGGCGACGGCGCGGTACCCGAAGGCGCGGTCGGCTACGAAGCGCTGCTGGCGCAAGCGTCGCCGATGGCCGACGCCTGCCGGCAGGGCGACGATCTGGCGGCCGTGCTCTACACCGGCGGCACCACCGGACAGCCCAAGGGCGTGATGCTCAGCCACACCAACCTGGTGACCAGCGCGCTGGGCTACCGGCTGGCGATCCCGCGGCAACCCGGTACGACAGCGGTGATCGCGATGCCGATCTTCCACGTCGGCGGCTTCGGCCATGTGCTGCAGCTCGTCATGGGCCTGCACCGCATCGTGATCCTGCCGGCGTTCGAGGAGATAGCCGTGCTGCAAGCCATCCAGCAGTACCGCGCGACCGAGATCGGCCTGGTGCCCACCATGATCAAGCGCGTGGTGGAGCACCCGCGCTTCGCCGAGTTCGACCTGTCCAGCTTGCGCCTGATGGTCTACGGCGCCTCGCCAATCGACGCCACACTGTTGACCAAGGCCTTGCAGGCGCTGCCCCAGGTCAGCTTCTACCAGGGCTACGGCATGACCGAGTGCTCGCCCATCATCTCGGTGCTGCCGGCCTGGGCCCATCTGGAGCCGCATGCCAGCGCGGGCAAGCTGCGCTCGGCCGGGCTGCCGACGATGCAGGCCGAGCTGCGCATCGTCGATGCCGAGGACCGCGACGTCGCGCCCGGCAGCGTCGGCGAGATCCTCGCGCGCGGCCCGATGGTGATGCTGGGCTATTGGAACAAGCCCAAGGAAACCGCCGGAGCCCTGCGCGGTGGATGGATGCACATCGGCGACAGCGGCTACATGGACGCCGATGGCTTCCTGTACACCGTCGATCGCGTCAAGGACATGATCATCAGCGGCGGCGAAAACGTCTATTCGGGCGAAGTCGAGAACGCGATCGCGCAAATGCCCGAAGTGTCGATGTCGGCCGTGATCGGCATTCCCGACGAGGCCTTCGGAGAACGGGTGCACGCCGTGATCGTGCCGCGGCCCGGCGCCACGCTGACGGCGCAGGCGGTGACGGACCACTGCCGCACTTTGATTGCCGGCTACAAGTGCCCGCGCAGCGTTGAGTTCCGCGATCAACTGCCGCTCACCGCCGCGGGCAAGTTGCAGAAGTTCGCGTTGCGCGAGCCCTTCTGGAAGGGGCGCGAGCGCCGCGTCAACTGACCCCATTCCGGAAGAAAGACCATGACAACGAACCACCCCGCTCGCAGAGCCGACACGCTGTTCCACGACGTGTGGCTGCCCGACGAGACGCGCCGCATCCGCGCCGAAGTGCGCGAGTTCGCGCAAGACGTGCTGCGCCCCGTCGCGCACCAACTGAACACCACGCCCGAATCCAAGGAGGCGTTTCCGCGCGAGCAGTTCGACGCGATGGCGCGTGCCGGCCTGTACGCGATTCCGTATCCCGCGGATGTCGGTGGCCGCGGGTTGGAGTTCCCGACGCTGGCGACGCTGACGGTGCTGGAAGAGCTGGGTTACTACTCCCGCGGGCTGGCCTCGGCGCTCTACGATGGCCAGGCCATCCTGGTCGGCAAGACGCTGGAGAGGGCGCCGGCCCACCTGCGCAACAAATACCTCCCGGCCCTGATCCGTGGTGAGTTCGTGGGCTCCTTCGCCACCAGCGAACCGGAGACGAGCACCGACTTGTCGGTGGCAGCCATGCAGACCGTCGCGACACAGGTGGAAGGCGGCTGGCACATCAATGGCCGCAAGCGCTGGATCACCAACTCGGTCGTCGCCGACTGGATCGTGGTGCTGTGCCGCACCGGCGACCGGTTGACCATGCTGATGGCCGACATGCACGCTCCTGGCGTGTCGGTCGGCAAGCCCGATCTGAAGATGGGCAACCACGTGCAGCTGACCGCCGACGTCGTGTTCGAGAACGTGTTCGTACCTGACGATCATGTGGTCGGCACGGAGGGCGGCGGCCTGCGCGTCGCGCTCGGCGCGCTGGCGCTCGGACGCATGGGCATCGGCGCGATCGGTGTCGCGATGGCGCAGGCCGCGTTCGACCATGCCGCCGACTACATGTGCAAGCGCAAGGTGTTTGGCCAGGAGCTCGCCCGCATGCAGCACTGGCAGTACCTGTTCGCCGAGCATGCGGTGGGCATCGAACAGGCCCGCAGCCTCTACCAGAAGGCCGGCTACCGCTGCGACGTCGAGGGCGGCGCGGAGGTCGAAGCCGCGATGGCCAAGCTGGTTGGCAGTCGTCTGGCGGTCGACGTCGTGCGCGACGCGATCCAGGTCTGCGGTGCCTACGGCTTCGTGCGCGAGCTGTCGGCCACCGGCGAGTTGATGCCGCTGGAGTCGATCTACCGCGACGCCAAGATCGGCGAGATCTACGAAGGCGCGAACGAGATCCAGAAATGGGTCATCGCGCGCAACATTTTTGGCCGTGCATTCACCGGCTGAACGGCAAACGAGATCAGCCATGAAGATTCAGGACAAGACATTTCTCATCACCGGCGGCGCCAGCGGACTGGGCGCCGCCACCGCACGCATGATCGTCGGCAACGGCGGCCGGGTGGTACTGGCAGACCTCAACATCGAGGCGGGCGCGGCCCACGTGGCCGATCTCGGCGAGGCGTCTCGCTTCATCCAGACCGACGTAACGGAGGAAGCTTCCGCGCAGCGCGCGGTGCGCAAGGCACTCGACGACTTCGGCGGCTTGCACGGGCTGGTTTGCTGCGCCGGCATCGCCCCGGGCGAGAAGGTCTTGGGCAAGGACGGACCGCATGTGCTGGCCAGCTTTTCCCGGGCCGTTCAGATCAATCTGGTCGGCAGCTTCAACATGATCCGGCTCGCGGCCGAGGCCATGCGCGGCAATGACCCGGACGAGGAGGGCGAGCGCGGCGTGGTGGTCTGCACCGCCTCGGTCGCCGCCTTCGATGGCCAGATCGGGCAGGCCGCCTACGCCGCCTCGAAGGCCGGCGTGGTCGGCATGACCCTGCCCATCGCGCGCGAGCTGGCGCGCTACGGCATCCGCGTGATGACGATCGCGCCCGGCATTTTCGAGACACCGATGCTGATGGGCATGCCGCCGCAGGTGCAGGCGTCGCTGGGCGCGCAAGTGCCTTTCCCGTCGCGCCTGGGGCGGCCGCGCGAGTACGCGCAGCTGGTGCAATCGATCATCGAGAACCCGATGCTGAATGGCGAGGTGATCCGCCTCGACGGCGCCATCCGGATGACGGCCAAGTAAGGAGTAGACCCATGAGTTCATCGGATTCGAACGCCGTCGTCTTGACGCGCGAGGGCGGCATCGCCCACCTGATCTTCAACCGACCGGGGACCATGAACGCGCTCGACGTGTCCTCGGCCACGGAATTCTTGCAGGCCTGCCGCGCGATTGCGGCCGACCCGCAGGTGCGGGTCGTCGTCATGCGCGGCGAAGGCCGGGCCTTCGGTGCGGGCGGCGACCTCTCCGTGCTGAAGGATGCCAGCGGCGATGCGGTGCTGGCGCTGATTGAGCCCATGCACGAAGGGATCAAGTTGCTTGCCGGCCTGAACGCGCCCGTCATTGCCAGCCTGCACGGCGTGGTGGCTGGCGGCAGCATGAGCCTGGCCCTGGCCTGCGACCTCGCGATTGCGGCCGAGGGCACGCGCTTCAACCTGGCCTATGCCAACGTGGCCGCCAGCAGCGATGTGGGTGGCTCATGGAGCCTGCCGCGCATGGTTGGCCTGCGCAACGCGCTGCAGATCGCGCTGCTGTCGGACACCTTCGACGCCGCCGAAGCCTTGCGCTTGGGCATAGTCAATCGCGTGGTGCCAGCCGACCAGCTGCATGAAGAAACCCAGGCCCTGGCCCAGCGCCTGGCCAAAGGACCGACGCTGGCGTATGGCCGCATGAAGCGGCTGATGCGCCAGTCGTTCGACAATGATTTCGCGACCCAGCTCGACGCCGAGCGCGACGCCTTCCGCGACAGCACCGGCACGCACGACTTCAAGGAGGCGTTGGCGGCCTTCTTTGCCAAGCGGCCCGCCGCCTTCGAAGGAAAGTAGGCCATGCTGCTGAACGCCGATCAGCAGATGATCCGCGAGATGGCGCGCCGTTTCGCGCAAGAGCAGCTGGCGCCCTTCGCCGCGCAATGGGATCGCGATCACGCGTTTCCCGCCGAAGCGCTGACGCAGATGGGGCAGCTCGGCATGCTGGGCATGCTGGTGCCGCCGGAATGGGACGGCGCCGGCGTCGACTACGTGTCCTACGCGCTGGCGCTCGAAGAAGTGGCCGCCGGCGACGGCGCCACCTCGACCATCATGAGCGTGCACAACTCGGTCGGCTGCACACCGATCCTGAAGTTCGGCAGCGCCGCGCAGAAAGAGCGCTTCCTGAAACCGATGGCGCGCGGCGAATGGCTGGGCGCGTTCTGCCTCACCGAGCCGCAGGCTGGCTCGGACGCCGCCGC
>Ga0184637_10002072_pt1 | contig 13047 bp, 9 predicted proteins | sample PLM3_127_b2_FD_133143 | JGI IMG/M metagenome (GOLD analysis project Ga0184637, IMG submission 133143) | Groundwater sediment microbial communities from an aquifer in East River, Colorado, USA - PLM3_127_b2 | ecosystem: Environmental > Terrestrial > Soil > Riparian zone | place: USA: East River...
GGAAAGGCGGTGATCCACTACGGCGCCACCGTCGGCCACCTTCCCGCCCGCGCCAAGCTCTTCCACGACATCGACATCGGAAGCTGGGCCCTCGGAGACGACGCTGACCCGAACCGCCAGAGGCTCATGAAGGTGTCAGAATACGAAGATAACGCGACGAGCGACGAGGAGCTGCGGAAGCTCGAAGCGCTCATGGTGCGTGGGCTCGAAGAGGGAGGTCTCGGATTCGGCCTTGGTATCACGTACACGCCAGGCGCGACCCGCGGGGAAATTCTGAGGCTCTTCGAGGTCGCGCGGGCGCAGAATGTCCCCATCTACGTCCACCTGCGAGGCGAGGGCTCCGGCGGCACGCTGGGAGCGTTTCAAGAGTGCATCGCGAACGCGGCCGCGACGGGCGCCTCTCTTCACATCGTCCATATGAACTCGAGTGCGGGGGATCTGGGAAAGACGACGCTTTCGATGATTCGCGGAGCGCGCGCGGCGGGTCTCGACGTCACCACCGAGGCCTATCCTTACACCGCCGGCTCGACCCGCCTCGAATCCGCGCTCTTCGACTCCTGGGTGGATCGACCCGACGAGGATTTCCAGAATCTACAGTGGCCGCTGACGGGAGAGCGCCTGACCCGCGAGAGCTTTCAGAGATTCCGCGAGGAGGGCGGCTGGGTCATCATCCACGGCGGCCGCTCGGAAGAGGTGAACGAGTGGATCACGGCTCAGCCCGACGTCATGGTCGCGAGCGACGGTATCCCGTTCTTCAACGGGCCGGCTCACCCGAGGGGCGCGGGCACGTTCGCGCGCGTCCTCGGCCGCTACGCCCGGGACAAGAAGGGTCTCCCGCTGATGGACGCCCTTCGGAAGATGACGTTGATGCCGGCCGAGCGCCTCGCCGGAGCGGCCCCTCAGATGAAGAAGAAAGGCCGCATCCAGATCGGCGCCGACGCCGACGTCACCGCCTTCGATCCGGATACCATCCTCGACCTCTCCACCTACGAAAAAGGAGACCTTCCCTCGCGCGGCATCGCGCACGTTCTCGTCGGAGGTACTTTCGTGGTGCGGGACTCGAAGCTCGTCGACGGCGTGTTTCCGGGGAAACCGATTCGGTCCGCTCGTCCGGAATGAGATCCTATTGCTCCTGACGCTGGTGCCGGACCATGTCCACGAGGATCTCCCGCGTGTCCTCCGGGGATCGAGCCTCGCGAGAGAAGGGAATGCGCAGGCCGCGCATTCCGTCTCCGGTCTCGACGCGCAGATGAAATCCTATGCGGTCCACCGCGGTCATCTTGGCGTCGGTTCCCTCGACCCCAGCGAGCCCGCGCGCGAGAAGCAGCATCGCGTCGACGTGGTCCTCGTTCATGTGATCGAGGATGCCCCGCGCCGCGTCGGCGAGAGGGTCGGGCTCGGCGCTCGCGTAGTCCTTCGCCTCGACCCAGCCCATGACCCCGAAGCCGCCGACGAAGTACACGTCGATGATCTCCATCTGGAAAAACGCGAAATCCTTGAAGTCGACCCAGTACGACGAATTCGGGTGCCGGGCAAGGTAGTCTTCGCGGACCAACGCGCTGGTCGTCTTCGCCACCCGTCCCATCAACGTCACTCGGCCCGCTCCCAGAGGATCCTCGGCGGCGCCCGGCTCGGTGACGAGGAGGCTCGCGCGCGGATCCCCGAGGAGGTTCTGGGTGTGCATTGCCATGGTGCTGATGAGGAAGGTGGGATTCCCGCGCTCGTCGAGCCCATACGGCATGACGGAGCCGAAGGGCCAGTCCGGTTGTCGCCGCGAGAGAGTGGACAGCGCTCCAACGCGACCCATGTGGACGAGGGTGCGAGCTCGCTCGGCGTACGTCGGCTCCGGGATCTCGGGTCCCGTGTTCTCTCCGGCGGGGCGGGCATGTTCTCTTTGGCTCAAGAATTCCTCCTCGTGTACCCTGTCATGGTAGGCCAACGAAGCGCGTGGTGAAAGCGGAGCGTCTTTCCGCGGACCTCTCGTTGCCGCGGGAGGGCGTCGCCGCCGTCCTGCGTCTCCTTTCGGAAGGCGCCACCGTTCCGTTCATCGCCCGCTACCGCAAGGAGGCGACGGGCGGCCTCGACGAGGTCCAGATCCGCGTCATCGAAGAGCAGGATGCGTACTGGACGGAGCTCGAGGCGCGGCGCGAAACGGTGCTCGCGGAAATCGCGGAGCAGGGAAAGCTCACCGACGAGCTCGCGCGGGCGATCGCGTCTTGCCGCACGAAAGCCGAGCTCGAAGACCTCTATCTCCCCTTCAAGCCCAAACGCCGCACCCGCGCCGCCATCGCCAGAGAACGCGGACTCGAGCCGCTGGCGGAGCAGATGTGGGCTCAGCCGAGGGCACCGCCGCCTCGGGAGGCGGCTCGCGCCTTCGTCAACCCCGAAAAACAGGTTCCCGACGCCGAGACGGCCCTCGCGGGCGCCCGGGATATCTGCGCCGAGAGGATCTCCGAGAACGCGGAGATCCGGAAGCGCTTGCGCGAGGCCTACCTTCGCGACGGCGTCGTCCGCGTCGCGAAGAAGAAGGAATACCGGGACCAGAAGACCAAGTTCGACACCTACGCGAGCTACGAGGAGCCGCTGCGCGCGATTCCATCTCATCGGTATCTCGCGATCCGCCGGGGCGAAGCGGAGGGAGTCCTGCGCGTGGACCTTCATCTCGAGGTCTCGCCCCATCTCCGGTACATCGAGAGCCAGGTTCCGCTGAAGCAGGGATCTCCCTGGACGGAGCAACTGCGCCTTGCGATCGACGATGCCCTCGATCGCCTGCTCCTGGCCTCCGTCGAGGCCGACGCCGGGGCGGAGCTGAAGCGCCGCTCCGACGCCGCGGCGATCGAGATCTTCGCCAAGAACCTCAGGGAGCTCCTGCTCGCCGCCCCCTTCGGATCGAAGGCCGTCCTGGGCATCGACCCCGGACAGAGGACGGGCTGCAAGTGCGCGGTCGTGGACGAGACCGGGAAGCTCTGCGAGCACACGACGATCCACCTCGTCCAGGGCGAAGCCGCGATGGCGAAAGCGGCAGAAACCCTGCGCGCGATCCTGGCGAAGTTTCCCTTGCGGGCGGTCGCCGTCGGCAACGGCACCCACGGACGCGAGACGGAAGCCTTCGCACGCGACGTACTCGGGACATCCGGCGTCGTTTGCGTCTCCGTCAGCGAATCCGGCGCGAGCGTCTACTCCGCGAGCGACGTCGCCCGCGAGGAGTTTCCCGACCTCGACCTCACGGTGCGCGGCGCGGTGAGTATCGCAAGGCGCCTCCAGGACCCTCTCGCGGAGCTCGTGAAGGTCGACCCCAAGAGCATCGGCGTGGGCCAGTATCAGCACGACGTCTCCCAGCCGCTCCTCGCGAAGAAGCTCGACGAGGTGGTCGAAAGCTGCGTCAACGCCGTCGGCGTCGACCTGAACACCGCAAGCGGTCCACTTCTGAGCCGCGTCGCGGGAATCGGCCCGTCGCTCGCGAAAAAGATCGTGCGCCATCGCAACGAGAAGGGTCTATTCAAGACCCGCGAAAGTCTGCGCAAAGTCTCGGGCCTTGGACCGCGCGCGTTCGAGCAAGCGGCGGGCTTCCTGCGCATTCAGGGTGGCCCGCAGCCTCTCGACGGAAGCGCCGTCCACCCCGAGCGTTACGCCCTCGTCGAGAGGATGGCGGCGGACCTCGGAGCCCCGGTGGCGAAGCTCGTGGGCAACCGCAAAGCCCTCGAGGGAATCGACCTCGCCAGATACGAGTCCGGCGACGTGGGCTCGTTCACGTTGAACGACATCCTCCAGGAACTGAAGAAGCCGGGCCGCGACCCGCGCGCCTCGTTCGAGCCCCCGAAGTTCCGCGCCGACGTGCGCACCCTCGAGGATCTCGAGACCGACATGGAGCTCGAAGGCGTCGTCACCAACGTCACCGCCTTCGGGGCATTCGTGGACGTAGGCGTCCACCAGGACGGACTGGTCCACATCTCCCAGCTCTCGAACCGCTTCGTGAAGGATCCAGCGGAGGTGGTGAAGGTGGGGGACAAGCTCAAGGTCCGCGTAATCGAGGTGGACCTGGAACGCCGGAGAATTTCTCTGTCCGCTCGAGATAAAATAGCCCCGAGAAGAGGTCCTCCATGAAAACGGTAACCAACAAGACGCGCGCGCCCCTCAAAGTGCCGCTACCGCGAGGGAAATCCCTCCACCTCGGCCCCAGCAAATCCGGCCAGATCCGCGACGAGGACGCCGACCACGCGAGTTTGAAGAAGCTCGTCGAGGGCGGCAAGCTCGAAATCCTCGAGGGCGGCACGCACGAGTCCGGCCTCGCCGGCGGCACCACCGCCCCCCACGAGGCCACCCACGGATTCGGCAAGGCCAACTTCAGACAGAGAAAGGGAGGGGACAGATAAGCGGCTCAACAACGGCCGAGTTTACGTCCATGGGAGCGGACCGTCACTTCGGCGCTGATACTGGCTTGGCTATTTCGACGGTTTACTGATGTATCGGATAGGTACCCGGAACGGCTCGCCTTCCTGGGCGAGCGCTTCGAAGGAGCGGATGAAGTCACCGGCACTCATGTCGTAGTAGATCAGCTCTTCCCAGAACACCATCCCATTGATGGACCGTCCCGCAGCCAGCCAATCGTTCACGGTTTGGATAATACCGGAATCATTCGTGACGAAGACTCGCCCAGACGTCGCGGCGTACTCCAGTAGGACAGGGTCTTTCGTTCGTTCGGGGAAAACATCGATCGCCCGCTCGACATCCCAGCCTCGACGCGTGAGGCCTTCGACTATCGGCTGTTGGATGTGAGCGTCGGTGAAGAGAGGGAAGCGGCCGGCCACTACTGATTCGCGTTCAGTCGCTTCAGCTTCGCCACCACTTCTTGATCTTCCTGGAAGGAAGCCTCGATTTCCTCTGGATGGTCGTAGTAGTAAGTGAGGGCGGCATAGACCTGGGCCAGCGTCAGGGGAACGGAATACACGTTCAGCATCTTTTCCGGCGCGTAGCCGTGTTGGTGGAGCCCGACGATATCCATGACGCGGATACGAGTCCCGTCGATGCAGGCCTTTCCACCACAGACCTCTGGGTCCTTGCTGATGTGCGCGTAAACCTGCACGGTAGTAGCCATGACTGATTCCATTATAGCGTCTCGACCGTTCGAAGGGGTTCCGCCAGCGTCTTGCGCATACAAGCGGAGTCGTCGACTCGATGGCCGAGCATTTCTTCGACCAACTCCCGAGACACGCATTTCTCGAACTTCAGCTCGCCCGACATCTCTGGCGCGACCGGCGCCTTGGGCCATGCGCTTGCATCCTCCGTCGATAGCCGGCGCACCTCACGCTCCAGGTTTGTGAGCTCGACCGCTCGGCCCATCTCGACCCCTGTGTCGAAGGCTCGCGCTCCGTTGCCGCGGACGAGAGCTGGGTGAGCGCAGAGTTCACAAGGTAGCCAGAGAAGGTCCACCACGACGACGGTGCTGGCGTCGTCGAGCCAGGGAAATGGCTCGCGAGCGTCGTCGAGAGCACGTCGTGCCCGAGCGGAGATCTCCGCCTTCGGGTCGACTCCGGTCAGCACGCGTCGAACGGCGCGGCAGAGCTCGAAGTGAAGGGCGCCGCCGATCCCCGGCCAGCGCGATCGTCCTTTCTCATCCATCTCCTCCGGCTGGGATTGTCGTAGCGAGGGTCGGCCCGGAAGTCGACGTCCAGGCGCTGAGCGAGTGCGGGCACGCGCTTGACGCCTTGAGGGCCCTCGAAGAATGCCGGTGTGCCGGTCACGATCAGATACAGGCCGGGAAATCGGCCGGCATCGATCTCGTCGTGATCTCGCGAGACGACTGGTTCGCTACGTCGAACGCGAGGCGACGGCGCTCGCGCCGTTGGTGCGGGCAAGAACGATACGAGGTGCACCACGAAATGAACGTTGGAGGTTAGTTAGTTAGCCGTGAACGATGCACGCGAGAGTGCGAGTCGCCGGAACCGCATGGTATAAGAAATGCAATGGAAGGCGCCAAGTTCATCCGCTCCATTCGTTTGGAGAACCTTCTCTCTTATGGTCCGCGAACTCCGGAGATCGAGCTTGAGCCGCTCAACGTCCTGATCGGCCCCAACGCGGAGAAACGCGATGGCCTCTCGCTCCCAGGGAAACTCGGAGGGGGTTATCTCCTTGAAGCGAGGGGACTGGGGTTGCACAGCCTATCGTACCGGAAGGACCGCTGCCGTGCAGAGGTGCGACCGAAACCCGGGGAAATCACTATTTCTAAGAGCTTACCGTAGCATCTTCAAGATGTGGACGCAACCTCAGGAGTTCTACCGTGTGGGAAAACCCTGTCCACTGAAGTGCTCCTGGATGGTGATTCGTACTGGCTCGCCGGACGCCGTCGTGAGCTTCGTTTCCTCCGCGAATGCAAGCAAGTGAGCGACGATCGACGGGAGTTGCGTCCGCACCGATTGGGAAACGAGGTCGGCAAGGACCACGACGCGAATGTGTCCGCCGAACTCCTTTTTCGAAAGCTGGGTCTGGACCGTTTCCGTGAACGCGGATTGAAGCGCGGTGCTAAGTTCGTCGGCGCTCATCGCCCCAACGAGGAGGTGCACTTCCTCCCGTCCACTCTCGGCGTTCGCCACAGTGAGCTTGGTCAAGAACACGCCCGCGCCGCCCGCTTCCCTCTCGCGCTCCACCAGCTCCCTTCCGGCTTCGGAGCCGCCTTCCAGGATTCCGACGACTTTGCCGTCGACCATGGCGAAGACCGCCGGGGTGATCGGCGCCGTTTCCCCCCGGTGATACTGCGCCGATACTCCAGCCGCGAAAGCCCACAGGTGCTTTGGCGGTTGATTCGCTTTGGTAACCATTATGACCCCGCGGCGAGGTATCCCAACCGCCAGACCGCCGGCCTTGATCCGGTTCTGCACCTCGCGCATGAACCCCACGTCGAGAATCCGTTCGGAGGCAAAGTAGTCGTTGGTACAGGATTGAATCGTCAACTTCCTGAAGAATCCCATCCGGGCTTCCACGGTTTCCCATGACGCTTTCCGAAGGCGGAGATTCCGCAGTGCCTCCCGCTCGATCTGCTCAGGAGTTTTCTTCAGGGGTTCCAAGTCGCTTCTGCTGAGGAACTCGAACGCATGCGCCCCGTCGTAACCGAAAGCAATCCAAGGAAGATTCGAGGGTTCGACATCAAGGGGTAGCCGCCGGCACACGGAATCTTCGCTCCCATTCCAACTCGGGTCTTTGAGGCATGGAAGGATGGGGCGCGCTTCAGCCATCGTGAGTCCTGGCTTTTGTCGTGGTGGTGAGCGATTTCTTGCCCTCGAAAACGAGAAGGTGTCCATCGTCGCTAGTCACGTAGACGCGATCCTCGAAGACAGTTGGCTGCCATGTCTGACCCGACGTGCGGTGGCTCCACACGAGCTCGCCGTCGGAGAGACGAAGCGCAAAGACGAAGCCGCCGTCGTTTCCGAAGAAAATGTATCCATCCTGGACCGTCGGACGGCTCGGGCGGTAGGCGAGAAGCTCCTTGTGATTGGTCTCGTAGATCTTCTCACCGGTCAGTTCGTCGAAGCACATGAATCTCGCGTAATCGGTCAGGTTTGGAACGAGACCTGTCGTCAGAGCGTAAACCCGTCCATTCACCGCGACAGGAACGTCATAGGAGACAAACGCTCGCTGATGCCAGAGAACGCTGCCGTCGGCCATCGAGCACCCGAAAATGCCAACGTCCCCTTTAGTTGCGATGAACGCCTGTGACCCACCGAAAAGGGTCATCGAGTTACCGGGGGCCTGGTACCGATTGACCGTCTCCTCCAACAGCCTCCGCTGCCACAAGACCTTCCTCTCAGCGAGGTCGTAGGCAGCGGCAATCCTCACCTCCTCGCCAGTGGTAATGAGCAGAATGTCCCCATTGAGGTTATGAAACGAGGCGGGCTCGGGCACCTCGACTCTGTCGAGAACCTTGCCGGTTGATGGTTCCACAAAGGCGACTCCGTCACGAGAGTAGCGGAGAAGATTCCCCCGCCAGAGAGGCCCCCCCCAAGAGTGAGTGGACCAAACTACTTCGCCTGAGTCATCGTCCAAAGCGGTTTCAGTAATGCCATCGCCGACGATCACAAGGTTGCCGACCACTAGACCAGGAATGCAGTCCTCGTGATACTTGCTCCAACGTTTTCTCAAATTTCCAGCGTTGAGTCGATGGATCTCTCCCCTGCCCACATAGACGGAATCCTTCGTTGCAATGGGCTGGGCGAGAAGAACGGGCCCTCTATCTATCCTGATTCTCTTAATGAGCTTTGGTGGGAAGATCATCTCTCAAAACGGCAGCCGGAAACCGAGCGGCGTTATTCGGACCTTTGGAAGGAGATGTTGTAACCCATGCTTGGCAAGAACCTTCTCGACGGTGAGCTCTATGCCCAGGATCACTTGGGCCATTTCATGACGGCTGCCTCGCAGGACGTATTCAATGCCTTCAAGTTCTCTGATGAGGTCGTCAATGCTCATTCGGCCTCCTTGGACGAACCCAGCTCTCGTCAAAGCTCCGCTCAAGTCTTTTACAACCTGACTACCAAATCCAAAGCCTGAGAAGGCGGCCAAATTCTTGAGCTCTACGAAGACGAGCCGAGTCTCCGGTCCCGTGGCCGTTTGAATAGTCTTCAGAACCTGAAGATCGAAGAAACGGTTTGCTACGCGGACCTCGAGGCCTCTGACCGACTGAAAGCCAACAACATTGGCCATATAGTCAAGAACGTGATAGTTGCCTGATGTCGAAACTCCTGGAAGCGTGCCCGGACCCTTGCGAAGAAAGACTTCCCACGCTCGATCGAGGCTCGTCCCAGCAAGAGTTTTTTCTCCTTGCTTGATCCACGTAAAAAGATTACTTGCCACCTGAGCTTGTTGTTGTGGCGGAGCGAGAGTGGCGATGTCTTCGATGATGTTGGGAACGCGCGTGAGACCTTGGAACGGTCTGGGGCCGATCACGCGGGTCATGAAGATTGCCATTCCTTCAACGGCGTCGTCTGTAAGCGTACCAAACGGAATGCTGTCCAGGTAGCGAATGAGCCGGGCGATGTTGCGCCCTTCGAGGGCGTGGTCCTTGGTTACGCGCCCCAGCAGCGTCAGAACGCGGTCGAGGCCATTGGGACCGTACTTCTGGCCAAGGCTCTCGACCGCGCGTAGGGTCTTCGCACTCTGGATGCCTTTGGCTTTGGCGATTACCAGAAGGCCTTCGAGTGCAGCATCGCCGCCCGCGCGGCCAGCTACCTCGGCAATGCCCTCGAGTTTCGCGACTCCCATTAGGGAAGCCTGCTTCGTAAGACGAAGAGCCTCCGCAGCCAGATGCGTCTCGATGTAAAACCCTTTGAATGTCGCGCGCCCACGTAGAAGCCCGGTCCGAACCGCGCGAAGGATCGGAATGCGGTTGGCCGCAATGATGAGAATACCAAAAGCTCCGGAGGCGTAATGGACTTGCTTGCCTTCGACATAGTTGCTGCTCTGCCGAATGACGTCGCGGAAGGCCTGGCCGATAGCTACCCAACCAATGAGGCCGGCGGAGATATCGCATCCGATTCCTTGCCCTGTGGTGTTCTCGCCGGTGACGATTGCGTCGGTGCAGTTCCTGAAGGACGCGTCGGTGTGAACTACGAGCCAGCCGGAGTAAGTCTCGTTTCGAGGATCCGAAGCATGTGAAGAGCGCCAGACAGGAACGGTTGGAGGTGGCTGGCTGCCTGAGGCAGCGTCGGCCAGGACTCCCGTGGCAGTAACGCTCGTCTCTGCGTCACCTTGGGCGTCGAGCGTGAGCTGGATACTCGTCTGGCCGTTGCCGAATACGACGAGAGGTGGCCGGGTGAAGTCGTAGAGCTCGATCTGATCTAGGTCGCCACGGAGAGAGGAGCCGAAGGTGAGCGGATTCGCTGTCACGTCGATTGAACCAGCGAAGTCCGCGGAATCAACTAGCCCCGACTCACCAACACTGAGCGAGAGCTGGTTCGATTTGAAGTGAGCGGAGAAGTGATACCACGTTGCAGCCGCGAGAGCCTGGGTCGAAAGGACCGTTTTTCGCTCGCCACTGCCGACAATGAAGAATTCGAGCTTGAATGCCCCGCCGTCTTCGAGGACCTGAAGCCCGTAGGAGCCTTGCTTCTCCAGGACTCTCTGGCCGTCTCCGAGAGAAGCGAAGCGAACGAAACCGCTGAACCCAAAGTCACGGCTGTTCTCGAGAAGGGGAGAATGCAGGATGCTCAGGCCCCCTGCTCCGCTGAATCGGAAGAATCCATCACCGGAGATCGGCTCGGCCGTCTCTAAGGAAACGCTGGGATGAACAGAAGCAGTGAGTTGTGGGTCGCCAAAGGCATCGGCCGCCGTTCCACCGTCCACGAGGTCTAGGGAATAGGCGGCGAAAGGCTGGACGGCGGGGAACCGCGCCGTCCCTAGCTCAAGCGTGATGGTCTCCCCAGGGGCGCCGCCGCGGTAGTGGGCGACCGTCTGACCTGGGAAATCGTTCGAGACGCCCGCGGGGTTATCACCAATGATGCGGTAATGGTCGAGGGTGACATCGGGCTCCTGGCCCGATTCGAAGCTCGAGGGAAATCCATTGAGAAACCCTTTCGATCTCCCGACAGTTGCGAAGATGCCGGTCATGGAGAAAAACACCAGATCCTTTCGGACCGGTGTCGAATAGATCGCGCTCGATCGCCCACCCTTGAGCGTAGTCTCGAAAGTCACCGAGCCCTGGTTCGCTCCCCAGAGGACTTGGGTTTCATCAGCCGGTGGGCCCACATCGGAAGTAACCTTGACCTCCAGGTTGGTGAGGAAACCGACTCTCTCCCCGCGTTTAATAGTGACTTGGAGCGGGACGTGCTCCACCGAGAGGAAATGTTCGGCATCCTCGTTTCGGCCGCGGATTTCGGCACGAATCGTGGTCGGCTGGATCTCGATTCCAGCTAGGTAGCGGGTCGAGGTGCGCCCCCCGAAGAGCTGGGATTCGAGATCCAAGACCTCGCCGTCCCCCTCGACAACGGACCAAAGCACCCGAGAACCATCGGGTAGGAGATTCCCGTGATGGTCCCGTACGGGATCCAAAGCGAGGCTCACGATGCCCTTCCCGTCCGCGGGAAGTCTCACGGGCTGCGTCGGGCCCGGGTTGAGAGGCGCCAAGTCGACGTTTCCCGGAAGGGCGGTGATAGGCGCCGTTCGTCCAAGGACGCGATTCTTCTCGTCGCGGAGCTCGACGAACTGAACGGTTCCCGCACCGCGTGCCGGGCGGAAATCGGTGGAATAAATGCCCGTCGGTGAAGCCTCCCTGTCCGGAATGAGGTCACCTGGCTGAGCTCCTTCGGCGTGCCAATGGAGATTCAGAGGAGGAACGGGTGAATCCGTCTCCTCCCGCAAACGACCGATGAGCGATGTGCTGAGTGCGGCGACATCGAGCGGGTCATCCACGTAGCTCCATTCGAGGGGCTCTTGAGGGAACACCTCGAATTGGTCGGAAGGCAGAACACGTTCCGTCGGCCGTGGCCTCTCCGGCTGGCTGCGATTGACGACGAGCCTCGCTTCTACCCTTACTCCTGCCGGATACTCGGTTCCCTCCGGAAGTGTGAACTCTCCCTGTCCATGGTCGTCTAGCTCGACGGTGATTGTTTGTTGAACAGCGCCGTTTCGGAGGATCTCGAGCTCGGACGTCTTGATGTCCTCACGCGGGAAGATGGCGCGATACTTGATAGTCTGAGGCTCGATGCTCTTTCGGTCTAGAGCGACGATCACCGGCGACTCTACGACGTCGGTGATAACGGTCATCGGGGTCAGCGTCGCGGTGTTAACACCGCCATTGTCCGTCTCCCCTCCGAACGCTGAGCGAGCGGACGACAGGATCACGCCAAAATCGCTGAGGGCGAGGACACCTCCGACCAGTTCGATAGTCCCGGCGAGCGTGGGTCTCGAGGGCTCGGAGAGCGTTACCAGAGCAGCCTCGTTCTCCGAAGCCACGATGGCGACATCCTCACTGAGCAGGATGTCGGTGGGCGTGGTCTCGAGCGGTAGCGAGATTACGGCGAGGGTGAAGGGGGCCGTCGGCTGCGACAGATCCACCACGGCGAAGGCCCAGCCGGGGTCGGCGCCCGCGACACTACCCCAGCCGGCAATCAGTGCGAGGTCTCTGGCTTTCACTTGACCAAGCTCGATGGCGGAGCCGGTGATGAGGTCGACGGGGACGACGGAGGCCGTGCGCGTGGTCGGGTTGACGAGGAGGAGAGGCGCTTCTCCCGTGGTTCCGACCCAGACGTTCGCCTGGATGCGGCTCGCCGCGAGGTCCTGCTGGAACCAGGCGCGGTTCGAGTCTTTCGGGAGGGGGATGGGCTGGCTAACCGCTTGCTGGCCGAATCCCTGTCCTGCGGTATTGAGCTTCTGCCTCACACTAAAATACCCCGGCGAGAACTCGACTCCTCCGGTGGTCTCCTGGAAGAGCTCCATCGCCTCCTGAAGGTTGACGACGTGGATGCCTTTCCTGCCCGTGAGGACGTAGGCGAGGCCATCGAGGACGTCGACTCTTTGGACGAAGCCGTCCTGGGCGTTCGAGGCGACACTCGCGGCGCCGACCCATTGGCTTTGGGTTTCGCTCGTGACGTCGAAGATGTATAGGGTCGACGGACGTGATTTGTTCGTTGGGCCGGTGGCGACGACGATTGTGCCGGGCTCTCCGGCTATGTCGACGGGGCGGCCGTCGACGGAGGCCTGGGCCTCCTCGATCTCCTGGGGCTCGACGGGGTCGGTGATGTCGAAGGCCCTCAAGAGCCCGTTGAAGAAGTTGTTCTCGACGAGGAAGGCGCGGTCTTCGAGGACGACGATGCCGGCGGAGCCAAACCTGTCGTCGGTGCCTCCGAGGTGCTCGGGACCGAAGGTGGTGAAGCTGGAGGAGAAGGGAACGAGGTTCTTGGGAGCGGGTGCGCCGGTCGAATCCTCGTCGAGGTCTTCGATTCCTGACGCGAGACTGAGCGTGTATCTCTTTCCGAACTTCAGGCCGGTCATCGGCTGAAGCGTCAGGGACGTGACCTTGGCGCCGGCGCTGGAAACGTCGGCGATGGGACCGTCGGGGCCGAC
>Ga0184637_10002073_pt1 | contig 13046 bp, 7 predicted proteins | sample PLM3_127_b2_FD_133143 | JGI IMG/M metagenome (GOLD analysis project Ga0184637, IMG submission 133143) | Groundwater sediment microbial communities from an aquifer in East River, Colorado, USA - PLM3_127_b2 | ecosystem: Environmental > Terrestrial > Soil > Riparian zone | place: USA: East River...
CCGGCGCCCACATGGTGAAGATCGAAGGCGGCAGGCCGATGCTGGATACGATCGAATTCCTCACCGATCGCGGCATCCCGGTTTGCGGGCACCTGGGGCTGACGCCGCAGTCGGTGCACCAGCTCGGGGGCTACAAGGTGCAGGGCAGGGGCGAGAGCGAGTCGCAGCGCCTGTTGAGGGAGGCAAAGCAGCTCGAACAGGCGGGCGCCGGCATGGTCGTGCTGGAGGCGATACCCGCGGCGCTCGCGCACGAAGTCACGGCCGCGCTGACCATACCCACCATCGGCGTCGCCGCCGGCGTGGACTCCTCGGGCCAGGTGCTGGTGCTCCACGACATCCTCGACGTCTAACCCGGAAAGAAGGCGAAGTTCGTCAAGAACTTCATGCGTCCCGCGGGCTCGATCCAGGGCGCGGTCGAGCTCTACGTCAAGGAAGTCAGGGCGAAGACCTTTCCCGGCCCGGAACATTCGTTCTCCGCCTAGGAATTTGCCGGGCTGACGTCCGACAAATTCCTTATTTCAAGAATGCATGATTCACAATTAAGGATTCGGGTCTCCGGGTTTGTCTGGAGAGCGGGAAGCCAATTTTACTGTTGCGCGTACTGAATCCCCGGCCCGAATCCTATGGACGTAATTCATTCCGCCGCCGATCTGCGCGCGCGCCTGCAGCGCGAGCCCAACAACGTGTTCGTGCCCACCATGGGCAACCTGCACGAGGGGCACATCCAGCTCATGAATATCGCCAAGCCGCGCGCGGCCTGCACCGTGGTGAGCATCTTCGTCAACCGCCTGCAGTTCGGCCCGCGCGAGGATTTCGACCGCTACCCGCGCACCCTGGACGCCGACGCCGCGCGGCTGAAGGCGGCGGGCGTTGACGTCCTGTTCGTGCCGGATGAGAAGGAAATTTATCCCGAGCGGCAGACCTTCGTGGTCGAGCCCTCCGACCTGCAGTACATCCTGGAAGGCGCGCACCGCCCGGGACACTTCCGTGGCGTCGCCACCGTGGTGTTGAAGCTGTTCAACCTGGTGATGCCGCACTCGGCGATCTTCGGCAAGAAAGACTACCAGCAATACCTCGTGCTGCGCGACATGGTGAAGCAGTTTGCGCTGCCTATCGAGATCATTCCGGCGGAGACGGTGCGCGCCGAGGATGGGCTCGCGCTGTCCTCGCGCAACGCCTATCTGTCGGCGGAGCAGCGTAAGGAAGCGCCGCGGCTGTACGGGGTGCTGAAAAAGGTCCGGGATGAGCTCGGGAGCGGGGCGCGGGATTTCCAGCGCCTCGACCAGCAGGCGATGGCCGAGCTGGCGCGCCACGGCTGGCAGCCGGATTATGTCGCCGTGCGCCGGCAGGCCGACCTTCGGCAACCCACGGAACGCGACCGCGATCTCGTCGTCGTAGCCGCCGCACGACTCGGCCGCACGCGGCTCATAGACAACGTCGAAGTCAGGATCGATACGTAACCAGTCCGCGGCGCCGTTTCGGGCCGGGCTTCAGTTTCAGGGCGCTGCTTGTGCCTTGTGCCCGACTTTTGTACCGCGGCCCCACGCCTCCGGCGGCAGGGTGAGGAGCAGCCGCTCGATTTCAAGCGCGGGTATCGGCTTGCTGAAGAGATATCCCTGCGCCTCGTCGCACTTCAGCAGCTTCAGCAGCTTCGACTGGCTCTCGGTTTCCACCCCTTCGGCGACCACCCGCAGGTTGAGCGAGTGGGCGAGGGCGATGATCGTCGTGACGATGGCCATGTCTTGAGGGCTGTTCGCCATCCCGTTGATGAACGAGCGGTCGATCTTCACCGAGTTGATCGGCAGCCGGGCGATGTAGGCGAGCGACGAGTAGCCGGTGCCGAAGTCGTCCATGGCGACGTGGACCCCCAGTCCGCGCAGGATGGAAAGCTTGCGGATGCTGCCCTCGACGTCCTTCATCAGCAGGCTTTCGGTGACCTCGAGCTCCAGCGCATCAGGGCCGCCGCCTTGCTCCTGGACGACGTTGATGACCATATCCGAAAAATCCTTCTGCTGGAGCTGTATCGCCGAGACGTTGACTGCGATGCGTGGGACCTTGCAGCCGCGCGCCGTCCATTCGCGGTGGTCCACGAGCGCCCGGGCCAGCGCCCACTTCCCAACCTCGAGTATCAACCCGGTTTCCTCGAGCAGCGGGATAAAAGCCCCCGGGGCGACCAGTTCGCCCCCCGGCTCCTGCCAGCGGATCAATGCCTCCAGGCCGCAGATCGTGTCGCTGGCAAGCTCGATCTTGGGTTGGTAATGGAGCACGAATTGCCGCGCCTCCACCGCCTTGCGCAAGCGGGTCTCCAGTGACAAAGCCTGTGCGGCACGCGCGTTCATGTCCGCCGCATAAAACAGGTAGTGTTCCCCGGAATCCCGCGCCTTCTTCAGCGCCGCCTCGGCGTTCTTGAACAGGGTATCCGCGTTGCTGCCATCGGCGGGAAACATGGCGATACCGGCCTTTGCCGCTACGCGCAGATCGCTGCCGTTCAGCCCGTATGGTTCATGGAAGCAGCCGAGGATCTGGCCCTCCACGATATGCACGACGGCCGCGGCATCCCGGATCCCGCGTATCACCACGCCGAAGCCGTCGGCGCCGATGCGCGCGAGGTAATCCTTGCCGTGAAAGGCGATCTCGAGCCGCTGCGCGACCAGCTTTAACAACTCGTCGCCGCCCTGCCACCCGAACGATTCGTTGATGTACCGAAAGCGCTCGAGATTGAGCAGGACCAGGGCGACCATCAGCGGCTCGCCGCCGCGCGCGCGCATCTGCTGGCCGGTGCGGTCGATGAACAACGTGCGGTTGGGCAATCCGGTGAGCGGGTCGTAGTAGGAGAGATAGTCGAGCTTCTCCTGCTTCTCGATAGTTTGCAGCGCGTATGCTATGTCGCCCGCCAGCTCGAATAGCAGCTTCAGTTCCTCCTCGTCGAAGAATCCGACTTCCCTGGCATGCAGGGCGAGGACGCCGACTGCTTCGTCCGCAACGAGCAAAGGCAGCATGGCCTGGGAATGGATGTTGCGCTCCAGATGCTCCGGCTTGCGCAGTATCCGGCGGTCGTTTTGTATGTCGTTCACGACGACGGCCTTCTTTTCCAGTACCGCCGTTGCAGCCGGGCCGCGCCCTTGAGGCGTCGTCTCGTCCAGCGAGCGCCGGCTCTGCATGGTGCCGAGAAATCCGCGCTCTTCCCCCGCCCAGGCGACCGGCTTGATCTGCCTTGCGTCCCGGTCGACGACGCCGAGCCAGGCGAACGGGAAACGCCCGGCCTCCGCCAGGATACGGCAGGCCTCCTCGAAAAGTTGCTGCTTGGTCCGGATGCGGACGATCGCAACGTTGATCTCGCCCAGCACCGACCGGATGCGCGACAGCCGCTCGATTTTTTCCTGCCTTGCGATGGATTCCAGGGCGAACGAGATGTTCGAGGCCAGCTCGCCAAGGTGCGCGAGCTCGCCCTCGTCGAAAAATCCGCGCCCCGTCGCAAACAGGACGATCAGGGCCACCACCTTGCCTTCCACCTCCAGCGGCATGCATATCGTGGAAAGGCAGCCGCGCTGCAACGCCTCCTGCCGCAGCTTCCCGGCCGGTAGTTCGGCCTCGATATCATTGCGGATCGTGGGCTTGCGGGTACGTATCGCCTCGCCCAGGGTGCCTTTTGCGGCGCTGATGCTCGCCCAGCTCACGGCGTGCGCGGTTTCCGCCGAGAATCCCGTCCAGGCAACCGCCCGCACTTCCTGCTTGTCTGGGTGGAGCGTCCCGATCCAGACCATCTCGAACTTCCCGTCCTGTGATGCGATGCGGCACGTTTCCTCAAGCAGAGCGGTGGGCTCGCGGATGCGAACGATGGCGGCATTAATGTCGCTCGACACCGCACGAATGCGCGACAGCTTTTCAAACTTCTCCTGCCTCGCTATGTGTTCAAGCGAGTACGAGATGTTTCCGGCAAGTTCGGCCATCAGTTTCACTTCCTCGTCGTCGAAGAAGTTGATCTCCTTGGCGAATAGCGAGAGATTGCCTACCGCAGCGCCTTCCACGATCAGCGGCAGCACGATCAGCGAGCGGTACCCTCTCCGCAACGCTTCTGCCCGGCGCACGCTGCCCACCCCGGTCTCGGTAGATATGTCGTTGCTGAACACCGGCCGGAGTTCGCGGATTGCGCGGCCGACCGCGCCCTGCCCCTGGGGCACGTCGCCGCGCGCGGTTGACTTGGTGTTGCCGAGGTACTCCTTCGCCCCCAGGCCCGCCCATGCTACCGGAGTCACATCGAGCGTAGCTGGATCGAAACTGCCGATCCATGCAATCCCGAAATTACCGTGTTCCACTGCGATTCGGCAGGCTTCCTCAAGCAGCGCCTGGCGCTTCCGGATGCGCACGATCGCCGAATTGATGCTGGAGAGCATGGCGTAGATGCGGTTGAGCCGCGCGATCCTGTCCTGCTGCTGCTTGCGTTCCGTGATAGTCAGCTCAAGCACCTGCTTCTGGCCGTTCAGCTCCGCGGTCCTGGCGGATACCCGTAAATGCAGCGTGCGGTTCCACAAAATCAGCAAGGCCACGGCAGCAAGAATCGTTGCCACCAGGAAGGCGAGATAGTAGAAATACCGGGTGTCGATCGGAAGCTTCAGCGGGCTGCCGATCCAACGGGCATCGATGTCCCGGAGTTCCTCCGCCGTCATGCGCTCGAAGCCCGTCTGTATGAAATCGCGAAGGTCCGTTCGCCCCTTTGCCACCGCCCAGTGCAAGCGGGCGGAATAAAGCGGTGGAGTCTGGCGAAATTCATCGGCAAGATGCTGCTTGAAGAGGAAGTACTGTGCCGACGGCGTATCCATACAGAACAGTCGCACTTCCCCGGCGCCCGCCGCCTGTACCAGGACTTCGGAATTCGGATACCAGCGGATCGCCTCGATGCCCCGTTCCGCCAGCCAGCTCGCGCACGCGCTGCCATCCTTGGCCCCGATCGTAAAGCCGCGCATGCTCGCAACGTCATTGATGCCGCTGATGGTCAGGTGGAAAAAGACCCGGGCTTCGATCGTCGCGTAGGAAGGTGAATATTCGTAGAGCCGCGTGCGCGCCTCGGTGTAGGACAGCGTGTCGATGACATCGGCCGTTTTGGCCTGCACGCTTCCCTGGGCTTTCGCCCACACCATTCCCTCCAATTGCACGGGAACGCCTGTTTTCCCGGACCAGAGCGCCCACTTGTCCTTGAGGATGCCCTGCAATTGCCCTTCGGCGGTACGGAAGAGATAGGGCGGATAGTTGTCGTCAGTGACAACGACGAGTTGAGCGGGGGGTGAGAATTCGGCGAGTGGTTGTACGGGAAGGAGTGCGATCGCGGCCAGCAACGCCAGAAGCAGCACGCGCCAGCCTCTCGTGACGGGATTTCCCCGCGCGAAAAAAAACCAGCGCCTGGCCGGGCGGGTTTTCACGAGGACAAGGGCCACGCTTGTGAGCGCAAGTGGTTCAAGTATATAGCTCACTGTGCCGACCCGGCGGGATTGCGCCGCTGGCCTAAAATTAATTAGTTATTATAATCAATATGTTATTAAATACACGCCCGATTACTGTATCAACCAGGCAGCTGGCGCCATAGCGCATCGTAAGAAGCTGGATTGCTGTGCCGGGAGCGGGGGAAGAACAGCGCAGAGTGCGAAATGATGAGTGCGGAGCGGTCTTAATGCCGCTCTTTGCACTTTGCGTTCATCACTGAAGTAGTGGTGCCGGGAGCGAGAGTCGAATTCGCACGCCTTTCGAGGGCGCGGGAGCGGTGTGCCACCATCGAACCTTGCGCGGCTATCCGGTGCTTATTGTGCCGATGCAAGTAGCAACTGCTCGATCTCTGCCGCTGCAAGCGGCTTGCTGAACAGAAAACCCTGCGCCTCGTCGCACCTCAGCAGCTTCAGCAACTTCGATTGATCTGCGGTTTCGACGCCTTCGGCTACCACCCGCAGATTGAGCGAGCGGGCGAGGGCGATGATGGTCGTGACGATGGCCATGTCCTGGGCGCTGCGGGCCACCCCGCTGATGAACGAGCGGTCGATCTTGACCGAGCTGATCGGCAGGCGAGCGATGCAGCCCAGCGACGAATAGCCGGTGCCGAAATCGTCGAGCGCGATGTGGATTCCCAGCTCGCGCAGGATCGAGAGCTTGCGGATGCTGGACTCGACATCCTTCATGAGCAGGCTTTCGGTGATTTCGAGCTCAAGCGCTTCCGCGGCGTTGCCATCCTGCTGCGCGACGTTGGTGACCAGGTCCGTGAAATCCCGCTGCTGGAGCTGTATTGCCGAGACGTTGACGGCGATGCGCGGCACCGCGCTGCCGCGCGCCGTCCACTCGCGGTGATCCGCCAGCGCCTGCCCGAGCGCCCACAGTCCGACCTCGAGTATGAGCCCGGTCTCCTCGAGCATCGGGATGAAGGCGCCTGGTGGCACCAGCCCCGTCTCCGGGTCCTGCCAGCGGATCAATGCTTCGAAGCCGCAGATCGCGTCGTTCGCCAGTTCGATCTTGGGCTGGTAGTGCAGCACGAATTGCCGCGCTGCCACCGCCTTGCGCAAGCGGCTCTCCAGGGACAGCGCGTGCGCCGCCCGCGCGTTCATTTCCGCCGCGTAGAACAGATAGCGTTCGCCGGAGTCTCCCGCTTTCTTCAGCGCGGCCTCGGCGTTCTTGAACAGGGTATCGGCATCGCCGCCGTCGGCGGGATACAGCGCGATGCCGGCCCTTGCCGCCACGCGCAGCTCGCTGCCGTTCAATTTGAACGGCTCCTCGAAGCAACCCAGGGCCTGGTTCTCGACGGTGTGCACGACGGCTGCGGCGTCGCGGATCCCGCGGATCACTACCCCGAAGCCGTCGGCGCCGATGCGTGCGATGAACAACTGGCGATTGGGCAGTCCGGTCAGGACGTCGTAGTAGGAGAGGTATTGGACCTTTTCCTGCCGGGCAATTGATTGCAGGGCAAACGAGACGTCCGCCGCCAGTTCGCTGAGGAGCGCGAGTTCGTCCGAGTCGAAGAATCCGCGTCCGGTCGCGAAGAGGACGATAAGGGCCACGACGTTGTCGTCCACCACGAGCGGCAGGCATACCGTGGAACGGCAACCCTTGTTCAATGCCTCCTGCCGCAGCTTGCCGCCCGGCAACTCGACCTGGATGTCGTTGCGGACGGCCGCCTTGCGGGTCCGGATCGCTTTGCCCAGCGTCCCCTGTGCGGAGCTGATGCTTGCCCAGCTCACCGCATGCGCGGCCTCCGGCGAAAATCCTGCCCATGCGACCGGAGTGATCTCTTTTTTCTCCTCGTCAAGCTGCGCGATCCATACCAGCTCGAACCTCCCGTGCTCGGTAGCGATGCGGCAAGTTTCGCGTAACAGCGTCTCCCGCTCGCGAATTCGGACATCTGTTTCCTCGCGTCCACGGCACCGACGGCTGCTTCGCCGCCGAGATGGCCCGCACGGGCAAAGCGAACAGCAATCGGCCCCAGGATTCTTGATCGCGGACAACCACACCAGGGTCAATTTCGTGCTAAAGTCCGCGCCTCAACAATCGTGAAAACGGGGATCTCGGGGGAAAGCCGTGACATTGGACGGGTGGTACGAGCTGCGTGTCGCGGGAAGCGCCGGCACCAGCGCTGGCATCGTCGGCGGAGCCTGCGATGGCATCGCGGTCGGTGAGAACGGCCGTCTCTGTTCGCTCGCGTCGGGCGGCGCCCGCCAGTTCAAATCGAAGCAGCAGGCGATCGAATACCTCGGCAAGATCAAGTTATCCGGCGACTACCAGTTCAAAGCCATTCCGTGCGGCGTCAAGGCCGCTGCCTGATCGCGTCGGATCACCCCGCGTACCCTTCGATATTCAGCTTCACGCTCAAGGCAGCAATCGCTCAAGATCACGGGCGGCATCGGCCCGCCGAAGGGGTAACCCTGCACTTCATCCATGGGGAAATGGCGGCGGGCGTTCCTCCCGCCCCCAACCCTGTGCGCCAAGTTCGCTTTGCTGCAGGCCGAGGAAGATCGGCGACCCGCTTTCGCGGAAGATATTGATCTTGGCGTTGTAGGCGGCGTGCTTCAGACCGTGCTTGTCGGCAAGCTGGTATCGGGTCACGCCGTAACGGCCGTCACGCTCCCGCGTCCCCGTCAGATAGCACTTGATGGAGGTCACGCGCTCCCCGGACAGCACCATGCCCTGCACGACACCCAGGCTTTTCTGGAGTCGGTCGATGAACGTGGCGGTGTCCATCCGAACGCGCGTTTCCGAGTTCTCGGCCACCGGCATCGTGACGTTAAATTCGCCAGCCATGACCTGCCCCGGAAGGGCGCGGTCCATGAGACGCGCCAGCTGGATGGTCACATCTCCGACGATGTAGCTGTAGCGCGTGGGCCGCAGGGCCTCGTCCTGGAAGAACTCGTAGTGGCTGCCGATGTGGTACGCGGTTTTGAGCATGGGGACGATCCCCGGCCGCGACTTCGCCCGCGCGATGGCGTTGTCGGCGAGCACGAGATGCATGAGATGGTAGAGATTGATGTTCGCCTCGACCCCGCTTTGGCGGTTCCAGACGTAATAGCCGTCGCCGGTCGTCGTGCGCGCGATGTCAATGTTCGCCACCCGCTGCCGCAGGCGTTCGTGCGCCACGATGATCGAGTAGGCAAGGCTGTTGAGTTGCGTCAATTGGGCGAGCGGATCACCCAATGAGAACCCTACGATGTCGAAGAGCACGGCGGCGCGGTCGTCGAACCGGGAAACGGAGTAGCGCCGCACGATCTCTTCCACCGCCCATGGCCGCGGCAAACGGAACGCGGTGTTAAGGGAGATTCGGTGCGGCGTGACGCCGAGCAATGAGGCCAGCGCGCGCATGCGCCGGGGCGCAATCTGCTTGCGGCCATCGATGAGTTCCTGCACCGCCCGGCCGCGCTCGGTCGCGGCCGGCTCGCCCGCGTTGCCCCCGGAGAGCATTTCCGCCGGGAGGTAGTTGGGTACCACGAGAATGCTGATCGCGGAGTCCGCCTCGCACCAGGCAAGCACCATGTTGCGCCCGTACCGCCACAACCCGTGCAGCGCGTCATCGAGACGCGCGAGGATCTTCGCGTCGGTGGCGGAAATCCTGTCCTTCGATCGCACCGTGGTCCCGCCGCCGGCCGGCGCTCCGGGGCCGCGACCCCGCTGGCGCCGCGATACCTTCGCGCCATCGTTCCTGCGTCGTAACGTGGATTTGCGCGGTCGGTTCATGGAAGTTGGCGCTAGTCCTCAGGCGGTATTGCTTTAAGAAGTCTGGCGTGAGTAAGAGGAGGTTGAACGAACATCTTTTAGGCGGGCGACTCCCAGATCAAACCTGTACTGTGCGGCGCCAGAGCCGCCGCATGACGAGCGCCGCGTGGTTTATGCCGCCGCTGCGGCGCCAGGGTCGTTGCCTGACAACGCCCGCCGGTGGTTCCGGAACCCGGCGTTTCCCGCTCACGCCTGACGCAACTTCCCTTCCAGGTCTTCTGGCGGCACCGGCCGGCCGAACAGGTAGCCCTGGGCTTCATCGCAACGCAGCAGGCGCAGCAGGTTGGCCTGCTCCTCGGTTTCGACCCCTTCGGCCACGACTTTGAGATTGAGCGCCCGCGCGAGCGAGATCACGGCGGAGACGATTGCCATCTGCTCGGGGCCTTTCGGCATTTGCGTGATGAAGGACCGGTCGATCTTGAGCGAGTTGATCGGCAGCCGCGCGAGATAGCTCAACGAGGAATAGCCGGTTCCGAAGTCATCGATGGCGACATTCAGGCCCATGTCCTGGATCGCCTTCAGTTTGCCAATGCTGCCCTCGATAGCTTCCATGAGTATGCTTTCGGTGATTTCGATGTCGACCCGCTCCGCCGCCCGATCCACCAGCGCAAGCGCGTCCTTCACGTGATCAACGAAGTCCCTGCGCTGCAGTTGCGCCGGAGACACGTTGACGGCAATGCGCGGCGGCAGCCGGCCCTTGGCGCACCATGCGGCGTGCTCCAATGCCGCGCGCCTGAGTGCCCAGCGCCCGACGTCGAGGATCATCCCGGTTTCCTCCAGCAGCGAGATGAACTCGCCGGGAGGGACCAATCCGCGCTCGGGATGCCTCCACCGGATCAGCGCCTCCATCCCCACGATCTCTCCGCTGGCGAGATCGAAGCGCGGCTGATAATGAAGGACATATTGCTCGTGCACGATCGCGTTGCGGAGCTCGTTCTCGAGTTTCAACTGCTCGGCGACCCGGGCATTCATCTGTGGCGCATAGAACAGGTACACGTCGCCGGAATCCTTCGCCTTGTTGAGCGCTGCGTCGGCATTGCGGAAGAGGGTTTCCGCATCGTTACCGTCCCCGGGGAACAGGGCGATACCGGCCTGCGCCGCCAATCGGATCTCCACGCCACCGGTCTTGAATGGCTGCCTCAAGGAGTTCAATATGCCCTGTTCCAGGGTGTGCGCGACGTCGGCCTCCTGCTTGACGTCGCGCAGCACTGTCGCAAAAGTGTCGGCGCCGATCCGGGCCAGGAAGTCCCGGCTCCCCAGCACGCTCTCCAGCCGCCCGGCCACGAGCTTCAGCAGGGCATCTCCCGTCTGGCGGCCGTAGGTATCATTGACGATGCCGAACCGCTGCAAATCCAGGAACAGCAACGCGGCCTTGCCGCCTGACTCGCGCTGCGCCCGCAGCACCTGGTTGACGCGATCGTGGAACAGCGTGCGATTGGGCAGGCCGGTGAGCGGATCGTAGTAGGAAAGGTAGTCGAGCTTTTCTTGCCCGGCGATGTGCTCGAGGGCGAACGAGATGTCTCCCGCGAGCTCGGTCAGTAGCTTCACCTCCTCTTCATCGAAGAAGTTGAGCTCCTTCGCGAACAGCGCGAGTATCCCCGCGACCGCGCCCTCCGCGAACAGGGGCAGCACGATGAGCGAGCAATAGCCGAGGCGGAGCGCTTCCTGCCTGCGCTTGCCGCCCACGCTCGCCTCGACGGAGATGTCGTTATCGAACATCGGCTTGCGTTCCCGGATGGCGCGGCCGAGCACTCCCTGCCCTTGCGGCACGCCGGCGCGCGCGGTGGCTTTGCTTTGCCTCATTTCGTCCGAGCCGAGGCCCGCCGAAGCGACGGGCGTGACGTCCAGAGTGGCCGGGTCGAACAGTCCGATCCACGCGAGCCCGAAGTTGCCGTGCTCGACGGCGATCCGGCACGCCTCATTGAAGAGCTGCTGGCGATCGCGAACACGCACGATCAGCGTATTGATGCCGCTCAGCACCGCGTAGACCCGGTTAAGGCGCTTGATTTTTTCGTCTGCTTCTTTGCGCTCCGTGATATCGGTCCCGACCGCCAGAACCATGTTCGCTTTGCCGTCAGCGGACACGATCGGACGCTTGGTGATCTGAAACCAGCGCACGTTGCCCGCCGCGTCCACAATCGGTTGCTCGGGTATGAACACCTCCCTCAGGTTGTCCATTACCTCAAGATCGGTTTTCCGGATGCGCTCCGCCTGTTCCCGGTCGTGGACGAGATCGTCGTTCGACTTGCCGATCAACCCTTCCACGGTGCTGCCGTAGGCCTCGGCCATCGCCTGGTTCACCAGCGTGAAGCGCCCTTCGCGGTCCTTGGCGAAAATCCGGTTGCGGTCGAGATCAATCACCTGCCGCAGAAACACTCGCTGGCGCGTAACTTCTTCTTCCGCCCCGCGGCGCGCGGCACGTTCTGCATGATCCTGCAACGCGCGCTCGACCGCCGCGGGCAGCCGGACGAGGTTGTTCTTCAGCACGTAGTCGGTCGCGCCATTCTTGAGCGCCCGTATCGCGTACTCCTCGCCGATCGTGCCCGAAACGAAGATGAACGGCACGTCCGGCGCGAGCTCGCGCGTAACCGAGAGCGCCAGCATGCCGTCGAAGTGCGGCATCGAGAAGTCCGAGAGGACGACGTCCGGCCGGAAATCCCGCAGCGCTTCGCGATAGGCATCCTCGGTTTCGACGATGCGATGCACGACGCGCAGGCCGGCGCGCTTCAGCTCGCGGAGCTCGAGCTCCGCGTCGGCCGGCACGTCCTCCGCTATCAGGATACGCAGTTCCTTATCCATTCGGCTTCCTGTCCGTTTCCTCGCTCAGTCGGCACGCATCGTGATCGCTAGGGTCAGGCTGACGGGGTCCGATTGATCGCCAGCCAGTAATAGCCGGCCTTTCCGGCGAGTTCGGCCAGAGCATTGAAGTCGACCGGCTTTACCACGTAACTGTTGACCCCGAGCGCGTAGCTCTGTGCGACATCCGACTCCTCTTGCGATGAAGTCATGACCACGACCGGAATTCTCCTGGTCCTTTCATCGGCCTTGATCACTCTCAGTACCTCGATCCCGTCCACCCGGGGCATCTTCAAATCGAGCAGTATCAGCCGGGGGGGCGTGTCTTCGCGCTTTTCAAAGTCCCCTTGCCGGAACAGGTAGTCGATGGCTTCCTGCCCGTCTTTCACCCACTTCATCTTGTTGGCGAGCTTCCCGCTCTTCAGCGCGCGCATGGTGAGCTCGGCATCCACCGCGTTGTCCTCGACGAGCAGGATTTCCACCTGATCAAACTGTTCCATCGGCTTGCTCCTTTGGCAGAGTGAAGTAAAACGTCGCGCCCTCGTTCAGCTTGCCGTCAGCCCATACCCGTCCGCGATGGCGGACCACGATCCGCTGTACCAGCGCCAGCCCCACGCCGGTGCCGGGAAACTCGCTGGAATTGTGCAGGCGCTGGAATACGCCGAACAGCTTCGACTGGTAGCGTGGATCAAAACCCGCGCCGTTGTCACGGACGAAATAGACGTGTTCCTTTTCGTCGCTGATCGCACTCACTTCGACCAGTGGTTTTTCCCGCTTCGAGGAGAACTTCAGCGCGTTCGCTAGGAGGTTGGCCCACACCTGACCCAGCAGCACCCGGTCTCCCTTCCCCCGCGGCAGCGCGCCGAGGTGGAATTCGGCCCTCGGGCCGCCGTCCTGCCCGTTCAATCCGGCGAAAGTGGTGCGCGCCAGCTCCGTCATGTCGATATCGGCGACCTGCATCGCCTTACGTCCAAGGCGGGAGAACGCAAGCAGATCGTCGATCAGCACGCCCA
>Ga0184637_10002075_pt1 | contig 13046 bp, 9 predicted proteins | sample PLM3_127_b2_FD_133143 | JGI IMG/M metagenome (GOLD analysis project Ga0184637, IMG submission 133143) | Groundwater sediment microbial communities from an aquifer in East River, Colorado, USA - PLM3_127_b2 | ecosystem: Environmental > Terrestrial > Soil > Riparian zone | place: USA: East River...
AAGATTTGCGAAGTTTGTAGGAGCAAAGCGAATCAATGTTGCTTCCATTAAACCAGTTGGATTGAGAAAACAAGTTGAGACTGTATTGCGAGAGTCGCTGGCTGTGGTTCGGAAGTGATCAGTTAAAGTGACAGTCACTTTGCTCCCTGCGCCGTCCTCGGCGCAGGATTTACTCGAGAACGCCGCCGTCCATAGGATGCTTCGCAAAGGACGGCGGCTTGAGCAATCTAGTTGCTACAACCCCAACGCGCTGAAAATAACCCCACCTACAAGTATCATCACGATCGCGGCGACGATGGCTCCGCAGCCCCAGCCGGTTGAGACTTTCCAACCTTGTTTATTGGTGATGCCCGGTTCCAATCTGCGGATGTGACGCACCACCTGCCAGCCTGCAAACATACCGGTCAGGAACCAGGCGACGATCACAAAAAGTAGAAAAACTGCGATGAGAAGAAGGATAGTAGCGATAGCTTCCCCAAGCACAGTACCAAAGTTGGCAGCCAGACATTGACCGAAACTTAGCCCTTCGCAATTTGGTTCCTGACTCTGAACACTGAGAGCGCCCACTGCAAGCATAAAGGATGTGATCAAGCCAGATATGATCATCCCTAACGCGCCGCTGACGCCCCAGATACGAATCGTGGGGGACATGTGTTTCCATGAAATGGATGGAGCGTTTGGCCGCAGCGCAAGCATAGTGAATAGGCCGGCAAGCAGGCCTCCGGCAAAGCCTCCAATTCCAGCGCTGAGCAGCGTGATCAAAACATCGAGCGCATCTTTACTTCCTATACTTACGCTTTCGTCTTGATTGGCAATGAAGATGGCGACGCTTAGAAGGAATATAAGTACAATCGCCCAAAAGACCAGCCAGCCGAGACTCCACGCAAACGCCCAGCCAGGGATCTTACTGAATACCACATTCAAACTGGTTTGTGTTGCCTGACGAATAAAAGGTCTTTCATGGTGTGTTGCTTTTACTGCTCCCGCTTCGATGAGGCCATCTATAAGTTTTTGAAAATTATCTGAATAACTGCCTGAGCGCAGGTCGAGTGTTTGGACTTCTTTCATCAGCGCTTCAAATTCGCCTGTCCATTTCCCAGGACGATAAAGAATGGGGAAAATCGTTTTGCCGAGTTCCAGTGCCTTACTCACTTCTTCACGCACGTAACGCGATTCCATTGCATCGGGGGATAGGACCAGCACAAAGGCTTTACACTCACGGATGCCATCCATGATCTCGTCGTGCCACTTTTGCCCCAGTTGAATCGTGGACTGGTCGAACCACACGCCCGCGACCTGTGCATTCAAGTCGCCTGCAAGGCGTGTGACGAATTCCTGGTCACGGCGGGAGTAGGAGAGGAAGATGTCTTTGGTCATGGTAACTCAGAAAAGTGATGCTACACAATACAGCGGCACGACTTATGGCGTAGGCGTGACCTCTGGCTCAAGTGATAAATTGCGACAAACTGCCTGATACCGCAATAAATCGCCAATATATTGTTTCCACTCTACACGGGTCAGATTGCGGGTCACACGCGAACAGGCGTCAGCGATCAAATCATCAGGTCGCCATATCCATAATCGCGCAGTATGGTCGTTACTTCCTGAGAGGATATATTTACCATCCGGGCTGAAAGCAACAGAGGATACCCAATCATCATGGCTCATACGAGCGACCTCTTGACCCGTTGTGGCCTCCCACACACGCACAGTATTGTCGCCACTTCCTGAGAGGATATATTTACCATCCGGGCTGAAAGCAACCGAGGTCACCCAATCATCATGGCTCATATGGGCGATCTCTCTACCGGTAGTGACTTCCCACACCCAAACGGTCCTGTCGGTATTCCCTAGGGCCACATACTTGCTATCCGGGCTGAAAGCGACCGAGGTAACCCAGCTATCATGGTCAAGGAAGGCCATCTCTCTACCTGTAACTGCTTCCCACACACGTGCGGCTCCTTTGGCACACGTAAGCGAAGGTCCTGAGATCCCAAGTTGGTAAAAACAACCTCCTGTCATCACATACTTGCCATCTGGACTGAAGGAGACAGCAGATTCAACTACGCCATCAGTTATGTGAGCGATTTCTTTGCCTGTCGTGGCTTCCCACACGCGGATAGACTTATCACCTCCTGACACCACGTATTTGCCGTCTAGGCTGAAGGCAACAGCAGCTACGATATCATCATGCGTCATATGTGCTATTTCTTTGCCGGTGGCGGTCTCCCATACCTTAACCGTATTGTTGTTGCTTCTCGATAGCATATATTGTCCATCTGAGCTGAGGGCGAAAGCAGATTCAACAACACCATCAGTTATATGGGTGATTTCATTACCGGTGGCGATTTCTCGAATACGAACTGTCGTAGACCAACTTTCTGAGTATTGGCCATCCGGACCGGAAACAGCAGCAGTCTTGTGCCAAATTTCTGAGACTACATACTTCCCATTATGGCTAAAGGAAACAGCAGTTACACTACCATCATAGGTCAAGCGTGTAATTTCTCTTCTGGTAGGTTCCCAAACGCGGACCGTATTATCCCAACTTCCCGATACCACATACTTGCCGTCTGGACTAAAAGCAACAGCAGTTACCTCACCATCATGGGTCATACGGGCGATTTCTTTGCCTGTAGCAGCTTCCCACACGCGGGCAGTTTTGTCATTACTCCCCGATACCACATATTTGCCATCCGGGCTGAAGGCGACTGAAGAGACATAATCTTCATGGGTCATGCGGGCGATCTCCTTGCCTGTAGTGGCTTCCCACACGCGAATGGTGTTATCGTCACTACGCGAGACCACATATTTACCATCCGGACTAAAGGTGGCATAGCTAATGAGGTATCCAAAATTTACGTCGAGGGCCTTACGCGCGATTTCTGTTCCGGTGGAAGCCTCCCAAACACGGACGGTTTCAAGCGGACTTTCCGATACCACGGATTTGCTATCCGGACTGAAGGCAACGGCAGTTACATCACCATCATGGGTCATGCGTGCAATTTCCTTACCAGTGGTCATTTCCCACACGCGGGCAGTTTTATCGTCGCTTCCCGACACTACATATTTACCATCCGGACTGAGAGCAACGGCATTTACATAGCTGTCATGCGTCATGCGTGCGATTTCTTTGCCTGTAGCAGCTTCCCACACGCGGGCAGTTTTGTCATTACTCCCCGATACCACGTATTTTCCATCCGAGCTGAAAGCAACCGAGGATACCGAAGCATCATGGCTCATGCGGGCGATCTCCTTGCCTGTAGTGGCTTCCCACACGCGGGCGGTTGTATCGCCTCCCGAGACCACATACTTGCTATCTGAGCTGAAGGCGACCGTGGAAACATAAAATTCATACGTGCCACGGGCAATCTCATTGCTAGTGGCAACCTCCCACACGCGAATGGTGTTATCTTCACTACCTGAGACCACATACTTTCCATCAGGACTGAAGCCAACAAATATCACAGCACTATCCTCAATCATTTGGGAAAGCGGACGGGCCATTGTATTGTTTTGCAAGATTTGTCCAGCTTCGAACGATGGAAACATGTGCATAGATTGAATTGCAAGAAGAACTGCAGTTACCTGCTTCAAATTTTCTGTCGCATAAACTGATTGTGCCTGCGCGGCCAATTGGCGGGCAAGGGCTATATTTGCTCGCTGTCGCGATTGAACGCTAAAGAAAACAGCAACACCGACTGCAATCAATGCCCCAACCAAAGCGGCAGTGAGATACACTGATCTTCTTCGCAGTTGTAATGCTCTTTGTTTTGTGGCTTCCAGTTCATCCGCATGTGCTTTCACACTGGCTTCGATAAAAGATTGTGCTAGTCCACTTAACACAAGTTTCTTCGCTTCAAGTTGCTCGCGTGCATTTGCCAATCTTGCTCCCGTATAGAGATAACTTGGGTCGCGCTGATGATCTTCCCACTCTTTGGCGTCTGAAGCAATTTCATTTTGCAGCGCAATCACATCGCGGTTTTCATTGACCAATTTCTTCAACCACGGCCAGGCATCGATTAACTTTTCATGTGAGATCGTGACCGTATCTTTGCCAGCCTGTTCGTCTGTGATGATCAGGCGCGCATCGGCAAGTTTCTGTATCACAGCTTGTACATCCTCGGCTTTTGCATTCGCTGGGACGAGTTCATCGAACAATGCAGTCCGGCGCGTGTCTTGTGTGCCGCGGCCGATCTCAATCAGTCCACTGAAAATAGAGCGTGCCAATCCTTGTTCGCCTTCACTTAGTTGTGCAAATGAATGGTCGGCGTGGCGTTCCAGCGACTTGTGAATGCCGCCTTGTTTCAGGTAGTCTGCCAGCGTCAGAGCAATGACGCCACCCTTCTCCTGCTGTGAGTCAAACAAATCCTTGAGGGCAAATTGCATGAGCGGCAGTGCACCCGGCTCGCCCTTCATATCGTTGATAATACGGGCGATCAACTCATCTTCTATTGGTAAGCCGACGTGCCTGGCAGGCAAGGCGATAGCGCTCACTAACTCTTCTGGCTGCATGGCGCCTATCTGTCTGAACTCCTGGCTGAGCATTTCATTGAGTGCCGGGTAGGTTGCACAGTTCGAGACGAAGTCCGAGCGCATGGCGAATAATACGATCACGCGTCCGTTTTCCATCGTCCCGGCATGTGCCAGCATGTTGATGAATACGACGCGTTCCTCTTCCTGGTTGATCTGTGTGAAGACCTCTTCGAATTGATCGACGAACAAGACGAAGCGCTGGTCTTTGTGCCCACTCAGCACAGATTCCGCGCACTCATTCAGAATATTGATTTCATTCTTATGTGTGAGGAAATAATTTGATAACTCTGGCGACTTCAATCGTGAAAACGCCAGCGCCAGGTCTTTGATGGGTTCACGCCCCGGCTTCATAGTTTCGTACAACCAGCGTTCGCTGCGCAAAGCGTTGATTTTTCCTTGCTTCAAGGCATGGATCAAGCCCGCGCGCACCAGTGAGGACTTCCCACTTCCTGATGGACCCGTGATGAATACCGTCCGTGATTCCTTCACGCGGCTAATGAGGTCTTCGACCAACCTCTCGCGCCCGAAGAATAACTCCGCATCTTCCTCTTCGAAGACATCGAGTCCTTTATACGGACAGCGCCCATCAAATGGCTTGGGTTGAAATGTTGTGGTAATTTGTGTGAGCAGAACAGAGACTTGCTCGGCAGTGTACCCATGACCTATCGTGATGCCCCCGCTGACATCGCCGCCGACGGTAATTCCGCCGACAGCGATGCTGTTGTCCTCGGCTTGGACTTTCGGCTCGTCCTTTTTGTTATCACCGTTCATATTTACCGAATCTCCGCTGGTAAAAGGCAATCAATAGGTGGAATGATTATATTACGAAAAAGACCCCGTTGATCTGGTCACCTGCGCATTCAAGTCGCCTGCAAGGCGTGGAACGAATTCCTGGTCGCGGCGCGAGTAGGAGATGAAGATATCTTTGGACATAAGGTACCTCTTGAATTATTACTTTTCAATCAGTTTTTCCACTTCGGATTTTGCTTCCGCCAACAGGCGTTTGGATTCTTGCCGTGCTTGTCGGGACTGTTGAATTTTTCCGACAATCTCGTTCACAATCTTTTTGTCGGTTGGTAACGTTACGGGAATATTCAGCAAATCAGCAGTGGAAATGGCGGGGTACATTGAGGCAGTTGTATACAAATCTAGGATTTCACATACAACAGGAATACGCAAGTAGGTTAATAGCAATTCTGGTGGAATGGATTTTGGTTGCAAAACTACAAAGCCAGAAGAGCACACAAAACCTTCCTGTTCGGCTTCTATCATTGCACTTAATCGCCGAATTGGGCGGACTGTGGAGGTGATTACATCACCCTTACGAACAATCCACTGAGCACGGCTTGGCGCTTCCTCGCCTTGAATGATTTGGCTTTCTGCAAGCCCATCATGGGTTAAGTCGCTAATTTCAATGTAATTAAATGCTTTGCCCGATTCTGGTTCAAATCGGCTTTTCGACAAATTGGCAATATCACTTAATGTATTTCCCGACTTTCCCATCAATTTTAGAGTACGCTCATATTTGGGTTGAAAATATTCCGCGTCAATTCTCTTTGAGCGATAAACGTCTGAAAGATTCTTTACACTACTTAAACTCTCACTCAAATCAAGTTTATCCAACCCCAACTCGGACGCGAGCAGACCTTCCACATCGGCGTAGAGTTGTTTAGATTCACGGAACTTATCGTAAGCAGTCCTAACCTTTTTACCAACAGCATTAAATTCACTGCCAATGGGAACAAGCAATTTATTCATTTTCTCAATGAACAAATTTAGTTGAACATTGCCTGTAGATTCCCGTAATGTCTGAAAACGCCCATATTCGCTATTGAAAAATGCTGCAAGATAATAAGGATCGACCCTGGCATCTTTGCGAACACGAATAATGCCAACATGCCTGTCCATAATGGCAGGTAAGATTTCTTTGTGGACAACCGCCGAATTACCAATTGTGCCAACGCTCGTCAGAAGAACATCGCCAATGCGTGCTTCTTTTGTTGGGTTCTCATCACGCTGAGTAAGACTGACTTGTCCCATATTCGTAAGAACGAAGTAATTGTCTTTGACACATTTGGCAGATATACAAGGAATGCCACCTTCTTCAACCCAAACAGGGGATTCATGAAAACCATCATTCGCATCAGCAAATGATTCAACTGTAACAGCACCAATAGCCTTCAATTTATTGTGTAATTCTTGATAGTGTGGCTGATAATATTCGGGGTCTAGTCGTTTAGTGCCAACTAATTGAGAAAGTTTTACAAGAGAAACACTTAATTCCGCCCTTCTGACCACTTGTTTGAGCGTTGGGTCAGAAGGGCTCAGGCGAAAAAATCGAGTCGTTCCTCTTTTGCGAATGCTTGAAAGGCTTCCACAATATCATTCAAATCGTGGTCAAGAATTCGTCCAGAAATTTCCGTAGTCTTGCCATTATTACGTACACGTTGTTTACTCTCTTTATCCAGCCAAATGTATTCCCCTGAATTATCCTTGCCTGATTTCTGGCTCGTGGCAAAGAAGATTCTGTAATCGCCCGTTTCAATTCTTTCTTCTTCGCTGTTCCATTTTTGTAAAAGCAAAACACTCGTCTTTGTGCCCGTGAATGGTTTGAACATATTGCCATGTAAACCAACCACACCCAAAATACGGGCATGCTTCATTACATAGTCGCGAATGTATTCATCACTGGTGTTGTTGAAAATCCCCTGTGGCAAGACAATTGCCATGCGTCCGCCAGGTCTCAGGAAGCGCAGGCAACGTTCGATGAATAAAATGTCACGTTCCACTTTATTGGCCCGTTTGTTGGTTGCGGGGTCGCCTTTATAAGCCAAATCGTAGCCGCCCAGGATTTCAGCCTGTGTGATCTCGCCTGCAAATGGCGGATTGGTCATTACAATGTGAAACTTGCCATCTCGTACATAATCTCCCACGCGGTGCGCATGATGTTTCCACTCACGTGGGTCAAGTGAACTGACACGGAAAACGTTCGTTTTGCCATCACCCATGATGAGCATCATGACTTTCGCAACTTTGGCGAGTTTCGAGTCAAAATCAATGGCATATAGATAATTCTGAGCATATTCTTTCTTGCGATATCCAGATTCCTGTCCCCACTTGCGTTTGAAGGATGCGCTTTCAGTAACATGCTTGAGAGTGTGAATGGTGAATCCGCATGGGCCACAGGCGGGATCAAGGCAATATTCATCTTCTTTCGGGTTGAGCATCGCCACGCACATGCGCACCATGTGACGCGGCGTGAAATACTGGCCTTTATCCCCCTTTTGTTCGGGATTGATTAGATCAGGACTTACGCAAAATACGCACTTAACCGCTAAATATGGTGTTTTGCCATTGGAAAAACCAGCAAATATGGGGGGTTTTGCGTAAGTCCTATAGATGTTCAAACGCCGCATCCAACACATCCAAATCAGAGCCAAAAAAGCGAAACTTTTCCAGTTCGCTAACACATGGAGCTAGAGCCTGTGGCGTGAGTTGGATTTTTTCAGCAGAGTCAAAAATTTCATTCCAGCCTGGGTGATTGGTTGCGCGCACAAATAATTTTTGTATGCGCTCATGTAATTCTTCTGGTGTTTCACTGCCGCGACGGAATAACAGGGCATCATCATCTCCGTGAATATGTTCGTCGTAAAGTTTGGCGAAAATCAATTTGAAGATTTCATCGAAGGCTGAAACGCCTGCATTGGCAAGTACGCGTTCTTCCAATAGTTCAACCAGTTCACGCAAATTGACTAATGTCTCTAAATCCTTCTTTCTGCGTGGGGCGCGTACATCGTCAATCGTTTCACCCAGGGCAGGCAAGCGGTCAATGGAAGAGAATAAATTGGGTTCTTCGCGATAGCGAATGAGTTCGTCTTTTCCATTCAGCCACCAGCCAAAGGGAACACCTGTCGCGTTCATGTAACTTTCGAGTTGGTCAATGCCATCTTTGCGAAGTGGGCGTTTGAGTTCAACAACAATATAAGTGGTCAATCTTAAAGTCGATTCACGGTAGACGACAATATCGGCGGCTTTGCTGTGGATAGTGCTGCCCATTTTGACAGGCACTTCCAAGGCCATTTGATCTGCGGTGTAGCCTATGTCGAACAGCCGCTTAATGCACAATTGTCGAATGATTTCTTCGGGCTTGGCATAAATCTTCTTTTGTCTTATCAGGCAGTGCACATAATACTTCTCGCCTCTTTTCCATAACTCCAATGCGTTTTGTTCGTGGGCGACAAAGAGAGTCAAGCCATGCTTTATATCCGAATCGCGAAAGATGACATCAAATGCAGTGGTTTTATCTTTTACAGGTAAAAATTGTTCCCCCACTTCATACTCGATAGATGGCTCTTTGACTGCCTTCGTTTTGGTCCTTGCTTTAGAGGTTGCCATGACACACCTTTTGTTTGGGATTTTTAAATTATAGCTTATGAAAAGCAAAACCTCCGAGACTCAATATCTCAGAGGTCTTCGTAATACTTTTATCGATGGTTAAGGATACAGGAAATCCCCCTCCGTGTACGAGCAATCAACCCCAATATACTCGCTAGCTAACGCTGGGCTTCACCCGCGCAGCGATGAAGTAGAGACTCCTTCGCCGGCAACACTGGTTAGAACCACCTTATTCTCCATGTGGTCGAGGCGAAGTCGAGTGGAAGCCGTTGTTGGGCCACTGCTTATAATTGGCAAGCTTATTCCTTCCAAGTCCGTTCGATTCGACCAGACCCAGATTTTGCTAAGTCACGCAGACGCGCTTGTGTATCAAAAACAAGGTGAGCAACTTCCTTCCCAATATCGACTTTTCGAGAGATACCATATTCAATAACACCTCCTGCAAAACCTAGCCATGGATCGAGGACAAATGATGTTAGCGTACCAATACCAACTGCAAATGCTGCGTCAAGTACATCATCGAGCCATCGAGAATGAATGCGTATATTAACTCGCCTAGCAGCATCAACTGCCAAGTCCAAGGCGACTTTATCATAATCTTTTTGCCGCGTATCAATCGCACCGGTCAAAACAGCCTTTCTGATTCTGAGGACATTTTCAAGCCAACATGAAACTCTTTGTTTCTCACCTTGCTCCGCAAATGCGCTTGCGAGCACAATATTTGAGAGGTGTCGTTCCGTATTTGACACAAAAAACCTAATCTTTCCACTTTTCTTTTGGCGTGGCAGGAATTGCTCACGAAAAGGATGGTGAATGATCTGAAGGTTTGATTTTCGAGCAACATAGTCATGATATCTGCCTCGCAGAAGTGCAGAAATAGCATAAGCATCGGTCATAAGTCTGAGATCATCGTCGTCTGGCCAAATAGCTACATAGCTCCTCAGCAAATTCAAATCACGGCTCATTTTATGAACTTGGCTAAGCTCACTAGTCGAAACATTAAGGATCTGGGATAGCACTGGGATGAATTCTTCGTTATATAAGCCGCCCAACCTTTCGGAGTGTTCAACCCAAGATGTAGTAATTGCTCGTTCAAGCCATCTAGTATAGTTTTTGTTGTCAACTTTTAATTGCTCATACGTGTTGCGTATCTTATCTACATTATTCCTAGCCCATTGTTTTGTATTCTTAAGAGCCATCTGTGTCAATTCTGGCTCAGGCCTAGGATGAGATATCAACTCTGCCAAGCCTAGCATGAGATGCCCATAAAGGCTTCCTGCTCCGCTTGCAAGACTGGGAGCTGGTGCTATCTGGAGATGATAAGTATTGATAAGAGCAGAAGTTACTGTAATGGCACTTTGCCAAGCCCACGGGTAAGCCTCTGCTGGACGCGGTGATACAAGAAGTTTAACTATCTCATAAGTCGATGCGGAATCGATATATCCTTCGGCCATTTAATGTTCCCTCGAGGTAAAGCAAGCAAGAGCGATGAACAACTAGCTGATAGCTACGGCCCAACTATGTCTTAAGCAGAGCCATTCTGCCTAAGACCCCCAAATTGGGTGGTTATACAGAAATAATTCTGTATACTCGGTTATAGACAGAACTATTATAAATCCTTTGCACCAGGAATCAACGGGCCTAGCAACAAAATTTGATAGCTATTAAACGGAAATTTGAAGTCTTCAAACTGGAATTTGAACCGTTTAAATTAAAATTCCAACCGTTCAAATTTAGACTCGAACGGTTGGAATCAAGAAAAAGACCCTAAGAGAGCGCTCTCTTAGGGTCAGGCTGGGGTTAGAGTTCCAGCAGGTCTTCAGGATGGTTAGCATCCCAAAGTTCTTTCAGGCGCTGGTTGTCTATCCCGATGTTGGCTCTGTTCTTCAGTCCACCGCGATAGGCGTTCTGGGCATTGATGCCGCCCTTCAAGGCGTTATCGGCCCGGAAGTTGACGGAGAACTCGCCGTTGCGGTCAATGCTGGGTGAGAAGATGCCCACACCCGGGAATTTGACAGGTGTGCCGTTCTTGCCGAAGTGAGTGATCACCTCACTCTGCTCCTGCAGAACCATCATCACTTCACTCTTTTTCAAGCCTGTGCGCATTGACATCAACTCTGCCACCTGGTCGAGCTGGGCGGTGGAATTGAGTTCGAGCTTGGGACCATACTGAACGATCGCTTTCAAAAATGTTGCCATGATTACGATTTACCTCCTTTCTTTTAAGAATAATTTGTGCATGCGTGTGATATTTTATGGAAAAAAAGCGATTCGTCAATCAACAGATTTGAAATGATTCTCACTTATGGTCGCGCACCTGTTTTAATAACAATCCTACGAGATGCTTCGCAAACATCTCATAGGTCTTCTTAATACTTTTACTGCTGGTTAAGAATACAAGAAAATCCCCGTCCGCACAAATTGAAATTCATTGCGAAAAGACTGGTCCTCTGTCTGTGAAGGAGTGGGCAAACCTAATACCTATACTGGCTAACATTTGACGTGAGCGGCACAAAACGGCGGCGCCGACCTTGACGGAGGGAGCGCGCAACCGTTGTATGCCGCTCGACGGAGGGGTTAGATGTGATGTCCCTACCATTCCTTCGTCGTTATCACGGATCAGCAATATAAGGTATCCAGTGAAGGGTCAGAAACAAGACATTAGCTACACTCAACACCAGTAATGCGACCATGAATCCCACTACGTATTGATCAAACAGTGTCCATCTCGCAGTCTTCTCAGTGATCTCATGCGTCACAAACTTTTTGTGCTCAGCATTCGTTATCCAGCGACTCAAGAAGGCGTTCTGCAGAATATGGTAGGCAAGCTTTGACTTCGCGAAGATGTCGAGCTCATTCCGGAGGACGCTGATGCCGAACCCCGCTAGAACTGCCGCCAGTACCGCTGGAACGAGCATCCACAGTTGCAGTACTTTCGTAAGCTCGTCTTTCAAGTATGGGACCGTTCCGAGAACGGCCACCGCTGCGACGATCTGGTAGATCGCTCTCCAACACAGGTCGTGTCGATACTTGTATTCGTCCCACAGATACTCCAGTTCAGCTACCGACGGCGCTGTCACCTGGTCGCCGGAGCCGCTGTGTTGCTCATCGGTTGACATGCAGTAGTTCCTCCAAGGGGAAAACTTTGGCTCTTACACCTTGTACCCCAGTAATCTGCCGATGAACCCGAAAACTTGCATAATCGCATAGGGCGGGCTAACTGATTGAATTTCGTCCTTATAATTTGTCCACACGACGGACACATAAAGGACTAACTTGAGTGTTACCTGGTTTGACTTGATGACACCACTATTTGCCAACTTGTACATAGCTTCAAAAAACTGGTCAAACTTCATCGCGGGCTGGTGAGTATTGTAAACTCGCGTTTCGTTGCTGGCGTTGCCAAAGGTGTGCGGAACACCCTTTTCGACGGCCACTTTTTCGCCTACAGATAGGGTCTTCCATTTGCCGTTGACATTCACATCAAACTTGCCTTGCAGCACTTCGTAGGTTTCAAGAGCGTGCGGGTGGATATGAAGAATCCCGGCGACCGTCTGTGGGCCCAGCTCCATCTCCATTTCAAACGACTGGCCGTTAGTTTCGGCAGCAGTTTTCTTGATATAGAACTTCATTCCGAGTGGGCCATGGTCTAGAACGTCTCCTACTTTTAACATGTTAATAATCTCCTTCACTCGTTGGATAGGACATCCCCAGCCTGGGATGATTGACAAATACCATTGATTATTTCTCCTATCAGCTCACAACATAACTCAATAGGTGAGGGGAAACCGCCCAACGGTTTGCGTTACTGGCGCTGGGGCGGGTGTAGATAAAACTTCGAGAGCAGGATTCTGTTCGGGTGTAGAAAATGCTTGAAAATGCCGCAGAATCCCCAGCGTCCAGTGCACGCTGTGTTAGGTGCGGGTTTGTTTAGAAGCCTCACCATTAAATTACATCATTGTCTCTATGCTCATTGCTCAACTTAATGTTTTGTTCTTTTTTGAACCTTTTTAATTATGTAAATTGCCACTGGCGAGACCTTTTTTTCATCAAGCCACTCAAAAGGATCGGTATCGTAACCTAATGGTTTATGATGTTCAACAATGCGTAAGCCA
>Ga0184637_10002076_pt1 | contig 13040 bp, 12 predicted proteins | sample PLM3_127_b2_FD_133143 | JGI IMG/M metagenome (GOLD analysis project Ga0184637, IMG submission 133143) | Groundwater sediment microbial communities from an aquifer in East River, Colorado, USA - PLM3_127_b2 | ecosystem: Environmental > Terrestrial > Soil > Riparian zone | place: USA: East River...
CGCCGCAGCGAGGCGAGGTACTCGCCGAGATCGCCGTCCTCGGCGGGAATGACGGTGGTGGAGCCGCCGAGAATCACATCGCCCGTGAAGAGGGCCTTCTCCTCGCGCAGGTAATAGCAGAGGTGGTCAGAGGCATGGCCCGGCGTGTAGACGACCCGCAGGGTCACGCCGTCACCTTCGATGACCTCGCCGTCGCGGACATCCGCGACGGCCTCGGGCAGCGCGGTGTCGCGATGGATCATCTTGGCCACGGGCAGCCCCTTGAAGCGGCTGCGGAGCTGCTCCACGCCGCCCAGGTGGTCGCGATGGCGGTGGGTCAGGATGATGCGGGACGGCTGCCTCCAGCCTCGCTCGGCGAGGTACTGCTCGAACAACGGCAGATACTCGGGCACGCCCGCGCCGGTGTCGATCAGGATGGGATCACGCCGGCCCACCAGGTACGTGTTCGTCCCCGGCCCCGTCATGAGGCCGGGGTTCAGGCCGAGCACACGGCCCACGAGCGAGGTCGGCGTGGCGGTCTTCGGAAAATCCGGATTGATCCAGCTCATGACACCCCCAGGAAGCGTCGCTTGACGTCTCATGACACCCCCAGGAAGCGTCGCTTGACGTCCTCGTTCGCGTTCAGCTCCGACGGAGAGCCATGGTACACAATCTGCCCTTTGCTCATGACGTACACGCGGTCGGCCACGCGAAGGGCCAGCGGGACGTTCTGCTCCACGAGCAGGATGCTGAGCCCTTCCCCCTTGAGGCGCACCAGCACGCGACCGATCTCGCGGACGACGATGGGCGCCAGGCCCTCCGAGGGCTCGTCGAGCAGGAGCAAGCGCGGATTCGTCATGAGGGCCCGCGCCACCGCCAGCATCTGCTGCTCTCCGCCCGACAGCGTCCCGCCGCCCTGGCTCGCGCGCTCCCGCAGGCGCGGGAACGCGGCGTAGATGCGCTCCAGGGTCCAGCCGTCGGGCACGCTCCGAGCCCCCAATGTCAGATTCTCGCTGACCGAAAGCGGGGCGAAGATGCGGCGCCCCTGGGGCACCAGTCCGACGCCGCGCCGCGCGATTTCGTGCGCGGGCGCGCCCTGCACGGCTTCGTCACGGAAGCGCACGAGGCCCGCGCGGGGCGGGGTGAAGCCCACGATGGTCCGGATGAGGGTGGTCTTGCCCGCGCCGTTGCGCCCGAGGATGGCCACCGCCTCGCCGGCCCCGACCCGCAGGGAGACACCGTGCAGGATGTGGCTGTCCCCGTAGTACGTGTGGACGTTCTCCGCCTCGAGGACGGACGGCGTCATTCGTCGCCCGTCCCGAGATAGACCTCGTACACGCGCGGATCCGCGCGCACGGCATCCGGGGTGCCGTCGGCCAGCACCTCTCCGTAGTGCAGCACGGTGATCCGGTCGGCCAGCGAGAACACCACGTCCATGTCGTGCTCGATGATGAGGAGCGTCACCCTCCGCGGGAGCCCGAGGAGAAGCTCCGTCATGCGGTGCGTCTCCTCGGGGGACATGCCGGCGGTGGGCTCGTCGAGGAGCAGCAGGGTCGGCGCCGTGGAGAGCGCGATGCCCACCTCCAGCTGCCGCTGCTCGCCGTGCGAGAGTCGTCCCGCCGGCGTGTCGAGACGTTCGACAAGACCGACAGCGTCCGCCATCTCCCGCGCCCCGGCCAGGGTGCCGGTGAGTCGGCGCACGGAACCCAGAAGGTCGTAACTGCCGCGCTCCCGCGCGGCCACGGCCAGGCGCAGGTTCTCCAGCACGCTGAGGTTGGCGAAGAGATTGTTGCGCTGGAAGGAGCGCGAGAGCCCGCGCCGCGCCACGGCGTGCGGGGGAAGCCCGGTGATGACGGCCCCGTCGAAGACGATCTGGCCGCTGCTGGGCGCCAGGACGCCGGTGATGAGGTTGAAGAGGGTGGTCTTGCCGGCCCCGTTCGGTCCGATGAGGGCCCGCCGCTCCTCGCGCCCCACCGTGAACGAGACGCGGTTGACCGCACCCAGAGCCCCGAAGTGGCGGCTCAGGCCCTCGACGGAGAGGAGGGGCCCAGGGCTGGTCACGCGCGCAGGCCCACGCGTCCGCGCAGGGCGCCTACCAGCCCGCCGGGGGCAAAGAGCACGAAGAGGATGAAGGTCACGCCGAGGATCAGCATCCAGCGCTCGGTGTAGGTGCTGACCAGGCTCTGGAGCAGGATGAAGGCGGCCGCCCCGAGCACCGCGCCTGCGAGCGTGCCCGTGCCCCCGATGATGACCATCAGCAGCGCCTCGCCGGACGTCGTCCAGAAGAAGGCGTCCGGCGAGATAGAGCCGTTGAGCTGCGTGTAGCACGCGCCGGCCACGCCAGCGACCATCCCTGCGATGACGAAGGCCAGCAGCTTGTAGTTCCGCACCGCATAGCCGATGGCCTCCATGCGCCCCTCGTTCTCGTGGATGCCCTGCAGCACGTGACCGAACGGCGAGCGCGCCACGCGCCACAGGGTGAAGCCGGCGAGGGCGAAGACCAGGACGAGGAAGAGGTGGAAGGGCACGGCACTGGCGAGGCTCACGCCGAGCAGCGAGGCGCGCGGCACGCCGATGATGCCGTCCTCCGCGCCCAGCCACGCCACCTGGAAGGCATAGGCGTAGAACATCTGGGAGAACGCCAAGGTGAGCATGATGAAGTACACGCCGCTCACCCGGATGGCGAAGAACCCGATGACGAGCGCGGCGAGCGCCGCGGCCAGCGCCGGCCACACCAGCGACGCGAGCATCCCGGGCGCCGCTTTGAGGGCGAGGGCCGCCACGTATCCACCGAGTCCGAAGAAGGCCGAGTGACCGAACGACACCATGCCGGCCCGCCCCATGAGCAGATCGAGGCTCATGGCGAAGATGCCCCAGATCAGGATCTCCTGGAGCAGCTTGACGGGATAGTTCCCGGCCACCGCCGGGAAGAGCGCGACCAGAGCGAGGACCACCACGCAGGCAGCCGCGCGAAGCCACGTCATTTCAGCGGGCGCCCGAAGAGCCCGTGCGGCCGGAGAAGAACCACCAGGGCCATGACCACGTAGATCATCAGCATGGCCGCCTCCGGCAGCCACGCCTTCCCGAAGGTCTCCGCCTGACCGATGATCAGGCTGCCGGCCAAGGAGCCCTTCAGGCTGCCCAGGCCGCCCACCACGACCACGATGAGGGCCGGGATGAGAATGCTCACGCCCATGGCCGGATACGCCGACTGGATGGGGCCCGCGATCACGCCGGACAGACCCGCGAGGGCCGCCCCGAAGGCGAAGACTCCCGTGAACACGCGGTGGATGTTGATTCCCAGTCCCGCCGTCATCTCCGCGTCGTATACGCCGGCCCGGATGATCGATCCCAGGCGCGTTCGCTCGATCAGGAGCCAGAGGGCAACCGCCATGATCAGGCCGAAGGCGATGACGAACAGCCGGTACGAAGGATAGGTGAAGCCGCCGATGGTCACCGAACTGGAGAAGAGCGCCGGCGGGGGGATCGATCGGATCTTGCCGCCGAAGATCCACTTAATCAGATCCTCGAAGAGATACACGAACCCGAACGTCAAGAGCACCTGGTCGAGCACGGGGCGGCGATACAGCGGGCGCAGGCAGGTGCGCTCGATCCCGACGCCGACGAGCCCCACCGCGAACGGAGCGACCAGCAGGGCCAGCCAGAAACTCCCGGTCACCCCGATCACGGCGAGTCCCGCGTATGCCCCCAGCATGTACAGCGAGCCGTGGGCGAGGTTCACCACGTCGAGCATCCCGAAGATGAGCGTGAGCCCCACCGAAAGCAGGAAGAGGAGGGCGCCGTAAGCGAGACCGTTGAGGGCCTGGACGGCGAGATCGGCGAGGAAGGGCACGCGCGAGCGCGACGGGGCCGGCCCGGCCCCGTACCGCTTCCTACGCGGGCAAGGTGCAGCCGGTGCCGGGATCCTTCACGTCGGCGATCCGGTCGATCACCACGTTGTTCAGGCCGCCGGCGACTTCCTTGACCTCCCGCACGTAGATGAAGGGCTGGATGACGTTCTGCGTCTTGGGATCGAAGCGGAAGCGGCCGCGCGGGCTGTCGAACTCCACCTTGGCGATCGTCTCCACCAGCTTCATCTTGTCCTGGGTGTTGCCGTTGACCGCCTTGAGGGACCGCACGATGACCTCGGCGGTGTCGTAGCCCTGGCAGGCGAAGCCGTCGGGCATCTTGCCGGCGAACTTCTCGCGGAATTCCTTCACGAAGCGCTGATTCGTCGGGTTGTCCAGCAGCGGCGTGTAGAAGTGGCCGGTGATGATCCCCAGCGCAGAAGCCCCCTGGGCGGGCAGCACGTCCGGCTCGGTGAGGAAGCCGGCGCCCGTGAGCTTCACCGTGCCCTTGAGCCCGAACTGGTCGTACTGCTTCACGAAGTTCACCGCGTCGGAGCCGGAGAAGAAGGCGAAGACCGCCTTGGCTCCTGACTGCTTGATCTTGGTGAGATAGGGCGCGTAGTCCGTCTCGCCGAGCTTGGGATAGTCCTCCCCGATGACCTTGCCCCCGGCGGGAACGAAGGTCTCGCGGAACGCGCCCATCATGTCCTTGCCCGCCTGGTAGTTCGGGGCGATCTGGAAGACCTCCTTGGCCACGTGCTTGGCCACCCAGTCGCCCATGGGCTGGCAGGGCTGCCAGTTGGAGAACGACGCCCGGAAGATCCAGCGCGAGCAGCGCGCGCGGCTGATGTCGTCGGCCCCGGCGTTGGAGACGACGAGGATGGTCTTGGTGCTGTGGACCTTGTCGCGGATCCCGGCGAGGACGCCGCTGTGCACGGGCCCGGTCAGGATGTCGACCTTGTCGGACTCGATCAGCTTCTCCGCCTTGCGGATGCCCACCGGCGGCTTCGACTCGTCGTCTTCCTTGATCATCTCGATCTTGCGCCCGGCCACCATCCAGTTCTCGCGGGCGAAGACCAGCTCCATGCCCTGGGTGATGCTCTCGCCGAGCACGGCGTAGACACCGGAATACGGCAGCAGCACCCCGATCTTGACCGGCGCGCCCTGCGCGTGACTGCGCCGGACCCACGGCTCCAGCGCGGCGCCGGCGGCGATCGCGGAGCCTCCGGCGAGCAGCGAGCGACGGGTCAGTGCGTTCATCGGTGATTCCTCCTCGTCGAGTGACGACGCCCCGGGGGAGCGCCCACAGACTACACGAAGTTGTCGGATGAGGATGGGACATGGGGGCCCCGACATGGCCCCCATACCCCCAACGCTCGGAACGCCCCGGCCCAGCCGGGGCCCTCCTCGATTTCCCAGCACCCGAAACATGGGGGGCCCGACATGGCCCCCATACCCCCACGCTCGGAGAACCCGGCTGAGCCGGGGTGCTCCTCGATTCCCCACGCAGGCGCACGGCCCGACATGGCCCCCCGCGCCCGGAAACGCCCCGGCGAAGCCGTGGCGCTGCTCGGCCTCGACTAGGGCGACGTGAGCGAGATGACGTAGTTCCCGCTACCCGACGACGGCCCGTAGGCGTGGGCGACCGCGGTGAACCGCTGCCCCGACTCCACGAGGACTCCCAGCATCATCGCCAGATGCCGGCCGCCCATCTCCGGTTCGGACTCTTTCGCGTATTCGGGCAGCCAGCCCCACGCGCCGTCGTAGTCGCCGTCCGCCAGCATCCGCGCCAGGCGATGATCCAGCTCCTGATCGCGCTCGCGCGGCCACCTTTCCGGGCCCCGCACGAGCTTGTGCGACACGCTCCCGCTCGACACGAAGGCGGCCCGCCGTCCCGTCTCCCGCACGGCGACGGCGATGTGTCGCCCCCAGCGGAAGCTCTCGTCGAGATCGCTGACCAGGCAGACGGAGACCGGGATCATGGGCGTGCGCTGAGCCGGGTCGAGATAACACACGAGCGGCATCACGGTACCGTAGTCCAGGGGATAGTGGACGTCACGGGCCAGGGTGCAGAGCTCTCCGGCGGCCCGGCCCCGATCGATCATGGCCGAGGCCAGGGTGTAGTCGCCGGGAAAGTCATACTCCACGCCGTGGATCAGCTCGGGAGCTTCCTGGGCGGTGAGCACGCCGCGATGGCGTGGCGTGCCATCCACCACGACGGGGAAGGTCGTGATGAGATGACACGAGTTGATGATGATGACCTCGGGGTGGGCCGCCTCCAGGAGCCGGCCTTGCTCGACGAGTCCGTCGCGCACCGGGCCGAAGTCCGGGTGGGCGAGCTTGCGCGCGAAGGCCGCCTCCAAGGTGCAGTAGCGCGGGGTGTGCACCGACAGGTAGACACCGGTGAAGGAACCGTGGTTCATGACATGTCCTCCGTCAGGAATCGCCGCGCAGTCGCGTCGCCACCTCGTCGGGAATCGGCTGCGTGCGCAGCGGTGCGCCGGGCATGTCCGGCACCGCCACCCACGCCCGCACCTCGAAGCCTTGCGCGCAGAGCCGATCGCCGACCGCGACCTCGTGCTCGACGCGAAACGTCTTCTCCCGCACCCACGCCACGGTGGTGTGGATGGTGGCGACGTCGCCGTAGCGCACCGGTGACATGAAGCGCGAGCCCGATTCCAGGATGGGCACCCCCACGATGCGGTACTTCGGAAAGGTCTCCGGCCAGGGGAACCCGCAGGCGGCGAACAGCTCTTCCGTGCCGAGGTCGTACCACTCGAAGAAGCGCGGATAGAAGACGATGCCCGCGGGATCGGCGTCGCTCCATCGCACGGGCACGGTGATGGTGTGCTGCATTATAGGAGCGGCCAGATCGGGGTGAACCGCGGGTGGCCTGTTCGAGGGGCGCGGGGCTCCGCTCGTGTCACAGCACGCGTCGGTTCGCCCGACGCCACCGGCTTCACGAGGCGCCTCCCCGCTCGCGCAGGAGGAAGCGCTGCAGCTTTCCGGTGGCCGTGCGCGGAAGCTCCGGCACCACCGTGATCCGGCGCGGGCGCTGATGCGGCGGCAACCGCTCGGCCAGCAGTGCGGTCAGCTCATCGACGAGCGGACGGGCGGGCCGCGCCGCCTCCCTGGGCACGACGAACGCGAACGGCTTCACCAGGCCACTCGGGGCTTCCTCCAGGCCGACCACGCCGACGTCGGCGACGCCGGGATGGCTCATGAGGACGGCCTCCACCTCGGCCGGCGCCACCCACAGGCCGGCGACCTTGAAGAGGTCGTCGGCACGCCCGCAATGATAGTAGTAGCCGTCGCCGTCACGCCGGCAGATGTCTCCGGTGCGGAACCACTCCCCGACGAACGTGCGCCGCGACTGGTCCACGCGTGCCCAGTAGGCCGGGCTGGCGGAGGGCGTCCTCACGTGCAACACACCCTGCTCCCCGGGCGCCACCTCGCGGCCCTCGGCGTCGAGCAGACGCGCGCTCGTTCCCGGCACCGGGAGCCCACAGGAGCCCGGCCGGACCTGCCCCCGCCGATTGGAGAGCACCATGAAGATGGTCTCCGTCGCTCCCAGTCCGTCGAGGATCTCCACGCCAAAGCGCTCGGCGAATCGCGCGTGGATCTCCTCGGGGAGACGCTCGCCGGCCGAGACCGCGCAGCGCACGGAGCGAAACAGGTCCCGCGGCAGGTCGGCCTGGAGCAGTCGCGCGTAGAACGTCGGCACCGAGAAGAACAAGGTCGGCCGAAAGCCCGCCACGACATCGGCCACCGTGCCCGGGTCCGGCCACGCCGGGGAGAGGAAGGTGCGCCCGCCGAGGTAGAGAGGGCTGAGCAGAGCGTTCCCGAGGGCGTACGCGAAGAACAGCTTCGAGGTGGCAAAGACGCGATCGTCGGCCGTTGCGCCCAGGACCTCGACGCCGTAGTGACGGCAGGCGAGCAGGTCGCGATGGAGGTGCACGGCGGCCTTCGGCCGACCCGTCGTCCCCGAGGTGTAGAGCCAGAAGGCCATGTCATCCCCGCTGACCGGCTCTGGCTCGAGGGTGCTCGGTGCCGTCGCGGTCAGGCCTTCCAGGCCGCGCGGCCCGGCGGATGGACCCGCGCTCAGCACGGCCTTCACGCTCGCCACGAGGCGGAGAGCCTCTCGGAGATCATCCGCCACCGTGGCATCGGCGATCACCACGCGGGCGCGGCTGTCGCGGATCAGCTCGACCCAGTCGGCCCGGGCCAGCCGCGTGTTGAGGGGTACGGCGACGGCGCCGATGCGGAGTGCCCCGAAGAATGTCGCCACCCAGGCGAGACCGTCGGGCAAGACGATGGCCACGCGCTGCTCCGGCTCGACACCGAGACCACGTAGGACGTGACCGGTCCGGTTCACGAGGGCGAGCAGGTCGTAATAGCTCACGCGGCCCTCGGACGTGCCGATCGCGAGCTCGTCGCCCCGGCGGGCTGCGGGGTCGTCGAGAAAGGCGGTGACGGCGTTGGCCATGCAACGCGGGCTAGGATACCTCGCGGGCGACGACGAAGGGAAAGGCCGCCACCACCCACACGAGGCCGACGACCTCGGAGTCGCCGAAGTTGTACTCGAAGAGACCGCCCACCAGAAAGCCTGCCACCGCGGCCAGGCTCCCGGCCACGAGCGCACGGTCGTCGACCCTGGCCGGCGACAGCGTGGCGTAGATGCGCGAAGCCTTGACGAAGAAGACGGTCCAGATGGCACACCACGCGGCCAGCCCCAGCAGGCCGCGCTCCGCGGCGATCTGCACAACGTTGTTGTGGAGGTGGCTCGTCCCCGGGCGCCGGGCCGCGGGGTCCTTGTACGCCGAGTAGTCGATCTTGACGGCGCCTGGACCCAAACCGAGCAGGGGCGCCTCGCGAACCATGCGCAACCCCGTCTTCCAGAAGTAGAGCCGCTCGCTCGCGCTCGGACTGGTCGGATCGAACATCGAGATCATCTTCGCCCGCAGCGGGGAGGGCACCAGCACGGCCAGCGCGATGATCGCCGCGGCAACCGCGAGGAGGACCCATCGACGGCTGAGCAACACCAGCACGGCGACCACCGTGCCCAGTCCCAGCCAGGCGTTCCTGACGTAGGTGAGCCCGAGAGCGACCACGGCGAAGGCGCTCTGGAGGGCCGGCCGCCGTCGCTCAGTGCCGAGGACGGCGGCGGCGAGGAGCAGGGCGAGAGCCACCACCAGGCTGCCCCCGAGGGTCATGTAGATGCTGAAGAAGCCCTTGGCCCGGAAGGGCTCGACGCTGGGCTGGCGGCACGTCGCGAGCTTCAGCTTGAGCACCGAGGCCACCCACGCGGGCACGGCCACGCTCGTGCTGCAGACCAAGGTCTGCAGCATGGCGTAGACGGACACCACGACGATCGTGGCCCCGAACCACCAGAGCGCGCGCCGGATCTCCGCTCCCGAGCGGAACTCGTTGGCCGCGATGAAGAACAGGAGCACCAGGTAGAGGTGGCGCAGGTACAGGAGCGATGCCGAGCGGTGCTCGGAGACAAAGGCCGAGGCGAGCGAGACCAGCACGAAGGCCAGGAGGGGCACCGCCAGAGGAAGCTGATATCGCGCGCGGGCGCCGGCAGCGCTCAGGCGCGCGAGGGTGGCCAGGACGAGAAGCGCGGTGAGGATGCCGATCGCGGTGATGGAGGTCAGCAGGGCGATCAGCAGCAGGGCCAGGAGCGCGGGCCGGCAGCGCTCGGCCACGCGGGCCACTGCGGTCACCGGGAGGGCCAGCGGTTGGCCTTCCAGTCGAACTTCTCCCAGAACGAGTCGATGCGATGCACGATGCCGTGGAACTTCTCGCGGCTGTCGGCGCTCGTGGCGCGCAGCTCGTCGAGCGACGTGAACTGCGCCAGGTAGCCAAGACCGTACTCGGCGGGCTCAGCCATGGCCATCTCGCCCGCGACGAAGCGGCGGTATCCCTCGCCGGGATGGATCCAGAATCCCTCGGAGGTCTCTTCCGTGAAGAGCCGCGGTTCCTGCCCCGGCGGCAGTGCCCCGAGGAAGAAGCGCGCGGCAAAGCGGATGGGACTGGTACGCGGAGTGACGAAGTGCGAGAGGTAGGCGAGCGGCCGCACGTCGGCGTACCAGCCCTCGCGCGCCAGCAGTTCCGCGAAGGACCCCTCCCCGGCCATCAGCGCCTTCCGGCAGCACTCCACCGCCGCCGGTACCCCCGGCTCCGCCCCGTCGATCACGCGGCCGTCGCGGTCACACGCGAGCAGGACGCCGCTCTCCTCGAGCAGCTCACGCACCGCCGTCATCCAGAAGGCCAGGGGTAGCGCCCCCGCCGTGGCCGGAAACAGCGCCGCGGCCGTCTCCGCGGTCAGCCCCCAGCACCGAGCGAAGCTCTCCGGTGCGCCGTCAGCGAGATCGACCTTGCCGCCGGGAAACGCGTAGTAGCCGCCGAGGAACTTCATGCCCCGATTGCGCCGGATCATGTAGACCTCCAGCGGCTCGGGCGATCGCGGCGAAGCGGCGCGGACTAGGAGCACTGACGCCGCCGGCCGGGGCTCGACAGGGACAGCGGGATTCGCGGGAGCGCTCACTGGATCCCCCGTTCGGACGATAGTGCCGCGAACCGGCGAGCCCTCGGAGTCACGGCGGGTGTCAGCGCGAACCGGCGAGCCCTCGGGGCTCGCCGGAGGCGTGAACAGGGGGGTGTGGGGGGATGCGTCTCGTGTCCCCCCAACTCTATAGACTGATCAGCTGCGCGACTCGCTCCCGGTGATACGTCGCGTCGCCGAACGTGAACTCCGACGACTTCGCCCGCTTGAAGTAGAGGTGCAGGTCGTGCTCCCACGTGAAGCCGATGCCGCCGTGGAGCTGGATGCCGGCCGCGGACACTCGCCGGAAGGCGTCCGAGCAGTACGCCTTGGCCATCGAGGCGGCCAGCGCCGCCTCCGGGACACTCTCGTCGACGGCCCACGCCGCATAGTAGGTGAGCGACCTGGCGTTCTCCACCTCGACCAGCATGTCGGCCGCCCGGTGCTTCACGCCCTGGTAGGAACCGATGGGGCGCCCGAAGGCCACGCGAATCTTGGCGTAGTCGACGGTCATGTCGAGCACGCGCTGGGCGCCCCCGCACATCTCCGCGCAGAGGGCCACGGTGGCGCGCTCCACCACGCGCGCGAGCGGCGACCATCCCCCACCCGCTTTCCCCAGCACGGCGTCGGCGGCCACGCGCACATCGTTGAAGGTCACTTCGCAGAGCTTGCGCGTCTGGTCCATGGTGGGCAGCAGCTTGACCTCGAGCCCAGGTGTCCCCTTCGTCACCAGGAACAGCCCGATCCCTTCCTCGGAGTTCTTGCTCTCCGCCGTCCGCGCGACCACCACCAGGACATCGGCCAGGTGGGCGTCCGGCACGAAGAGCTTGGTCCCGGAGATGGCCCATCTGCCCGCGACCGGCTTGGCCGTGGTGGTGACCCCCGCGGCGTCCCAGCGGCCGCTCGGCTCCGTCCAGGCCAAGGTGCTCTTGGCCTGACCCGCGGCGATCTTGGGCAGCCACTCCTTGCGCTGCGCCGCTGAACCGGCCTCGTGAATGGTCAGGCCGCCGAGGAGCACGGTGGAGACGAAAGGCCCGGGCATGACGGCACGGCCCATCTCCTCCATGAGAACCGTGAGGTCCACGAAGCCGAGGCCACTGCCCCCGAATTCCTCCCCAAACACCAGGCCCAGCCACCCCTGCTCGGCCACCTTGCCCCAGAACTCGTCGGTGACGCCGCCGGGCTCCGCCATCCGCTTGCGGACGAATTCCGAGGAACACTCATTTTCGAGGAACTTGCGCGCCGTGGAGCGCAGCAGCTCTTGCTCTTCGTTGAAGCCGAAATCCATATCCGCTGCCTCCTCACTAGCCCTTGGGCAGGCCGAGCACGCGCTCGCCGATGATGTTCTTCTGGATCTCCGTCGTCCCGCCCTCGATGGAATTGGCGCGCGAGCGGAGGAAGGAATACTGCCACACCCCGTTCTCGACGGCCCGATCGGACCCGGCGACGAGTTGCGCGTACGGTCCCTGGATCTCCATCGCGAGCTCCTGGATCCGCTGGTGGACGTCCACCCAGACCATCTTGCCGGCCGAGGCCTCCGGCCCCGGCAGCTCGCCGCGCAGCAGCTTGGTGACGGCGCGAGCGCCCGTGTACTTCAAGCTCTCCGTCTCGATCCAGAGCTGGGCGATCTTCTGCCGCAGGACGGGATCCTTGGTGGTGGGCCGACCGCCCTTCTCCACGTGGCGGGCCATCTCCACGAGCCCATCGAGGGCGATGCGCAACCGGACTTGAAGTCCGAAGCCCAGCGCGAGGCGCTCGTACATCAAGGTGGTCAGGCCCACCTGCCAGCCGTTGTTGACGCCGCCCAGCACCTGCGCCTCGTGGACGCGCACGTTGTCGAAGAAGACTTCGTTGAACTCGGCGTCCCCCGTGATCTGCCGCAGTGGCTTGACGGTCACGCCGGGGAGCGTCATGTCGAGCAGGAAGTAGGTGATGCCCTTGTGCCTGGGCGCCTCGGGATCCGTCCGGGCCAGCAGCATCATCCAGTCAGAGATGTGGGCCAGCGATGTCCAGACTTTCTGGCCGTTGATGACCCAGTGATCGCCGTCCTTGACGGCGCGCGTCTGCAGGGCGGCCAGGTCGGAACCCGCGTTGGGCTCCGAGTAGCCCTGGCACCAGATCTCCTCGCAGGAGAGGATCTTCGCCGGATAGCGCTTCTTCTGCTCCTCCGTGCCGTAGGCGACGATCGTCGGTCCCGCCATGCCGACCCCGAGGATGTTCAGGATCGGCGGCGCCTTCCGGAACGCCATCTCCTGCTGGACGATCGTCTCCTCCATGAAGGTGAGGCCCTGACCGCCGTACTCCTTCGGCCAGGTGAGGCCGATGAACCCGGCGTCGTAGAGCGTTCGCTGCCACTCCCGGAGGAGTTGATAGGCCTCCGGGCGCGGGACCTCCGAGGCGCCCGTGGCCCGGCGCACCCAGTCGCGGGGGATGTTCTGTTCGAGCCAGGCGCGGACGCGCTCCCGGAACGCTTCCTGTTCAGGGGTCAGTGAGAAGTCCAATCGTCCCTCCTGGGGAATTGCTCGATGCGCGGAAGACTGAACCGGCGTTCATTCTAGGAACGCGGTTCCAACGAAGTCAAGGCTATACTCCCGACGATGGCCACCATTTCCCTCTCTCGTTTGCGTTCTCGTGTCGAGACCCTCGCGCGTTTCGGCGGGTTGCCC
>Ga0184637_10002077_pt1 | contig 13037 bp, 25 predicted proteins | sample PLM3_127_b2_FD_133143 | JGI IMG/M metagenome (GOLD analysis project Ga0184637, IMG submission 133143) | Groundwater sediment microbial communities from an aquifer in East River, Colorado, USA - PLM3_127_b2 | ecosystem: Environmental > Terrestrial > Soil > Riparian zone | place: USA: East River...
AGAGCACTTAGAAAAATCTATTGGCGTCTCGAATTCACGTTTAATAATCGGGATGTACTTATGTTCTTTTCCCCTTCGTACCAAGTAATTAAGAGCGTCATGCTTTTCCATGATAACTCGAATTTCACTAATATCCCAAATAGGATCCTTCTCCATACGAAAATAGGCTGCTCTGATATGGTCCGGAGGGATAGATTGAGGTATATTAGCATAAACTTCTTCTGCTTTTAAGTTACCGTAAAAAGTTCTTTTTCTTCCAAATGGGCTTGTTAATGTTCGCTTGTCCCTCATACATATAGTCATTACTTCTTTATGATATATGGCACGGATTCTAGGATATGCTGCGTGCAATCTCTCAAGATACGTTCCAGTATCTTTCTCTGATAGATTGATATCAAGCCCTGCTTTCTTAGATTCCGAATTGATATCAAGCATTGCTCTGTGCTTGCCAAGGCCATATCCAAACGCGAGGCGTAATTTCTTACCGACATATCTTTGATCCTCATTAATGTCTTCAATTGCTCGATTCATGCATAGGGCTGCGGTTTTCTTATATACATCAATTTTATCGAATTCCTCTACGGCTTCTAAGTCATTAGCTAAAAGTGATGTAATTCTAGCTTCCGCCTGCCGCATATCAACACTTAATAAGTAATCCTCTGTCCCGGATATAAAAATACTACGTATGACTTTGCTGTAAGGACCGTGGGCTGGAAGAGTTTTAAAGGTATATCCAACTTTGGTAGGTCTAACAGGGGGCTTAAGTATTGAATCGCTAGCTCTTCCAGTTTCAGCTCCTGTAATTCTGTTACTAGTTCTTCCTCTTCCATCATAATCAGGCTCCGCTGTAAGGTAACGTTTATTTGCTCCTAATTGTCGGAGTTTCATTATGGAATTTAGAATGTATTGTTCTTTTGATCCTTCAGCAGTGTGATTGCCCAATAAAGCAACCAAAGTGTCTTCTTGGGTATTCTCTCGTGTTGGGAGACCAAGTTCTTCAAATATAAGTTTAGCAATTTGTTTTGGTGAGTTGATATTGATTTCATAACCGACTTTTGATGTAAGTTCTTTATACTCTTCAGTAATTTGTTTATCATATGATTCCGCTAAATTTGCTCGTAATTCATGATTAATCTCTACTCCTTCCGCTTCCATTTCCATATACAAATCATGGAAACGGTTAACAAAATTAAAGTAGAAATCAAACGTACCTTGAATTTGTAACTCCCGTTTAAGGGCTTCATATACCTCATATGTCGTAGTAGCATCTTTCCCACAATAGATTAACTTCTGTTCTATTTTATCTTTCTGCGGATTAAATTCTTTACCCTCATCTTTATAATAAGGTTCCCTTGTAAAAATAGAGGTAAGGAATTCTAATCTCTTCGGGAATTCTGGGAGATATACTCCCGCCATTAAACTTGTGTCTGCGTGAAGTTTACCTCTTTCCCATTTAATTAACCGCGCGGGCGCTATTAACTTTTCATGGTCGAATTTGAAATTTTGGCCTATGAATTTGATTTCTGGTCTCGATAGAAACTGACTTAATTCAATCCATATATTAGCAAGTTCATGCATTGGAATACCTAAAGTCTTTTGATAATCTTGAAGATCAAATAGTGGTACTACAATGCAATTCCAGGGATTAGGAGCGAGTCCTACACAATAAGGAATAGATTGATTAGTTTCTATATCTAAGGACCAATTAGTTACATTTTTCCAGGAATTAAGGAATTTGTAAAGTTGAAGGGAAGTTTTAATGATTGTAATATTTCGCCTTGGTAAATTGAAATCATGAGTCTCAGATTCCTTGATAGCTCTTTTAATGTCAAGCTTGAGTATAAACTTCCATTCTTGTCCTACGCCGTCTCTTCCTCTAGGATTAATGATGTTTCCAGGATGAATACTTGGAACGACTTTGATATTATCCCGTGATGTTTGAAGAATGCTTCCACGATACTTATTAATTCCATTTTTACCTGTTAAAAATTTAAGTGCAGTAGATCCTAACGCTAAAATGCAATTAGGCTGAAGTGTTAATATTTCCTTCCATAAGAGTTCAATTTGAGCTTCTGGATCACAAACTAGATGTATATTCTTTAGATTATTTGCCGGCGGATGGTACTTGAAGACATAGGTGATATAAGCGTCATTTCTATTGAATCCATTTTCTTTTAATAGTATTGTTAACATCTCTCCGCTAGGGGCATTTGGCCAGAATGGTATTCCATGATGATCTTCAAGTTCGCCTGGGGACTCACCAACGATCATTAACTTTGCGTTTGCGGGTCCGTGGCCTCCGACGAAATTAGGCATTAAAGTTTTATATTTGAGGGAGTCATAAGGGAGGAACAATAAAAGCAATCATTTGGATTCCACGCCCAATGTATTACTTCGCAATCATTTAGCTCTATATTGAATATGGGTCATTAATCTTTCTCTTACTACTTTAATTAATTGTAAATTAGCTTCTACGCTTAACTTCTCATAATCTTTTCCATATATATCATATATAGCGTTATCTATATATATAGATAAACTTGGCCCTCGAATAAATGCATTTAATACATTCTCAACAACTTTTCTAATAACTGTCTCTCTTGGTAATTCCATTATTTCTCCGTTTTTTCCAAATCTTATTTACTTCTACTTTATGACGATGTAATAACTCTACTGCACAATTATCAGCATCAAGATCATCTTTTGGATAATCTACTATTTCATTTCTTCTTATTTTTTCAGTGTGAATAATTGCATGACACACTTCATGTGCCGCTAAAAATTGAAGCCATTTCTTAGAAGCAGTTTTTAATGTATCTTCTGTAAATACTATATAGAATGATCTAGTTTCTTCAACCCATAAAATTCCTGCGTTAGCTATCTTATTTGATATAGTGTGAAGTTTTCCAGCGATGGAAGTTACTACTATAGGATCATGAAGGCGATAAGATTCTTTGAGAGCTAGGTATGATATTGTTAGTTCTACTTTTGCTAAGTTATTCTTGATTTTATTGTTAATTGCTGTATTAGCATTGGTTATAGTAGGAATTAGTAAAAATAATAAACTTTTAATTAGTATTTTCTTTAATGTTTCTAAATCAATATTTTGCTTTTTTAGGAACTTTTCAAATAATTTTATTTTATAATCTTGAATACATTTACTATTAGTTCTTCTTAATTGCTTCCATGTTATATGAGATGAGAGTTTCGATGCCGCTGAGGCTGGACTCGCTACTGGCGCCGAATCTGTGGCAACGTCGTGCGCCTGAGCGGCATAATCGAAGCGACCGCTCCGGTGGCCAAGGCCGCCGGGGGACAACTTCACTCGTGCCAGTGCCCGGGGCACCGTCTTGCCCGCTTGGGGCTCGGTCAAGCGGTCGGCGAGGCTTGCGGCCTCCGCACACCCCTTTATTTGTTGAATTTTTGTAGTAATGGGTCCTCTAGTAGTAGCATAAGTTGGATATTGAAGTATCTTAAAATCACTGTCTAATAATATATTTAGAATATAATTTTGTACTTCCCCACCTGTACTAAAATCCTTAACATGTTTAATAGCATTACAAATATTACAAGCTCTTACTATATTTCTAGTTTCATTAGTTCCATGTTTAGCTCTTGGAGTAAAATGTTCTTTAATTTCCCAGGACCATTGAGTTCTACACCTAAAAAAGATTTTAGTTCCAAATGGAACCGAACAATAAGTACAAATTCCTGGTGTAATAGGAATTAGCCAAGCTTTCTTCACACTTTATTTCCTATGTCAAATCAATTATAAATCTCAACGCCATCGCTGCTACCTGTGTTGCTTCATATCGCATTGATATTGTACTACGTACATCATGTTGCTGTTTTACTTCTTCCCAAAGTTCATCTAACTCTTCTAAGATAATAGCAAAGCCCTCATGAGGAGAACGAAATGAAGGAAACTTATCCATCGCTACTTTTAATTCTTTTTCTAATTTATCTAAGGCATCATCTTGGTTCATTTATCTAGTCTCCAAATGAGGTATGCCCAGGCGGCTATCTTTACTAAATCCTTTTTATCCTTCTTCTGCATATAGCGCACAGTTTTATAAATAATTTCGCCGGCGGGATGTCCTGGGCTATTATTCATCTTATTTACTAATTCATATAGATCATTTGTGCCATTAGCTCCTGTCGTATTATAACCTTTAGCTCTTGCAGAGTGTTCTAATAACTCACTTACTTGGTAAATAAATTTAGTAAAATCTTCAGTCTCTGGTAAATTCAAAAATCCTCCTAATTATAAAAAGCTCGCTGGATATGAACTGCCTCATGCCACTCTGTTCATGATATTTTCTCGCTCCTTATTCCGAGCGTATTAAAGAGCATCCAGTCTTCCCGTAACTCGAACTCTTACTCTAACTCATCATCTTCATCTTCATCTTCATCTTCATCCTCATCATCTAGAAGATCAGGATTATTTTCATCCCCTTCATCTACAGCAGGAGCTTCATCTTCAAGATCAGGAGATTCATTTACATTAGTTTCATCTAGCATGATATTATCCCCTAAATCTCTTAGACCTTGGGACGAAAATCAGGGACATCATTGATAGAGTTACCATTTTGATCTTGCCCGCGCTGAACATAACCTCTTAGTGTGATCCCAATAGTATTCTTCCAATCGTAGGGAGTTCCTGGAACTAAATCCTTTCCTCCGTTAGCAGCAACGAAGAAACGCTTGATTTTGTCCCTAAATCCATCAGAGGTATTGAACATGATGGTAAAAACAACATCCTTCATCTCACCTTCTTCGCCACGGACTTTTACGAAATAGTTGACACTCTTTCCGCTCTTGGCATCCATCCGGCGGGATTCTAGAACCTTTAAGTCATACCAATCAGGGTTTCCTTGAAGGATGTAACCACTCTTGACATCTTCCTCACTGAAAGTGATTAATCCGCCTTCTTGTACATCACTCATTTGATTTACTACCTCTTTTACTTTTGGGGTTGTTGTTACTTTTGCTTTTGTCTTAGCGGAATTGCTAGGATTAAGCCTTACGTTTTACTTCTTGTGCTTCATGATGGCTTTGAATAAGCCGTCTGTAATATCAATTTCGTTGGGAAGCCCTAGAGCAGATTTTGCAATTACATTTTCATCAGTAGTTATATTAGTTAAGGCTAGCCTTTTTACTGGTCCATCCATATTTATTTTACGAGTTATAAGTCTATAGATTTCATTGAAATATCCAGGTGTTACTTGACCAATTTTATTACCGTATGCTACAAGAGATTCATACTTACTACTTTCACCTTCTTTAGCCCCAATATTTGTTTTAGTGATTGGATGAGCAGTCATGATGATATTAATTCCATGATTCTCATTCATAATCTTAAGTACTTCTAAGGTTTTAGAAATTACTACAGTCTCATTATTGATTTCATCCCAGGATGTAGATGGGAGTCCGGCGGCACCTGTTTTAACTTTACCCTTTACTTGTAATTGATACATCACACAACTCATCGAAAGACTTGTTAAGCTATCAATTACAACGGTCTTAAATTTTGGTGGAGTTCTTTGGATATCTTCTAACCAATTAAGAAAGGTTTTGAAGTCATCTACTCCATAAGATGTATAATCAATATCGGCGGCTGGATAAACTAATTTAATCGGTTCTAATCTACCATCAAAATCTCTTATTGTAACAGGACCTGCCTCGATAAAAGATGCTGCTGCTACTGTTTTACCTATTCCATTAGGTCCTACTAAAAGAATCTTAAAGGATTTCCAAAGATCAATGTCGCGTGTACTCGGCACTACTATTTTACCTCATTATAGAATAAATGATCACCTATTTGTACAGTTTTAATTACTTTAGGAGACTTAATCCAGCTTGGGCCTATATTAACTGTATGATAAAGTACCGCTTTATTACTTACATTAGAAGTCTTAGATGCTTCCCAAGCTGCGATAGCATTATTTATACTACCTTGAGGAATTGTAGCACTTAAACTAATAAGCATTAAACTTCTAATCATTAATCTTCGATTAATCGGATCTTGATTCCAACAAGAAAACTGCCAAGGGAGAAGAAGTGTTCCAATTAAACTTCCATCTGAATTATACTTTCGGCGGGTTCTCTCACGTATTACTTCTCCTACTGCTACCATTCCATTAAATGGTTGGTTTCCCGCTTCTGCGAGAATTGTGCTAATTGCTAATAGATCTGGTAAGATTAAGGTATCCACAGGTATCATAAGTTACTCCCCACGCTTTATTTTAATTAATAACATAGCAAAACCAAAAGCTAAGATCGTACTGGCTATAAGAACTATTAAATTAATCCACCATTCCATTATTTTTCCTCTCTTTTCTCTTCGCACTTATCTCAAGCATGCATAACTTACATTGAGCCGAGCGTCCTAAGTAACTATAAAGATTCTCTGGGATTTGTAAATGTCCGCGGTAGCAAACCTTATTCTTCTTCTTCTTTCTTAGCCCTAACCATGCAGTTATAAATTTCATTATTCACCACTAAATAAAGTAAAATCAATCTTAGGTTTAAATGCTTCCTGAAGTTTTGCCTCTTTATACTCATCTCTAGTATTGCATACATCATAAAACATACACTTCTTATTGAACTTCACGCAAGCAGTATAATTTCCGGCGATATAATCACCTGCGGCGGCTAATCCCATTACTTTAATAATTTCAAATGTCCAGTAGATGGTATTCTCTAAGAATTCTTCGACTTGATAGTCTGAAATATTAAAGTAGTACCTAATGAGTCTTTTATCCACAGAGTAGGATTTCTGATTCCCGATTTGATTGATAACGAAATCTCGTCTACCTGTAGCAAGACAGTAAGCAAGCTTTTGATTATCCCTATCATTAGGAGCAAAGTTCCTAGAAACACGCTTATGATCCACCACCAAGGGTTGGTTAGTTTTAGATTCTCTGCATAATAAATCAATTTTACCCTCCAATACTATACGTACTCCCGCAGATTCATCTTCTAATAATTGTATTGCAAATGGTACTTCTGCTTCTTCAGGCGTCCAATTCTCAAATTGATAATAAAGAACATACTCCTTGAATAATACTATATTTTCTTCTATTACAGTGTTAGTAATAGATAGTTCAGTCGCATGATTACGTCCTAATTCTACTAATGCTTCTATATTATAATCTGCTGCGATAATTTTTGCCTTGTAATAGAGATCCAGTAAAAAGTGAAATAGATCGCCTTCCTCTAGATAACTTGGTTTAGTAAGTCCTGTCAATTCTTTCACATATAGATAATTAAAAAGCCGCGGGCATTGCTGAATCTTATCTAACTTATTTGCTGATATTAATATTGTTTGCATTCTTTATTAAAATTTCATAATATGAAAATAAACTGTAGCAATATCTTCAGTTATTTTAGCCATATATGTCTGAGCCGCGGAGATATGGAAGCGCTTATCATTAATAGAAGTTACTTTTAATGTATTATCTAATGCCTCCATTAGTAACTTATTATCATTAATAGCGCGCTGGATGAATCCTTGGATTCCTTCGATACGAGTTTCCTTGGAAATTGTTAAGATTGGAATCGTAGTATTACTATTCATTATAGTATATCTTCCCTAATTCTTCAGTAATAGAATATCCAAAATCTTTAAGTGCAATTTCTTTAAGAATTCCACCACAAAAGTTCTTGATAGAATAAGAAATTGTAGCAAAAGGATGCGCTTGTCTTAATCTTTCATTCTCTAAACGAGTAGATTCCATTCTAGTTTGAATATCAGGATCTTTCCAATAGAAATTTATAGGATTTAAAACTCCAATTTTCATATCCCTTAAAACTCCCACTGGAATTCCCGCCGATAGGTTTTGTAAGCCCCAGCAGGTTTGACTCCAGCACCATCTATAACTAATTTACTATCACTCATATCATTCCAAGGAATAATTACTATTGCTACTAAGTAATTATTTGCCTGGGCATACTCTATATATTGAAGATAATGATAGCGCTTGGTATTAGTATTATTAACTATAATTAATTCTTTACCTAAAGCTATATTTTCCTTAAAAGAATCAAAAGCTTTAATATTAAGGGTTTTTAGTACTTCCTTAGAGACTTTATCTTTAGGCGCTGGAGTGTTTATTTGAACAAAATCATCTACCTCATATGCCTCTTTAATTTCATCAATAAATGTTTGCCGGCGACCTTTAGCTAATCCCCGAACAATTAACACTAATTGCATTATTTCTTACTCACCATAAATTTTCTCATATCAACTAGTAAATCTGTAACAATACGAACTAAAGTTGAATGTAGTTCTAGATGTTTTTGAATAATTATAACTATATTAGTTAGTTCACTTCTTAAACCTTCACATCTTTCACATTCATTCATAGGTTTTATCCTTTAACCACTCAGGGAGTCCTTCTGGATTAGCTTTCTTATAAGTCTCAAACTCTTCAAGAGATTCATAATATACGGGACGAATTCTTTCAGTTTTGTAATGAATTCCTCTAATTTCCCAAGCGCCATATGGGAGAAAACCATGCTCCCGCGCGATTTTACAAAAAGAAAAGTCATCGCTCATGAGTTTCCCTATTCGTGAGGGTTCCTTATGGTGCTCTTGTATGGTACATAGATCAGGATAGAGCACAGTAGATACCTCCTGAAGATGACCGAAGAAATGATAGCTTCTACTTTCATTAACTATTGTTGCTAAGCACCATCGAGATATTGCTATAATACCGCTTCCTACACCACCAAAATGTTTTAATCCTCTAAATGGCCGCGGGTCTTGCTTATATTCACCCTCGGCGAAACGATGGTAGAAAACTGGCATTCCATTAGAGATATCTACCCGACCAGCGATAATATGAGGATAATTTTTTCTATCGTGAATTGGAAAGTTCTTTGCATAATGCTCTATAAGTATATCTAGTTCTTCTAGTAATGTATGATGAAACTCTACGTCTGTATCTACCATAACAACATAATCATCAGTGAGTTTATCTAAAAATTCTCCACAGATTGCATTACGATTGAATGGGACATGACAAGATCCATGTTCTCTAAATGATCCTAATAAGCAATTATTTTTGTCCTTAGAACGCTCGTACATTAACATATTTACTATAGAGAAATGAAATGGAACGGAGATAGTTCCTGCATGAGGAAATGCAAAAGTGAATCTTCTATGCATAATTATAGATTATAGATTGCTCTGTAAGTTGGCAATTGCTGCACTATACTAGTCATAGATAACTCTCAAAATCATTTAAATAACCTTGAATTTGTCTTTTATGTAACAATGCTAAATCCTCTGCGTAATGAGCTTTACCTTTTTCATAGGTAGCGTCATTAGAGGCAGTTTCAAAGATTACATGGTTATGAGGAATGATTGCTTCGCTCACTACATAATGTCCCAATGCTCGCGCGCGGTCTGCAATCTCTACATCGGGACACCAGTGCTTGTAATGAGGGCAAGCTAGGACTCCACCGTTATTAGTTCTAAGCCAATCTCTTGTAGCCATGTAATGAGGCTCGAAATGTTTCTCTGATGTCGGACTATCTCTTAGTGCTAAGAATCCATAATTAGGTGTCGCTACGGAAATTATATCCCATTTATGGGTGAAAACAATATCATCTGCTGCAAGCATTATCCACTCAACATCTTTAGCATTCCTCGCCCCATGATTCCATTTTTCTATTGGAGTAGGATGTCCTTTTAGGACTCTTAGCTCTAATGGAATAGTTACACCTGTACTACCATAATTACAAACCGCTTCTATCGTTTCCCTATCTTTTTCATCTGCGATGATGATTACTTCTACTAATCCCTTAGAATTCTCCTTTAGACCTTGGAGTGTTGAGATTAATCTGTGAGGTCTTCCTAGCGTTGGAATGATTACATTAATCATTTGAAATTGTATTTTCTACCCACGCCGCACACTTAGCACTTGTAGGTAAGGAATGCTTCCCATTAAAAGAAAACCTGCACAGTTCATTAACAGTATCTCTCATTATAATAGTATATAATGCTACCTTTGGATATTTATGCCTAAAAGCCTCATTAGCTTTTACTGCCCCTCTATAAGCTTCCATTGCCGCGGGAGTATTAGCTATTTGCAACCGGCCATTCGCTGCTAAATTAAAGTTATAAGTAATTGTTACAGTAATATCTCCTGGATAGGTTCCATTTATATCTAGTGTTTTAATTAGTAAGGATTCGCAATCTACTGTTTCCTCAGCTCTGAATTGCTCTATATTTGTAGTGAAGCAATTTATTACTAGTAGTATTGATAACATGTAGTTCATATTGTTCTAACCATTCCCTTCTCAATATAAGTAATCCATCGAATTTTATTCTTATTAATCAATTGAAGGCAATCAGTACAAGGAAAAGAATCTCCAATATTACCATTTCTCTTCTTAAACATTAGTGAAGTAAGCGTAAGACTACGAGGAGCACTCCCATTATTCCGATTATAATGAGCCAATCTTCGAATTGCAACCTCTTCAGCATGAATTTTTCCATGATTATAACCCGTTGCTAATATTCGTTTCCCTGCGGTAATTAATACAATATGATTAAAGCGCTTGTGTGTGGAATTCTTAGCGATTTTTCGAGCCATGGACATGTTCATATAAATTCCCTATCCCAGCATATTTTTCTTCTTAGTATTAATAATCATAGAATCAACTGCCGTGCGAAAACATTTTGCATGAAAAATATCATCGGAGCCATTTTCTATATTGATATGTTTGAAAGAGTTATCGGAATTACATGTTAGATTACAAAATAAACAGATTTTACCTTCAGTATTCAAATTTCTTCCCCAATTCTTAGCTCCCATTTTTAGTTGCATTTGGCAATTAATTTACTGTTGTAATAGCTTGACAAACTAATGTTCCAGATCTATAAATATTTAAAAGTACATCATGTTGGCCAGAGAAATAAATGGGTAAACTAACATTAAAAGGGTTATTGGTGGTACCCATTGTTGAAGATCCTGCCTCTGTAGAGATAACTGCATTAGTAGCATTACCATTCCAATTACCAATAATATTTAAAAGAACCCCTGGAATTCCCACACTAGCATTTACATTACAAGTTACTGCCCGCGGGCGTTGATCTTCATAGATATTATTAGTAATAGTTGATAATGTTGGACTTGTGCTTACCATAGCTGCTCTACAAGCGTATGAGGTTATCGCTAAAACAATAATGACAATTAATCTGTTCATATTATTCCTTTATATTTTATTGGTCCGAGGAGTGGGAGTCGAACCCACATGATTTTCATCGGAAGATTTTAAGTCTTCTGAGTATACCAATTCCTCCACCCTCGGATTTAACCATCAATCCAATTCTGGATCTGAATAATCGTGATCTTCCTTTGCTTCATCTTCACAATCACTACACAACGATGAAGCGGAATTTGACATGTCAGTATAACAATTGATACAATAGTTAGAAACAAATTCATCTTCATGCGAATCATAACTATAATTAGGCATTTACTTCTCCACCCTCGGATTTAATTATTCAGTTGAAGATAAAGCTAAGGTAAGATTTAGAACTACAGGATCTGTGCCCTCATTATTATTCCTTAAGACACTCATATAACCTTCATCATAGCTTATTACTATAGAGTGTACTAGCTCATTTTTTAGGTAGGGACCAAAGTCCTTCTTAAAAGAACAATTGTAATAAGTTATGTAGAAATCTCCTGATTGATTCCAATCGACCCATTCAAATATATCTTTTTCCATTGTTTTTATTCCCAATTTTTAATTTCTTACTTCTTCAACTAACTCTGACATTAAAATTATCAATTCATCTTCACAATTAAAGCAAAGTGAAGCCGCGGAATTACTCATATCCTTATAACAATTTATACAATGATTATGGATATATTCATCATTTATGCTATCATAAATATATTGTGGCATTGTTCAATCCTTTAGAGCAAATCCAATTATTTCATTAATAGATATTTCCCGCGGGTCTAATTGATCAATTCTGTGCTGACATATAGGACACCGGCGGATTTCATATATAGAACGGTGGACTCTGTTTAAGGGAGTATCTGGAAATATCGGATACTCTTGAGTGGCGCTGGGATCTGAGAGGTTACTCATTGTTTATTTGCATATTTCTGCAACGCTTGTATAACGTGCTGAGACAGTTGCGTAAAATTTTCTTGCTTGAAATCCGTTCCGTGGCATTGCATCTCACCATCATCACCATATTTTCCTTCATGTGGACAAATTACCCATGCAAAGTGCCGCCAATTTATGCACTCTATTTCTAAATCTGAGAGGTTACTCATAGTGAGACGCTGGCGGATCAGTTCCTCACTCCATTGATCTACTTCAACCCATTCGTTTCCATCCTTCTCTAGTAAGACTAGTAATGGGCCACCCGAACCATGCAATACACCATCGATATATTCACCATCATAATCAATGAATCTAATCTTATATTTATAGGCTGGCTTAGGCATTATGTTACACCAATTTAAAGGGCTTATAACCGCCGGTCATGAGTTTATCTGTTATGTCACGGATGATCTGACTTTGATCCCATTTACTCTCCGCTGCGACGCCTTCCATTGCTTCCCCTACATATTGACGCTTACGCTCAACATACTCTGCAAAGAGTTCATCAATAGAACCAATTGCCACAGGGTAAATAACTTCAATACTATCAGCACTACTCCCAATTCTACTAAATCGTCCTTCTGCTTGCTCCTCATTAGATGGATTCCATTCTCGCTCCATGATGATAGCATTGGAGCAAAACTGTAGATTAATGCCCTCTCCGCATGCTAGTGTCGGAGCTAAGAGTATACTAGTTCTGCGGTGATCCTTGAATGCGTCGATAATGTAAGTGCGATCTTCAGCATTCATTGTGCTTTTAAGTTGGAAGACTTTAAGACCCTGATTCTCCTTGAACTTAATAGCCAAGATATCGGCAACGTCAATATGATGATGAAAGATTGTTAGCTTCTGATCCTCTTCATTCTCGATAAACTCTTCTACATAACTAAGTACACTCTCTA
>Ga0184637_10002078_pt1 | contig 13032 bp, 19 predicted proteins | sample PLM3_127_b2_FD_133143 | JGI IMG/M metagenome (GOLD analysis project Ga0184637, IMG submission 133143) | Groundwater sediment microbial communities from an aquifer in East River, Colorado, USA - PLM3_127_b2 | ecosystem: Environmental > Terrestrial > Soil > Riparian zone | place: USA: East River...
GCAGCGCCCCGAGCGCCAGCCGCCCCGCGGCCAGGTCGGCGCGCAGCGTGGCCTCGATGTCGCGCAGCCGCTCGCGCAGCGCCGGGAGTAGATCCTCGGCGCTCGGCAGCGAGACGCGCGCCTGCGCGTGCTCGCGCGCGACGCGCTCCCGGTCGGCCTTGAGCGAGCGCAGCCGATCCTTCACCGCGGCCACCTCGCCGTGTTCGATCGCCAGGTCGAGCGCGCGGCCGATCTTCGCGTCGAGCTCCGCGAGCTGGGCCTCGAGTTGGCGGGGCTCCGTGGCCGCCATCCGCCGGCGCAGCTCGTCGAGCGCCACCTCGAGCGCGTGCGCGGCGACCCGCTCGTCGAGCGCCTCCCGCACCGCCGCGAGCACGACCGCCTCGAGCCGTGCCTGCGAGATCTGCACCGCGTTCGAGCACACCTCGCTCCCGCGGTTGCGATGCCAGGAGCAGCCCCACACCGGCCGCCCGTGCAGCGCGTGGAAGGCGCCGCCACACTCCGCGCACTCGAGGAAGCCCGAGAGCAGGTGCTTCCGACTCTTGCCGCCCACGATCGCCGTGCGGAGGATGCGCCCGCGGCCGTCGCGCTCATGGCGCTGCCCTCGCCGCCCACGCGCATCCTGCGCCGCGTGCCAGAGCTCGTCGGAGACGATCCGCCAGGCTTCGTCCTGCTGGCGCACCCACTCGCGCTCGGGGCGCTCGAAGCGCCGGCGGCGTCCCGACTCGTGATCCTTCACCCAATAGGAGCGGTTCCAGACCCGCTCGCCGCGATAGACCGAATTGCGGAGGATCTCGCGGATAGCCGTCGGGGCCCAGCCGTTGCCCCGCGGTGAAGGGAGCTGCTGCTCATTCAAGTGATAGGCGAGGGTACGCAGTCCAAGCCCCTGTCGCGCATAGCCCTCGAAGAGCCGCACCACGATCGGTGCCTCCTTCGGGTCAACCTCGAAGCGATAGCCCGACGTGATCGGGAAGCCGTGCGCATCGCGGCCGGTGATGATCGGCTCCGTTCGGTAGCCGAACGCGCTGCCCCCCGTTGCGTGCTTGCGATCGAAGGCGCCGCGGAGCCCGCGGTGCGTGTCCTGGCGCACCTTCTTGAGATGCTCCTCGTTCATGACGCCCATCACGCCCGCGCCGACGTTCTCGAGGTCGAGCCCCGTGGACGCTTCAACGGCGGTCTTCCGGTGCGAGCGCACGCGGTTGCGAATCCAGCCGAGGTCCTCCTGATTGCGGGCCAGGCGCGCGAAGTCGAACGCGACGAGCACGTCCCACTCGCCGATCCGCTCCACCAGGCCGAGCAGCCCGGGCCGGTTGTGTCGCGAGGCGCCCGAGATGCCGCGCTCCGCGACCACGAGATCCTCGACAACGTGCCAGCCCTGCCCCACCGCGTACTCGCGGCAGCGCGCGATCTGATCCTCCGGCGAGGTGTCGGCCTGCTTATCCGTCGACATGCGCGCGTAGATGGCGGCTCTCACCCTACACCTCCCATCAACAGATCGGTCGCCAGCTTGACCAAGAGCGCCTTAAGAACTCCGAAGCTCAAGCTCCCGGTCTTCTGGGCGACCACGGCCTTCGCCTGTTTCCAAGTCGTCTCGTCGCGCGCGGCGTCGAGAAACTCGTGGCCGTCCCATGTTAGTCGGCGGACCAAGAAATCGTCGCCGTCATGGCTCCCAACGTCGATCGCGTCGATCAGGCCCGCTTCGTGCAACAGCGCCAGGTGATAGGAGACCGCCTGTGCGCCCGCGGCGGTGATGTCGAGCTCTGCCTGGTTGATGGCGCCGCCATCGCATCGGGCTTCGATCGCTAGGAGGATCTCTCGGATCAGGTCCCAGTCTCGCTTCACCGCGTCACCTCCCGCACCACCCGCACCAGCGCCGAGAGTGGCGAGCACGCCCGGGCCGCGACCAGGGCGGATACGCCAATGACGAAGCACGTCTGAGCGACGGCATAGCGCCTCGGCAGGCGGGTCTGTACGAGCGAAAGACGATCACTGATCATCTTCCGATTTGCGACTACCCTGTCGCGCTGATCGCCGATGGGACCCGCGATTCCGGTGCGGGCGGAAATGACCTCTTGCGCTCCTGCGGCCTCGAGGTTCTCGAGACCTTGAAGGTCGTTAGTCGTTCCATCGAGACGAGCTTGTAAGCCATGGGCGTTCGCCATCCACTTTTGCCGCGATAGCCCGAAAAGCCCACTCAACAGCAGCAAGAGCCAGGCAATTAACTCGATCAGATCCTGCACTCCGCTCGTTCCGAACTCTGCCGTATGGATCGAGGCTGCCAGGAGCGTGAACGTCAGGCCGACGACGTAGAACTCGAAACGTTGCTGTGCTTGCGCCGCGAACAATCCAGCCGCATCGCCCTTCTCGCCGCTCACGCCGACGCCTCCGGCCGCGGCTTCCGGCCGCCCTTCACGACGCGGAATTCATCCCGACGCGCACGCGCAACCACGTCTTCCATCTCTCGCAGCCACTCCGCGAGCCCCTCGCTTCCGCGCTTGATCTTGATCTGTTCCAGGAGCTCGAGCAGTTCGAGCACCTGGGGGTCGGCTTGAGCCATCTCGGCCAGCGCGCGGTACGGGTCGCGATCGTCTTTCATCTTGCGGGCCATCACGCGCGCGCCTCCGCGGTGCGCCGCTGCTCGATCTCCCGGTCGATGCGCGCCATCGACCGCTTCTCCTCAGGGGTTGCGCGGCGCAGCTCGAGGGTGATTCCGTGTTCTTCCGCGAGCACGTCCCGCGCGTATCCCAAAGTTCAGGGCGAGCTCGAAGACGCAACGCCCGCAGCTGGTCGTGTGAGAGGCTGTCGATCTTGCGCTGGTACGGCCCCATGATCTTGCGGTTCACGAGGTCAATCGTCGCGTCCTCGAGCGGCGGCAGCTCGATCGTCTTCGACTTCGCAGCGTTCTTGCCCATGCGTTCCTCCGTGTGGGGAGGCGGTCAGTCCCGGCGCCGCAGCGCGCGCTCGACGATCTCGTAGGCCACAGTGCCGAGCGGGAGCTTGCGCTCGTTCGCCCAGCGATGGAGCTTCGCGAGCTCCCCGTCGCTCAAGAGGATCACCACGCGGTTGTGCCGCACCGTTTCCGAGGCTCCTCGAGGGCGACCTGCCCCCGCTCTCGGACCGCCTCTCCCGGTCTTTCGCACCGTCACAGAGTACCTCCATTGATATTGAATTGCACGTAATTCAATAGGCGTACAGACGATTCCCGATTCCCCTGCGCCGACGCCTGATTATGAGGGAGCGCGGCGGGCTACGTCAGCCTCCATCGGGCGCGAGGAGGGGAGAAAGCCCCACCTCGCGGCCGCCCGTCGGCATCCCGCGCCTCACGCCGCCTCGAGCATCGCGAGCATCGCCGCACCGAGCGCGCGGTCGGAGCCTCCCGCCTTCGCCATGAGCGCCATGTCTTCCTCGATCGTCGCGCACGGCTTCATCCGCTCCGGCGCGACCTCGATCAGCGTTTGCAGCAGCGCGGCGGGCATCATGCCGACCCCTGGAGGAGCCGTTGCGCGACGAGCTCGACCGCGCCCCACTGTGAACGCAGCAGGAACTCGGAAGCGGCGACCGCGCCGCAGACGCGCTGGCGCGCCCACGCCAAGGCCTCCTCCGGCTTCGGAACCGCGCGACGGTCGGACGCGAGGATCTCACCGACACGTACGAACGTCAACGAGAGGTTGAGCTTCACGATCTTCGGAAAGTCGGTGCCCGTTCGCGGGTCGCTCACGAGCTCGCCGAACGCCAAGAGCTCCGCCATCGCGCCGGCGGCGAGCACCCGGATCGCCTGGCCGAGCCAATCCGCACGCGCGGCGGGGTCGCGCGCGGTCGACCGGAGAGCGGTGTTCCTGGACTCGGTCTCGACGGCGCCGCCGCCATCGGCCGTCAGGTATAGGCGCACGACCGGCGGCAGCAGCGGAGAGAGCGACGCGACGACCGCGTGGCCTGCCTCGTGGATCGCGGTGCGTTCGCGGTTCGTAGGGTTTGCAAAGTTCATGTCGTATCTCCCTGTTATGCAAGAACCTGTTTCGCTTCGGTGTCGTACAACCCGCCACGGCCATACAGATCGGCGGGCGTCGGGCCGCGTGAGCGCTGCCCCAGCAGTAGGTCGGCCAGGCCAGCGGCGGCATTTGCGCGATCATCGGTTGCGTTAGGTCTGTGGTCGACCCGGTCTCGGCCCGAGGATCCGCGGCGCCGTTCGAGCCCGCGCAGCTCGCGCAGGAGCACGGGATCGTCGGGCAGCTCCACCGTGGTCGAGTTGACGTAGGCGACGAACGCGAGATAGAGATCCGACTTCGGCTTGGCCGCGAGCTCGTACTCGATGCGGTGCTCGCGAAAGGCCTCGCGCGGCCACTCGCCGGCGTACCTGTCGCCGGTCACCTTGCGCACGCCGTAGGTCTCGAGGAGCTGGGCCGCTTCGGCGACGACGCCGCTCGGGTTGAAGGGCGGCCGCCAGGCGCGGCACACGTCGACCACGCCGCGATCCCCGTCTCGGTGGCCGAGAGCCAGAGTGAAGGCGTCGCGGCGACCTCCACTCGGATCGGTAAACGCCGAGTAGATGATCCCATGTGCCGGCGGCAGCTCGAGCCGGTCGGTTGCGACGCAAGCCGCAAGCGACTCGGGATCGAGCAGCGTCGCCAGCCCTGCGCGGAACTCGCCGAGCACCTCGCTGCGATATGCCTCGGGGTCGTCTTCCTCCATGCGCCGCAGATAGTCGACCGGAAGGCTCGGATTCATCGTGGGTGCGTCCGCCTGCCAGACGAGCACGTCGGAGGCGCGCCCGTAGTGGCGGCGGTGGAGATCCCAGAGTGCGCCGGCCTGCCCGTAGGGTGAGCTCAGGATCACGAGCTTGCCGCCGGTGGTCGCGAGCGCCGGGCGCGCGGCGCGCAGCATCTCAGTATCCACGGGGTTCCCGTCTGTCGATCGGTAGTACGCGAGCTCGTCGCATAACACTATTTTTGCACGGATTCCGCGAATCGCGCTAGGTCGGCACGGGTAGACTGCGATCTGTGTTCCGTTCGCCAAGCTGAGCGTGTCGCGCGTCTCGGCGATCACAGCGCTGCGCAGAACGGGGCTCGCATCGTGTAGACCGCGGATGTAGGAAAACGCTGTGCGCTGCGCGGCGCGCGCGTCCTGGGCGATCAACAGCGCGAACAGATCGCCATCTCGGCAGGGCTCGGCGAACGCGGCCTCGAAGTCGACGATCAGTGAGGCGATCCGCGTCTTTCCCGCCTGGCGCCCGACGATCAACACCACCTCCGACCACCCGCCGGGCGGCGGGTCGTACTCGAGCCCAGTGCAGCGGCGAAAGAGATCTCGGCCGCCTGCGTCGAGCGGCTCCCCATAGCAGGCGGCAAGAAACGTGAGCCAGGGCCGCCAGCTCGCCTGGTCGCCACCGAACGCGGGGTGCGCGCCGTAGAGCTTCGGGTCGTGGAAGGCGTCGTGGAGCCTCATAATACCCTCGCGACGCGGCGACCGTCGCGGTAACGTGCAAACGCCCCCCTAATGGGGGAGCTATGCGCACATCGCTGTCGAGCCTCGCCACGCTGGTGGGGCTCGCTCTGCTGAGGTCTAGCGCGTCGGCCGTCACGATCGACTGGGTCGAGATTGGAGACCCCGGCAACGCCGCCGACACGCAGGTCATGCAGACGGACGGAACGAGTGGCTATGGCGCTGTCGCCTACGTCTACCAGATCTCGAAATACGAGGTGACGAACGCGCAGTACGCGGAGTTTCTGAACGCCGTTGCTGCGACGGACGCGAACGCGCTCTACAACACGGGCATGGGGTCGCCCAATCCGTACTCTTTCGGCGGCATCACGCGCAGCGGCGCCTCGGGGAGCTATACCTACAGCGCGATCATGGGCCGCGAGAACATGCCCGTAAACTACGTGGGGTTTTACGACGCGCTGCGTTTCGCCAACTGGCTGCACAACGGTCAGGGCAGCGGTAATACGGAGACGGGCGCCTACACGCTGCTCGGGGGGGGCGCCACACCGAGCAACGGCGAGACGGTGACGCGCAATCCGGGCGCGACCGTCTTCCTGCCGAGTGAGGACGAGTGGTACAAGGCGGCCTACTACGATGCTCTGTCCCAGAGCTACTTCGACTATCCTGCGGGCACCGACGCACAGATGATCTGCACGCCGCCGAGCGCGGACGAAAATCACGCTAATTGCGAAGCTTCCCCGATTGGACCGTTCAACGGCCCGACCGATGTAGGTAGCTATACGGGCTCGGTGAGCCCGTACGGCACGTTCGACCAAGGCGGCAACGTCTGGGAGTGGAATGAGGCATATTTTCCCTACCCGGGCGGTTCGTATCGTGGAGTGCGGGGCGGAAACTTCTTCGATTTTCCGTCTCGTATCCCCGCGGCCCACCGAAGCTCGGGCCACCCGATCGGGGAGCAGGACGCCCATTTCGGCTTCCGCGTCGCGTCGATCCCCGAGCCCAGCACCGGCCTCCTCGTGATCACGGGCCTGCTCGGCCTCGCCGGCTGGCGCAGGGCGCGCGCCTAGCGCGAGCGGTTCAAGGGGTCGGAGTCTCAGCGCTTCGGAGATGGCGTCGAGGAGCTTCATCGCGCGCGCTCCACGATCGCTCGCACCTCGGCGCCGGTTAGGCGCTTTCTGCGGGCGAGCTGGCAGGCAACCGCCTCGATCACGGGCCAGTTCGCCTCGACGAGCGCCTGGGCATGGGCATTGCACTCCTCGAAGCGCCGGACGACGTCGGCGAGCGCGGACGCGAGCGCGCGCTTCCCGAAATCGAGCGGCTCCGACTCGCGCAGCGCCGCGTGGGCCACGGTTTCCGCGGTGTCGAGGTAAGCGGCGGCGAGCGTGGCGAATGATTGCTCGACGTCGCCACCACAGCCGGTCTTGTCGCGGCTCGTGTAGCGGGACTCGGCAGCCGGGCCCGACAGCAACACGACCACGCGGGCGCGCACGGCTTCATGGTCTACAGCGTGCCCGCACGTCGGGGGGATCCAGGGCCGGCCGCAGACTATGCCGAGCGCGTCGGTGCCGAAGTCGTCGGGATGGATCGAAGCGAAATCGACATCGCCGGCGATCCCGAGCAGCACTCGCGCGACAGCATGTCCGGCTTCGTGGTGCGCGCTCGCGATCTGCGTGGTGCGTCGCCGCGGTGCCCGCCTCATCGGCGCCCCCGGTTCGATGGCGTCCTGCGCCTTTGACCACGCGCAATCAGACTCAGCCGCGGCCTGCGAGGCGACGCGCGCGGCGCGCTGGTCGAGCTCGGCAACGCGGTCCACCATGTCGCCCCATTGGCGTGCGCAGCGAGATCGTCGGCCGGGCGAGCGGAGGCATGCGCGTGATCGGCGAGACGCATCCACCCGACGCGCAGCTCCGCGTGGAGGGTTCGGGCCAGCTCCGCGAGGGCATCGGCGCGGTAACTGCGCTCCTGCAGCGCGTCGGCGTCGGTGCATAGCTCGATTTGGTGGCGGAGGTTTTCATCGATAGGCACTGGCTGTCTCTCCTCTCTGATCGTCATGCGAGCGCGCGCATCCCGTTGTGCAGCGCGGCCTCTACGTACTCGCGGCGATGCTGGTAGTCCGCTCGCGCGCGCTGCCATTTCAGCAGCTCGCGCTCGGCCTCGGGGATCTGGGCAGCAGCGCGCTGCTGCTCGAGCGGGTCGCGGGTGGAGAGCAGTTCGCGGCGAAGGCGCTCGAGCTGCTCGCCCGCACACGACACCAGCTCGCCGGCGAGGGCTTCGTGAATCCGCCACTTCGCCGCGTCGGCGAGTAGATCGAGCAGCTGACGCCCGTGCGGGGTGCGCGAGAGCGCGGCCTCGAGTGCGTTCACCTCGGCCTCGTCACGCTGCTCGGCTTGGCGCTGGGTCTCGCGCTGGGTCTCACGCTCGCGCGCAGGCGTCGAACCGATGATCTTGCGCCACCTGGCGGCGGAGTCAGCGGCGGCGCGATCGGGCGGCCTGTCGCCGTCGCCAATGCAGCCGCCGTGAATGCCTTGGCGCAGGCCGAGCCTGTTCGGTCCCCGCTTGCTCGTGTCACTCATGCCTCACCTCTCACTACGCCCCGTGCGAGCGCGTGCTCGATCCGACGCTCGAGGATTGCCAGGGTGCGCGCGTCGCCCCCAGCGACCTCCCACAGCGAGGGGACCTCGAGACTCGGATCGACCGCGGCGAGCGCCCGCAGATCGAGAAGCCTGCGGACGGCTTCGTCGAGGTCGGCGAGGCGATCTCGTCGGCGCTGAATTGGTGTTCGTGCATCACGGGCTCCTAGTCGAAAACGAGGCTCCGGACGGGAGCCGCCGGCGCCGTAGCACCGGCGACCCCGCCGTGGGAGCGCACGCCGCCGGAACTTCCGGAAGGCGTCGCTTCTCGCCGGTGCTGGAATCTCCAGCGGCCGGAGAGCCGTGCAACGGCACGCCGCAAACCGAAGCCGGCGGCACGCCGCGGTAAAATCGGGTCGGCGAGCTGGGCAGGGTGGCCGGCAAGATCGGCAAGAAGCCGGACGCTCCGGTGTGCGGGTTCACGACGCGCACGAAGAGCTCAGCGCCGGCGTCGAGGTGGTCGTGGTCGCTCAATCGAAGCATCCGGTTTGCTCCTCGCTGATCTCAAGCTCGATCCGCGACGCCAGGTCGAGCTCGAGCTGGCCGAGCGCCTCGAGGTCCTCGCGCTGAGCCTGCGCCTCACACTCGCGGCGGCCGGCTCGGTAGCGCTGCCAGTAGTGGAGCGGGGCCTCGCCGCGCCGGATGCGAGCGGTCATTGCGGCACCTCGGCTCGGGCGCGGTAGGTGGCCTGCCGGCAGCGAGCCGAGCAGTACCGGGCGTCCGAGCGCGCGGAGAACGGTGCGCGGCAGCGGACGCACATTCGCTCGGTGGAGCCCTGGCGGCTCCGGTATCGCGCTCGCCCCCGACAGGCCTCGCAGCACCAGCGGCGGCGGGTCACGCCCGCAAGCAACGGCGGCCACATCGCGCGAGCACAGCCGGCGCAGGGAACCGCCTTCCAGGGGTTCTCGGCGACGTCGCGGCGATCCCACTTGTACTCGTCGAGGCTGTTGAGGCATGCGGCGCACACGGGGACCACCTCGTACCAGTTGCAGTAGATACGGTCGCGACGCACGGCATAGTGCACGGGCTCACCCGACCCGAGATTGCGCGAGCACGTCCAGCAGATCGGGCCCCGCGTTACAGTTAGTTTTCGGGTCAATTGACCCGGAAATTCAGCCGTAACGATTGCCGCGCTCATTCGCTTCGCTCCTGCGCCGCGATCGGGGCGTGTAGGTCCACGGGCTCCGGGTCCGGGCCGTTCGCACGCTGTGCGTCGGTTGCGGGCGCCTGCGCCTTGCTCTCGAGGTAGGCGCGGAGGTTCGGAACCTCGGCCTCGAGGTCCATCCCGAGCGTGTCGGTGATGATCGAGTCGGCCGCGCGGATTAGCGTGCCGGCGGAGCTCGCGGCCTCGCGGTCATCGGCCGTGAGAGCGCGCATCTCGAGCGCGATCCCGAGCGTCAGTAGGCGCTGCGCGTGGCCCAGGCGCGCGTCGCGCTGCGGCGAGAGCGGGCGTGTGGGGTGCATGCTGCCCGGCGGCGGCTCGCCTTCTACGGCGCGCCGTAGGCGCAGGATCGTGGCGGCTGCCACGTCGGCCGCGAGCGCGGTCGCAGGACCGCCAAGTCCCGAGCGCCGATAGGCGTCGAGCTCGGCCGGGCCTGGCGAGTAGAGCGCGGCGCGAAGGCGTGCGACCTCGGTCTCGAGCTCGCGGCGTTTCGCGAGGCCGTACCGAGTGCCGCGGGCGATCGAACCGTTGGCGCCCTTCGCAGCGGGCGCGTGGCGCTGCCCTCTACGCGGCATCGCAAACTCCCGTGATACCGAGCGTTCTCTGCGCGCCGGACGTTGCAGGGACGTGATACGCCCGGCAAGACGGCGCGAACAGGTGTAGACCCGTGGGGAGCGTGGTTAGTTCGACGCGGTCAGCACAACCGGGCGCGCGGGCGGCGGAGTGCTCGAGGTGCGGGCGAGATCCGATCGGGCGCGAGGGGACGGACGCGGCGGCCGACTGCGGTGCCGCAGTCAATCCCGCTTTCCAGGGATCGCGGCGCTTCATTGCGGCAACCCCTGCGCCTCTTAAGGCGCAGTTGCCGCAGTGCCGCAGTCCCCCGAGGTGGGCGGCATGCCGCAGTCGTGCCGCAATCTGCCGCAATGCGAAACGGCCTCTCATGCGCTTCCACCTCCACCGCTCGCAAGCCGGATCTCCATCCGCCGGCCGATCCGCTCTACCACGATCTCGCCGGCATCCGCCCACTGTTCGCGAAGCACGCGCGCCCTCGCTTGCGCCACGCGCGGCGGCTCCACCCGCTTGCCGTCCGCCCCAGGCCCGGGTCTCACCTGGCCCGAGATCCGCCATGCGAGGTCCTCGGCTGTGATCGATTCGCCAGGTTGCAGGTAGCTCGCGGGGAGCGCCGTCTCGTTCGGATCCTCGGGCGACCAGTGGAGCACCTTCCCGGGGTCGTCATCGGGTGCGACGCGGAAGCTGTAGGCCGCGTCGTCCACGCCGTTGCCGTACACGCGGACGGTCCGAAAGGCGCGCTCCCCCGGAATGCGCTTGATCTCGATCACGACTTGCGGCACGTCATCGAAGGCTGAGGCCCCGCGGCCGGCGCCGCGCTCGCCGTTCCGTTCGCTGTGCCCCTGGTGGTGGAGGAGCTGCATGTACACGTCGTTGCTCTCGCCGATGTCGTGCAGCGCGTCGAGCCACTTCGTCATGTCGTCATTGCTGTTGGTGTCCGCTTCGGGCGGCTTGAGCCGCGTTGCGGAGTCGAGGGTCACGAGACCGAACGGGTTGCCGTTCTGCCGTGCGCGCCGCAGCCACGAGTTGAGATACTCGAGGCCCAGATCATCCAGCGTGAGAAGGGGCCGAATCTCGCGCGGGAGATCGCGATCCCGCGCCACGATCGCCGTGCGCGGCATCCAGATGGCGCGGTTCACGTGCTTCACCATGTAGGCGGTGCACGCCACCGCCAGCGCGCGGCGAACGATGCGGGAGACGCGCTGCTCGCGCGAGATGAACGCGGCGCGCGTCCCGGGGAGCTGCGGCGCCCCCTCCCACGGCGCAGCTCCATTCGCCCAGCAGAGCGTTAGCTGCAGCGCAAACGTGGTCTTGCCGCACGCGGATCGGCCGGCGACGAGCTGTAGCCCAGGCTCTGGATCGAAGTAACCGGGCAACGGAGACTCGGCCTGCGGCCGCTTCGCGATCTCAGCCAGAGCATCGCCCGAGAACGCCAGCCCGTCGAAGTCGATCGTGTCCGGATTCGGCCGCGGTTCCTCGACGTCCGCAACTTCCGGATCGTCCGCGCGTCGGCGCCGCTCCTCCTCGAAGTCGTGGATCGTCACGCGGCCGCCTCCGCGTGCGATCGGGTGGCGCCGTCGCCATAGCTTCGGATCCGCACCGGCACCGCGACGAGCTGGTCGAGCGCATAGCCAGCAGTCAGGTGGTCGCGAGCATCCTTCCCGCTCGCTGCCTGCCAGATCGCGATGCGGGCGCGATCGACGCCAGCCGCCCAGATGGCGCTGTAGATCCGCGCCGCGTGCTTCGTTCCATCGGCGTCGCGGTCGCGGATGATCTGGATCTTCGAGGTGGAGATGATCTCGGCCAGCGCCGCCGTGTGATGCGGCTTCCACTTCATCGCGCCGCAGGGGTTACAGGTGGCCCCGGCCCCGTGCTGGACGATCGCGTCGACGTCCGCCTCGCCTTCGACGATGTAGAGCGGCTCGTCGCGCTCGAGGGCAGCCACCGCCTCGGTCTGGCGGTAGAGAGGCGCGTTCGTCATGGAGTGCAGCGCCGGCGGCGCGCCGGTGAACCATTCGCCGCGCGCGCTCCGATGCCGCGGCATCGACTTCGGGTATCCGCGCTCGCGCCACTCGGCATCGAAGCGCGCCACCTCGAACGGGTGTGCGCCGCCGTAGGGGTGGAAGGCGACGGCGTGGCGTTCGTGGTGGATCGTCCAGCGCTTCGACGTGCGCGGAGCCGATGCGGAGCTCTTGGCGACCGGAAGACGGCCAAAACTAGCATCATGCGAGTTTTGCTTGCGTTTCCCGCCTTCGATCCCGTGTGCCCACAGATCACCCAACGGTGCCGGCTTCTGGGAGGTGATCCTCGAGCAGTAGGCCAGCGTGCCGCCGTTCTCGAAGGTCAACACGTAGCCGGTGCAACGCTGCCCCTGGTGGCGCGGACGGTGAGCGTGTCCGCCGCACACGGGGCACGGAAACCGCTCGGTGTAGCGGGAGCGGCCGCTCACATCGCCACCCGCGACAAGTTCTCGATCTGCATCGCCCCGAGCGGCGCCCTGACGATTACTGTTAGGTGCCTTTCGCAGGTGATGATGAAGTCGTCCCCGTGCTCGAACAGCAGCACTCCGAACGGCTTCGCATCCGGGTCGCCCCACTTGGGAGGCTCGGCGAGGCGCTGAGTCTCTTTCTCGTGCTGGCACCGAGCACAGCGCCAGGTCATCGTCGGGTAGCGGCCTATCGCCGGGCGCTGGGCAGGCTCGAGGTCAGAGGTGCGCGTCGATGCGCGCTCGGGTAGTGTCCCCACGTTCATCTCCCGCGACACCTCGCCCTGCTTGGTCGGCCAGGCGGGGCGTCGCATTTCTGGCGGCGGGATCGCCGCAGGTGATCTCGCGCCAGAGCTGGTCCGCGAGCAGCCGCCCGAGGGCGTCCGCGAACGCGCGTCGGCGCGGGTTAAGCGCGATGCCCGCCCTCACGCTTTGGCTCCGTCTCCGGGATCCGGAACGACCTGCACCGGCGGCCGGATGGCCGCGAGTTGGCGGAGGTGAGCTGCGGTCAGGCGGTCCTGCGCCTCGGACACGAGGTCCGAGTCGCGAAGGCGACCGAGCAGCTTAGGGCCATCGAAGTCCGGGCGGTCGGTCCAGTCGACGAGAACGAGCTCTAGGGCCATACCGGGCTAGGAGCTATCTCAGAAATGTCGAAACAGGATGCAGATGCACCCGAGGTGAACGAAGCCGAGGAAGTTCTCGGCGTGCCGATCGTACCGGATGACGAGGCGGCGGTAGTTGTGCAGCCA
>Ga0184637_10002080_pt1 | contig 13027 bp, 14 predicted proteins | sample PLM3_127_b2_FD_133143 | JGI IMG/M metagenome (GOLD analysis project Ga0184637, IMG submission 133143) | Groundwater sediment microbial communities from an aquifer in East River, Colorado, USA - PLM3_127_b2 | ecosystem: Environmental > Terrestrial > Soil > Riparian zone | place: USA: East River...
CTCTTACCTGACCTCGGAACTGATCCTGTTACATTGATTGATCGCGCCACTGATCTCTTGTTCGACCACTCGCTCTTCAACAGTCATCCGCGCTTCTGGGGCTACATCACTGCCTCCGCCGCGCCGATTGGAATCCTCGGTGATTTTCTGGCTTCGGCTGTCAATCAAAACACGGGCGCATGGTTCCTCTCACCGATGGCAAGCGAGATCGAAGCCCAAACCGTGCGTTGGATCGCAGAACTGCTTGGCTTCCCCACAACCTGCGGCGGCTTATTGGTCAGCGGCGGGAACATGGCGAACATCGTCTGTTTCCTCGCCGCGCGTCAAGCCAAAGCGGGCTGGGATGTACGCGCCACAGGTCTGCGTGAACATCAACGTTTGCGCGTCTACTGCTCAAAGGAGACTCATACCTGGGTCCAAAAAGCCGCCGATATGTCTGGGATTGGAACCGACAACGTCCGCTGGATTCCCACGCGAAAAGATCTGAGCATGGACACCGTCCAATTGCAGAATCAAATTCGGGTGGATAAAGAAGCGGGTGATCGTCCGTTTATGGTGATCGGAACGGGAGGTTCTGTCAGCACGGGCGCGATTGACAACCTGCCTGAAATCGCAAAGATCTGCCGCGATGAAGACTTGTGGTTCCATGTGGATGGCGCGTACGGCGGCTTCGCGGCGATGTTGCCCGATACGTCAGCCGAGTTGCGCGGTTTGAGCGAAGCGGATTCGGTGGCAGTGGATCCACACAAGTGGCTGTACGCGCCTCTCGAGGCAGGCTGCGCGCTCGTGCGCGATCCCGAAAAGTTGCGCGAGGCGTTTGCCTATCATCCGCCGTATTATCACTTTGGCGTGGAGGCGATCAACTATCTCGATTACGGTCCGCAGAATTCACGCGGCTTCCGCGCGTTGAAGGTCTGGCTGGCATTACAGCACGTAGGGCGCAAAGGCTATGAGCAAATGATCGCCGATGATATTCAACTGGCGAAAAGACTGTATGAACTTGTCGCAAAACAACCCGAACTGGAAGTCTTTACACATTCGTTGAGCATCACCACGTTTCGTTATGCACCATCTGATTTGAAAGTGGGCTCTGAGAAGATCGAAGAATATCTGAATCAATTGAACACCGAATTGCTTACTCGATTGCAAAACCGTGGAGAGGCATATATCTCCAATGCAGTGATTGATGGGAAGTTCGCTCTGCGCGCCTGCATCGTAAACTTTCGCACCTCACTGGCGGATATTGACGCGTTGCCAGAGATTGTCATCCGTCTAGGGCACGAAGTGGATTCAGCATTGCGCCCTGAAGGACTCAAAGTCAGGAATTAAGATGGATTACGATGTAATCATCGTCGGCGCGCGCGTGGCAGGTTCGGTGCTTGCATCTTTGCTTGGTGAACACGGACACCGCGTGCTTTTGCTGGAGAAAGCGCACTTTCCCAGTGACACCTTGTCGACGCATTTCTTCCGCGCGCCAGCCCTGCGCGTCTTTGAAAGGCTGGGCGTGCTGGATGAAGTGAAGTCCGCCGCGCCGCCTCTGACAGTGCTTTGGAATTACATTGACGGTCACGTGCTCAGCGACCCCGTCGAAGCGCCTGAAGAACATCTGCGTTATTTCCTGTGCGAGCGGCGAATCACTCTCGATTGGATTCTCTTCCAACGCGCGGAGCGTGAACCCAACGTCGAAGTCCGTCAGGGCGCGCAGGTGAAAGAATTAGTATGGAATGATGATCGCGTGGCAGGTGTCCGCTGGATTGAGCAAGATGGGATGAAAGAGGCGAGCGCGCGGGTCGTGGTCGGCGCGGACGGGTTCTACTCGACACTTGCCAAAGCTCTCGAGCCAGCCTTCGAGACATCCTTCCCTGTGCGCCGTTGCATGTACTACACTTACTTTCATGGTATTGACCCCCTTGATGAGCAGTTATTCGCCGAACATCATTTCGTAGGAGATTCGCTGACCTACGTCTTCCCCACCGACGCGGATTTGACATTGGTGGCAGTCACTGTGCCGATCAGCGAATTTGTTTCGTTCAAAAGGGAACCATTGCAACGACTGCGCGCGCATCTTGAATCGCTTCCGTTGTTTGCACCGCGGCTTCGTAACGCAGAGATTGCGGCTGAAGTCAAAGGCGCGGGGAATATTCCTTGCTACCAGCGCGTGCCCTATGGACCAGGCTGGGCGCTGGTCGGCGATGCCCAACAGATCATGGATCCGTGGAGCGGAATGGGCATTGATCATGCGACGACTCACGCATCCCTGCTGGCGGATTCGCTCCATCACTTCCTGCGCGACGACATAACTTGGGAGGCATCTATGAACAACTATCACACCCAAGCGCGCCAATGGAGCGAGAAGACCTTCCGCCGTACCTCCACTTATGCCGCTGATTTGCGTCCCATGACCCGCGCGGCACTTCAACGTCGAGGGTTGCTGGACGCGTCGCCATAGTGAATGCCATTTGCTCCAGATCATTTATCGTTTTGGGTGAGGCAATATTTTTATGGACAACTCAATATGACAATCAGAGTAGACCCTGAAAACAACGAGCTCCGCGCCTTGTTCGATCTGGTGGAGTTCAGCGGTCAGCGCGTGCTGGAGATCGGTTGCGGCGATGGACGACTCACATGGCGTTACGCGGACAAAGCCGCGCATGTCACGGCGATTGATCCCTTCGAGGGGAGCATCGCGCGGGCAAGGGAAACTATGCCCGATGACCTGAAGGGTCGTGTCGAATTCCACCATGCCGCGTTCGAAGACTTCGCTGCATCAATCGAATCTTCAACGTTCGATATCGCGATCTTATCCTGGTCGCTGTGCTGAATGGAAGCGGAGGGCATGGTTCATGCCCTTGAGAAAATTCAACCTCTGATAAAACCCGATGGATGCCTGATTGACATCCATCCCGTGCGCGAAGCGCCGTTCATAAGGGTTCATGGGCAACACAGCATGTTGTTTGAGGGATCCGATCCGGGCTACGATTACGATGAGGGTTTACATCATGCAGATGATGCACTTGAGGAGGTCGTCCGGCGCGGCTTGTTTCTTGTCGAAGGAAAGAGTGAATTCGAGGCGGTCACATACGCTTCAACGGTCGCCGAAATGCGGGAGTATTGGGCGAAGTACGGGGCTTTCGACGAGGAACCGAAGGACGATGCGGTGATTGCGCATCAAAATGAAATCTATACCCGAGCCGATGATCTTATGCATTCAAACGAAGGAGCGGAGATCTCCTATCACGAACGGGCGCGCATTACACGATTGAAGCCGATCTCAAGTTGATTCAAGTATTAATTCCCGGTGGCTGTGAATGGTTTACGTCTTTAATCGTCATCCAGCGCCAGAATGATCAGTCCCTTTTCTTCATCCGAAGCATAGACACACGTTTTGACAACTCCTTCAACCTGACAGTCGTGAACTCTAAGCGCGCCGATGCCGTCATCCGAACTGGCATATGGAGGCATCCGCACGGACTGAAACGCGATCTGTTCAACGATAGGGTGGTCAGGATCGCTCAGGTTGAATCGGAAGATGCGCAATCCCTCGCGAAACCACGGGACGAAAAGCAGATCGACCCTGAGTTGTAAGGTATGTTGGCCAGTTTCCGTATCAATGTTGCTTTTCCAAATTTCGCGAGGGTGAGACAAATCGCGGATGTCGAAGAGACGTAAACCATCGGATACCCGATCCATGTCGTTGACGAAGAGGAAGTTTCCATCGGCAGTTGGCTGTGAGTCGTGGGTGACAAAACCATCCGGGTCAATACTTCCGGGCTGTATAAACATGATTTCCTCCGGAGGGCGTCCCATTTCCAATCCGTGCTTGTCCACAATCATTACCCCGCCGCCCCAATATGAGATATACACCCGGTCACCCATGATGGCCGCGCGATGCGCCCACGAGCCATTTTCTCCGTGCGGATGAATGTGCTGATGAAAAACGTTCACTTCACGGATATTTTCCAGATCGCGGATGTCGAGAACTCGCAGGTCGGCTGTGTTGAGAGTAGCGAGGAAAAGGAATGTCGCATTACCGTCTGCATCGGTGTCAACCTCCGCCGCGTGAACATTGCACCACAACGGAACATCTGAATTCAATAATTTGCCGTCATAGCGGCCCATCAAAACCGGCGCTTCAGGTTGTGTGACCTCGATGATCGCCAGTCCGCAGGGAAAATTTCCGTATGGCGTGGGCGACTCAAGCGGCATTGCCAGATACCGGTGGTCGAATTGACGGAAGGTTGTGATATGTTCCTGAATCGCGTGCGGCTCAAGTTCCCACGCGCCGATTTCGGTCGGTTGAGTCGGGTCAGTGACATCCACCAGCCGGAATCCGCGCGCATTCCGCTGGGCAACATACAACCGATTATCAATCTCAAAAAGATCAAGGTCAGAATTGACATCGTCACATTTTCGATTGGGAAGGAAACTGAGTGGCAACACGCCTTCGGCGGGTAAGCCAAAAGGCGACACGGCTTTATCACAAAAGGTCGAAGAATTCTCCAATTCGACCAATTCAAGTGTGCCAGTGTAGAGTGGAGGCAAAACAATAGGCTTTTCGGTGGCGGTCGGCGGGATGCCGGTCAAAGAAGCAGTTACGGGAATGATTGTCGCCGGCGCGCCGCTACAACCCGCCAGCAGAGATAACAAAATCACAACGATCAATTTATGTTTCATAATGATATTCTCTGGATCGTTACAATCAGATCCGCACCCCCGCCCCCAACGGACCATGCGTCGCGGCAGTCTCAGCCTCAAGCACATCGAACGGCATCACGCGGACTTCGGTGAAGGATGGATGATGTTGAAAATGATCCATCAACGGTGAAGTGAGAAATGTTTGAACATAGGATGAGTTGTCGAATAAATAGAGTCCGCCTGCCGTGGACTGCGATTCGTTGATCAACCAGATTTTCCAACGCAAGCCGGGGATATTTAATATTTCACCCGTCAGTGGTTTCATTACATGAACATACTCAACAGATGATATATTGAACTTGAAAGTCATAATCACTATGTGCACAGACATAACGATCCTCCCATCTGTGCCTATCACGCGCCAAAGTACAAATTAAGAAGTTCCCAACTTGCCCGGAAATTCCAAACACCAAATACGATGAGTATCATACCGCTCAAGCGACTGATCAATTTTGAATGTCTCACAAACTGACGCAACATCTCTTCGCTCAGGGCTTTGGGTGTAAAGGACAAGACAAGCAGCGGCAGACCGAACCCCAAACCAAATATCAAAAAGAACAGCAGTTGTTCCACGAATCCCGCAACCCCGATGGACAGGGTGAAGATGCTAACAACAAGCGGACCGGCGCAAGGCATGATCATCGGTCCGAACAGGAGTCCATAGAGGAAGGCGCGGGCATAAGGTTCAGTATCAGTTGTCGGGGCGGAAAGAAGCGTGAAACGGGCGAAGGGATTTACATCCAGCAGAAGAAGTAATCCCATCAGAATCATGATCGCGACACCCAATGGCTGTAGGATGATAACGCTCCACTCTGCCAACGTGCCGGTCAACACTGCGATGAGTGCGCCGAGCGCCAGCATCATCGTCATTACCCCAGCCAACACCATCAAACCCAAATGCCGGACATTGCTTTTGCCGTCTGTCGCCAAATATGCCAGATAGCCGGGATACAAAGGCAGAACGCACGGATTGAGAGTCGCGAGCAAGCCGATGGTGAAGGCTGGGGCGAGATGAGACAATGCTATTGAGTCCACTGATTCACCAGCTCCACGAGGGTTGCCGATTTCTTGATTCCACGGTCTGTGACGTGCGCCATACCAGACGGATCGATGACGATCACAGGCGTATCACCCGGATAGATAATCTTCACGCCAAATTCTGCGATTAGGGCTTGCCCGAAATCATTGGGCATTTGCGTTATCGCCCACGTCGCGCCATACTTATCAGCCCAAGCCACTTGTGAAGATTTGCCCTTTCCCATTACATCTACAGAAACAGCAACTGCTTTATCACCTATGGCGTCAAGAGCCGCCGCAACTTCTTTCACTTGCACACTACAGACAGGACAACCTGGGTCCATCATTTCGAGAATGACGGTTTTTCCGTTGTAGTCGGATAGCTTGAATTCTGCGCCGGTGCGGGCGTCGGTGAGTGTCATATTCATCCAGGCTCCCGGCTCATAGACAATCTCAGCAGTTTCAACTGGTACTTCTGTGTGTGGATGTCCCTCCTCCGTTGATTGTCCGCCGCCGCAGGCTGTCAACAAAAGAGACAGACTCGTGAACATGACAGTGATCAAGAATGAGATTTTACGCATGGTAACTCCTTATGTCTAAAATTATCTTGCTGAATTTATTCCCTGATCGCAGGGTTGCGATCATTATAGAAATTGACCGTCTCGACATCGTTACGATATCGTCAAATCATGGAAGTGCATCGCAACTCATTTCTCAACCGGCACACCTGCCAGATTGCTCCATTCCATCCATGAACTGTAATACTCACGCACGTTGGGATGACCAAGTAACTGCGTCAACACAAACCACATGTGCGTGGATAATCCGCCGCGCACACAATAAGTGACGATATTCTTATCCGGCGTGATGCCGCTTGAAGTGAACAACGCGCGTAACTCTTCAAAGGACTTGAACGTGCCATCACTTCGGGTGGTGGGCGTCTGCCAGCCTTGAATATCTCCTTCGGCATTGAGAATGGGCAATGCCGGAATATTGACTGCGGTGGGAATGTGACCACCGCTATACATCTCCGCGGAACGGGCATCTACAATTGCATGTTCGGTTTGGTTGATTACGCTAAAAACATGATCCTTGTCGGCGCGCAGATCCAAATTTCGTTCTTGAGCCACATAACGGGTGGGCTGAACGTCTGGCTTCGAAACGCTCATTGCACGACCCTCCGCCAGCCATTTCAGCCGTCCGCCATCGAGCAGCCGCACATCCGAATGACCGTAAATTTTTAGAATGAAAAACGCCATCGCCGCGATCAGGTTTCTAATCCCGCCATATAGCACGATGGTGTCATTATTTGAAATTCCTGCCTGTGACAACATTCTTTCAATTTCTGATTTGCTGGGAATATCGCGATTCGCAGAATTTTGAACATCAGCGAATCCCCAACCTGCCACTGCGCCCGGGATGTGACCTGATTCAAATTCCGACGCGTCCCAGCCAGCCTCCAGCAGTTTGATATTGGGATCGTTCAAATGATCCGCGACCCATTGCGTATTGACGAGAACTTCAGGATGTGCGTATGTTGACATGGTGATATTCCTTTTTATGAATTGTGCGCGCAGTTTTGAAACGATGAGTTGGCGACGTGATAAAGTTATTCGCGATTACTCTGGCAAATTATCCAGAATCAACTGCGCCTTGGGACGATCCGCCGCATACTTGCCAACGTATGCCCAATGGATGTTGCCTGACTGGTCAATCACGAACACTGCAGGGACAGTCTTATTCGCTTGCGATGTCTCCAATCCATAAACTCCGTATAGGTCAACTACTTGACGATCAACATCCGCCAGGATTGGGAACGTCACACCTGATTTCTCAACCGATTTTGCCGCATCTGCCTTAGACTGGTAGGCAATCGCGATCAACTGTGCCCCTCGACTTTCAAACTCACTGATAAGCGTTTCCAACTCACCGAGTTGGTCCATGCACACACTTCAGGTGTGGCTCAGATAGAAAACCAAAACCGTGCTTTTGTGTTCGGCGACAATATCAGCCAGATGTAAGCGGTCGCCACCGCTGTCAGCCAAAGTAAAATCTGGGGCTTTATCGCCTGGTTGAGGCGACGTCTGAACGGGTGCTGGCGCGATGGTGGCTGTGGGTGTAGGCGCGCCGCAAGCAGTCAGCAACAACCCCAGACTCGCCAGCCAGCCCAAAGTAACGATAAATCTCCGCATAGCGACTCCTTTTCTTTCCCTGATCGCAGGGATGCCGCCATTATAGAAAATCACCGTCTCAACATCGTTGCGGAACTTCAGAGACCCGAGGTGGGAGTTATAAGATTACACAGCTTCAAGTAACAATGCAGTCAATTCTTTCGGCGCGATCACATTGACTGCATGACCGGATGCAATCGTGCGGAAGCGTTTGCCAGCAGTCCACGCGGGAGGTTCAGCGGGCGGAGGCAGATCCCCAGTACAGACAATGATCGTTTGCAGAATGGAATTAACACGCGTCAAATCATATTGGGCCGCGTCCTGAAATGTTTTATAGGGATGAGGCGTATCCATTTTCTCAAGCCAACGGATATCATCTTTATCGGTAACGCCAAACTCGCGAGGATGCATCGGGATGACGCGCCAGCCATCGCCGGTTTCTTGAACATAGCGATCTAATTCTTCAACTCCCTTTGGATCATTACTACCCCATGAATCCAACATGGATTGCCCGGGTAAAGGTTGGGCTCCATCAACAATAACGAGATGGGATACCCGGTCATGCGCTCGATCTGCGACAACCGTGACGACTGTCCCGCCATAACTATGTCCCACCAGAATGACATCGCGCAAATCCTCGTATTCAAGGACGTTCACCACATCCTGAACATGAGTTTCGAGGCCTATGTCGCGTGTGAGCAGATGAGCGCGTTCGCCGCAACCGGTGAGCGTCGGCGCGTATGCTTCGTGCCCGGCGGCGCGCAAAAGCGCAGTAACACGCTCCCACACCCAGCCTCCCTGAATACCGCCGTGAATGAGGACGAACGTTGCCATGCGTAACCTCCGATTGCCATCGAATTCTTGCCACTTGTTATTATAGAAACTGAACGTCTCAACAGCGTTGCAGGATTATAATCACCACAACCTTAGGAGTAATGGCTTGTCGCGAATAACGGTATCCCTGCTTGGAACCCCGCGCCTCGAACGTGACGGTGAAACAATCACTATTGACCGTCATAAAGCTCTCGCGCTCCTCGCCTACCTCGCAATCAACAATGACTCGCATCGCCGCGACACGCTGGCGACTCTGTTCTGGTCTGATTACGATCAAACCCGCGCCCGCGCGGCTGTGCGTCGCGCCCTCGCCTCGCTCAACAAAGCCATCCCTGGATCATGGTGGGACACTGACCGCGAAACCATCGGCTTGAATTACAAAGACGATCCGAATTTTTGGTTGGATATAAATCAATTTCACGCGCGGCTTGCAGGATGCAGCGCGCACGGTCATCCCATCACCGATGTTTGCCCCGCCTGTCTAGATCCCCTCACGGATGCGATAACCCTCTATCGCGGCGATTTCCTCTCCGGCTTCACCCTGCGCGACTCCCCCGACTTCGATGACTGGCAATTTCATCAAACTGAAAATCTTCGCCGCGATTTATCCAACGCGCTCGACCGTCTTGCTCGTCTGCACGCGGCGCAGGGCAATTTCGATTCCGCCGTCAACACTTCGCGGCGCTGGCTCTCCCTCGATCCGCTCAACGAACCGGCGCATCGTCAACTCATGCTCATCCTTGCACAATCCGGCGAGCGTCACGCCGCGCTGCGCCAATATGCGGAATGTGTCCGCGTGCTCGAACGTGAATTGGGCGTGCCGCCACAGGATGAAACGAATCAACTCTACGAAGTGATCAAAGCGGATCAACAGCCATCCACTCAATGGACATACACCCCGCCTCATTCTCAGCCGACAATTGATTCTCCGCGAAAATACTTTATTTCCCCTCTACCTTTTACGCCGTCAGAAAAAAACGCCTCACCCTTTGACCGCCTCGTCCGTGGACGGATGATTGGACGCGAATCCGAAATGGGGCGCGTAAAAGAAATTTGGAAACGAGTCACCACAGGCGAAGCGCGTGTACTACTGATAAGCGGCGAACCCGGTATTGGCAAATCCCGCCTCGCCCGTGAAATCATCGCGATCACAGAAGCCTCTAGCGCCGAGATATTAAACGGTCAATGCCACACCGAAGACAGTGCGCCTTACGCACCCATCGCGCAGATCATTCGAAATGTGCTCACCACCCACGAGACTCTTCCCCTGTCCGATCAATTCCTTGCTACTCTATTGACTCTGACTCCCGACCTGGCTCTGAATTACCCAAACCTGCCAGCGGCTCAGACTCTTGATCCTCAATCCGCACAGCGACTTTTATTCGAAAGTGTGACATCTTTTATGGATTCGCTCACGAAAAAGAGTCAAACTCCGCTGTTGCTTTTCATCGAAGACATTCACTGGGCAGATACCGGCACGCTTTTATTGTTACGACACCTCGCGCGAAGAGCCAATACAAAAAAACTCAAACTCTTGATCCTCCTCACCTACCGCGACGCAGAATCCGATCTCGATGAAGCGCGCGGCTTGCGCGACGTTCTGCTGGACCTCAACCGCGAAAATCTAGCCGATCACATTCGCCTCTCACGTCTCAATCGTGAATACACAAACAATATGTTGGCGATGATGCTCGGCACAGAAGGCGATATTTCAACCGACTTTTCAAATGCCATCTTCGGCGAGACCGAGGGCAATCCATTTTTTGTGGAAGAGATTTGCAAAGCGTTAATCGAAGCAGGCGATCTTTACTATGCGGGCGGTCATTGGCGGCGGGCGGATATGGCATCCATCAAACTGCCACAGAATGTGCGCGGCGCAATCCTTTCACGCGTTGAAAAATTACCGCAAGATGTGCAGGGAGCTTTGAGGCTTGCCGCGATCCTTGGTCGCGAGTTTGATGTTGAGACAATCAAGAATGCAAACGAATTAGATGATGTTGCTTTGCACGGCTTGCTGGAACGTGCTGAACGCACGCAACTAATTCAAAAGATGGAACAGAATGAATACGCTTTTGCTCATGTCTTGATTCCCTTTGCCCTGCGCGAGAGCATCGGCGGTCTTCGTCGTCAGCAGCTGCACGCTCGCGTCGCGGAAGCCCTCGAAATTCAGCATCCCGAAGACGTTGAATCACTGGCTTATCATTTCATCGCGGCGGGTGTGCACGCCAAGTCCGTGAAATATTCCCGTCAATCAGCAATGCGCGCCGAAAAGATGTACGCCTACAACTCCGCCATCCGACATTTGCAAACGGCGCTCGAAATGCTGGATGCGCGTGAAGATGTTCATCTTCACATTGCGTTGCTTGAAGACTTGGCTGATCTCCACTTCAAGATCAACGAGGGCGTGCAAGCCATTCCAATCTTTCTCGAAGCGCTTCAACTCTGGCGTGGTTTAGCTGATGCAGATAAATGGATCGCTGTCCGCTTGCAGCGCAAGATCGGTGAAACAGTGACGAGTATGAATCGCTTTGCCGATTACCAGCGCTTTGCCGCGACCGCCCGATCAAGCCTGGATGCAGGCTTGGCTCTTGTTCAGAGTCAGGCTCCTCATCCGGAGACGATTCGTTTGTTGCGGATATTATCCCGCGATGCCTGGTATGTCGCCTCCTCCGCAGATTGGGAGAGGGCGGAACGATATGCCCAAACCGCTGTCACAATGGCGGAAACACTTGACTTACCGGAGGAACTTTCGTCTGCCCTTGAAGCACTTGCCATTGTTTACAGCGCAAGGGGGTTATATCGCGAAAACGTAGATGTGTGCCTGCGACGATTGGAAATTAGTCATGACCCGAGGTTCAAGGATTATCGTGAGCGCGTCAATATTCATTATCAACTGGGGCGAGCCTTGTTGGCAATTGGCGATTATCGAGCCGCGCTGACTCACGCGGCAGAGGCGGAGAACCTAAGCGCCGTGATACAGGATATTACTACGCAGGTCAATGCAATAACCTTGCAAAGCCAGTGCCTGTTCCCGTTGGATCGCTGGGATGATTTGATTGCGATGGATGAAAAACTAAAGGATATTCAGGCGCGCAATGCCTTTGAGCGATTGGGGATTGCGATGTGTTTTCACACGGCGCTTCATTCTGCGGTAAGGACTTTGCGCGGCGAGCATGAAAAGGCAAGCACTTTACGTGAAGAATCGTATGGGATCATGATCGCCGTCGGGGGTCCGCCGGAAGGCTGGTCGCGCAACCAATATTTCTGAATATGCCAGCCATTGATGGCGGAGGGCGAGTTCGCCCTCATTCGCGAATATGGCGAGGCTGGTCTGATCCGCCCGTCGAAAGGCTGGGCGACCTTTGGAGATCATGACCTATATAGCCTGCTGGCGGATGCCGCCGCGGCACAACGCGACGAAGCCGCATTGAGACAATACGCTCCATTGGCTGAAGAAACTGCCCGACGCTACGATCACAAGTTGTATCGAGCGATTGCCCACCGCGCGCGCGGCATGGCTCATCTTTTGGCTGGTGACTACGTTGAAGCAGAATCAAAATTGAGGCAAGCGTTGGATATATTCAACAGTATGAATGCCCGCTACCAGATTGGGCGTACGTTGTTTGAGTTGGGAGAGTTGGCTGTTATACAAACAGACACACCGAAAGCGAGCGGTTATCTTACCCGCGCGTTGAGGGCATTCGAATCCATGCAAGCCGTGCCAGATGCAGCGCGCGTTCGATCCGCTTTGGAAAGATTGAAATGATTTTGGATTGCCTAAGATATACAATATGTTTTTTCTAGAATCTGTTGAATGTTCATCCGAAGTTGCTATATAAACAGAAGGAGAATTCCATGACAATCAGAGTAGACCCCGAAAATAACGAACCTCGCGCCCTGTTCGATCTGGCAAATTTCAACGGTCAGCGCGTGCTGGAGATTGGCTGCGGCGACGGACGGCTGACGTGGCGTTACGCGGACAAAGCCACACATGTTATCGCAATTGATCCCTTTGAGCCAAGTATTGCGCGAGCAAAAGAAAATACGCCTGAGGCGTTAAGAAGCCAAGTCAAATTTCGTCACATCGGATTCGATGACTTTGCCGCCGCAAGCGAATCCTCAACCTTTGATATTGCGATCCTATCCTGGTCACTTTGATGAATGGAAGTGGAGGGCATGGTTCATGCCCTTGAGGAAATTCAACGCCTGCTCAAGCCTGAAGGTTGTCTGATTGATATTCATCCCGTTCCCGAAGCGCCGCTCATTAAGGTTTATCAGGGGATAAACCTCTTGTTTGCTGAATCAGACCC
>Ga0184637_10002082_pt1 | contig 13019 bp, 13 predicted proteins | sample PLM3_127_b2_FD_133143 | JGI IMG/M metagenome (GOLD analysis project Ga0184637, IMG submission 133143) | Groundwater sediment microbial communities from an aquifer in East River, Colorado, USA - PLM3_127_b2 | ecosystem: Environmental > Terrestrial > Soil > Riparian zone | place: USA: East River...
CCGAGCGGAAGTGCAGCGCGCGCTGTGCCAGAGTGAGGCGATCCATGCCGCGGGTGTTGACGCCGCGCATTTCGAGGAACTCGCGGCTGATCTCGAGCAGGCTCATGCCGCGGAACTGGCGACCGTTGTCGGTGATCGGCGCCCGCGCATCGACGCGATTCAGAATCGCCTCCTGAATGCCGGCGCTGCGCGTCTCGACTTCGTCGGTGAGGGTCTGCACGACCGTGTTGCGGTGGCCACCAGCCGCGGCGTCGCGTCGAGCGAGCTCCTCGAGCACGGCGGTGCGCGCCTGGTCGACGGTACTGTTGGCACGGATCAAGCCGGCCGCGAGCTGCGCGACGCCGTGACGCGTGCACACCTCGGTGATGTCGGCGCTGCGCTGCTGTTCGGCGGCGCGGGCCTGCTCCTGTGCTTGCGCCTGCGCCTGGCGTTGCTGTTCGGCGCGGGCGGCCTCATCGGCCTGGCGCTGCTGTTCGGCAGCGGCGCGTTCGGCTTCGGTCATGGTTTGCTCCTGTTGCGTGGGTTGGGCGACCGCCCGGGTGAAAAACTCGCACGGCAGCCCGCCCTGGGCGCGCTGCTGCTGGGGATCTGTGTTGCGCGTGCCGGCATTCGGGTCGGCCGGCACGCTGACGAAGCTGATTTCCTGCGGCGTCCAACGAACGGCGCGGTACAGCGGCAGGTTCACGCCGTCGGTGCGGTCCTGCGCGCGGGTGATTTCGTACTTCTGGACGCTGTAGCCAAAGCTGATGGCGCGGATGATTCCGGCCCTGATGTCGGCAACGATGCCCTTGAGCTCGTCGCGAACACTGAGCTTCAGGTTGGCGCGACCTTCGCCCTGGGTGATCTCGCCGCGTCGTGCAATGCCGAGGATGGAGCGCACGCCGCCATAGACGTTGTGGCCGTCGAGCACCTGCACGGTGCCGGCCTCGAAGCGCGTCATGTCGACGGCGTCGCTGGTCACCACGAGCTCTTCTTCGTAGACCGTGTCGGTCCACCAGTCGTAGGCGCGGCGGCGAATGCCGGTGGTCCACACGACATCGACGCTGTTGTCGGCTTCGTTGAAGCTAGCCGGAACCAGCGTGGCCTCGCGCTGCTGCACGGGGATGTCGCGGGTGGTTTCGGCGGCGGGGCGTGTCATGGGGTCGGACAATGCCGCGCGCGCTGTCTCACGTCACGGGAATAGGTGAGACTATTTTGCGGCTGGCGCTGGAGTCGGCGCCGGTGCAGACAGTGCGGCGGCGGTCTGCGCCTTCTGAAGCAGCAGCAGGATGTCGAGCAGCGAGACTTCGCCGACCTTGAGGGCATTCCAGCGCTCCATGTCGGCGTGCAGCTCGGCCGTCACGTCGTCCGGGTTGTAGCCCCGACGCCGCAGCGCTTCGCTCGGCGTGAGCAGCCCGCCGCTGATGAGAGCCAGGTCGGACTTCACGTCCTGCTCTGGATTGACGTAGTCCCAGCGCGGCGTGCTGTGCTCGGCGGTGTAGTCGGCGCGACGGATCTTGCCCGCCAGCTCGGCGGCATCGACGAACGCCCGCCAGATCCGGTCGCACATCTGCGGCACGAGCGTCAACCACTGCGTGCGCTCGGCGCCACGCCGGAAGTTGGAGACGTTCACTCGCGCGCTGCTGAAGTTGGTTTCACTCACGTCGCCGGTGAGCATTTCGTAAGTGACGCCCATGCCCACGGCGACGAGGTGCAGGTACAGCTTCACCGTTTCGACATACCCGGGCAGCGCCTCGGGCTTGACGTGCGTGACGTTCATGCCGGCCGGGAGCTGGATGATGTTGCCGCTGCCCAACTGCCCCAGATCGCCGTTGCGACGCGCCGCGTCAGGGTCGGCGATCGCGCTCGGAGTTGCGGGGTTGGCCAGCGACGCGACATCGCCGCTCGCGAGGACGCTCATGCGGCTCTCGAGGTTCTTGCGGGCGAGCTCGGCGTCCATGAGCAGCTGCAGGTCGCGCGCCGTGTTGATCACCGGCGCCAGGCGGGTGAAGCCGCGGCCCTGGCCCGGACGTTCCGGGCTGAACAGATGGATGATGTTCGCGGCGTCGACACGCGTGCTTTGCGTGCGGCTTCCGCGGGTGATGGTCACGTCGCCGGGGTGCTGATCCCACAGCCAATACGCGATGACGCGCCCGAGCACGTCGTACTCGATGCCGTTGACGACCGTGTTGCCGCTGACGATGCCCGTGCGCGTGGAATCGAGCCAGTCGATCTCGAGCAGCTGCAGCTGCAGCGGCACGGGCAGTCCATCGGTGGGCCGGCGTGCACGCAGGCGAATGAGGACCTCGCCATCCTGCTCCATGGCGTGATAGGCGGCGGCCTGCAGGCCGTAGTAGTCGAGCCGGCCATCGGCATCGGCGACCTTGCACCATTGCTTGAACAGCGTGTTGAGCACATCGGCCTGCTGGCCGGTGGCGCGCGGCATGATGCCGGTGCCGACGACGTTGGCGACGAGGGCATCGATGCCGGCTCGCATGTACGGCACGTTCTGCACGAGCGAGCGTGCCTTCGAGCGCATCGTGCTCGCGTCGGCGATATGGTCAGCGTTGGCACTGGCGCCTGCGCGCCGGGGCTTCCACGGGTCACGGGGGGACGCGGCTTCGTACGCACGCTTCAGGCTCTGCCGGTCGTAGAAGCGCGCAAGCTCCCGGCGCGGGCTGAACCAGCCGATGACTCGATCGACGGGGTTGACGTATACACGATCGGCCATGGTCAGTCGCCTCGGTAGGTGGTGAAGCCGAAGCGGAATGCGCTGCGCGACGGGGTGCTGCCGCTGCTGGCGACGACGCTAGCCACGTGAGCCCGGGCCTTCAGCAGATCGTCGGTGGACTTGTAGCGCACGCGCTGGCCATCGGAGAACTCGACCTCGAGCTCGCTGGAAGCGATGGCGCGGTCGAGGGCGTCGAGATCGGTCTGGGTCAGGGCCATGGGGCGCCACGCTAGCGCCGCGCTTGTCTCACGTCACGGGAACGGGTGAGACGGTTTTCGCTCAGGCCGTTCCTGGCTGCTTGAGGATGCGGTACACCGTGGCCCTGCTGATGCGCAGCTGGCGCGCCACCTCACTCGCGTTGCGGCCGTTGAACAGGGCCAGGACTTTGGCGACGACTCGCTTGCGATCGGCCGCGGCCTGGCGCGCTGCACCGGTGCGGACATAGACCTTGTCGCCGCCGAACTCTTCGCGCGTCTGCTGCTTGAGCTGCTCGACGTTCATGCCGGCGATCTGGGGAAACTCGCGCAGCAGGTATTCGAAGATCGCGTCGACCAGGTCGGGATCGGCGAAGCGCTCCGATAGCACATGGCCGCGGGCGCCTGGATTCTTGGGGGCGTCTGGCATGGTGTCACCACTGGCGTGTGAAGCCCGCGCGCGGGTCGCTCGGTGACGCGCGCGGGACGATCTGTTCAGCCGGCTTTTGTGCAGACACGTGCACAGCGGCGGCCGGGGTCGACTCGACGTCGATGAGCTGGGGCGCAAACAGATCCGGCGGCGGCTGCACCGCGTCCTCGATCTTCTGCCACATGCGATCGGTGTAGCGGTGCACGTCGATCGCATGCGCCGCGAAGATGGCATAGACGGCCGTGTCGAGCGTCTCGTTGCGCTGGCGGCGCTTGACCCATCGGTACTCTTCGCCACGCGAGGTTTTCTGCAGCACGCGGCCCTCGGCGGTGAACTGCTCGAAGAACTCGTGCGGGAGGTCGGGGCTGAAATGGATGTAGCCCGGACCTGGCTGCATGACGCGTAGGCGCCCGTGGATCAGGTCCTTGGCGGTGTCGGTGCCGACCTCCCACACCTTGACGCCGGCGCGGAGGACCTGGCCGCGCCAGTTCACGTCTTGCCGGTGGGCCGTACCCTTGATCGGGCCGCCGTAGCGGTTGCTGCCACGCACGCCGAAAACGCGACGGTGCTCGCGCTGGCGCACGAAGTTGTAGACCTGGTGCGTGAAATGGCCACCGGTGTCGATCGCGACGGCTTCGATGCCCATCAGGCCGCCATGCCACTGCTGGCGGAAGCGGCTCTGCAGGTAGGCGTCGAGCTTGGCCCAGTCGCGTTCGTCAGCGGGATTGGCGCTGAGCACTTCCTGTTCGACTACCCATGACTCTTCATGCCGGCCCCAGCCCCACACGCCGATCTCGAAGCGGTTGTCCTGCACGTCGACGCCGGCGGTGAGCAGCAGGCAGCCCGTCGGCACGGTGCGCAGCTTGTAGGTCTCGGTTCGCGCGCGCTTCATCAGCTCGTGCTCGTCGGCCGCTTCGGAGCGCTCCTCGTAGGTCTCGCCGAGCACGGTGTTGATGAAAGTCTTCAGCTCGCTGGTGTCGCCGCGCTGCGCCTTTTCGTTGGCGCTGAGGAATTCGCGCACGATGCCGGGCCACGTGGCCTGCGGGCTGTAGCCGGCCCAGATGTGGAAGGCAATGTGACGTGGCCATGGCAGCACGGACCCGTCGCGCGACCGGCGACGGCATTCGTCATCGATCCAGCTGCCATCCTCGGCAACCCACCGGCAGCGCTCCCAGACCTGGAAGTACTCCGCCTGCGTCATCGATGCGCCGCACTCGCGGCAAACATGGTGCACGGTGTCGGGCTCACCGTGCTTCCACTTCATGCCGTGTCGGACCTTCTTGCCGCCCCACTCGATCGGGATGAACTCGTCGCAATGCTTGCATGGCACGTGGCAGCGAAAGCGCAGATCCGCCTCGGCCACGCAGTCCTCGATGTTCGAGTGGTTCTTCTTCTTCGGCGTCGTGCCGCGCACGGATTTCGGAAAGGTGGCGCCCTCGAGGCGGCCGTCGCCGAGCTTGGTGGCCGTGCCTTCTTTCTCGACGTCTCGGTCGAACGCGTCGAGCTCGTCGTAGAACACGCAGTCGACGGTCAGGCGGCGGTAGTTCTTCGCAGCCTTGCCGCCACGCAGGTGCAGCAGGCCGGTGAGGAACTTCTTTGTCCGCAGCGTGTTGTCCTTGCTCTTGCGATTGAACTTCGGGAACACGCGCCGCACCGCGGCGACGTCACGCAGCATCGGCTCGAGCTCGGTGGTGACGAACTCGTCGCGGTCGTCGTCGGTCGGCTGATAGAGCAGCTGGTTGCGCCGCTTGTGCTCTGCGTTGTAGGCGAGCGCGGCGAGCAGGATCTTGGTGTAACCGACTCGCTTGGACTTCATCCAGTCGATGATCTCGATGTCGTCATTGCCGATGCAGTCCATCAGCGAGCGCTGCACCGGCCAGCAGCGCCAGCGGCCCTCGACATAGCTGCTCTCGCCGGACAGGTAGAAGTTCTGCTCGGCCCAGACGGACAACCGGGCCGGCCGCGGCACACGCAGCGGTTGCAGGCCGCGACGAACGACGCGCTCGAGCTCGGCCTGCTGATCCGACAGGATCTCGGGATCATCCACCTCGAGCAGCCGGGGAATCTCTGCCTTGCCCATCAGGCGACGACCTCGGGCGGTTCGTCGACATCGTCGTTGATGTCATCGGCCGTCGCGCTTTGCAGCGTGCTGTCGGCGGCCACTTGCCGCGCCTGCGCGATCGAGTCGGCGATGGACCGCAGCACCTCGCCGCTGAGCTCGGGGTGCCGCCGGCGCAGCTGCGGCACGATCGCATCGAGCTTGGTCGCCACCTGGCGCGAGATGCTGGCCAGCGCATCTTCGAGCAGCTCGATCGGCGCGAACTGCTTGCGCTCGACGGCGTTGTTCATTGCGACTCGATCGGCCTGCTCGCGCGCCAGGCGAGTGCGCTCGGTGGCGAGTTGGCCATTCGGGTCTCTACCAGCCGCCATCTCCCGAAGATGGTCGCAATACGCGCGCAACCAGACGCTCGCGACCTCGCCGGCGGCGATCACGCCACGCTGCATCAGGTCGCTGACGGCCTGTTGGCTGATGCCGACCAGGTCGCCGAACTGCTCTTGCGTAAGCGCACGAGCGAGGCGATCGCCTTCGGCCGGGTCGATGGTGCGCTCGTCCACGGTACAACCCCCTTAGAAGGTACCCATGACTAGCGCCGCATCGGGGTTCGAATTACCCGTGCGGTGGAGTGCTGGGGAGGACCCGCGAGGGGGGGGGTGCTCATCGGGCGGTGCTCCGGGCTGCGGCTCTGGCCGCGTCGAGGGCGCGGGGGAAGTAGCCGGCGGCGAAGTTCTGGACGATGTCGAAGAAGCGCAGGCGGGTGGCGTAGCTGGCGCCGCGCACGAAGAGGAAGACCGGGGTCAGCTTGGAGCCGTGGATTCCGGTGCGCTGCCAGATGCCGGCGGGCAAGTGCTGCTCCCGCCCGTGCTTCGCTGAGCCGCGCCCTATCCGCTCGCCCTTGCCGTGGCTGACGAAGTACTCGACGCCTTGTGTCGTGCTGAAGCCATTAGCAGTGACGCCACGGTTGGCCAGCTTCGCCTTCTTGCGCGCTGTCGCATTCGCGCGGTAGCCCTGCTCGCTGAAGGCAGCGAAGTAGCTGAGCAGGCGCACGATGAACGAGCCTGGCACGTTGCCGTAACCATCCTCCGGTGCATTCGCGGGCACCATGAGCCAACCCTTGGGCATGAGACCCACACGCTGCAGGGCCAGCTCGGCGCGCTTGTTGCGCCGCTGGCCACCGAAGACCTCGGCCATCAGGATCTTCTCGGGCTGCACGCCCTTGCCGCGGCCCCAGAAGTCGATGTAGACCTCGGCGGCCAGGTTGTCGCGCGTGGCCTGGCGCACGAGCACGCTGTTGAGCACGTAGGGCGTGACGCGGTCGAAGACCTCGGTCATCTTGGTGCGCAGCAACTTGCGCGCGCCGAAGGCCGTCTCGTTGAGCGCGCGCATCGCCGCATAGCGCTCCTGCCTGAGGTCGCTAGCCAGCTCGCGCCGGATCTTGGCGATGTTGGACTGGGCGGAGAACTTCATCGAGGGCCGCCTTCGCGTTGCGTGGGAACAGTGGGATTTAAAAACAGGGGGTACCCTTCCCACGCCAAGCCGCACCGGCTATAGCTCTCCGCTCTTTGGGAAGAGTGGGAACAGTTATGAGCAGCTCCATACGCGAGGCGCCATGAATTCATTGGCCGTGCATTCCGCCTCGCGCACACACGCACACACGCGCTATGGAGGCGTTTGAAACTGCGCCCACTCTTCCCAAAACGCTGCAGCCCAATGGCGGCGCGGGTTTGCGTGGGAAGGGTACCCCCTGTTTTTAAATCCCACTGTTCCCAACCCCGCGTCATAGCGCCCTCCGGGCCGAGCCGATCAACGCGTGCAACGCCGCCTGAAAGAGCTTGATGCGCGCATCCCTGGCGTCGGGCTGCGTGGCGTCTTCCAAGGCCTCGGGCGGGGGCACCTGGGCCTCCCCCTCGGGCGCGTCGCCGCCGAGTCCACGGCGCTCGATGGCGGCCTGCACGAAGTACACGACGGCTTGCTGCTGCACCTGCTCCTCGTTCCAGTCGCCTTCGACCATCACCTTCTCGCTGTAGGCCCAGTAGCGCACCTTCTTCTTTTCCGGTGCACCGAGCCGCTCGAGCTCGTCGGTGACCGTGCGGCCGAACGCGGTGGTGTTGGGGACGAACTTCTCGCCGTTGAGCTTGCACCACGCCTTGAACGCGGTGTACAGGTCGGACGCCGGGCAGGTGACGAACGGAACGCCGGCCAGGCCCGATTGCCAGTACGAAAAGAAGCGCTGATCCGGCTGCATGCCGAGCGTGATCAGGTGCATGCGGTCCTTGTTCTCGAAGGGCCGGGTGCGCTTGTTGAAGCCCTGCAGGTCGTAGTGCAGCAGCCAGTGGTAGAACGCCTCGACGCCGCCGGCGGCCATCTCGGCGAGGATGGCGTCGAAGTACTCCGGCGGGTGCTCGCGCTCGACCTTGATCACCGTGTGGCGCCGATCGGTCTTGTTCAACAGCATCGGGATCTGGCTGTTGCTCTGGAAGACGAAGTTGGTGAAGTTCTCTTCCACCCGCAGAGGCATGTTCTTCTCGTTGATGTTCACCGTGTCGCCGGTGATCAGGTCCTGCAGGATGCCCTGGTGGTGCGCGCGGTCCTGGCGGCTGACCACCTCTTCGGCCACGCAGAACAGCAGCCCGCTCATCCAGCCGTTGAAGTCGGTCTGCAGCTGCGACTGGGTGATCGTGCGTGCATAGGCGCCGTAGATGCGGCGCATCACCGTCATCATCAGGCTCTTGCCCGTGCCCTCGGTGCGACCATGCAGGACCAGCGCAGTCAGCATCTTGGTGCCGGGCTGCTGCAGCGGCAGCGCCAGCCAGCTCGCGACCCAGTGGAACAGCGCATCGTTCTCGTGGCACAGCATGTACAGGTGCGCGACGATCAGCTTGCAGCTCGCGTGCGGGTCGGGCTCGAGCGGCATGCGATCGAACAGGTTCACGTACTCGGGCAACTGGCACTTGCCACGTGGATCGAAGACCACGTTCTTCGCCGGCACCATGTTGCGGGTCGGGTGCCCGAGCCACCAGTCGACCAGGCGGCCATGGGCGAGCTTCAGGCTTTCGATGCGGATCAGGTCGCGGACCTTCGGATGGGCGTCCCACACAGTGGTGGTGCCGTAGACCAGGGTGTAGCGGCTGAGAAAGTCGGTGTACTCGGGGTCGTCGGTATCGCCGGCAGGCGGGCCGCCCTTCTTGCCGCCGCCCTGCGGGCTTCCGCTCGCGCGGTTTTTTTCAGGTTCGGGTGCCTCGAACGCGCGCAGCAGCTGGCCTGTGCACACGTCCAGGCCTTCCGCGACGTGCAGGTCGTTCCAATCGGTGCCGGTGCTCGCGGCATCCGCGAAGACCGGGAAAAACACGCGCGCCTTGTCGCGCTTCGCGCATGACAGCGCGCGCGCGCGGCCAGCGTTCTCCAGCTTCAAGGTCTGCGACTCGGCGCTGGCCGGCATGCTCATCGACACCGGGCGGCCCTCGGTGTCGACGCCGAGATCGAGCGGCGTCGCCTGCCCGCTGATCGTGATGCTGCCCTGGATGAACGGCACGCCCGCGGCATCCTTCGCCCAGCCGGCCTTCAGTAGCACCATCAGGTCGCCGCCACCCTCGGCCGCGCCGGGCACCGTCCATTCGTGCTCCTGGTCGAGCCGGGCGAGCTCGGCCGGCGTGGCCGCCACACCGTGCCTCGCCAGGCGATCGCACAGGCGCTGCAGCAGGAAGCGATCGTCGTCGGCCGCGATCAGCAGCGCCTGCTTGGGGTAGAGCTTGCGCCACTGCGCGACCACCGGCTCGATGTTGCCCGCGTCGAAGCAGACCACCACCGGCCAGCCGGTGGCCATGTGCACGCTGGCCGCCGTGGCGTAGCCCTCGGCGAACACGAGCGGCTGGTTCGCCGCGAGCTCGCCGATCAGGTGAAAGCGCCCTTCCTTGCGCACGCCGGTGCCGAACAGCTTGCTGCCGTCCGGGCTGATCCACTGCAGGCCGTGCAGCGTGCCTTCGACATCGCGCAGCGGGACCATCAGCATCGCGTTGAAGCCGAAGCGCAGGCCGAACGCGCGCACCTTCTTGCGGTCGAGGTAGGCGCTGCGCCCTTCCTCGCGGCCCGACTTCCAGAGGCGCCGCGCCTTCTCGGCCGCAGTCTCGGCTTCCTTCTCGCGCTCGGCGTCGGCTTGCCTGGCGGCGGCCTTGCGCTGCCCGAGCCATTCGGCGCGCTCCGCCGGCGACCAGTCCTGGCTGGTCGCCTCGACCTGCCAGCTGTCGCCGCGCAGGCCGTAGGCGCCGGTGATGTAGACGCGCCCGGTCTTCGGACTCTTGTATTCGAACAGGCGCGCCCAGGCGCTCTTCTTCGGCTTCTTCTCGCAGCTCGGCCGCCATCGCAGGTATTTCGTGAAGGCCTTGGCCAGGTCGACGCTGGGCGGCACATCGATGCCGACCTGCTTCATCTGGCTGGCCACATCGTCAAGGGAATTGGCCATGCGTCAGACGGCGCCCCGTCGCATGCGGGCTTCATGATCGGCGCGGCAGTCTTCGTCGCAATACACCGCGAGCGGCAGGCAGACCGAGCCGCAGTTCGTGCACACGCCGGGTTCGCTCGCGCGGCGGCACGCCGCGCGCTGCTGGTGGTTGCGCAGCGCCGCCTCGCGAAACTCCTCTTCGCGCCGGCTGGCCATGTCTTCTTCGCCCGGACGCTCCGGGTCGGGGACGAGTGCGGACACGTCAGCGCCGCGCCTTGGCAGGCTGCTGCAGGCCGGCGGCCGCCAGCATGGCGGGCAGGTTCTGCAGCAGGTCGGCGACCTGGCCGAGCGCCTGGTCGCGCGCGGCGGCTTCGTCGCCGAGGTACTTGGCGCACAGGTAGTGGATCGGCGTCTTGTCGCCGGTGGTCTGGATGTAGCGCTCGAGCTCGTCGACGCTGAACTTGCGGTGCGGATCGTCGGACAGCGAGACGCTCAGGTTGCCCGGCGACAGGTCGAGGTCGGCGGCCACCGTCTTGAGGCCTCGCGCGTAGACGCCCTGGAGCACCACGTCGCGCACGCAGCGGTAGCGGTTTATGAGCGAGCCGTCGAGGTCGAGCGTCATCTGGCGGCGAGCATCAGTGACAACTGCTGATGGCATTTTGTATCTCCCGTTGTCGGTGGTTTTCACTGGCCGCTGGGCAAGCTGGAGGCATGGACATCACCTCGGCCTATTCCGCGTCAGCTTGGTTTGGATCGATGCAAAACAACGCCCCGGACCCGAAGGCCCGAGGCGTTCATGTGCGCCGGCTGGCGCACACCGTTGGGACTGGAGGGCGGGCGCCCCGCGTGCGCTACGCTGCGGCTTCCTACACCTGCAACTTCACTCACGGGGGCTCCCTTGAAAACACTTCCGATTCGCGCGGTCGGCATGGTCTGGTACTCGCTCGAGCACTTCGACGAGATCAAGGCCATGATGGAAGACGGGAACAAGCTGCATCGGACCTACTCCGAATGGAGGCTCGCAGCCGAGCAGGGCGAACGCAAGTTCCGCCGAGAGGGCAACCTCGTGGTCAGAGCGCACCTGGTACCGGACGCCTTCCGGCAGTTCTGCAGCGAGCGCGGCCTGAACCTCAACGCCGAGGCTCGCAACCAGTTCGCCAGCTGGGTCGCGCTGAAGGAACACGGCACAACTCACTGACGTGGCCATCAGCCCTGCCCTTCGCGACGCGGCGCATTGCCTTCGAGCAGGCTGATGGCGGCGACGGCTTCGCGGGCCTCGGGGCCGTTGCCGTTGATGGGGGTGGGCAGATCGGTGTGGTCGGTCTCGCGCAGGCCGCCGAGCTGGCCCCAGCCGGAGTCACGCTCGGGTGGTTCGTCGGAGTGTGGGCGGTCGGCCCGCTCGATCGGCGGCGCGGCACGACCTTCCGACTGGGTAGCGGCATCCTTGTCCGCGTGAGCCTCACCCGCCGGCGCCACGGCAGGCGCGCTGGCCTGGAAGTACTCGGCCAGCCGTTGCACGTGCAGCACCCCCGGATTGCCGGTTACGCCGGTGGCGATCTTCTTGAGCGTGTCATAGGGCACGCCGCTGTCGCGCGCGACTTCGGTCCACGCTGGCTCGCGTGTCTTCAGCCGCGCGAGCACGAACGAAAGTAGGTCGGTGTTCATGATTGGCAAGCATCATGGGCCACAAACGGCCTACACGTCAAGGCCACATACGGCCTTGACTGCGGGCCAAAATTGGCCCATGAACGTGCGGGAGGTCCTGGCTAGAAACCTGAACGGCTTGATGGAGCGCCATCCGCGCATCGGTTCTCAGAAACTGCTCTTCGCGGCTTCTGGCGTGCCGACATCTACCGTTGGACGTCTCCGCCGAGGTGAAGTCGCAGCTACGCTTGACACCGTCGAGGCACTTGCGCGCGCCTTCCGCGTGTCTATCCCCGATCTTTTGGACGCTCGCCTACTTGCACGGCTTGGGAACCAGCCAGTTGGCGAGGTCCGTCAGCGACAAGCCGTGCTGGCCGCCGAGATTCTGGCCGCCGATCTGAACGAGCATCAGATCGCGATCCTGGAGAACACTCTCGCCGCCCTGCGGAGCTCGCGTTGAGCATTGCGCTCGATCGCACCGACGGCGGCCGCGCGTTGCCGCCACCTCTGTATCACTTGGCCGGCACCGCCGTGAAGCTGAAGGGCGACCACAGCAACCCGGCATGGCGCGGGCGCGTCGTGCATGAAGGCATCGCCGGTGAATCCCTGCCGATGGTGGTCAAGCTCGTGGAGGACCAGGTCACGTTCGCGGTGGAGCTCGCCTGCGGCTTGGCCGCGCGCGAGCTGCGGTTGCCGGTGCCGCTGCCGGGGCTGGTGGTGGCCGAGCGGGAGGACCTGCCGGAGCTTCCCGACCGTGTGAAGGGCGAACGGCTGTTGCTGGTCGGCAGCCATTACCAGAAGCCCGATGCGCTGCTGGCCGAGGTGTTGAAAGACAACGATGCGGCCGAGGAACTGATCTGGCAGCGCGTGTGCGGCACGAACGCGGGTACACAAGGCGCCGTCTGGGACGAGCTCGTGGCCAACGCCGACCGCCACAGCGAAAACCTGCTGTTCGATGGCAGTGCCTGGTGGCTGTTCGACCACGATCTGGCCCTGCCGCCGGCGAGCGAGTTCGTGAAGCAGCCGTTGATTGTCGACGCCAGGCGCGAGGCCGCAGCGTTCACCGCGAAGGCGAACTTGCTGGCGCACGAGATGCTTCGACGCCGCCCGAACGACCATGGAATGATGGAGCTGCCGAAGAAGCTGGCCAGCGCTTCCAAGCGGCTGCAGGCGCTCGCACAATGGGCCTGCAAGTGGCAACATGGCGACACACGAATCGAGGGGCTGTTGCAGCTGAGCGGGGTAGTATTGGGCCTCATCGAGCTGAGGCTGCCGGCGCTGGCCGAGCAGCTTCAATGGCGCATCGGCCAACCTTCCAGCGACTCCTTATGGACATCACCCACTCGACAGTCTTGAGTCGACCGCTGCTGCGGGCGCGCTATGCGCCTGTGTGGTGGGAACCGCTGCAGGGCAGCGGCGAGCGCGTGACCGCGATCATCATGATCGTGCCGGAGGCCGGCACGCACACGATACTGACGCCGGCCGCGCACGTCGTCATCGGGCCGCGGCGGCTGCGCGCCATGCTGGGCGGCGAGCGCGCCGAG
>Ga0184637_10002085_pt1 | contig 13008 bp, 14 predicted proteins | sample PLM3_127_b2_FD_133143 | JGI IMG/M metagenome (GOLD analysis project Ga0184637, IMG submission 133143) | Groundwater sediment microbial communities from an aquifer in East River, Colorado, USA - PLM3_127_b2 | ecosystem: Environmental > Terrestrial > Soil > Riparian zone | place: USA: East River...
ACCTAACATTTACCCACGTGGATGGAAGACAAATAAAAAAAAATAAAAAAATTGAGTGTGCATTCGCTTTGATTCTTTATTTCTAATTTTCTTGCGCGGCTTGATATTCTATCCTATCCAAGTAAGGATTATTCATCTTCGCCTTCATCTTCAGGATTATCATTATCGTCTTCTGAGTCAGTAGCATTTAGCATACTGGTAAGGTTGGTGGTATTGAGTAATCCCTCAGGAACCTCCGTGGCTGTTGCATTGGTAGCATTTGTAATATTAGTCGCTTCTTCTCCAGCTTGAGCTTCTTCTTCTGCTGTCAGAGCTTGTTCTTCTTCACCTTCAGCTTGTTTTTGTTCTTCTCTTGCCTGAGCTGGTAGTTCTCCAGTAACAGCCGTTGCATTAGTAGCTGTAGCATTACTCTCTTCTTCAGCCTGTTGCTCTTCTCCAGTAACGGCAGTAGCATTACTCTCTTCTTCAGCAGTTGCGTTGGTAGGCGGTGCTTCATCATCTTCTTCGGATCCTGCACCTGTAGCATTTACCGCAACTGATTCAATTTCTTTAACTTCTTCGGGAGATGCCAGCTGAAGTATTGACTTGTTGTCATTTGCTTCAGATGTCAATTTTTCAAGTACTTCAGTTGGTGCAAGACCGACACCTGTGCTATTCTTCAGGTCATCATCAACAAATTTTATAATCTTTGAAGAGTTTGCAGGAAGGACTTCTAATATTTCCGTTCTATTGCCAATTGAAAGCGCGTCGCTATCCGGATCTTTGACTAAAGTTTCATTTGGTAATTCATCTACAGTGGTAGCATCTGCTGGTGGGGGTGGCGGGGCAGCTCCATCTTCAGTATTCGGTACAAAACCTGGGTTTTGACCATCAAATGCTGGTTTTTCTGTTTCAGTTGCATTTGTTGTATTAGCACCTTGACCAAAAACTTCTTCATTTTGTGTTGGCATTGCGATAAATGACACTGATGCCAGTAATAATAAACCTACAAAACCGTATTTTAGCAGCTTCATTTCAAGACATACTTTTAACATGTTAACGATAATTTAAACAATGCTAATAAGATTTATGGAATTGGAAAATATATTAATTGACTAGAGCGTCTCTACACATAAAGAATTGAAAAATTAGCAATTCACAAAATAGTAATCTCTATATATAAAGAAAATTTTGCGGTCAATAAAAAATATTTAGAAATCTTCGCAATTTGATTTCTTGGTGTCACCTTGTGACTTATGATAGTCTAGTATAATATCATCTCCACTTCCACAGTCAAATTTATCTGCTCCTGAACCTCCTCTGAGTACGTCATCATCTTTTCCACCATCGAGTTTATCATTTCCCTTTCCTCCTGATAGTCTATCATCTCCACTTCCTCCAGCTATGTTGTCCTTACCTGCATAACCTTTTAGTTTGTCATCACCTTGTTCTCCATATAGCCAATCATTTCCTCTGTTTCCTGCTATCCAATCATCCCCTCGACTTCCATAAATGAAGTCGCTGCCTCTATTTCCTTCTATTATATCATTTCCCTTTCCTCCTGTTATATCATCATCGCCACTATTACCCTGAATCACATCGGTATTCCTTCCACCGTAAATGGTATCGTCGCCACCATTACCTTCAACTATGTCTTCATTATCTCCTGCCAATATGAAATCATCACCAGTATTTCCGATAATATTGTCTTCTCCATCATGTCCATACAGATTATCTTCTCCAGATTTGCCCCACATTATATCATCACCGTCCAATCCCCAGATGCTATCATCATCGTTAGTTCCTGGAAGAACGTCATCATCATCGCTTCCTACTATATTGTCTGCCCATGCACTAGAAACAACTGATGGAGATAGTGCAACCGTCAACATCGCAATTAAAGCAACAAATATTTTTTTACCATTGATAATCCTATAGTACATCTCTTATCTACAACTAGTTGAATGTCCACTAATTTAAGCAGTACTTTTTTTTGGCTAAATACCAAATATAATTGTGTTAATGCATCATGCTCAGAAGAGTCTCAATTCGCAATTTGAGTCAATTTGAATATAAATCAAAAAATGCGCCACGAGAGGAATTTGAACCTATATACTATACTCCGGGGTTCATTACCTGGAAGCATGACCTTGAAACATTCTTCTTCTTTTTTCCAGAGGTGTATAAAATCTTGTGGAATCCTGTTTCTAATCGAAACTTGTTCTTCCCTTTCCTCTTGTTTGTTCTTGATTTTTCATTACTAGCCATCTAATTAAATCAATTTGAGATAGATGAGAGATAGCTAAAAGGATTGTTTACGTTTGCGCATGTAAACCGTAATTCACTTAAGGTTTCATCAAGAGAAGTAGTAACGTGTGGACGACTAGAGTTGTCAGATGAATACTCATTTAGAAAAAACTGCATCTATTGCAAACGAGAAATAATAATGTCTAACAAAGACGGAGAATGGTATCCATATGAGATTACGGGCGACTTCCACAGGCGTCCAAGGAAGCGTCGTAGATTACCTCCCAAGGTTGAGCAAAATATCGAACCTTAGTGTTCTTGACTTCTGGAGTAGAATTGGAAATATCATACTTCTCGTAAGATTGAGTCTTTCCACTACTCGTACCGTTATACACATTAGTAAAATAATTTCCATCACCAGATGTTGCTATAGTAAATTCATAAGTCCTCTGTCCCCTTTGGCGTTTTTGTTTCTTGGGATGTTGTGAGTTCGATTGCACATACTTACGAAAGTAATACATTTCTAATTCTAAATATATAATAAAATCATTGTCCTTCAAATGTAAAGTTTGTGGCATGCAATTCGATGAAAAGGAACGTCTTCAGATTCATGAGGAACTTCATCAACACAAGCATAAAAGTGATGGATGGGTACGTCATTGGTATTGGGAGCCCTGATGGTAGTTAAAATTAAAAGAGATATTGCGTATTCAATGGAATGAACCTGATTTTTCATGTAGTTCCAGATTACTTTCCGTACATTGTTTTTCTAATGAATAATCTAATCAGCTTTTTTACGAGAATGTTTATGATTCTTTGTGAGGAATCCATTGTTATCCGTAGTATTATTAGCTGAAGATTAATTTGAAGTTAACTGAATTCTGTTCTTAATCTTTGTTCCGTTAGGATCAAAGTAAGGAAATTTTTGACAAATGATTCTTTGATTCTCCTTTTGAAGCAGAGCCATGTTATGTCAAATTTACATATCGAATAATAAATCATAGAAAATTACTGTCACTGACAAAAATGATAACTAATGAAAAGAAAGATGCAGTAAGGAACCTGTATTTGTCTGGAATTGGTGAAGAATTCATTGCGAAGCAAGTAGATTTAGAGATTCCTGTAGTAATCAGCATCCTAAAAGAACTAGGTATCTACAGATCCGAAAAGAAAGAAGTTGGAACTAATGTAAATTAATAAGCAGAAAAAGACATACTAAACTTTTAATTTCACAAACATATCTTGTCTAAAGAGATCCACAGTTCTAGGACAAAAATAGAATCAAGCCTGAAATCTTTTGCCTTTATCGTTGATCTTAAATGGAATTTTGATTATTATTACAACTGGTCGGACTTCTTTTGCTTTCTCTTGCATTCACAGCCTTTCCCCTTTCTCTGACCAGCTGATTAAAAATTATTTGTATATCCTTTAAAAATTATATATTGTTTGATTTGTTAAACCAGAACATGTGAATGAAAATTCGATGATAGACAATTTATTGTAAATGAGCAGAATGAATATTGTATTATATTTGGTTTGTTGCGTATGTTTAATTTACTCTGTTAAGCACCATCGATTACTAGTGGGGCACATCTTGTTGTCTACCAGCGTCATCCCTACCAGTAATTATTTTATATTTTTTTGCCTATAGTTCGATTGGGGTACATAAAAGATTGGTGGGTTTTGTTGCATCCTTTGTCTTATTGTCTTCTTAATCACTCCCACCAGTTTAAGTTTCTATTTATAGTGTAGAATATAATTTATGTACGCTTTTTGCGTATGGCACTTGGTGGATATGTCTATCACCCGATACCAGTCCCAGTCCCACTCGATGCGTATTAAATTCTGCTATCGTATAATATTTCTACAATCTTTCCGCATTCAAGATTCTTCTTATGTCTCGTAAAATGGAATTGTAATACTCATCAATGGCATTCTGACCAATCTTTACAATTACAAATACATTCTAAATTCTTATTAGAAAAATCAGTCTTATTTTTGCATCCAGCTTATGGATAACCTAAATTAAAATAATCAGATAAATTGCAATCATAATTTAGCGATTCATTTTTAAGAATATTACACAGTCCAGTTCGTCTTGAGAATCCAGTGAATTTGCAAACATTAGAAGCTTGCATTCATCTCATCTGATCATCAAGTGGTCAGTTAGTATACTTCAAAATGGAGCATCGATCCCGGCATAAAGGACAACAACACTTGGAGTGTGATGTAATCAGCTAATCATTATTGAAATATTTTTAATATCTGAGGACTATATAGAAATGGGTTTCCTAGTTGTTTATTACTGTACAAATGAAAAATATACAACTACCCATACGACTACCCAATTCGTTAATCTTTAAATATTTTTTCTAATTATTACGTGACAAGTAATTCATCACTTCATTACCCATTTTTATAGAATGTGTAACTCATTTTCAGCGTGAACGTTGTGGTGTACGTGGCTTCGAATACCCATTTTTCACATTCAATCACACATTTTCAAGAAATGGGTTGTCTAAAAACAAAAATGGGCAGTCATTTTTCTGCAATGGGTAGTCAATGAGTAGTTAAGTCTTGAAATGGGTAGTCATTTTTTTGAATGACTTGAGATGATCGCTGTGATGAGATAGCCACACAAGAATCTTGATTTTTCCTTCCTTAGTTGATTCTTTAATATTGAATTCTAATTCTTCTGCGAGAATATAATCACAAATGAGATATGCATTATGTGGATGTATTGAGGCTAAATTTCTCAATAGGTTTTGAATGTACGGACGTTGCAACCTGACGATCGATTCTATTTTGTCACGGATAGTATTTCTAGCAACATTTTCATCTTCTTTCGGTCTCGAATCGTTAATGAATCGCTTTGTCAAGGAAGTTTTCAAGGTTTGACATTGATTTGAATTGTTATCTAATAAGATTATTGCAGAAACCCCGGTATAGAGCGCCGGGAGAGGGATTTGAACCCTCGAGACCTTCACAGGTCACAAGCTTTCAATATACTATATTCCAGGCTTGCGCCCTACCAGGCTAGGCGACCCCGGCTCAGACTCTACTCAATTTTTTCTTTATATTAACTATTAATTAACTAGTTAATTGCAATCATTGTATTCTGTTCCTTATAACTTGAATTGTGAGAAATTATTCTTCATCACTTAGGAGTTTTCCGGACATCATATCATATTCATTTATGTTATTATGTCCTAACTTTTCCATATGTTCTTCAACATCAGAACGAAATGAAAATGTAGATCTACAATCTTTACAAATCCAAATTGATCTCAGATCATAGTTTTTCATTGGTGAATTTGAAGTATAAAACATCCAATTTAAGCAATCAGGTAGGAAGTTACATATTATTGATTAAATAAAATCTTTCCAAAGTATTAAGTAGTTGATTCTTTCGTAAAAAGAGAAAAGAGATGAAATCCGCAATTCACTCACGTAAAGTCTATAATATCCATCAATATTCTCAATATTAATTGAGCACTGCATCCATCTCAGTTGATTGCAAAAGTAACAGGCACTTAGAATGTGCAGATTGTATGTGTAAATGCCATATTCCGGGGACTATGGAGAATTTAGCAAAGAAAATTGCTAAACTAGAAAAAGATACTCCTGGAGTAGGAGAAACACTCTGATTTTTCACCGAACAATATTTGATTTTGCCGCCTTTAGGTCCTATTGACTAAGTCGTTTTCCATTGTATGACAAACAAACAAGATAAAATTCACTACTTTTCTGTCTGCTTGCCTTGGGTTTACTCGTTGTAACCTTCGAAAACACCTTGGAAGCCTCTTGTTTGACAATGCCAGAATTGTTTCCCTCAAAAATCTTGAACACCGCGTGTCCACCATTTTTTAAAAGTTTTGTTGACATTTTCAATGAAATCAAAGTTAGTGAAATTTGCCTCTCATGATCGAAATGCCAGATTCCACTAACATTGGGAGACAAGTCAGATAATACTACGTCAAAAGAAAATGGACATACATTATTTATGATTTGAATGATATTCGGATCTTCTATGTCAGCTTGAATTATGGAAGTATCCAAAATTGGTTTAAATGGATCCATGTCTATTCCAACAACCTTTCCATCCGGTCCTGCAAATTTCGTTGAAACTTGCAACCAACCACCCGGAGCACTACCTATATCTAAAATGGTATCATTCAGTTTTAGCAAATTGTATTTTTTGTTAAGCTCTATTAGTTTGTATGAGGACCTACTACGATATCCTTGTTCTTTTGCTAATTTTCTATATTCGTCCCTTCTGGCGAGATCTATTTTCATATGCCAATATTCATCCGATTTGTTTCATTGAGGCTTTTTAGATTTTTGTGTTCTTGGAACATGCATAGCACCAGTCATCAGTGTCCTGAGTGAATTTTCGTTAATTGATTTAGTAAAGACAGCAATCTTATAACTCCCAATTACTAGGTAAAGTATTTTTTCATAATATTTTCCATCTTTAATTTTTCAATATCTTTATCGCCCAAAGTCTCTGGATGTTGTTGTTTCAAGTGCCTTAATGCAAACCTAACACTTTGCCCACAAAGTTTACACTTCGCTTTTCCAAACATTTAGGGTAAGGTATCGTAAAGAGTAATAAAAATTGCTAGTATTGCATTGGAACGATTCAACCTTGGTAAATTATTAACTCACGTATTAGCACCCATCAGTTACTTCAAATTACAATACAAGACTTTCGACATCTTTTCTATTATATTTGTCTCAATAATGAAGAGGTCGATGTGACCCATGTAAAGCAGCAGTTTTGAATAATCTTAACCAATTCCAATTGGGGGCCTTCTGTGTTCACTGTGTTCCAGAAGTGTATGATAATTTAATGTTTCAACATTATCAAACAACTTTCCACAAATTTCACATTTCCATGTGTTCAGCCCTTCAGCAGTTTTACTCGACTGCCCAGTTGACATGTTATTATAATAGCGGTCATCGCAGATAAGGTTTTCATCATAAAATCGCCAAATCCATCAAATTACAATCCAACTGGCCAAATAAGTCATATTTGATGGAGTTAGGCAGTCTAAAATTGAGATTTGAATAATGAAATTAAGGATTCGAAAAACAAAAATAGGAATGGAAAAAACTCATTTCTGCATGCCGATAACTGATCCTAACAAGAAACAAATCGCTCAACAGAGAAGACTATTTTATAAAATATGTTTTGACTGCGGGGGAAAAAATCCCATACTTGCTTCAAGATGCAGAAAATGTCATGGAAAAAATATGAGACTTAAAAACAGGGCGTTGGGAGCAAAGAAGTAAGACATTATTTTTTTCTTTAAAATTTCTTGATTTGCTTAAAAATATATAAATATTATCAAGCTGAATTGTAATTATACTATGCCGATTAGGACAGGAGAAGAGTATATTCAGAGCTTAAAAGGGCGCAAAATGAAGGTTTACCTGTTTGGTGAACTGGTAAAAGAACCTGTTGAACATCCAATGATAAGACCGTCTATTAATGCGGTAGCTGAAACATACAATCTTGCTGACAAAGATCCTGAGTTGGCATCAGCAGAATCTTCACTTTCCGGTAAACACGTAAACAGATTTTTACACATTGCAGAAAATGCTGAAGATTTGGTTAATCAAAATAGAATGCAAAGAAAACTTGGGCAACTTACAGGTACTTGTTTTCAAAGATGCGTGGGAATGGACGCACTAAATTCATTGTATTCAACGACATTTGAAATTGATAAAAAATTCGGAACACCCTACCACGAACGCTTTAAAAAATTTGCAAGTAAAATGCAAGATGATAATCTTGTTATCGGCGGTGCCATGACCGATGTTAAGGGCGATAGAAGTCTCAGTCCGTCTCAGCAAGAAGACCCAGATCTATTTGTACATATTTCAAAGCGAAATGAAAAGGGTATTTACATATCTGGTGCAAAAGCACATCAAACTGGTTGTATAAATTCCCACTGGATACTGGTTATGCCTACGATGAGACTGCGGGATGAAGATAAACAATATGCAATTGTAGGGGCAATTCCAGCTGATGCGGAGGGTATAACCTATATCTACGGAAGACAATCCTGTGATACTCGCAGTATGGAAGGTGGCGAATTGGATGCTGGAAATTCAAAATTTTCTGGACAGGAAGCAATGATTATTTTTGATAATGCGTTTATTCCAAATGAATTAATTTTCATGGATGGAGAGTTCGAGTTTGCTTCAATGTTGGTTGAGAGGTTTACCTGTTACCATAGGCGTAGCTATGTTTGCAAGACAGGGCTGGGTGATGTTCTTATTGGGGCAGCTGCCTCAATAGCAGACTATAATGGGATCTCCAACGCCTCGCATATCAAAGACAAACTTGTTGAAATGACCCACTTGAACGAAACTATCTTTGGTGCAGGTATCGCTTCGTCATATCAAGCGCATAAAACATTGTCAGGAAATTATCAAAATGATGACATGTTGGCAAATGTTTGTAAACACAACGTAACAAGGTTTCCTTATGAAATAGGTAGGCTTGCGCAGGATATAGCCGGTGGCCTAATGGTTACTATGCCTTCTGAGAAAGATTTCCGTAGTCCTGATACAGGACCACTTCTTGAGAAATACTTGAAAGGCAGGAAAGGTGTTTCGACGGAAAATAGAATGCGTATTTTGAGACTCATTGAAAATATGACACTTGGACGAAATGCAGTTGGATATCTTACAGAGTCGATGCACGGCGCAGGTTCTCCCCAGGCACAAAGAATCCAAATTGCAAGACAGATGCAGCTAGGATATAAGAAAAAACTTGCCAAAGATCTGGCCGGAATTGATGAAGGAGAATCCGCACAGGTAATCCATGAGCAATCTGAATATTTTGACAGAATATTCGGAATAAAATCGAATTAGTTTTTACCAAGTTCAGATATATTCAATTTGAGTTGTATGTTTGTGTAGATTTTTTTTTGTGTATTTCTTGTTCTATCGGAACGTTAATTATGTAGAAGGGTAGGATATGAAAAACAAGCGATTATGAACGATGCAGAATTTAAAAATCTAGTTAGAAGTTGGAATGACTTTCCAACAAAAGGAATTTCATTCAAGGACATAAATCCACTTCTAAGAACCCACGATTCAATGTATTACCTTAACGAAAAGTTGTCTGCCATATGTGCCAATATTCAAACAAACACAATTGCAGCTATCGAATCAAGAGGATTTGTTGTAGGATCTCTTCTTGCAACAAGCATGAGCAAGGGATTAGTCCTAATTAGAAAAGAAGGTAAATTGCCGGGGCCTAAGATTAAAGAATCCTATAGTATCGAATATGGGACTAGGGTTATGGAAATTCAAGAAGATGCTATTTTAAAGGGCGAAAAAGTTCTGATAGCAGACGACTTGCTTGCAACAGGAGGCACTGCGGTTGCGGCAGCTTCGCTTGTAGAAAAATTAGGAGGCACAGTAGTTGGATTTGTGTTTATCATTTGTTTGAATTATTTGGATGGTACGGATACATTGAAGAGTAAAGGTTACGATGTTAGATGCATTATGGAGTTTGAATAATATGCAAAACTATCATGCCGATATTGGTATAATAGGCGGAACCGGTATCTATAACACTGAATTATTAACTAATGCAGAATCAGTAAAGATCTTTACTCCTTATGGTAGTACATCGGATCTAATTACTATTGGAGAGTACAACGGTAGATCGGTAGCTTTTATTCCTCGTCATGGTAAAGGGCATACTCTTCCTCCACACAGGGTTAACAGTAGGGCAAACATATGGGCTCTACATTCATTGGGTGTGTCCAGAATCATTGCTCCATCCGCGGTGGGAAGTCTTCAGGATGCCTATAAGCCTGGTGATATTGTTCTCCCTGATCAATTCATTGATTTTACTAAAGGAAGAGACTATACTTTTTATGATGAGGGCAAGGTATGCCACGTATCATGTGCCGATCCTTTTTGTAATGAATTGAGAGCAGTGTTGCTAAATGTTGGTAAACAACTAAATACTAATGTGCATAATGGCTCTAATTATATTTGTATAGAAGGGCCCCGCTTTTCAACACGAGCAGAATCAAAATATTTTAGGGAGATATTACATGGCGATATAATTGGAATGACACTAGTACCGGAATGTGTACTGGCACGTGAAATGGAAATATGCTACGTATCAATAGCTACGGTTACTGATTATGATGTTTGGTACGAAAATCCTGTTTCCTCCAAAGAAATTCTTGAGGTGTTGACCAAAAACACCAATAAAATAAAAGAATTACTTGCAGCGTTCATCCCGTCAATTCCAATTTCTAGAAACAAATGCAAATGCGGCAATGCACTGCACGATGCTATGGTTTGAATTGATTTTTGGTCACAGGGTCGATTAGGACTATATCTCCTTCAACAAGTTTTCGTTGTAATGATAGTTGGAAACTTTCAGTATCATAACCAAATTCCTTCAGTTTGGCTAGAGTTTTTTTTGTCAAATTCAGACTAATGTTATGACCCCCAATCCGTCCAAAGGCAATTGCATTGAATTTTAATTTCGTATCTCTGACAATAAAGTAACCCTTTAATTTACTTGCATACTGGCCTCCCTGAGCTTTTTCTACAAATACTTTCGGGTCGTCAGAAGGATATGAGTCGCGTATCACTTTGGATGAGCCTCATCCGTTATTTCGATGCTGCGATTTATATTCTTGGATACCAGAAAACTCCACCAGTTGTCATCTACTATCTTGTAATCAGAAACATCTACACTTACCGTGGTTTCGTCATCAGTGTCAGTAAAAGAGAACTTGCCATCTTTAATTATTCTTATTAGTTTCCACCGTTCTTTACCTAACCTATTTCTATTTATGGCAACAGCCCATTCTTGACCTTCTTCAATAGATGGCATACCGATGTAGTCTACGATTTCCAAAATACCCAATCTTTTCTCTTCGCAAAATATTTTCTTGTTTACTACATTTCTCCAAATATCAACAGCTCCTATTGTCTTGTTATTTTCATTAATATTAATAACGCCAAAATATACCACCTTATTGTCCGGAACGGTCGACATTCCACATTATTGATTCTAAATGCCTTATTTAGTTCTTGCAGATTCCTGTATTCTTTCCAGAGACGAGGCAAGACTATCAATTTGAAGGTTCTTCTTAAATTCTATACCCATTTTTTGGCAGTGCCGACGATAAGCGTTTATTATTGAAAATTTTGGATGGAATGTCTGATACTTACCGGACAGCTCAAGTATTAGTCCTTTTTCTAATAAATCACAAAGTACCTGCTCAGATTCTTCCAGAGTGAGCTTTAGCGCAGCGGAAATACTTGCTACTGTTGATTCGCCGTTGATTATTAGAAATAGGAAAATTTGTGCTTCCTTGTCTGTTAGATTAATCTTTGAAATTAAAGCTTCCTTTATGTTCTCCATTCAGCATCAGGTCAAATTTATTTTTCATTTGATACCCTCCTATTTACGTTCTCTGTCACAAATGTCATATTTGATTGGCAGTATCAAAAAGTCTAGTATCCATAATAAGAAAATGTTCTTAGAGCGATAAAATCTCTTTATATTTTTCATGCCTCTGTTTGATGTCTGTATTACCAATATTGATTAATCTTTGAATTCCATAATCTTCAATCGCAAATGAACCCATAATGTTTCCATGAATCATTGCATTTTTCAGGGATTTTAGATCTAATTGTCCCTGTGTACACAAATGTCCCATAAAAGCGCCGCCAAAAGAATCACCGGCACCAGTAGGATCTTTTATAGTTTCAGTTGGATATCCTGGAATAGGATAAAATTCGTTTTCATAAAAAAGTAGTGATCCATTTTCTCCCTTATTTATCAAGGCGAAAGAAGGACCATTTGACACTAGTAATCGGGCACATTTCAAGATGCTATTTTCTTTAAATAACAATCTAGCCTCTGATTCGTTTAATATTATTCCATCGACTCTATTTATCATCTTGAGTACTTCGTCTCTCTTGTTCAAGATCCAAAAATCCATAGTGTCACAAACTACTAACTTTGGATTGGAAAACTGACTTAACAGGTTCAAATTTTGAACAGGATCATTATTTGCAAGATAAACATATTTTGAATCAACAAATTCTTTTGGTACTGTAGATTGGTAATTTGCAATTACATTTAACTCTGTTTTGTTAGTGGTCCTCTTGTAAAGATCATGACCAAAAGATGAATCATAATGAAAGGTCTTTTCCGTTTCACTAATTGACAATCCTCTGATATCCAGACGATTTTTCAATATCTCCATATATGATGCGGGAAAATCATTACCTACAATACCAACTATCGACGTAGGTACGTAATTTGATGCCGCAATTGATGCAAAAGTAGCAGTGCCTCCTAGAGTCCTTTCAACAGTATGAAATGGGGTACGAGTGGTATCTAGTGCAACAGTTCCAAATACAGTTAGCATGCAGTTGAATCGATAACAACAATAAATAAGTGTTCAACAATATTTTTGATGTTGGCATCAGAGGCAAGATATGATAAAATAGTGATTGGATTTTCTGGAGCATCAGGTATTATTTATGGAATTAGACTCTTGGAGGTTCTGCATTCCATTAATATTCAGACCTATCTTATAATCAGTGAATGGGCGAAAAAAAATATAGTTATTGAAACCCCCAAAACAGTAGAGTATGTGAAATCTCTTTCTTCAGTAAACTATGATAATTCTAGACTTGATGCCTCAGTGTCAAGCGGCTCATTTTTGCATGATGGAATGGTAATAGTACCCTGTAGCATGAAATCACTTTCGAGTATCG
>Ga0184637_10002086_pt1 | contig 12998 bp, 10 predicted proteins | sample PLM3_127_b2_FD_133143 | JGI IMG/M metagenome (GOLD analysis project Ga0184637, IMG submission 133143) | Groundwater sediment microbial communities from an aquifer in East River, Colorado, USA - PLM3_127_b2 | ecosystem: Environmental > Terrestrial > Soil > Riparian zone | place: USA: East River...
GAACTCCCGGAACTCGTTGCAAAGCTGCGCCGCGAGCGTCTTGTTGTGAGCGATCACGAGCGCGGGCCGCTGCGCCGCCTCGATCGCGCCGGCCATCGTGAACGTCTTCCCTGTGCCCGTCGCGCCGAGCAGGGAGAGGAAGCGCTCGCCGGCCTCCAGCCCCTCGGCGAGCCCGGCGATCGCCTGCGGTTGGTCGGCGGTCGGCGTGTAGGCGGGGTTGAGACGGAAGCTTGGCACCGACCCCACGATAGCCGCCGCCGAGGCGAGCGCCGCGCCGGGCCGCCGGTCCTACGCTCCAAGCGCCTCGATCCAGTCCCAGCGCCGTCCGCACAGGCGGCGGGCTTGGCGGGAATCGAAGTGGACGATCCGCGCGTCGGGCGCCTCCGCACGGCTCAGGGCGAGCGGCCCCAGCGCCAGCGGCTGCCCCCCGCTCCCGGGATGCAGGTCCGGCTCCGCGAGGCGCAGGCTGACCTCGTGCGAGCCACGCGAGAGCCGCGCCCGCCCGAGGCGGATGTACTGGCCGGAGTTGTTGAGCTGGTGGCGCACCGAGCCGACGCGGCTTCCATCGATCGTCAGCTCGAGGCTGCTCCGCACCGAGCCGCCGAGCCACACGTCGTAGCGGTCGGCGGCCGGCACCGAGATTCGGGCTCGGATCGTGCCGCTCCCACGCGGAAGCAGCCGATTGCGTCCGTCGCCGGCCCTCCCCCAGCCCGCGGGACGCCTTGTCCGAGTCAGAGGGACGACCCGGGCCGGGGGCCGCGCGGCGGCAGCGAGCCGGCCGTCGGGGCCGGCGCGCCTCGCGAGGCGCCGCACCGCGGTGCAGCGTGGGATCGCGGTTGGCTCGGTCCCGCCGCCGAGCCCCTTGTGCTTCAGCACCGCGCCGGGAGCGGGGCCCGAGCGTTGCCACACCTCGTAGTGCTGGCCCTTGAGCAGCGGCCGGTAGGGCGCCGGCGGCCGGCTCTGAACCGGCGAGCGACGCAGCACAAGCGTGCGGTAGGGGAGCACCGCCCCCGGCTCGAGCTCGTCGGTGTCGGCGTAGCGTCCCGTCCTCACGATGCCCCCTTCGCGCAGCGGGATGCGGCGCCGGCGAAGCTCCGAGACGCCCTCCGGGGCGGCGTCCCGGAGGAAGTGCCGCACGCCGTAGGGCTGGTACTCGGTCATCAGCGTCGGCCCCTCGCTCGCGATCCGCTCCCCGATCCCGGCCAGCTCGGCGAGCTGCCCGCGGGGAGCGAGGGTCACCTCGCGGTAGGCGAGCGCGTTCGACCACAGGACCCCCGCCGCGAGAGCCACCAGGATCGCGGCCCCCGCGAGCCCGTGGCCGCGTCTCGCGGCCACCGCGGCTCCCGCGCCCGCGAGCACCAACACACACGGCGACGCGATCGCAAGCGCCTTCGCGTCCACCCACGGCGACCCGACCGCGACCACCAGGGTGCACGCCGCGAGCGTCCCGCCGGCGTAGGCCAGCAGCGACCAGGCTCGCGCGCGGACGGCCAGCGCCGCCCCGCCGATCGCGGCGCCGATCGCCACGGCGATCAGGATCGCGGTCAACCACTCGAGTTCGGGACCGAGCCTGAAGTCGCCACTCGGCCACACCCCGGCGATCTGGAGCGAGCTCACCGGGCCGAGCAGGTTTCCCAGCGACTCGTCGTTCGTGAGCGGTCTCGCCCACGGCGGGACGACGCCCCCGAGCGCGAGCGCGGGCACGATCAGCGCCAGGGCGATGCCGACGAACGCCCCGGCCCAGCGCAGCGCGGTGCCAGGCCCAACCCACCGGGCGACCCCGACGGCGGCCGGTAGCAGCAGCGGCGCGAGCCACACCGCGCCCCCGATGCTGACGACCGCGATCAGCGCGGCCGCCGCGACGGCGAGCGGGATCAGCGCCCGTGCGCCGGCGAGCAGCGACGGCGTGGCGCCACCGTGCGAGGCCGGCTCCCTCGCGACGACGCGCACCGCGAGCCCGGCGATCAGCGGGAGCAGCGCCGCGGCCGCGAGCTCCTTGACCCCGCCCCACAGCGAGTAGCCGAACAGCAGCGCGGGCTGGGCGGCCACGAAGACGACGGCCGCGCGCAGAGGCTGTGAGGCGACGAGTGGGCCGGCGACGGCGAACAGGCCGAGAGCGAGCAACGCCGCGAGCACCGCGAGGTAGGGCTGGAAGACCCACGCCGGGTCCTGACCCGCCACGGCCGCCCCGATCCCCAGCGGGAGAAAGGCCCCGATCGGGTAGCCGTTGCCGAGGTTGAGCTCGAGCGTCGCCTCGTATGAGGACGGCGGCAGCCCGGCGGTGCTGCGCCCGTGCTCGAGCACGTGGTCGGTCATCGCCAGCCAGGTCGCGGTGTCGTCGAGCTTGATGTACCCGGTGAAGGTGGCCTCGCCCGACAGGAGCACCGGCGCCCCGAAGGCCGCGAAGACGGCGGCCGCGGCGGCGACGGCCCACGGCTCGGGGCGTCGCCCGCGAAGCGGCATCGCGAGCACGCCGCCGGCCGCCGCCAGCGCCACGACGAGCGGGGTCGTCAGCTCCGCCGTGGCGTCGCTCGCCGTGGCGAGCTGGCCGACGACGATGCTCAGGGCCAGGCCGGCGACCGGGACGAGCGCCCCGCCGATCCGCCTCCCTGCCGCACGCTCGAGCAGCAGCCCGCACCCGGTGGCCAGCCCGACCAGGAGCAGCGGGAAGACGACCCAGGCCGCGATCATGCTCACCGCTGTTCCCGCGCGAGTCCTTCCCCGCCCGAGCTAGCGCTCAGAGCCCCAGCTCCTCGGCGTAGTGCTGACGGTACTCGTCGCGCTTGCCGAGCACCGCCTCGACGTAGCCGTTCGTCTCCTCGAAGCCGATGTCATCCGTCTCCAGCCCGGCGCCTCCCCACTCGTCGACGCGGGTCTCGCCCGCGTTGTACGCGGCCAGCGCGGCGATCTCGTTCCCGGCGTACTTCTCGAGCAGGTAGTCGAGGTAGTAGGAGCCGTAGGCGATGTTGATGTCGGGGTTCCCCAGGTCCTCGAGCACGAACGTGCTGCCACCGCTCAACTCTTCGATCACCTGCGCCGTCTCGGGCGTGATCTGCATCAGCCCGCGGGCGCCCGCGTTCGAGGTCTGGTCGCGGAACCTCGATTCCGCGTAGATCACCGCGGCGATCAGCGCCGGGTCGAGGCCCTTCTCCGCGGCCTGCTGGCGGATCACGTCCTCGTGGCGCAGCGGGAGCGTCACCTCCCTGATCGTCCGCTCCACCTCGTCGAACTGGGTGAGCGCGAATCCGCCGCCCACCCCCAGCGCGACGGCCGCAGCCAGCGCGAGCAGGCGCCGCCTCCTCACCCTGCGGGTCGCACCGGCCGGCGCGCGCCGCTGTGGGGCCGACCCCTCCTTCCTCACACTGCGCGTCGTCACCTGCTGTGCCCGCTTCCGATCAGCTCGTCGACAAGCTCCGCGATCTTCGCGTCGAGGTCCGCGAGGGTACCGTCGTTGTCGATCACGTGCGCGGCGCGCGCCGCCTTCTCGTCCTGGCTGAGCTGGCGCTCGCTGCGGCCCTCGAACCCGGCGAGACCGCGCTCGGCCGCGCGGCGCTCTCGCTCGGCGTCCTCAGCCACGATGCACACGACGGCGTCGAAGACCCCCTCCAGGCCGGTCTCGAACAGCAGCGGCACCTCGACCACCGCGAGCTTCGCGCTCGGCGGGAGCTCCGCCCGCCAGGCGGCGATCCGATCCGCGACCCGGGGGTGAAGCTCGGACTCCAGCCACTCGAGCTCGCCGGGGGCCTCGAACACGATCTCCGCGACCCGTCCGCGATCGATCTCTCCCTCGCGGACGACCTCCTCGCCCCAGCGCTCCACCAGCTGATCGCGCACCTGGCCGCTCCGCAGCAGCTCGTGGGCCACTCGGTCGCTCGCGAGCGTGGCGGCGCCCGCGCGCTCGAACGCGGCCAGCGCCTCGGACTTGCCCGCCCCGATCCCGCCGGTCAGCCCGACGAAGGTCGGCGGCAACGGCTACCCGGGCCTCAGGAGCCCTCGCCGGAGGGCTCCTCGGGGGGCGGCTCGGAGAACACCTCCTCGGAGAGGCCGAGATCCGGCACCTCTTCCGCCGCTGCCTCGGCCTGCGGGGCGGGCTCCGGCACCTGAACGTCTCGCAGCGGGAGCCCCTGGCCGTTCACCCGCTTGATGCTGAGCGAGATGCGGCGGCGCTCCTGGTCGATCTCGAGGATCTTCACCCGCACCTCGCCACCTGGGGCCACCACCTCGCTCGGGCTTTCGACGTGGTGCTCGGCCAGCTCGGAGATGTGCACGAGGCCCTCCACGCCGGGGACGATCTCGACGAAGGCACCGAAGGCGACGACCTTCGTGACCTTACCCTCGATGACGTCGCCGGGCTGGTGCGAGTCGAGCACCCGCTGCCAGGGGTCCTCCTGGGTCTGCTTCAACCCGAGCGAGATCCGCTGCCGATCGCGGTCGATGTCGAGGACCTTGACCCGCACGGTGTCCCCGATCGAGAGCACCTCCGAGGGGTGGTTGACATGACTCCATGAGAGCTCGGAGATGTGGATCAACCCATCGATGCCATCGAGGTCCACGAAGGCGCCGAAGTCGACGATGTTGGAGATCTTGCCCTCGACCACCTGGCCGGGCTGAAGCCGCCCGAGGATCTGCTGCCGGACCTCCTTGCGCTCCTCTTCCAGGACCGCGCGGCGCGACAGCACGACGTTGTTGCGACTGCGGTTCAGCTCGATCACCTTGCACTCGAGCTGCTGGCCCATGAACTCGTCGAGGTTGTGGACTCGGCGGATGTCGACGAGCGATGCGGGGAGGAAGCCGCGCACGCCGAGGTCGAGGATCAAACCGCCCTTCACGACCTCTATCACGGTGCCGTCCACCGGCTCGCCCGACTCCGCCGCGGCCTCGATCTTGCGCCACGCCTTCTCGAACCTGGCCCGCTTCTTCGACAGGATGAGCCGCCCCTCGGCGTCCTCCTTGGTCAGGACGAGCGCGTCGACGCGGTCCCCGAGCGACACCTCGTCCGCCGGATCGACCGAGCGGCGGATCGACAGCTCGGTGGCGGGGATCACGCCCTCCGACTTGTAGCCGATGTCCACGAGCACCTCGTCCTTATCGATCCGCACGACCTCGCCGGAGACCACATCGCCCTCGTTGATCGACTTGATCGTCGCCGCGTAGTTGGGAACGAGCTGCCCGTCGACCTCGATCAGGAGATCGTCCGAGCCCTGCGCGGGTGATCCCTCGGGGGTCTGGGCGCCGGTCCCGGTCTCGGTACCGGCGCCCACGGCGTCGGTGTCGGTTGCTGCGTCGGCCGTGGACACGGCGATGAAGTTTGGCATCTTTCTTCCATGCCCACCCGCCGGACCAAGCGCGGGGCCGCACGACCCCCCCTGCGTGGCGAGCACGACGTGCTGATCTGCGGCGCAAGCTTCGCCGGGCTCGCGGTGGCGCGGGAGCTGGCGGGAACGGGCGCGCGGGTCCTGCTGCTGGACCGCTACGAGATCGGTGAGCGACAGACCTCGGCCTGCGCTGCGCCGACCGAGTGGCTGCACGCGATGGGGACCAGCGACTCGATCCGGCAGACGTTCGGCGAGCTGGTCGTTCACACCCCCCACGCCACGGTCCGCATGCAGCTGCCATGGACCTTCTCGACCTTCGACTACCGCACCCTTTGCGACCTGCTGCACCGGCAATGTGATGCGACGTTCGAGACGGCAACGGTTACCGGCCGAGCCTCCGCAAACGGCGCGATCGGCGTACGAACCGACCGGGGCGAGGTAAGCGCCCCGCTCGTCGTCGACGCCCTCGGCTGGCGGCGGGTGCTCGACGACGGATACCAGCCGCCAGATGCCCCGCTGTCGCGGGCGCTCGAGGTCCACCCATCCGGCGAGGACCGCGACCTCGAGATCTGGATCGAGCGCGACGTCGTCCCGGCCGGCTACGGGTGGAGCTTCCCCGCCGCCGACGAGCTGCGGGTCGGGGTCGGATCGTTCGACCCCCACCACCACGTGAAGCGGCCGACCGTCGAGCTCGCCGAGCGACTCGAGCTTCCCGGCGTTCGCTACCAGGGCAACTGGATCCCGCACCGGCTGCGGGAGGCGACCTCGCGGGAGGTGCTCTTCGTCGGCGACTCCGCGGGCCACGCCCTGCCGCTGACCGCCGAGGGAATCCGCACCGCCTTCTACTTCGGGATCGCGTGCGGGCGAGAGCTGCGCCGTGTGATCGAGGGGCGTGCCGACCGCGCGACCGCCCGGCGCCGCTACGCGTCCTTCTCAGCCCGCCACAGGTGGCAGTTCGAGTGGATGCTTCGCGCGCAGCGCCTCGTGCCGCGGGTCCCGCCGCGCGCGCTCGCGCTCGCGGTGCGGGCGATGGGAAGGGAGCGCTTCGTGCGCTGGGCCTTCACGCGCTACCTCGATATCGCGCACCCCGCGTACGCCCTGGAGCACGGCGAGCGCCCCGGCCGCGCGACACTCAGGGCAGCCGCCTGATCGCGCGCGGCGGTCAGCGAACCACCAGGTACGTCCCGATCAGCAGCAGCCCGACGCCGAGCATCCGGTCGCGCGTCAACGGGGCCTGCTCCAGCCCCAGGACCCCGAGCCGGTCGATCACCACGGAGGCCGTGAGCTGACCGGTGATCGTCGCCGCGGCGACGCCGCCGGCTCCGATCGAGCTCACGGTCACCAGCACCGTGAACACGTACGCGGCCCCGAGCAGCCCGCCCGTCAGGTACACGAGGTCGACATCGAAGGTCGAGCCGAGCCCCCCGGCCTTGCCGGCAAGCGCAACCAGTGCGGCGAGGATCAGGGTCCCGACCGCGAAGGAGACGAGGGCCGCCGGGAGGCTCCCCGTCGCCTTGGCGAGGGCAGCGTTGACCGGAGGCTGGAGGGCGATCAGGCCCCCGACCGCCGCCGTGAGTATTACCGCGAGGCCTCGGTCCACGGTCGGAGGATGCTATTGGGTGCGCACGCACGCCCCGGGGGGTTCCGCCCGGTGCCTTCGATAGCGTCCGCCGTGTTCGACCCGGATTATGGGCCCGGAGGGCCCCCGGGCAAGCAAACGAAAGGAGTGAGCGTGTCACCAGCACGCCGTGCAGGCGTCGTGACATTCGCGGGGGTTCTGTTCCTCGTGGCCGCAGCGTTCAACGCCGTCGACGGCCTCGTCGCCCTCGCGGAGCCGAGGCATTTCTTCGTCGGCGAGAACGGCGTCGTGATCTCCGACTACGACGCGTTTGGCGTCGTGCTCCTGGTCATCGCGGGTATCCAGCTCCTCGTGGGCTACGGGATCCTGCAGCGCATTCGCTCGGCCCAGATCGTCGGCGTCCTGCTGGCGATTCTCAACGCCATCGTCCAGCTGGCGTACTTCAAGCACTACCCCGCCTGGGCGGTGATCATCCTCGTCCTCGACGTGGTGATCATCTACGCACTGACCGCGCACGGCGACGAGTTCGGCGCGCGGCGGCGGCGCTAACGCGCGCGAGAAGCGCCTATAGAAGGGTGTCCTGGGGGCCTTGCCCCCGGGCGCCCTTCCGCTCTGTGGGTTTCCCGCCGGGCGCTCAGGTAGCGTGGCGATCGCAATCACGGCTCGGACGTGGCCCCTGGCTGTGCCGAGCCATCCCCAAAAGGAGGGAGTTAGCGTGTCAAAACGCGGAGCGGGCGTCGTGACCTTCGCGGGTGTGCTGTTCCTGGTCGCGGCGCTGTTCAACGCCATCGACGGGATCGTCGCCCTCGCGGAGCCGAGGCATCTGTTCGTGAACGAGAACGGTCTCGTGATCGACAACTACGACACGTTTGGCGTCGTGCTCCTGGTCATCGCCGGGATCGAGTTCCTCGTTGGATGGGGAGTCCTGGCGCGTGTGCGCGCCGCGCAGGTGTTCGGGATCATCATCGCGATCGCCGCCGTGATCGTGCACTTCGCGTACTTCAAGCACTATCCGGCCTGGTCGGTGATCCTGATCGTCCTCAACGCGATCATCATCTACGCGCTGACCGTGCACAGCGACGAGTTCGCTCGGCGCGCCCGCTGAGCCGGACCGACAAGCGACTGAAAGGGCGCCGCGAAAGCGGCGCCCTTTCACTTGGCGGCCAGCCAGTCCTCGCCGATCCCGACGTCGACCTCGAGCGGCGGGTCCAGCGCAAAGGCGCCCTTCATCTCGTCCCGGACCAGCGCGGCCGCCGAGTCGATCTCGGCCTCGGGCCCCTCGAACAGGAGCTCGTCGTGGATCTGCAGGACGAGGCGCGCCTCCCTTCCGGCCTCCGCGAGTCCGCTGTGGCAGCGCACCATCGCCACCTTGATGATGTCGGCCGCGGTCCCCTGGATCACGGTGTTGACCGCAAGCCGCTCCCCGAGCAGCCTGGTCTGGCGCTGGCGCGCGCGCAGCTCCGGGATCATCCGCCGCCGCCCCATCAGGGTGGTGACGTAGCCGTCGCGGTCCGCCTGCGCGATCGTCTCGTCGATGAACCGCTTCACGGCGGGGAAGCGCTCGAAGTAGCGCTCGATGTAGGAGGCGGCCTCCTCGCGCTCGATCTGCAGCCGGTCTGCGAGCCCGAACGCCGACAGCCCGTATGCGATCCCGAAGTTGACCATCTTGGCCTTCGAGCGCTCGGCGTGCCCCACGCCGCCTTCGGGGACGTCGAGCACCTCGGCCGCGGTCGCCGCGTGCACGTCCTCGCCGCGGGCGAAGATCTCGCGCAGCACCCCCTCCCCGGCCACGTGAGCGAGCACCCGCAGCTCGACCTGGTTGTAGTCGGCGGACAGCAGCCGGCAGCCGGGCTCGGCCACGAACGCGGCGCGAAGCGGCCGCCCCAGCTCCGAGCGGATCGGGATGTTCTGGAGGTTGGGGTTGGTGCTCGAGAGCCGCCCCGTCGTCGTCGCCACCTGGTTGAAGGTGGTGTGGATGCGGCCTGTCTCGGGGTCGATCAGCGCGGGCAGCGCGTCGAGGTAGGTGTTCTTGAGCTTCGTCAGCTCGCGCCAGCTCTCGATCTTCTCGACGATCGCGTGCTCGTCCCGGATCTGCGCCAGCACGCGGGCGTCGGTCGAGAAGCCGGTCTTTCCGCGCCGCTTCTTGGTCAGTCCCAGCTCGTCGAACAGAACCGGTGCGAGCTGCTGCGGAGAGCCGATCGTGAACTCGTGCCCGGCAAGCTTCCAGATCTCCTCCTGGAGCTCGTCCGCCCTGCCGGCGATGCTCGCCGAGATCTCCTCGATGCGCTTCGCGTCCACGCGAACCCCGGCGCGCTCCATCGCCGCCAGCACCTCGATCAGGGGCATCTCGACGTCGGTGAGCAGGCGCTCGAGGCCCAGCTCGCGGATCCGCTCTCGCTGGCGGGCGGCCAGCTCCCACACCAGGCGAGCCTCCGCAGCCGGATCGGCGGGCGCCTCCCCCTCCGGGGCCTCGAGGACGAGCTGGGCGCCCGCCGGGCGGGCCGCGGCAAGCCCCTCGGCGCCCGCCAGATCGGCCAGCTCGTACACCCGGCGCGCCGGGTCGAGGAGGTAGCCGGCGACCATCGTGTCGTGCTCGAGGTCCAGCCCCTCGGGCTCGGCCGCGGCGAGCAGCCCGGCGCGGCCCTGACCGCCGGCCGACTTGAAGTCGTGGGCGATCAGGCGGCGACCCCGAAGCTCCGCGGCCAGGGCCGGCAGCGCGAGCGCCTCGCCGGCCACCACGCGCTCGCCGTCCGCGGCTGCCCAGCGCGGGTCGTGGACGGATATCGCGACCGATCCGGATGCGAGGTCGGCGACCGTCCCCTCGCTGACCTCGACCTCGATCTGCTCCTCGGCGGCCGCCTCGGGAACCACCTCGGGAAGCTCCTCGTCGAGTCGCTGCATCACCTGGCGCAGCTCGAACTCGCGCGCCACGTCGCGCAGCCGGCTGCGGTCGGGCTCCATCCCCATCAACGCGCCCAGGTCGAGTCCCGTTTCGACCTCGTCCTGGAGGATCGCGAGCCGCTTCGAGACCCGCGCGTCCTCGGCGTGCTCGGTGAGCATCTGCTTGCGCTTCGCTCCCGAGATCTCGTCGGTGTGATCGAGCACCTCCTCGAGCGAGCCGAAGCGCTGCAGGAGCTGCGCCGCCGTCTTGTCGCCGACTCCGGGGACGCCCGGGATGTTGTCCGACGTGTCCCCCTTGAGCCCGATCAGGTCCGGGACCAGCTCCGGCGGCACCCCGTAGCGCTCCACGACGCCGTCGCGATCGTAGATCTGGGTCTCCGTGATCCCCCGCGAGGTGGTCATCACGCGGACCCCTTCCCCGACCAGCTGGTAGACGTCGCGATCGCCCGATACCACCATCACCGGGATCTCGCCACCGCGCGCGTCGCGCGCGATCGCCGCGATCACATCGTCTGCCTCGTAGCCCTCCACCCTGACGTTCGCGAACCCGAAGGCCTCTGCGACCGGCTCCAGGTGCGGCCACTGCTCGGAGAGCAGGTCGGGGCGCGGCTTGCGCTGGGCCTTGTACGGCTCGTACTCCTGCTCCCTGCCGGACATCCCCGCATCCCACACGACAATCCCCGCCGCCGGCCTGTGCTCGATCAGGAGCTTCGCCAGCATCGACGCAAGGCCGTAGATCGCGTTGGTCGGGCGCCCGTCGGAGGTCGCCATCTCCTCCGGCAGCGCGTAGAAGGCGCGGTAGGCGAGGCTGTTGCCGTCGATCAGGAACAGCTCGCGGGGCGCGGCGCCGTCACCGGACGTCGCGCGCTCCTTCGCCCCGCGGGCCTTCCGGGACGCGCCTTTCGGCTTCGTGGCGGGCACGCGCTCATCATAGGGTCGGCGGGAGCGGCCGCCCGGGCCGCGATGGACCCGACTCTATGATTCGCCGCCGTGTCCCCGGTCAGCCCCCAGTTCAGCGTCACCGTTCGCGTCGAGCTCGATGCGCGTCAGGAGCCCCTGGGTTTGCTGACGTCGAAGATCGCGGAGTGCGGCGGGCAGCTCCAGGGCGTCGATCTCGTCCCCGGGGCGGGCGTCGAGGGCAAGCGGGTGCGCGAGTTCACCGTCGACGCACGAGACCAGGCGCACTGGGAGCAGATCATGCGCACGATCGGCGGCACGCGAGGGGCACGGGTGCTCGAGTACACGGACCGCACCCTGCAGATGCACAGAGGCGGGAAGATCGAGATGGAGAACAAGTACCCGCTGAAGACGCGCGAGGACCTCTCGATGGCCTACACGCCTGGAGTCGCACGCGTCTGCCAGGAGATCTTCGACGACCGCCAGAAGGCGTTCGAGTACACGATCAAGCGCAACACGGTGGCGGTGGTCTCCGACGGCAGCGCCGTGCTGGGGCTCGGTGACATCGGGCCGGAGGCCGCGATGCCGGTGATGGAGGGAAAGGCGATGCTGTTCAAGGAGTTCGCCGACGTCGATGCCTTCCCGATCTGCCTCTCGAGCCAGGATCCCGGCGAGATCGTCCAGACCGTGAAGTTGATCGCGCCCACCTTCGGCGGCATCAACCTCGAGGACATCGCGGCGCCCCGATGCTTCGAGATCGAAGATCGGCTGCGGGAGGAGATCGACATCCCCGTGTTCCACGACGACCAGCACGGCACCGCCGTCGTGGTGATGGCGGCGCTGTTCAACGCGCTGAAGATCGTCGGCAAGCCGATCGAGTCGCTGCGCGTCGTCATGGTCGGACTCGGGGCGGCCGGGATCGCGGTCACCAAGATGATGCTCGCCTGCGGGGTGACCGAGATCATCGGATGCGATCGCAGGGGGGCGCTGTCGACCGAGCGCGAGGACTACGTGGCGGGTGAGATGTCCGAGATCAAGCGCTGGTTCGCGGAGAACTCGAACCCGGAGCGGCTCAGCGGGGAACCCGCGGACGTGATCGAGGGCGCCGACCTCTTCGTGGGCCTCTCGGGAGCCCGTGTGATGCCTCCCGAGGCGCTGGGAAAGATGAGCGACGACGCGATCGTGTTCGCGATGGCCAATCCCAACCCCGAGGTGATGCCCGAGGAGGCGGAGCCGCACGTGAGGATCATGGCCACCGGCCGTTCCGACTACCCGAACCAGATCAACAACGTGCTGTGCTTCCCGGGGATCTTCAGGGGCGCCCTCGACGCGGGCGCACCGCGGATCACCGAGGAGATGAAGCTCGCGGCGGCGCAGGGGATCGCCAACGTCGTCACCGAGGAGGACCTCGACGAGGCGTACATAATCCCCAGCGTGTTCGATCGTGACGTCGCGCCCGCCGTCGCCGCGGCGGTGGTGGAGGAGGCCCGCCGCGCCGGGATCGCCCGCGTCTCCGAGGAGACCGGCAGCTTCGCAACCCTCGAGTGAGAGTTCTGGTCACAGGGGCCAGCGGGCTGATCGGGTCGTCGGTGTGCGACGCTCTGCTCGCGCGCGGGGACGAGGTGGTGGGCCTGACGCGCGACACCGAGCGCGCGCGTTCGACCAACCCCACGCTGACCTGGCACGCGTGGAACCCGACCCTGGAGCGTCCCCCTGCCGACGCGCTTGAGGGCGTGGACGGGGTCATCAACCTGATCGGCGAGGCGATTAACCAGCGCTGGACCGATGAGGCCAAGCGCCGCATCCGCGACAGCCGCATCCAAGCCACGCGCAACCTGGTCCAGGCGATCTCGGCGGCGGAGCCGCGCCCGAAGGTGCTGATCAGCCAATCCGCGGTCGGCTACTACGGGGACCGCGGAGATGCGATCGTCGATGAGGACACCCCGGCGGGGTCGGGCTTCGACTCCGAGGTGTGCGTGGACTGGGAGGCGGAGGCGCGGGAGGCCGAGAGGGCCGGGCTGCGCGTGGTGGTGACCCGGAGCGGCCTGATCCTCGACAGGCGCGGGGGGCTTCTGAAGCAGCTCCTGCCGCCGTTCAAGCTCGGGCTCGGCGGGCCGATCGCCGGCGGGAACCAGTACATGCCCTGGATTCACATCGACGACGAGGCCGGGATCCTGCTGTGGGCTCTCGACGACGACCGGGTCTCCGGGACGATCAACGCCACCGCTCCACAGCCGGTGACCAACCGCGAGCTCTCCCGCACGCTGGGCCGGGTGCTGGGCCGGCCGGCCATCGTCCCGGTGCCC
>Ga0184637_10002087_pt1 | contig 12997 bp, 14 predicted proteins | sample PLM3_127_b2_FD_133143 | JGI IMG/M metagenome (GOLD analysis project Ga0184637, IMG submission 133143) | Groundwater sediment microbial communities from an aquifer in East River, Colorado, USA - PLM3_127_b2 | ecosystem: Environmental > Terrestrial > Soil > Riparian zone | place: USA: East River...
GTGCTTCGCGAAGGACGCGGGCTTGAGACTCAATGCCGGTAGGGTTAGTGGTTCTGAACGAAGTTCACCAGGATCCAATTCCGGCGGCAGTCGCCAAACGTCGGGATCACGTACGTGTCGGATAGCGGCTGGCCGGAGGCGTTGCGCAACTGTACACGGTAGGTGTCCGTGGTCTCGATCGGGTGATCGCTCAGCACGATCTCGTAACCGCCCGGCCCCACGCTGGGCTTGCTGCCCGTCGGCGCATCCACGTTCAGCCCGCCGCCATCCGGGTGAACGTAATAGCCCAAAACGGGCTTGCCCAGCAGATCAAATGCCTGGCCGGTAATGCCCATCCAGTTGCAACCGGCGGTGTTCACGGTGTTCGCCAGGTAGGCCGGGCTGCCCGGCTGCAAGGTCCACGGGTTAGGCGAGCGCGTCTTGGAGGCGGTCGGCGTGGGCCCGGTGTTGGTGGGCGATGGCGTGACAGTCGTGCTGGGTGTGCGCGTCGGGCCGGGCTGCGTGTCGCTGGGAATCGGGCTGGGTGTTTTAGTTGGCGGGATGGGCGAAGCGGTAGGCGTGACGGTGGGCGTCCAGGTGGCCAGGAAGGTGGGGACGATGGGCCCTTCGGGCGTGTCGGTGACGGGGACGATGGGCGAGAGCCCGACGGCAATCACGATCGGCTCGGTAGGCTGCTGAAGAGAAGCTGGGATGAGGCCGGGCACGGCAAACAAAGCGGCGACACACAGCAAACTGCCGCAGCTCATCACTAGCAGCAGCGCGCTGAGAACGTTGAAGAGGGGATTGAGGGCCTTACTCCCACGGCGTGACCGCCCAGCCTTACGCACCACTGTTGGTTCCTCCTTGTTGCCTTCCCGCTTTGCCCCGCAGGGCCCTAATGCCTTACGGCGTGACGATGACTTCGATCTGAGCGCTCGTCAGCAGATTTTCCAGCCAGGCCTGGTGCGCGCGATCCCGCAGGGCTTGTTCCGTGCTGGGGTTCAACGGCCGCGCGGGGTCGTGCTCCAGCGTCTGCACCACGTAATAGCCCAGGGCGCTGGAGATCACCTCGCTCGTCTCACCAGGCTGCATCGCAAACGCCGCCGCCTCCACCTCTGGGGCAGTGAGCAGGCCGCGCGGGAACCAGCCCAAATCGCCCCCTGCCGCCCGGCTGCTCAAATCCAGCGAATACTGGATTGCCAGAGATGCAAAATCCGCGCCAGCCCGGATCTGTTCCAACAAGCTCTGGGCTGTAGCCTCCTCGGCGACGAGGATGGCGAGCGCGTGAACCTGCTCGGTAGGCCCGCCGACGTTCGCGGTGGCCTGCGCAGCCAGCCGTGACCGCAGCATATCACGCCGTAGGGCCTCCCGGAACTCGTCGGCGGTGTAATCAGTGGCCGCCAGCCACTTGGTATAGGCTTCCGCCCCGCCCACGTCGCTGCCAATCTGAGCTAAGGCAGCGTCCACCTCGGCGTCCGTGATGGTGAGACCAGCGGCCAGCGCCGCCTGCTCGACCACGGCCTGCTCGACCAATGTCTGCAGAACCGTCCCAGAGCATTCAGCCGGGTCTAGCCCGGCGTTGCTCAGGCCCGCCTGGCAGCGTTGGACTTCACGCTGGTAAGTGGCCAGAGTGATCGCCGCGCCGTTGACCACGGCGGCCAACGGTTCGGGCGTGGGTGAGGGCAGCGGGGTGGGTGTCGGAGGGATGGCGCTCGCCGTCGGTACTGGGGTGAGCGGCAACGCTGCCGGTGCGCTGGGTGCGGGCGTGTTCCGCCCACAGGCAGCCAGCAGCACTGCCGTGCACATCCACCCCACCAGCACCCGTCTCCACCATAATTGCCGTGCTCTCACATCGTAACCCGGCCCAAACTGGGAGGATTATACACACCGACCAATATCGCGCAAACGGGTAGGGGAGATACGGAATGTCAAGTGCCACGCACAGGAGGCTACGTGGCACTTGATAGGGGTTACAGTTCGTTGACCAGCGCGAACACCATCGGGCGGCGCTTGGTCTCGGAGTAGAAGAAGTCGGAGAGGGTGTTTTGGATTTTGTCTTTCAGATTGCCATTAGCTTTGGCGGCGGCGGCGGCGATTTCGGATTGGGCGGCCTCGAACAATTCGTCGGCATCGCGCACGAAAACGAAGCCGCGCGAGATGATCTCGGGTTTGCCCACCAGTTGACCGGACTTGCTCACGCGCATGTTCACGATGACGAACCCGTTCTCGGCCAGCGCCTCGCGCTCCCGCATCACGCCAGGGCCGATGTCGCCGACGCCCGTGCCGTCCACGAAGACGTAACCGCCGGGGATGCGCTCGCCCACCGACATCTTGCCGTCAGAAAATTCCAGTACCGCGCCATTTTCGACCACCACGATATTCTCGTTCGGGATGCCCACCTCGCGCGCGATGGCCGCATGTTGATTGAGATGGCGCAGTTCGCCGTGAATGGGCACGAAGTGCTTGGGCTTGACCAGGTGCATGAGCAGTTTCATCTCTTCCGCGCTGGCGTGGCCGCTGACGTGCACCGGCGCAATCGGATCGTAGATCACGCGCGCGCCGCGCTGCAGCAGCTTGTTGATGGTGCGGTGCACCATCTCTTCGTTGCCGGGGATAGGGTGCGAGGAGAGCACCACCGTGTCGTTGGGCAGCAGATCGAACTGGCGGTTGCGGCCCTCCGACAGGCGGCCCAGGATGGATGAAGGTTCGCCCTGCGTGCCGGTGGTCATGATGGCCACTTTCTTGGGTTGCATCCGCAGGGCTTCGTCGGTCGAGACGATCAGGCCCTCGGGCACTTCCAGGTAGCCGAGCTTCTGCGCCATCTTGGCATTTTCGACCATGCTGGTGCCCACGAGCGCCATCTTGCGTCCGTGGCGGAAGGCAGCGTTGGCCACCTGTTGGATGCGCGAGATGAGCGAAGCGAACGTAGCGATGAGGATGCGGCCCGAGGCGTCGCGGAAGACCTGATCGAACGCTGGGTCAATCACCGCCTCGGATGGCGTCCACCCGGCTTTGTCGGCGTTGGTCGAGTCAGAAAGCAGGGCCAGCACCCCGCGCCCCGAGAACTCGGCCAGCTTGGCGTAATCGGTGGGCCAGCCGTCCACGGGCGTGTGGTCAAACTTGAAATCGCCCGAATGCACGATCAGCCCGGCGGGCGTGTTGATGCCCAACCCCACGCCGTCGGGGATGGAGTGGCAGACGTGAAAGAACTCCACGTCGAACGGGCCGATGTGGACACGGTCGCCCGCGTTGATGGTGTTGAGCGTGACTTTGTCGTGCAGTTTCGCGTCACGCAGCTTCACCTCCAGCAGGCCGCGCGTGAGCGGTGTGGCGTAAATAGGCGCGTCGAGTTCGGCCATCACGTGCTTGATGGCGCCCGTGTGGTCTTCGTGCCCGTGCGTGATGATGATGCCGCGCACGGTGTCTTTCTTGTCGAGCAAGTAGCGGAAGTCGGGGATGATGTAATCAATCCCCAGCATATCGTTTTCGGGGAACATGAGGCCCGCGTCCACGAGCAGGGAGTTGTTCCCGTACTCGAAGAGCATCATGTTCTTGCCGATTTCCCCTAAGCCGCCGAGGGGGATGATGCGAAGTTTATTCGCCATATTCTGACATTACCTTTCAACCCCGCCTCGCTCCCCTCCCCCTGTCGGGAACTTCCCGAGGAGGAGGGGTTAGGGAGGGGCAAACAAAAAAACCCGCCGGATTCCGGGCGGGGCCTAAAGAGCGCCGAACGTTGAACCTGAAAAGCACTGCAGGGGGTGTGGATCAGTCGAGCCGGTTTAACCAACACACAATACTGCTGAGGCATTCAACATGGCAAGCCTCCGGAAACGCACAAAACGCATTGTATCATGTGCGCCGCCTCTCGTCAAAAGGTCTTGTCGCCTCTTGGAGGCCGTGCTATAATCCCGGCCAGGTCGGGCAATTAGCTCAGTTGGTCAGAGCGTACGGTTCACATCCGTAAGGTCACAGGTTCGAGCCCTGTATTGCCCACTGTTGTCCTCCCGGATCGCTTGAAAATGTAGCCGGGAAATCAAATCTAAGGCAGTCACCACCCCCGGTGACCTCACGGCTCCCAGCCTATCTCTGGAAAAAAACAGCAACCGACATACCCGGTATTCAAGCCGGGCCTACTCGGTATTCATTTCCAGAGAGGTGACCTCATGGGCGCTAACCTGACACTATCACAGACGATCGAGGGCTTCATCCATATCGGAGAACCAGGGCCGAAAGAGACTAGACCTCATTGACACGCCTTGCCACCACATTGATAGCTTCATGGTCATGTTGCAACACCCCCTCCACTATGACGAACGCGCTGTGGATCGCCTGGCGGAATCGAGCATACACGTCCGGTGCGACGACCACGTTGACCATCCCGCTTGAATCTTCCACGGCTAAAAAACAGTAGCCGTTCCCCGTCGGCGGGCGTTGTACAGCGACAATCAAGCCGCCAATTTTAACTGCCTGCCCGTGTTTCAGTTGTGCAAGGTCTTTGTTGGTAAGTTGGGTGTCTCATCCAGGACCGAGGCCGCGCTCCATGCCCTAGACGCGGGTGCGCTTTTGAACGCAGAAATGAGTGGAATTTCTCACGACCCAACCGCCACACCCGACCTGAACCCTCAGGAGCAGGTCTGGAAAGACGCCCGCCGCGCATTGAGCCACAATCATTGCATAGCCCGCGCGCCAGCACCGCCTACACTCTTGTCGGGAGCGCGCGGGAGAAGGAGAACGAGGGGCTCCTTCAGAGCAGGCTCAACCGATTACCTTGCGGAAGTATTCGATGGTGTGGTGCAAACCCTCTTCCACCGGGACGTTCGGCCCCCAGCCCAGCACTCGGTTGGCCTTGCTGATGTCGGGCTGGCGGTTCTGCGGGTCGCCCTGGATGCGTTTGTCCTCGAAGACAATCTGGGTCCGGTTGCCGGTCAGATCGTTGATCAGGTGTGCGAACTGGAGTACGCTCATCTCGTGCGGGTTGCCGATGTTCACCGGTTCGTGCTCGTCGGACTGCAACAGGCGATACACGCCCTCGACCAGGTCGGAGATATAGCAGAAACTGCGCGTCTGCGAGCCGTCGCCGTACACGGTCAGCGCTTCGTCGCGCAAGGCCTGGGCGACAAAGTTGGGGACCACGCGGCCATCGTTCAAACGCATTCGGGGACCGTAAGTGTTGAAAACCCGCACGATACGTGTGTCCACCCCGTGATAGCGGTAATAGGCCATCGTGAGCGCCTCGGCGAAGCGCTTGGCCTCGTCGTACACCCCGCGCGGCCCAATCGGATCCACGTTGCCTGGATAATCCTCGGATTGCGGGTGTACCAGCGGATCGCCATAGACCTCGGAGGTGGAGGCCAGCAGGAAGCGGGCGCTTTTGTTCTTGGCGAGGCCCAGCGCCTTGTGCGTGCCTAGCGCGCCCACCTTGAGTGTCTGGATGGGCAGTTGCAGGTAGTCAAGCGGGCTGGCCGGCGAGGCGAAGTGCAGAACCGCATCTAACTGGCCCTCGACGTAAATGAAGTTGGTCACGTCGTGCTTGATGAACAGGAACCGATCGTTCCCAGCCAGGTGCTCGATGTTGCGTGTGTTGCCCGTGATCAGGTTATCCATTGCGATCACGGTGTGGCCCTCGGCCAGGAAGCGGTCACACAGATGCGAACCGATGAAGCCTGCGCCGCCAGTGATGAGGATACGCATGTCGGATGACTCCCGCCTGCTGAGATTGCGCGGATTGTATCACAGGCCAATGAGTCGACTCGTCGCGCGTATAACGGGTGTGCACACAAAGGTTGTCAGGGGAAATGGTTGCAGGCGTTTTTGTTGTTCGACGTGGCAGGGAACACGGTGCGCTCCGAAACCCAGACCTTCGGGGCGTTGCAAGCCCAACGGGAAGAAGCGTTGTGCCAGCAGAGCCAGGAGGCAGACTATCTGCAAGCCCGTCTGTGGGAAACGCCCCGCCGGCCCGCGCGCTTGTATGGGTCATTGGATGGGGACAAGGGGCGCATTGAACCCCGCGCCAAAGCAGGCAAAAAGCCGGAGAAAACCGATACCCCTATGCCGTGCAGATCGTGGATTGGTATCTCGTCGCCGACTGCCTGAAGCGGGTCGCCCAGGCGGCCTTTCCCACGGGCCGGGAGCGCGACGCCTGGCTCGAGGCGGTCACCAAAGCTTTGTAGGGCAGGTGGACTCCATCATCCGCGCTTTTGCGGAACCCTTGGCACCCCAGTGTGATGCCGCGCACGACGCGGGGTCGTCCCACAGTTGACGCACGACAATTCTATGTACAAGCCGTGAGGGGCGGATTTCACTGGAGTTGCCTGGAAAACGGGTCGGTGCACTCGTTTTTGCTTGGGGAGCATCCTTTGGGATGCTCCGCTTCTTTAGATTCCCGCTAGCGGGCGGACTCCACTGGTGCCTTGCCTATCACGGAGCAGGGAAGGCCAGGAGCTCTTCGAGGCTCCACCGATGGTCGGTCAAGCCGGCAGCCATGGCCGGTGTGCACGGCTGATAGTAGCGCGGGGTCTGGTGCCCTCGGCGCGTTTGCGGTGTTTCGAGCTTGAAGCGGAGGGCTTCGTGAGGTCGGCATAGGTGGTAATAACGTGAGTTCGGGTTAGGCTGCCGCCAGACGCGGCAGGGCGTCCAAGTGGAGCGACGGTTTTTTTCGGCTGATGACAGTAGGCGATCAAGCCACACAGCAGGTTCACCAAGAAATTGACCGGGCTGCGATGCCGGGTGTGCTCGATCTGGGAAATGTTCTTGAGTTGGTCAAGGATCGTCTCCACGATGGCGCGTTTCCGAAGTAAGAGCCGGTCGGCCAAGGGCATCAGGCGGTTCTTCATGTTCGACTTGAGTTGGGTAATGAGCTGCACGCCGAACGTCTCCAGCAGTTGTTCAAACAAGGCTTGGGAGAGATAGCCCTTGTCAGCGAAAAGTTTACCGAAAAGTTGTTTGACCAACTTCGGCACGGGTTTCCGGTCATCGACCTTGCCCGGGGGTCAGGGCGATATTGAGCAATTCGCCCCGGTCATTGAAGACCAGATGGAGTTGGAAGCCAAAGAACCAACCGACCGAGGTCTTACCCCGGGTCGCGACCCCTGCAAATACTTTGTGTTGGGCGATGCGGCGGTTATGGCAGACCGCCAACGGCGTGGAGTCCATGAACGAAATGCCGGTGCACGGGCCAAAACAGTGGCGTAAGTAGGCGCAGAGCGGGAGCACCGTGGATGGGATAAGCTCCACTCAGGAGTTCCTTATCCCGAACTGACGTTAATAGGTGGCGCTGCTGATCTGCTTCCGGCGGCAGAAGTCTTCGACGGATTGGCCTTTGGCAAATGCACCATCGGCTTGATGTAACGGCTTAACGATGTGTTCCGGGGTCGGGTGTGTCATGTCCGTATCGCTCCTCGTCGATCGGGGCGCTGGACTCTCATTTTACTTGGTCATAATTTCCGAGGCATGTCACGGTCCATGGTTGAGGTCCTGCAGAGGCTCAATGCCGCTCATGATCCCGACCAGAAACTCGATCAGCTTGGCCTGTGGGGCGAAGTCATGCGCCTTTTGTGCGCTCGGCACTTGCCGCAATCGGTCCAGCAGCCCGTGCTGTTGCAAGAACTCCCCAAAGGCGACGAGCATCCCCTGTTCGGTGTTGGTGATCGGCCAGTCCGGCGACGAAGTGTTCACAGGCGGCCCATCCGCCGACGCGGCTACCGCCGCCCAGCTTGGCCGTGCAAAAATGCGTCCGATTCAACGAAAAGGCCTGAATGCTCGTTCGTTACGCTAGCGTCTCCAGAAGCGATAGGCCAAATCAAGGTGACAAATACCACCCGAATTAATAAACTATGGACGGACTCGCCGAAAGTTTCATTCTAGTTACAGCGGTGTGACAAATCCGTTATCGCTGAATGCAAGCTGAATGCAATCTGGTAACGTTGCCAATCACCTGTGGTAGAATGTGGCCTTAATGGTTTCTTAACTTTACAATGTTAGATTAGACAGGTGTTCTATCGCCAATCAAATCGGCCATCAGCGGTTATCATAGACGAATAACTCAATTGCCTCCGATGATCGCGATCTTTTCAACCCGGGTCGCTGGGGGTTGCCCATGCAAGCGGTGCAGCGCCTGGGCGATGACTTGCGATTGAAGGTTCGCAGTCGGCACGTGCCGCACGAAGTGCGGGCGCTCGCGCGGAGCGGGCTGACGACCTGAGAGCGAGTCGCGGTGCGGAACGCCGAGCGTGGCGAACTGATCGCCGACTTTGCGGCGCGCCCGGTGTGGACCTTGACCGAGACGATGCAGGTGCGGCGCGACGACGAGGGCCGCTTGACCTACATTGTGTTGAATGCGCCTGAAACGACGCCCGCTCAAACTTTGATTGAACGCTGTGGCTGGCGGTAGTTCACCGAGCGGACCTACCAAGATGCCAAATCGGAATTGGGCTGGGCTGACCTGCAAGCCCGCAAGAATCGCGCCTGGGAGCATCACACCGCGCTGACGGCCGCCGCCACCTGGTTGGTGGCCGGGGTGAAGTTGGAGTGGCGTGAAGCCTACGCCCGTGACCCGCAACTGGCGCAACAATTCGAATTGGAGGTCCTGCCAGCACTCTCGACCGCGAACGTCCGCGACTTGTTGCAGGCCGTCTTGCCGGTCCCGCAACTCACGTCGCAGCAGGCCCGCGAAGTGGTCGCCACCCACTTGGTCAACCATGCACGCTCGACCGCAAGTCGTATCGAGAGGCCGGCACTCAGCCGTCGAGCCCGATAACAATCGGGGATAGGGGATCAGGAGCATGGGGGACGCACACAACTGGTATGCTCTGAACACCAAACCAAATAAGGAACGCTAGGTTGCCGAGGTCCTGCTCCAGCGCCCGCTTGAAGTGTATCTGCCTGTGGTGCAGGTCAACCCGGTCAACCCTCGTTCTGTACGCGAGCGGCCGCTATTTCCCGGCTACCTGTTCGTTCGGCTCGATTTGCAAGTCGTGGACTTCGCCGGCCTGCAATGGACGCCGGGCCTGAGGAGCTTCGTGCAATTCGGGCTTGAGCCCGCGACGATCGCGGATCCCTACATCGCCGAGATGAAGCGGCGCATCAGCCGCATCCGGGCAGTGGGGGGCCAGGTGTTTGATGGCCTGGAGCAGGGTGACCTGGTCAAAGTTGTGGATGGGCCGTTTGCCGGATATAAAGCGATCTTCGATCTCCGGCTGAAAGACACTGAGCGCGTGCGCGTGTTGCTGTGGCTCCTCGAGAGCCAGACGCGCAAGCGCCCGGGCCAGTATCGTTATCTGCCGCTTGAATCAATGCAGGCAACATCACGAAGGTCAAGCTGAAGAGGTCGTAAGGCCTCACCTTCCTTCCTGTTGTTGCCTGCCACATACCAGCTCCCAACTCTCTACAGATGTCAGAAGGGCGGAGCTTGCCTTCCAACCGGCGCGCTACGCGTGTCGCACGGGCGGAGCTCGGCCCCGCCCCTCACTTTCGCCATATCCAATTCAGGTCAAGTGTGATCATCTCCCGTACCCCACTGCGCATCAGCTTCGTCGGTGGCGGCTCTGACTTGCCGGCCTACTACCGCCAGGCGGGCGGCGCGGTGGTCAGCACCACCATCAACCAGTACATCTACATCACGGTCAACCGCAAATTCGACGCAAAGATCCGCGCCAGCTATTCGCTGACGGAGATGGTCGACTCGGTCGATGAGCTGCGGCACGAATTGATCCGCGAGGCGCTCCGACTGCTGGGCATCTCCGGGGGGATCGAGATCACCTCCATCTCCGACATCCCCTCGCGCGGCACCGGTCTGGGCTCGTCGAGCAGCTACACGGTGGGGCTGCTGAACGCGCTGTATGCCTACCTGGGCCAGCACGCGGGCGCGGAGCGGCTGGCGCGCGAGGCGTGCGAGATCGAGCTGGACCGATGCGGCAAGACCATCGGCAAGCAGGACCAATACATCGCGGCCTATGGCGGGCTGCAGTTCATCCAATTCAACGACGATGAGAGCGTGTTCGTCGATCCCATCATCTGCCAGCCGCAGACCCGCCAGGCGCTGGCCCGCGGGCTGCTGATACTGTACACCGGGCTGACCCGCTCGGCCGATGGCATCCTGAAGGACCAGGCTGCTCAGATGGCGCACAATCCCGCCAAGCGCGCGCTGGTGCAGCGCATGGTGGCGCTGGCCGAGCAACTGCGCAATGCCCTGCGCGATAACGACCTGCTGGCGTTCGGCGAGATCCTGCACGAGGGCTGGGAGGCCAAACGCCGCCTGACGGATCACATTTCGAACAGGCAGATCGACGAGTGGTATGCCCACGCGCGGCGGGCCGGTGCCCTGGGCGGCAAGCTGCTCGGGGCGGGGGGCGGCGGCTTTCTGCTCCTGTATGCGCCGCCCGAACGCCACGCCGCGATCCTGAGCGCCCTGCCCGAGCTGCGCCCGCTGGCCTTTCGATTCGAGTCACAGGGCAGCAAGATCATCTACGTGGAAGAGAATGGCACCCGGCGTGAAGACCGTCTGGCCCAGCCCAAGGGTCTCACGCTGCCGCTGGCCTCGGCCCTCCCCGTGTTGGAGAGCGACGAGCGCTCGCAGAGCGTAACGTGACTCCCCTGTTCCCTCAAGTGCGCTGTATCTCTCGCGCCAAGCCGACTCGTTCGGGCGCTACCTGCTCGAACAGAGTTTGCGGGCCTGCGTGGGCTGGGTGCCCACCCTGGCCGGCATCGGGCTGCGGGCCGTGCTGTACCGGCTGATGTTGCGGGTGCACGGCTGGGCAGCCATCGAACGCAACGTGCGCCTGCGCTTCGCCAACCACATCCACCTGGGGCACGGCACCTATATTGACGAGGGCGTGTACATTCAGGCTTGCCCGAACGGTGTGGAGATCGGCCCGGGCACCTGGTGATGCACAGCGCGGTGCTGCACGTGTACAACTTTCGCAACCTGCCGCATGCCGGCATCCGTATCGGGCGCGACAGCCTGATCGGTGAGTACAGCGTGATCCGGGGGCAGGGAGGGTGACGATTGGGGACCGGGTCTACACCTCCCCGCACAGCCAGATCATCGCCCTCAACCACGTCTTCGACGACCCCGACCGGCCCCTTATCGAGCAGGGCGTCACGGCAGAAGGGATTGTGGTTGAGGACGACGTGTGGCTGGGCTCGGGCGCGATTGTGACGGACGGGGTGGTGACCGAGGTCGTGCCGCCGCACACGGTGGTCGGCGGCGTGCCGGCCCGGGGGCGCTGGGCGGCAAGATCACGGGCGCCGGGGGAGGTGGCTTCCTCCTGCTGTACTGCCCATGGGAAAAGCAGGAGTGTGTGCGCAGCACTCGATGGGCTGCAGGAACTGCCGTTCCAGCTCCAGCAAGACGAGACCAAGTTCATTTTCAACTACCGGCGTTAGATGACAATGAGAAAGTGGTCGCAACAACCCGGATGGCTGCTCAGGTTGGTGGGTCTGTGGTTCGCCAGCGCGCTGGTCATCACATCCGCCACACCCCAGCTGGCCTCGGCCCAGTCCACCGACGATCCCTGGGCTGTGCCCCTGAACCTTTCTCACTCGGGCGCTGCCAAGGATCCGGCCATATTGATTGATTCCGATTCGGCCGTGCACGTGGTCTGGCAGGATGCCTTCGCGCACTTCGTCTACACGCGGTTTGATGGCGACCAATGGAGCGCGCCACAACCGACCGACTTGCATCTCCGGTTTCGGCTGCCAGGCTCCGAGGCGGCAACCGGCCGATCCGAGGCGCCGCTTTACACCGGCCCGAATCCACTCTTCGTGGCTGGCCCTGGCCGGTATATCTTCGCCTTCTGGATTACCTCGCGAGGTTCATTGTATGCCAGCCGCGTGCTCAACCGCAATTTCAAGGATGGCGCGGCGTGGGATGAGGCGCAATTCCTATCGTCCTCAGCGGCTTCTTTTGTCGCGGCCGTCGACGCGCGCGGCTATTTGCACCTGGCCTTCTTCCGTACGGTTGACAGTTCTGAAAATCCGGCCGGCATCTACTACACGCGCTCCAGAAATAGTGGCCAGGACTGGACTGCGCCAGCGCCCCTGTACGAATCCCCCTATTTCCGCGGGCTGGGCGGTGCCGAGGCCAACCTCAGCCTGGCCACGGGCGGGACGGCTGACGCGCCTCTTGTATACATTGCCTGGGACAACCGGCCTCGTAGGCAGGTGCTCCTGGTGAAATCCGCGGACGGCGGAGCGAACTGGGAACAACCGCTGCCGGTCGCAGGCCCGGCGCCCGACTCTGGATTGGCCAGCCCGTTCAATATTCGCGTCGGCGCTACAGAGAACAGCGCCGTGCTCGTCTGGCAAAGTGGCAAGCCAGGAGAGGCCTGTACCCAGTTCTTTCAGTCCTCCGGCGATGCGGGCGCCACTTGGAGCGAAGTACAAGTGATGATGGAGGACCTGCCGGGCTGCGCGCTGGCGAACGAGTTTGTGGCAGGCCTGGCGGCCAGCCCCAGAGGCTTGTTGTATTTGCTGACCAACATTCAAAGCCAGATCTTCCTGTCGGCCTGGAATGGCTCCCACTGGAGCCAGCCGCAGGCGCAACCGATCCTGTCCGGTTTTGAAGAGCCAGAGATTTATACGCAGGTCGCCTACGGTTGCCATCGGGCCGCCTTGTTTGGAACTCGGCTGTACATCGTTGGCTGCGACCGGGGCGCAGGCGGCGATATCTGGGTCACTTCCCGCAACGTAGAGTCAAGTACGTTCTCGTTTTCGCCGCCAGTCTGGAGCCAGCCTGCGCCCGTTATCGGCGCTGACCTCGAGGTGGCAGCCGTTGAGTTGGTTGCCACGGGCGATGACTTGATTCACGCCTTTTTCAGCCAGCGCCAGGACCCGGCCATCTATTACACACGCTGGGATGGCGCACGGTGGTCACGCATCACTCCGGTGCTGCAGTTGCCGGATGGGGAAGCCGGCTCGCCAGCCATAGCAGCAGGACCGGGAAATGAGCTGTTCCTAATCGCACGAAGCAGTGGGGGCTCGCTTTACTTTAGCCGGGCGAACAGCAGCGACGCCGCTA
>Ga0184637_10002089_pt1 | contig 12995 bp, 12 predicted proteins | sample PLM3_127_b2_FD_133143 | JGI IMG/M metagenome (GOLD analysis project Ga0184637, IMG submission 133143) | Groundwater sediment microbial communities from an aquifer in East River, Colorado, USA - PLM3_127_b2 | ecosystem: Environmental > Terrestrial > Soil > Riparian zone | place: USA: East River...
CCCCCGACCACCCCCAACCCCTCGCGACGCCCCTGAGCCAGCGCGTAGCGCGCCGCGTCGCCGGCCATCTCGCCGTCGCGCGGATCTCGAACAGCCCGACGGTCGTCACCAACGTGCTAGCCGGCGCCGTGCTCGCCGGCGGGCTCCAGGACGCGCCCGGCCTCCTGCTAGTGATCGCCGCCATGGTTTGCCTCTACACGGCCGGGATGTACCTGAACGACGTCTTCGACTATGCGAGCGACCGCATCCGGCGGCCCGAGCGGCCGCTGCCCGCCGGTAAAGTCTCGCGAGGAGAGGCCGCGGCGGTCGGCATCGGCCTCCTGGTGACGGGGAGCGCCCTACTGCTGCCGATGGGCCCCACGGCTTTCGCGACGGGGCTGGTCCTCGCAGCGCTGATCGTCGCGTACGACCTATGGCATAAGACGAACCCACTCAGCCCGGTGGTCATGGCCGCCTGCCGGGTCATGGTGTACGTCACCACGTACCTTGCCTTCTCGCAATCGGGTTTCGCTTCGCAGGGCTCCGGAGCAGTGCCGCTTCTGGTCGCATGCCTTCTGCTCGGTGGATACCTCGTTGGCCTTACATATGTGGCGAAGGTCGAGGACAAATGGGCAACCGCGCATCGGGACGCCCCCCTCACCCCAACCCTCGCCCCCTTTAAGGGGGCGAGGGAGTTGGCAGGTCGCTACTGGCCGGCGGCCCTCGTGTTGCTCCCCGCCGCGTATTTCGCCACGCACGCAGCGAGCTGGCTCGTCGCGCCGTTGCTCGTCCTCTTCGTCGGCTGGGCCGCTTACAGTTTGTGGCTCGTCTATCGGCCGAATGACCGCAATATCGGAGGCGCGATCGGCCGCCTCATCGCGGGCATCTCGCTCGTGGACGGCCTGGTGCTCGCGGCGGCGGGCTCGCCCATCGGAGTGCTTGTCGCGCTGCTGGCCTTCCGCGGCACTCATGCGTTGCAGCGATACGTGAAGGGGACCTGACCTGCGCAAGACGGTCGTCCTCGACGTCGTCGGTTTGACGTCGCGGCTCATCGGGGAGCACACGCCAAACCTCAGGGCCTTCGCAGATCGCGGCTCGCTCGCCACGGTGGGCTCGGTCCTGCCAGCCGTTACTTGCTCGGTGCAGTCCACGTATCTCACCGGTACGCTGCCGAGCGCGCACGGCGTCGTCGGCAACGGCTGGTACTACCGGGACGAGTGCGAGGTGCACCTCTGGCGCCAATCGAACCGTCTCGTCCAGGGTCCCAAGATCTGGGACGTGGCGCGCGCGGCGGATCCGACCTTCACCTGCGCCAACCTGTTCTGGTGGTTCAACATGTACTCGTCGGCGGATTTCGCGGTCACGCCGCGCCCGATGTACCCCGCCGATGGCCGCAAGCTCCCCGACATCTGGACTCAGCCAGGTACGCTGCGCGACGATCTGCAGCGCGAGCTGGGCACGTTCCCGCTATTCGAGTTCTGGGGGCCGGGCGCCTCGATTCGCTCGACCCGCTGGATCGCCGATTCGGCTCGACGGGTTGACGAGCACCACGACCCGACCCTGACCCTGGTCTACCTGCCGCACCTCGACTACTCCCTGCAGCGCGACGGCCCCGACAGCCCCTTGATCGCGGAGAACTTACGGGAGGTCGATGCGGTGTGCGGCGACCTTATCCAACACTTCGAGGGGCGCGGCGCTCGCGTTGTGGTGCTGTCGGAGTACGGAATCACACCTGTCAGCAAGCCGGTCCACCTGAACCGCCTGCTGCGGGAGCGCGGTCTGCTAGCGGTTCGCGAAGAGCTGGGACTCGAGGTGCTCGATGCGGGTGCGAGCGCCGCGTTCGCCGTCGCCGACCACCAGGTTGCCCACGTCTACGTGAACGACCGCGACCGCGTCTCCGAAGTTCGAGCGCTCGTCGAAGCGACGGATGGCGTAGCCGAGGTGCTCGACGACGACGGAAAGCGCCGCTACGGCATCGACCACGAGCGTGCCGGCGAGCTGATTGCCATCGCCGAGCCAGGAGCCTGGTTCACGTACTACTACTGGCTCGACGACCGGCGGGCGCCGGACTTCGCCCGCACCGTCGACATCCACCGCAAGCCCGGCTACGACCCGGTCGAGCTCTTCATCGATCCGGCGCTCAGGCTACCCAAGCTCAAGCTCGGCCTGACACTCGCGAAGAAGCAGCTCGGATTCCGCTATCTGATGGACGTCATCCCGCTCGACGCCTCGCTGGTTCGCGGCTCCCACGGCCGCCCGGCCGCCACGCCAGAGGACGGGCCTGTTTTCATCACATCGGAGCCGGGCCTGCTGGACCGATCTTCTGTTGACGCGACGGACGTGTTCGGCCTCTTGCTTCGGCATCTGGATGAGCGTGCCCCCACGGTCGGAGAAGTTAAGGCGGCCGCTCCTCGGAGTACGCTGGTTTAGCTCCGTTGGGTGCTATACTTCTGTGCGGCCCGCGAGGGCTGTTTTTTGTCCGTACGAACGGGCCTGTAGCTCAGCTGGGAGAGCGCGCGGTTCGCATCCGCGAGGTCAGGGGTTCGAGTCCCCTCAGGTCCACCACCGCCGCGCCGAGTTGGGCCAATCCCCGATCGGCCAGAAGGGTGACGAGGCTATGACAACCGTTAACGTCCGCTACATGGTCGACGACGTCCAGGCGGCCGTCGACTTCTACACGAAGCACCTCGGCTTCAGCCTGCTCACCAGCACGCTGCCGGCGTTTGCCGACGTAGCTCTCGGAGATCTACGGCTGCTGCTCAGTGGCGCGGCCAGCTCGGCGGGGCGCCCGATGCCGGACGGCCGCCAGCCAGCCCCAGGCGGCTGGAATCGCATTCACCTGATCGTGGACGACCTAGCCGCTGAGGTCGAGCGACTCCGCGCCGCCGGCGTCCACTTCCGCAACGACATCGTTACCGGGCCGGGTGGCTCGCAGATCCTGCTCGACGACCCGTCGGGTAATCCCATCGAGCTGTTTCAGCCGGCTAACTGAAGGCGCGATCTCCGCTTACTTCACGTCCCACAGGTGGATGTTCCACGCGCTGCCCGCCTGAATCGGCGGAGTCGGGCGTAAGCCACGGACCTCAAGCCGGCAAGTCAAGCCTGACGCGCCGGACCCAAGATTGGCCGGCCCCCGGGCTGCGGCTCCCAGCCGCCCTATCGCCGACGCGCGCTCTCAGGACGCTCCATCCCGTAGTCCCACTCGAAGTCCGGGTCCTTGTAGGCCTCGTCGGGCATGATGGATGTCATGCCCCGCTTGGTGAGCTCTTCCTCGAACTTTCGCCGGATGAACGGGTCTTCATCCGGATACTCGATCTGGTCGCTCGCCCGGTCCTGAACCTGCTCCGACATTCCTCTGAACTGGGGCAGCGGGTGCAGCGCGAGGTAGCGACCCGGGCCGGACCCAACATTGAAGTGCTGGTGGAACCAGCGGTCCGGCGGCGTGAAGAGGCTCGCTTCATGCCATGGCACCACGATCTTCTCTGCTGTCTCGTGCGGCCAGAGAATCGAGTACCCCTCGCCACCGGGGATCACAATCGCGCGGCCAGGCCCGTGCCGGTGGCCCTTCTTGTACGTCTGCGCGTCGAAGACCGACATGTGGCAGGATGCCTCGGAGTTCGGGAACTGGATCCCGACCACCGTTCCGCCCGCGCCGCGTCCCCAGAAGGGCTCGAGCTTCTCCCACGCCAGCATGTCCGGGAAGAAGTTGCCATACCACACCATGCGGCGACCCCGACCCTCGGGGTTCTCGTACGCCTTCGCCTCGGAATACATGGCGTCCACGGGTAGCGTGGGGCTCTGGTACGGGTTGTTGAAGAAGAAGTCTGGGCTATCGCAGCCGGACAGGACTGGCGGGAAGTAGTTGTAGTGCATGAGCCGGACGCGGCGGTCCCCCTGCGTGTTGCTGAACTGGTGGTGATAGTGGCGCGGCAGGAAAAACATGCTGCGCGGGCCCCACTCGAAGCTCTTCTTCGGGCCACCATCGTCACTCCAGACGGTCGTGATGCCACGGCCCTCGAGCACATAGACGATCTCGTCGAGCCCGAACTTGAAGGGGTCGGTGGTCTCGCCAGGGCCGAGCTCTGACACGCGAAGCTCGTTGATACCCTCCATCCCCGCGAGCTGCACGAAGGCAGTTTTCAGGTTCCGCAGCTTCCAGTCGCCCACCTCGATCGTTCGCAGGTCCTCGACGAAGTAGCCGCGATGGATGGGAACGTCCTGCTGCTCCATCCAGTAGTCGTACGCGAACTTCTTCGCCATCATGCCCTGGAGCGGCCGCTCCGGCACGAGCGCTTCGACTCCGACTGTCTGCGCCATTTATTCGAATCCTCCTAACGTTCGTTCCGTTGGGTGCGACTCTAACCTGGGTAAAACGAGGTAGCAAGCAGCAGGAAGCTCTTTTGCGGGCGATCGAGCTCAACGCCCGAGAACGACGTCGATGCCAGCAAAGATCAAATCCAACTGCTCTTCCGAAACCTCCCCGATCCTTTCGGTCAACACTTCACGATCGAGGGCGATAATCTGCGAAACGTTTGCCACCGAATCCATTGCCAGGCCCGTACCCTCGCGCGGAATGAGAACATTGCCAGGAGCGGTGGCCCAGCGGAGGTTCCCCGTCATCGGGACACAAACCAGGGTCCTGATAGCGCTCCGAATGAAGTCGTCGCACTGGATCACAACCACCGGACGAAGAAGTCCCGGCCCGGAGCCCACGGGCTCCGGCATGTCCGCCCACCAGATGTCGCGCTGGGCTACTCCCACTCGGTGCGCTGAAACACCCTCCGCGCTGCCTCGTGAAGAAAAGTCAAGTCCTCGCTTTCGAACACGTCGGCGAGCTCATTCAAGCGTCGGGTAATCTCGTCAGGGTCATGATTCAAGAGATACTCACGCATAGCCTCTGAGTAGAGTTCGCTCCGACTCTTGCCAAGCTGGCGCCGCAGCCGTTCTGCGTGCTCAAAAGTGTCCGCAGGAACCGAGATGGCGGTCTTCATACTTGCAGTATAACCAGGTCGTGCGTCCCTTCTTCGCGCTCCCCATCGCTTTTTCGATCCTGCTTCACATGATGGCACCTGGAACGAGCAGAGGGCTCGACGCTCGGTCGGACGACGAGGTCGTCTCGCCTCCGGTGGCTCAGCCTCGATCACATGACTGGCGGTCACCAGGCTACGTCTCGGTTGTCGGCGGGAGGCTCTTCGATCGCTACTGCGTGCCGCTCCAGTCAGTGGGCAGCAACGTCCCGAACCTGCCGTTCCGACCGGGTCTGGACGAGAACCTCCAGTGGATGCGCGCCAACGGGTTACGCTGGATGCGGGTATTCGCGACCGGCCACGATCTCGGGGAGGGACGGGCGCCGCATGACGCCGCGGAGGCGGCACGTGCATTGCGCGGCCTATTGGACGAGGTCGAGCGGTTCAACGCGGCCCACTCCTCGGACGAGGCAATCTACGTCCTCGTGAGCCTCACCGACTATTACCAGTCGGGCGTACCGGGCGATCGCCAGGCGTACGACCATCCCGTCTTTCGGGCGAGCCCGGTGCTGCCGGCTCCCTGGTACCGCGCGGGGGTCCCAGCGTTCGACTTCGAGCAGGAGCATGAGTTCGGCTGGCTGTACGGCCTGCCGAACTACGAAGTGAACTACAAGCCGTGGGTGCGTGAGATCATCTCGGCGCTCGCGCACAGCCCGTACTTGATGGGGTGGCAGCTCGGCAACGAGCTGAAGGCTCGCAATAGCCCGCGCAACGGCATCACCCCGACTCAAGCCTACGAGTGGTATCGTGCGTTTACTGCCGACATGGTGGACACGATTCGCGCGATCGACCGCAACCACGTGATCGCCACCGGTGTGCAGTACATCGCCGAGCTGGTGGACTGGGAATACCGGCCGCGCGGCGACCCGGACCCCGAGCTCGTTCCCGAGTATCGAAGGCTCGTGCAGCGGATGCTGGACGCGTGTGGCGAGCACTGCTGGAATCTAATGTCGCTCACGGTGTACGACTTCAACCTCTATCCCTTCGACGACGCGGCGGCGTTCGCCTCGGCGGGAGCGGCCACGATCGCGACGGAGTACGGCTTCACGCGTGGGTCTCCGGCAGAGATGCAGCAGCGATTCGGCGGAGACCGAGCCGCCGCCCTATCGAATGGGCTGGATCGCCTTTGGGTCGAGCTAGATGGGACCGTCCAAACCCGCCTCTTTGGGATCGCGGACCTCGTTCAGCGCTACAGCGTGGGCGGCGTGGCGCCATGGGGGACGCCCGCCCCCGAGCCATACGCCGGCTTCGATGCCGATGGCGAGCGCGGCGTCACCAGCGCTCCTGACGAGCACGCGTTGTGGCCCGCCTGGCGCGCCGTTGCGTCGCGGCTCGAGGCGGCAAACCGCGCAACGGGCCCATCGTTGGACTGCCTGGAACTCGACTCAACGATGCCTCCCGCCGTGCCCGATCCGCCTCCAGCGGATCCTGACGTCGACGTGCGGGTCCAGGAAGATATCTTCGAGAGCGTCGATGGATCTTGACCTCGCCGGCAAGGCCGCGGTCGTCACCGGCTCGTCGCGGGGCATCGGCAAGCACATCGCACTCGCCCTGGCCAAGGAAGGCTGCCACGTCGCGCTCTCCGGCCGCACGGCCGGCACCCTGACGGTCGCAGCCCAGGAAGTCCGCGACCTCGGGGTGAAGGCGCTCACCGTTCAGGGAGATCTGACGGAGACCGGCGCGCCCGAGCACCTGGTAGAGGAAGCCCGGCGAGCCTTCGGTCGGCTCGACGTGCTGGTGAACTGCGTCGGCGGCGGACGCGGCAGCGTCTTCATGGCCAGCACGGACGACGACTGGCAGGGCGCGCTGGACGTCAACGTCTTCCCGTCGATCCGAGCGAGTCGCGCCGCGATTCCGGTCATGCGCGAGGGGGGCGGTGGCTCGATCATCATCGTGTCGTCGATCTATGGACGCGAAGTCGGTCCGCTCCCAACCGAGGCGCCTGCCTTCAGCGCGCCCTACCACCTGGCGAAGATCGCCGAGATCAGCCTCGCGAAGACGATGGCGCGCGAGCTGGCCCCCTGGGGCATCCGGGTGAACAGCGTGGCCCCCGGCTCGATCCTCTTTCCCGGCGGCTCGTGGGCCCGGCGCACAGAGGCGGACCCACCGAAGATCGAGCAGTTCGTGCGCGAGGAGATGCCCTTCGGCCGCTTCGGCCGGCCGGAGGAAGTGGCCGCCGTTGTCGCCTTCCTGGCATCTCCCCGAGCGAGCCTGGTCACCGGAGCCAGCATCCCCGTGGATGGCGGCCAGGGAAGGAGCCTGCTCTAGCGCCAGTAGCGTTGCCCCGGACGTTTTATACTGGTCGCGGACCACAAAAGCGGGCGAGCCTTTGCGACTCGCCAGACTGGAGTCCTCATGCGCTACTGACCTCGCACCGGATTTCCACGGATCCTGCTAACCCGGCGTCTTCGAGCGCTGGGCTTCCTCATCCCCGTCCTCCTCGCCATCGAGCTCCTCGACGAGTTCGCCTTTGGCGCCCGTGAGGCCGCCTGGCCCCAGATCCGTGACGACCTCGGGCTGAGCTACATCCAGGTCGGCATCCTCCTCGCGCTCCCCATGTTCGTTTCGAACCTCATAGAGGTTCCGGTCGCGCTGCTCGCCGACTCGCCCCGACGCAGGCGGTTCATCCTGTTCGGAGGCGCGTTCTTCGCCGTGTCGCTGCTCCTCACCGGACTCGCCCAGAACTTCTGGATGCTGCTCATCGCGTTCATGGTGTTCGGGCCGGCCTCCGGCGCGTTCGTCGCTCTCTCCGAGGCCTCCCTCGCCGATCACGATCCGGCTCGGCGGGAGCAGAACATGGCGCGCTGGGAGCTCGCGGGCTCTGTCGGCGTGCTGGTGGGCTCGTTCGCCATCGGCATGCTGGCCGCTCAAGAGGTCAGCTGGCGCGTGCTGTTCGTCGCGGGGGCGGCGCTGTCGATTGTGGCCGTCGTCGTTGCCTCCCGCGCACCCATCGGCGTGCAGGCTACTTCCTCACACGACGAGAAACCGATGCTTGCCGTCCTGGCGGATGGTTTGAAGTGGGCGCTCTCCGCGGTGCGGCGTCCGGACATCATTCGGTGGCTCGTATTGCTGGAGCTCTCGGACCTCGTCGGCGACATCCTGCTCGGCTATCTGGCGCTGTACCTCGTCGACGTGGGAGGCGCGAGCCCGGCCGAGGCGGCATTCGGAGTCGCCATCTTCACGGTCGCGGGGCTCGTGAGTGACGTGGGGGTCGTGGCCCTGCTCGAGCGGGTCCGCGGGCTCACCTACCTGCGGCTCAACAGTGTGGCCAGCCTGGCACTGCTCGTCGCGTTTCTCCTTGCGCCAGGGATAGAGGCGAAGTTCGCGCTGGTCGCGCTTCTCGGTCTGCTCTTCGGAGGACGGTATGCGATCCTCCAGGCGCAGCTGTACGACGCGCTTCCGGGCCGAAGCGCTTCATCTCTTGCGCTCAGGAACATCTCAAACCTGCTGGGTAGCCTGCTTCCTGCCGCGATCGGCGCGGCGGCCGCCATCTGGGGACTGGGGATCGCGATGTGGCTGCTACTGGCCGGTCCGCTGGCTCTCCTGATCGCGACCCCGCGGAGCTACGCGCCGCGCACAGGTAGTGAAGATGCCGAGTGAAACCGGACGCGCGTTGCGTAAGTTCGTAACCGCTGCGTCGGCGGGTGCGGGGGGCACGAGCTTCGTGCCCCCCGCACCCCTAATTCATTTGCGGAGCTGTCGCATCCGTTCGATGACGCCGGGCAAGAGTCGCACGACGTAGTCGACGTCCTCGTCGCTGTTCTCGACGCCGAGACTGAGGCGCAGGTTGCCCTCGGCGAGAGCCGGAGGGACGCCCATGGCGCGCAGCACGTGCGATGGCTCGAGGGTCGCCGAGGTGCAGGCGGAGCCCGATGCCGCCGCGACACCCTGCACGTCGAGCTGCAGAAGCAGCGCCTCGCCGTCCACGCCCTCGAAACAGAAGCTTGCGATATGGGGTAGACGCTCGGTCGGGTGGCCCGTCACGACGGTTCGCGGTACGCTCTCCCGCACGCCGTCGACCAGCCGCGTGCAAAGCCGCCGCATCGCTTCTCCGCGCTCCTCGGTGGTCGGTAGCGCTAGCTCCAGCGCTCGCGCCATCCCCATGACGGCCGGCACGTCCTCCGTCCCGGCCCGTCGCCCGCGCTCCTGGTCCCCGCCGAGGATTTGCGCCTGGAGCAGCACGCCGCGACGCATCCACAACAGCCCGGCGCCTTTGGGCCCGCCCACTTTGTGCGAAGAGAGGGAAAGAAGGTCGATGCCCAGCCGCTGCACTTCGATCGGCACGAACCCACCCGCGGCAACGGCGTCTACGTGGACCGGGATCGCCGGGCCGTGGGCCTTCACGATCCGCACGGCTTCCTGGATTGGTTGGAGCGAGCCGACTTCGTTGTTCGCGAGCATGATCGATACCAGCGTCGTTTCCGCGTCTAGCGCGGACTCGAGCGCCGCGAGGTCGACAACACCGGCGGAGTCGACGGGGAGGTAACTGACCCGCCATCCCTGCTTCTCGAGCTGTTTCGCGCTGTCCAGCACAGCGCGATGCTCGATCTGGGTCGTGATGATGTGCTGTCCACGGTGCTGGCTCGCAAGCGCGACGCCCCGTATGGCCAGAGAGATGGACTCGGTTCCGGAGCTCGTGAAGACGACGTCGTTGGCCTCGGCTCCCAGCAGCTGCGCGACTCTGCGCCGTGCATCCTCCAGCTCTCGGCGCAGCGCCCGAGCTCCACGGTACAGGCCGGCAGGGCTGAGCCACCTCTCCGTCAGGTACGGCTCCATCGCATCGAGCACGCCGGGCGCAAGCGGCGTCGTAGCCGTATGGTCGAGGTAGACGCGTCGACGTTCCATCATTGCTCCCAAGCCCGCTCATGGTGAATGTGTCGAACCATAGCAGGCCCTTCGACAGGCTCAGGGCGAGCGGACTCGTCACGATGACATTACCGGACCCGCGGCCGGTACACGAAGTATGAGAAGCCGTTCGGACTGGAGAGCCCATCGGTCTGCTGGTATTCACGCTCGAGGGTCGCCAGCGACTCCGGCGGCAGAAACTTGTGGCTCAATACCACCACCGACCAACGATGCTCGGCGATGGAGGCAGTGAGAAGATCTGGAGTCCAGCGGCCCCGCCGCTGCTCCGCAAGCAGATCGACCGGCTGGATCCACACCGGCGCGCCGGTCAGGACAGCGAATCCCGCCAGCTCGACGAGCGCGTTCTGCCCGCCGGACCGCACGATGGCCTCCACGCGTTCGCCGATGCGCACGTCCTCTTCGACGGCCGTCGAGCCCTTCGCCGGGCCGGGCGGGTACTGGGTCATCAACCCATTTGGAAGGTGGATGAGGAGCGCCAGCTGCACCGCCGCGAGCCCGTAAACGAGAGTCGGGTGCGATCCCGAGGCCGCGCGCCAGACGATCGGCACCGCGAGAGCCAGCGCGACCGTCGGCTCCAGGAAGTAGTTCACGTCGCTGCTGACGTTACCGGCCGTCAACAGCGTGGCCAGCGCGAGCGGCACGTAGACACCCACAAGCGAGGGCCTCATCGACGACAAGTAGAGAACTATGGCCCAGACCGCGGCGAAAGTAGCGATTGGATTGATTCGTAGGAAGAGGGCAGTCATCTCGACGGTCCGATCGAGCCGATACGGGTTTGCCGCGTTGCCGAAGATGACGTGCTGCGCATATTGGCCAGCGGTGGCGGCGTTCAACGCGAAGGTGACGCCACCGACTATGACCGCCACCGCGGCGGCGAACCAGAGGGCACGGTAATCGCGACGTAAGGCGAGGGAGATGGTGATGGCGAGCGGCGCGGCCAGAAACGTCTGCTTGGTAAGAAGCGCCAGCGAGCAGAGCAGAGCGGCGATCGTCAGAGAAGCGACGGTAGGTCGAACTACGGAGTCGCGCGGAAGATCACCACGTTCCACTAACAACAGAGCCGCCAGGCTGAGCGCGAGGCCCAGCATGTCGACACGGGCGAGCGGCGCCCACTGATAGACGAAGGTCGACCCGACCCACAAACCGCCGGCCGCGATCGCTGGCATCCAGCCATAGGTCGCGCGACGCGCATGCCACACGAGCATGGCTCCGACGGCGAGCGCCGCCACCAGCGAAACGAGGCGGGGCCCGAGAAATGAGGGCGAGGGCCAGGAGGACAGTCCCGTTATCAGCAGGTACAGCGGCGGGTACGCCGAGCGCACCATGGGGAATTGTGTGATGTCGGTCCAGATCGGCTCTCCTCGCACGAGGCGGAGAGCGTCGTTCAGGATATAGCCCTCACCGTAGTTCAGATCATACGGGTACACGGCGCTCAGGACGCCGTGATAGAGGAGCTCGATGAGATAGAACGCGGCCAGCGCGGCGAGGCAGAGCCCGAGGAGCTGGCGCGGGCGCAAACGCCCTAGGAGGAGAAAGCTGTCAGGAGGCCCAGCGCGATGACTCGCGCTCCTGGCGCTCCTGATTCAGCGCATCGAGCAGCTGGCTGCCCAGTACCCGGTAGGCCCGACCGACCCGGGCTGCCCGCAGCTTCCCTGCCTTCAGCCACCGGCGAGCCGTCGCGTCGCTGATGCGGAGAATCTGGCAAACTTCCGCCAAGGTGTAGACAGCGTTGGGGCGGATCTCAATATTCGAACCAACCATGCGGTTCTCTCCAAAAGGGGAATACAGCCACGTTCGGTGTGGAGTTGGTATGCATATTCTATCAAATAACCGTCAACCAGCCCACGCTTCTAACGGGCGGTAAAATGCTTCACCCCAGACTTGGAGCGCACCTTGGCTTTTGACGCTTCGGATTACGAGCTCCGCGCCAAGCTTGCCCAGGGCTGCCGGATCCTCGCCATGGAGGGCCACGGCGACGTGATCTGGGGCCACATGTCCTTCCGCGACCCCAGCAACTCCGATCGGTTCTGGATGAAAGCGAACGCCGTCGGCCTCGAGGAGATCACCGCTGACGATCTCGTGCTGCTAGATTTCGAGGGCAGCAAGGTCGCGGGCATGCGCCAGCGCCACAACGAGTATCCGATCCATGCAGAGGTCCTCCGCGGTCGATCGGACGTGAACGTCGTCGTCCACACCCACCCCGTGATCCCCACGGTACTCGGGTCCAGCAAGCACACCGTGCGCCCCATTACCCACGAGGGCTGCTTTTTCTACCCGCCGGCCATTCCGGTGTACACGGACATGTCGGACCTCATCGTTACCCGCGACCAGGGCGAGGGAGTCGCCCGAGCGCTCGGTTCGCATCGGGCGCTCTTCATGCGCAACCACGGCATTGTGATCGCCGCTCCCACGATCGAGGAGGCGGTCGTCGGCTCGATGCTCCTGGAGAAGGCGGCTCGCGCGCAGCTGGCCGCCATCAGCCTGGGCGAGGGGGTCTCGATTACGTCAGACGAGGAGGCGCTGGCGAAGCGCGCGCACATCTACCATGAGGAGAACCTGAACCGCGCCTGGCAGTACCTGGTGCGGAAAGAGAGCCGCTGGGACCACGTGCCCTGACCCTCAACCCTGGCCGACGAAAGGAGGCCAAATGATCGACTACGACGTCCCCGAGACTTTCAACATGGCGACCGTGCTGCTTGATAAGCACGTCGCAGACGGCCGGGGGGATCGAATCGCATACTACTGCGGGGATAACGTGGTTACCTACGCTCAGCTCCAGCAGCGCGCGAACAAAGCGGGAAACATGCTGCGCGCGCGCGGCATCAACGTCGGGGACCGGGTCGCGATTCTCATGGGTGACCGCATCGAGCTCGTCGAGACTTACCTCGGGGCGATGAAGATCGGCGCCGTCCCTCTCCCCTTGAACACGCTCTTGAAAGCAGAAGACAAGAACTTCCCGGGCCTGGCCGTTCCGTACTACCTCGAGGACTCCCGCGCCGCCGCCATCGTGGTGGACGCGGACCTGGAGCCGAACCTTGAGCGAGCCCGAGAGGTGTGCCGCCACCTCCGCCACGTTTTTGTCCGCGGGGGCCAGGCCCCGAACAGCCTCTCGTACGAGATGGA